>Ga0315280_10000240_pt1 | contig 106301 bp, 144 predicted proteins | sample YL17G06_40_MG_FD_203697 | JGI IMG/M metagenome (GOLD analysis project Ga0315280, IMG submission 203697) | Sediment microbial communities from Yellowstone Lake, YNP, Wyoming, USA - YL17G06_40 | ecosystem: Environmental > Aquatic > Freshwater > Lake > Sediment | place: USA: Wyoming | collected...
TTTTCTAGTTGAAAGCCATCAAAAAATTCTTTTCAGGGAAAGCCTCTCTTGGTTTAACAGGTGGATAAAGTAAAAATAAATGATTTCTAAAAGCTTTTTAATTTTCATATAGAGTATATAATCAGAGAATATAGCTGAAGAGGTTTCAAATCCCACCTCCCGCACAAGGTTTAAATCTTTAATTAAATCATTTTCTTTATGATGTCAAAAACTCTGATTAAAGTTGATTTAAATGACCATGCACTAGAGAGGCTAGTTGAACGACAACCAGCTTTTATGCATTGCACACCTGATAACTGTGGGGATATAATTAATCTCTTAAATAGAAATTATAGTTCGGGAATACTTCATAAAAGAAGTCACGGAAATTTTGCAAATTATGTATTAGAAGTTCTTAGCCTGTCCGGCGTATTCTATTTAAAAGGGCATTCACAGTTACCTGATAATTATATTGCTTCAACTTTTAAATTACTTAGAAAACCTTTAGGACATAAATCAACAACCAATCCTCAGGATGTTGTAGTTGAATATTCCCTCGGTCTTTAAAACTCAATAATTTCTAATGGGTTAAAATCCCACCTCCCGCATGAGGTTTTATTCTAGTAAAATAAAATTAAAATAAATGAGATGGAAAAAATTTTTTAAACTGCGTTTGGATGCAAATTTAATCGTGATAATAATTTTATTGGTTATTGTCATTATCCTTATTATCCGCGAGTTATTAGACTGCAAAAATTTATTAGAGTGTATTTTGGCAGTTTTATGAAAAGGTTAATAATTTCTTGAGTGTGTGCCTCCTGTAAAAGTTTATATTCAACTTTCGATAATTTTAATTCAGCAAGGTTTATTTATGAACAAATTAAAAGGCAGCCAAACTGAAAAAAATCTTCTAAAAGCATTTGCTGGCGAGAGTCAGGCAAGAAACAGATATACTTATTTTGCAAGCGTTGCTAGAGATGAGGGTTTCGAACAGATATCTGCCATATTCCAAGAAACTGCTGACAATGAAAAGGAGCATGCAAAGGTTTTCTTCAAGCACCTTGAAGGTGGGAATATTGTTATAGAATCTAGTTATCCTGCTGGGAAAATAGGAACAACTGCTGAAAATCTTCTTGCCGCTGCTGAAGGCGAGAAAATGGAATGGGGAACAATATATCCTGCTTTTGAAAAAATGGCTAGAAAAGAAGGATTTGATGAGATTGCCGATTCTTTCAAGGAAATCGGGGAAGTAGAAGAGCAACATGAAAAAAGATACAGAAAACTTTTGGAGAATGTGAAAAATAAAACAGTATTCAAAAAAGAGAAAGTTATCAAATGGAAGTGCAGGAACTGCGGGTATGTGCATGAGGGAAAGGAAGCGCCAAAAGAATGTCCAGCGTGCAAGCATCCACAAAGTTTCTATGAATTGTTTTGCGAAAACTATTGATGAACAAAAGATGATTTTCTAGGATTTATTTCATTCCAATTTTCTAAACCCTTTGTGTACCAGCCTGACAAAATTCGCCAAGAACTTTTCTTTCTTTTCTAATCTTCTTCCAAGAATAGATTCTTCTGAAACGAACAATCTTTTCAAGTGATGTATGTCTGCCTTGGGCGAGAAAAAGATATACAAAGGAATGCCTATCAAGATCAAACCAAATCCTACAATCTTATCAAAAAGTGATGTTGAGTAAAGAAGATACAAACATATTGCAATCCCGATCCAGGGCAAAATATTTTGCCCATGCAACTCTTTCTCTCTTCCTTTCGTGAGAATGATCAATGCTAAAGAAGTTAAAAGAAAAGAAAACGCCAGGTTGAAAACAGAGAAGGAGATCAGTCCACTAACTCCTGAAATTATGGAGAGCGTGAACGCAATCAATCCTTGGATGAGCAACGACATGTAAGGTGTTTTGTATTTTGGATGAGTTTTGGAAAAAATTTTAGGAAACAGGCCGTCTATGGACATGGCATAAGACAGTCTGCCAGTGCCAAGGAAGTTTGATTCATCAGAGCCAGAGACTGAAACTAATGCTCCCAAGCTCATGATTATCCCTCCTGCTGCGCCTAAAAGCACAACACCAACCGAGACAAGAGGGGTTGAAGTCTTTGCCAAATCTTTCCAGTTGACAGCTCCATAAACTACAAAATTTGTAAGAAGATAGAACAGTATGACTATTGCCATTCCTGTGATGATTGCTTTTGGAATTGTTTTTTTAGGATTTTTGACCTCGCTTGCTGGCAGTGTTCCTATCTCAAAACCTGCATACGCCCAGAAAATTAAGACTAGAGCAGTACCAAAATTTCCCAAGCCCAGTGGCAAGAGAGGAGAATAATTTGAAACAAAAAAGTTTGGGTTGAAAGCAAAAAATACCAGCCCCGTGATCATGATCAAAAGCAAGGGAGAAAGTTTTATAAGAGTCAAAGCATCATTTAGTTTGCCTGCTTTTTTTACTCCAACTATGTTTACAGAGGTTAGACCGAAGACAAACAATCCTTTGACAAGAATTTGATACATCCAGTCGAGATTGGGAAAGAAGAACATCAAGTATCTGGTGAAGGTGATAGCAAAGACCGGCAACGCCACTATCTCTGCAATCCACATGCTCCATCCGGCGAGAAACCCGTAGAAATCATCAAAAGCTGTTGATACAAATGCAAAAGATCCGCCAACCTTAGGGACATAGTAGCTGCAATAAGCAAAAACTAATGCAAGCACAGTTGCAATCAATCCTGCAATTATCCAAACCACTATAGAAAAAGGTCCGATCAGTCCTGCAGTGATTGCAGAAGCAATGTATATGTCGCTTCCGACTATCGATCCTATTACTATGTTTGTTAAATCAAAATAAGACAGATCTCTTTTCAGCTTCATAATTTAAATTTACTTTTCAGAACAAAAGAATATAAACTATTCTTAATTATTTAATCATATGGAATGGAAACAGTTTGATAGAGGAGTGTTTTTAGTTAATGTCTTAGGGATTGTGTATAATCCTAAAACTCGAAAAATTTTGATTGGAAGAAGAGAGAATGATCCATTTGTTAAGGAACTTTCTTGGAGTTTTCCTGGCGGTAGGCCCGGTTATGAAAAAGATTTGGAAGATTACCTTAAGCATGAAATAAAAATTAAAACTGGATTAGAGGTTGACGTTAAACAAATTGTTTTTGCAAGAACATATACAGAAAAGAGAGAATTTCTTTCAATTTATTACTATTGTGAAGTTGTTGATGGAAAAGAAAAAGCTGGTGAAAAATTTGTTGAAGTCAAATGGGTTAAACCAACTGAAGTGAAGAAATGTTTTACTACATCCATTCATCCTCAATTGCTTGAATATCTCAAAACATTAGAATGATCGTTCTAATCATAAAGCTTTATAAATAACCAATTTCATAATCTGTTAGATTGTAATTGAACGCTAAAGTGAGAAAATGAAAATTACAAATGTATTGAACCAATGCTCGGATTTTGAATGCATTTTTGAATTAGTTAAACAATCAGTAGAATCGACGATGGGAAGAAGAAGAGCTGGATTGATGCTGGGTCTGATGAATCTGCCAATGCACATAGGAGCATTCCATGCAATCGGCACAAATTTCATAGTTATGAACAAAAGATTGCTAGAAAAAATCGTCGAAGCAGCAGACGATCCAAAACTTGTGAACGCTTATGTCTTTCACATTCTGCTCCATGAATACGTTCATTCTCTAGGTTTCTTGGATGAAAGAGAAACTCAAATGTTGACTTACGCAATTTCAGAAAAAGTTTTAGGCAAAAATCATCCAGCTACTATCATTGGTAAGTATGGAATAGCTTCTGTGCTTCCAAGGATTAGAGATCAGAATTATACAGACCGTCCAGAAAGAATCGGCATCATTGAAATTATTCAAGATTTTGAAAATGATAATTTGAGTTACATAGGTTGATTTCTTTTTTCCATAGCTTTTTTTACTCTTTCCTTAGCAATCTTCATCGCAGCTTCTCTCGGACTTGAATTATCTCTCTTCGCCCTTCTCAAAACAGCTTTAGTGTTTTTCACAACTTTCTTCTCAACAAGCTTGAACATCTTCTCAACGTCATATCCTCTGTATTCACAATAAGAGCTTATAACACCACCTGCATTTGCAACAAAATCTGGTACAACTAAAATCTTTTTCTCATACAATCTTTTCTCGATCTCAGGCTTCATTGGTATGTTTGCTGCTTCTACAACTGTTCTTGCTTTTATGTTATCAACATTCCCTGAGTTGATCACATCAGCTAAAGCTGCAGGAATCAAGAAATCCACAGGCAAGGTAAACAATTCAGCATTTGATAAAACATTCCCTAGTTTGTAATTTATAACGCTTCCAGTTTCTTTCTTCACTTCTGACAATTTGTTGAAGTCGATCCCATCAGGATTGAATATACATCCTTTGCTATCACTCACAGCAACTACCTTTGCTCCTACTTCTGATAAATGTTTAGCTGCAAATGAGCCAACGTTCCCAAAACCTTCTATCGCAATCTTAGCTTCTTTGATATCAATTTTTAAAAATTTTGCAGCTACAAGAGTTGAATGAAACACTCCATAGCCTGTTGAACCCAGCTCGTGCGGTATGCCTCCCAAATCTTTTGGTTTTCCGGTTGTTGATTTTAACGAGCCGTTACCTTCAACGAACCATCTCATCTCTTCTTCGCCAGTGTTAACATCAGGAGCAGCTATGTAAATCTTAGGAGCGATATTTTTCAGAGCTCTACCGAATGCTTGCATTATTTCTTTCTTTTTTTCAATCGGATTGTTTTTTGGATCAAAAATTATTGCAGACTTAGCTCCACCGAATGGCAGGCCAGCTAAAGAACATTTCCATGTCATTGTTCTAGCCAGTCTGAAATCTTCTTCAAGAGTGACGCTGGGTGTCATTCTTATTCCGCCTTTTCCCGGACCGAGGCTTGTATTATCAACGCATAAGAAACCATGCATCCCAGTTTTTGGATCGTATAATTCAATTAATTTCTCAGGACCAAATTCATCATGCTCTATCATATTAATTAAATTAATTCACCATTCTCTTATAAATTTACCACTGATGTGGGTTCTAAATATTTATATACTACTTTATACGTATATATAAGTATGACAAAAACTAAGTTAACACTTTCTATAGACGAAAAAGTGTTGGAAGAATATAAAAATTATTGTGAAAAAGAAGGTCTTATAATATCGCGACAAGTTGAGAAATTTATTGAAGAACAGTTGAAAAAGAAAAAGATGTGATATTAATGAGAGAAAACCTACAAAGAGACGAGTTAGGAAGATTCATTAAGGGTCTAACACCTTGGAATAAAGGAAAGAAAGGAGTTTACTCAGAAAAAGTTTTGAAAAGAATGAGCGAAGCGAAAAAAGGCATGCATCTTTCTCCTAAAACTGAATTTGAGAAAGGTCATATACCTTGGATTAAAAATAAAAGAGGAATTCATCTTTCACCAGAAACTGAATTCAAAAAAGGACACAAATGGTCAAAAAAAGATGGAAGGGAAGAAGCTTGAAAATCTTCGAAAGAAAGTAATGCTGAAACCTAATCTAGAAATGACTGAAAATTTGGCATATGTAATTGGTCTTTTGAAAGGTGATGGTTGTGTGTATCGTAATGAAAGATCATTCAGAATCTGTTTGGATAACTGCGATATCAAAATTGCTAATAACTACTTTAATAGTTTGAAAGAAATCGGACTTAATCCTTTTATATGCGAAATTATGCCTTCTAATGGAATTGGCAAACAAAAAATGTATAGAATTTTGGCGCATTCAAAAGAATTTTATCAGTGGTATAAAAAATTGTCTTTAGAGAAGTTGAAAAAATTGTTTGATACGAAAGAAAAAATTATTGGGTTTTTGCGAGGGTTCTATGAAGCGGAAGGATCAATTACACGATACGTAAAATTTAATAAATATGTTTCAACCAGTATTATAATTAATAATACAGATTTAAAATTACTTAGATTAATTAAATCTTTATTAGAAAAACTCAATTTAAACTTTCGTATGAACGGTCCTTACAAAAATAATAGATTAGGAGGTTATAATTCAAAACTATTATACAGGGTTCAAACAGGTTCTAGAATCAATGTTTTTCGTTTTATAGATGTAATTAGGCCTTCTGTTAAAACATTAAATCTTATTGTTGATTCTTAAAGAGAGATATAGAAAAAGTTTTACGAACTAGCCTTACAAGTTTGTATCAATTTATCCATGACTTTGAGCCATTTTTCAGCTTTTTTCTTATCTTTTATACAGTATTCTTCTACATCACTTTCAGTAGAGTCACGTCTCACAGGTGAAATTTCACGATTCAATAAAGAATAAAGTGATACGTCACGGAAATCATATTCATGAGTCAATTGCCTTTCTAGTTCATACTCTGAAATTGGGTTTTTGGCAAAATGTTTAGTATTTAATAAAAATCCCACAATATCTGCAAGCATCTTGTAATCGCGGAAAGCAGGAGAACCGAGTTTAATTTTTACCAGATGAGGTTTATAACCTAAAATTTTTCTAAATTCCTCTTGAATTGGTATTAAGTCAGATGATATTATACCTATTCCAAGATCAGGTAAAAAAATATTATTCCTATCATAGTACTTGTGAAAATGCTTTCTCAGCATCGATTCGGTAACACCTGCAACTTCAGCAATTTCCCGCTGAGTTTTTTTCTCCCCGATATCAATTAATGCTTTATATGATACTCCAGCCATGTAAACATTACTAATTGGAGGTCTATTCTTATCATTTTTGCACAGTTCCATCATTTTTTTAATATTTGGAAGCTTACCTTCCTGCGCCCACTTGTATATAGTAAAAATGTCCGGATCTGCTCTCAATCCGTCGGGAATGAACCAATAAATTTTAGTTGCTTTTGGTTTTTCCTGCTTTGCAAAATAAATGAGGGCTACAAGCAATGCAGACAGTAAAAAAACTGTAATTATTTCTTTGCCAGCTTTCATATCAACTAATATTTTATAGCTGTTTAAATTTAAATGGATTCTATTTTGACCAATTATCACGAAGGTACTGAAAAAATACCCCAAATGTATATTTTCGCTGGTATTTCATCAATTTTGCTTTTTTCCCACTCTGCCTTTGAAGGATTGTAAGCAAGAACATAAAGGTTCGTATCGGCAAAAACTAAATCCGGACGCGGAGAAGTAACATAGAATATTTTTTTATAACCACTTTCAGATTGGTTGATTATCTTTACAGAAACAACGCTTTCTTTGTCATTCGCTGCTTCTCGGAATAAAATCGATTTCTCCCATTTTCCGTCTTTGAATTTGTAGGACAAAAGAGCATCGCCTGCCTGCGTAAACGCAAGTATTTCATTCTTACCGTCGTTGTCCATGTCGCCAAATGTAACTGCATTTGGATTTATCTGCAATCTGTTCTCGATTGCTGTTTTAGAATAACCGCTTCCATTCCACTTGAAGCTCTCCAGATTTCGCGGGCCGATTAGCTGCTCTGTCAGAGGCGATTCTTTTGTATTTGCAACTATTTCCTTGATTCCATCCTGGTCAAAGTCGTCTATAAAAAGATACCGGGCATGCTGGCTGATCAAGGTGCTATTCACCATAGTTTTTTCAAATTCCCAAACCACGCTTTCATTCCAGCTTTTATTGCTTTTATTGAATTCAAATTTTATTATTCTACCCGGTTCGATTCTTTTAGATTCAGGATACTCAAGCGTGAAGCTTGTAGTAAGAATTATCTCATTCAAACCGTTTCCGTCTGTATCTGCAATTGCCAGATTGTGAATTGTTTCATTTAGAACAGTTAACTGATAGCCATTCCATTTGCCTTCAACAAGCTTGTAAATTTCAACAATTCCTTTAGGCCTTGTGCCTACAACTATCTCTTTCAGCCCGTCTCCATAGACATCACCAATATCCATCGCCCTCAGTCTGGTGTCAAGGTCATCTTCAAGTTCTATCTTCAGTTTATCAAAGTCCAGCTTGTTTTCGCTGCTTAAAATCATAAATTTATTTGGCGCAAAACCCATTAGCAGATAATTTTTGTTGTTTATTTTGAACGACCGGATTTCATGGATTAAACTCAACCCCTTTGTGATATTGGATGGCAGAAATTTATTCAGATCTATTTCATTAATCGAAAAATTTTCATAGGTGTTTATATAAAACATAACAGGAACGTAATCTTGCGTATAACATCCTGGAAAATTTATTTGTTTATGGCCAAACATCAAAATTCCGTAGCTCTCTGCAGTTTTGCTCGAAGGAAAAAAGAAAACTATGGCTGCAATTGTTAAGAATGCTGCAGCAAAACAAATGATTAATATGATATTTTTAGACGACATATTATAATATAATGGAATTAATGAATTAAACTTTAAACTGCCTGCTTATAACATCATCGAATTTCTGTGTAGTTTCTTTATTGTTGTCAAAAACATTTGATATTTCTTCAGGATCCTTTTTAAGATTATACAGTTCGTAATTCACACTTTTCAAAGTTTCATTATCATAATAAACTATTTCTTTTATCAATTTCCACTCTTTGTTTTGGGCAGAAATTACAAGTGTCGGGTTTTTGAAGAACAGATTTTCCCCCACTGGCTTAAACTTTGTAGCGGCAAAAACAAAGTCATTCACAGTTTCATTCCTGAGAACAAGCGGCATTAAACTTTTACCTTCAATCTTCGCATCGCTTTTGATGTTCAAAACATCCAACAACGTAGGCATCAGATCTATCATCTGCGCCAGTCCATCGATTTTTTGTACAAAATCTTCACCAACACTCAAACTCCTTTGCATTTTTGATGCCCATGATTTGATTCTCTCTTCGGGGTCGTATCTAAGTCGGATCCCTATAATTCCACCAGCTTCAGCAACTTTTGTTGGGCCACCCGCAATCTTGAAATATTTCCTCATGCCCATTGGGCATTGATGCTTCCCTCTGCATATTAAAGCAATTGCTGTGGCCAAAGCTTTCCTAGGTGTTGTGTATTTGAGAACAAGTTCTAACTTGTTATAAGTGGAGAGTACATCCTCTAATAGTATTGTTGCATTTTTTTCAGTGTGACCACCAATATGTCTAAGCTCAAAATAAGTTTCTGGTGCCAAATGATGTGAGGAACTCAAACCAAAACGCGCATCAAGATTGTCAAATATCAATAGGACTTCGGACTCATCTTCCTTTTCTAGAAGCAGCCTTTCGGTTTTACCTAATACTTTTTTTCTATAAGTCTATCAAACTCACGGGCATCATCCTTTGATGTTGAGATTGTGTGTTTCTCTTGAATAGAGAAGCAAGAATAATTCTCCCATTTATTTAGCCACCTTTCCTCTTCATCAAAAAGTCTATTCAAATCTCCCTTTAGATTTTCAACCTCTAAACTGTCATCCTCTCCTATTTTAAATCTCATAGTATTCTGTTTAAGGCTAAACTATAAAAGGTTTATTTTTAGTTGGATTTGTCTATTGGTCTATTTTTTAGTGCCCCAATCAGCAGCCACTGCTCCAGCGTGAGCTGCATGAACACCATGTATATAACCAAATGTTTGTAGAGCAGCCTTAGCTCCTTCACTTGCCGCAACAACAATTTGCTTGAACGGAGTGTTTGTGATGTCACCTGCAGCAAATATTCCAGGTCGCACTTTATGATTGTTCGGATAGAATGTCTCACAAACATTGTTAATTATAATATAATTGTTTTCATCAAGTTTTACAAGGTCTTTCAGTAATCTAGTATCAACATCTGAACCAACCTCAATAAAAGCACCATCAACTTTTATCTCTTTTATTTCATTGGTTTTATTATTCTTCAAGACAACAGATTCTAAGTGTTCACTTCCTTTAAACTCTAGAACATTTGAATTCAAAACAAACTCAACGTCTTTCTTTTCTTTCAACTTCTCAACAGTAGATTCAAATCCCCTGAACTCATCTCTTCTGTGTATGAGATAAACCTTTTTTGCAATTTTGCTTAAAAGCAGAGCGCCGTCTAAAGCAGAATTGCCACCACCTATCACAGCAACAATTTTTTTCTTGTACAAAGGAGCATCACAAGTTGCGCAGTAAGAAACACCTTTGCATTCCAAATGTTTTTCTCCTGGAACGTTCAAGCTTCTTGGAGTTTTTCCGAAAGCAAAAATTACTGTTTTGGTTTCGAATTCCTTTTCAGGGATTTTCACTACAAATTTATCTCCATGCTCTTTTACAGAAAGAACTTCGTCTTCAATTATTTCAACTCCGAATCTCTTTACCTGCTTTTCCATTTTTTCCATCAGTTTTAAACCAGCAATTTTTCTAAACCCTGGATAGTTTTCTATATGGTGAGATACAACAACTTGGCCACCCAATGTTTTCCCTATAACCAATGTTTTCAAGGTTCGCCTGGAAGCGTATATTCCAGCCGTTAGGCCTGCAGGACCTGCTCCGACAATTATTACATCGTATATTTTAATCACCTTTCACAGCTTCTATTGCCTTTTCTTTTGGAGGAACACCAATGAAAGCAATTCTATCATCAATAATAGTTGTTGGAACTGATCTTATATTGAATTTTTTAGCCAACTTCTGTCCTTCCGGTGTTGAAGCGTCTACTTCTTCATATTCAAAATTGTGTTCTTTCTTCAGCTCACGCCATAAGTTTTTGGCAGGAGGACAATATGGACAAGTTTTTGTTGTTACAATTATTACTTTCACCATAATAATTACTTTTGTTCAAATAAAAATAAGCTTTGGTTTAATTCAGTGTATTTAATTAAAATAAGATATTAGGTGGTGGTTTTCGGTAAGCAACGCCGATAGATTTAGACTTAAATCATAAATATTATATAGAAATATCATGCCCCAATAGCTCAGCCCGGTAGAGCATATGTTTAATCAGCTTAACTGCATGGTAAGCAGGTGGTCGCGAGTTCAAATCTCGCTTGGGGCTTCAAGAAATTTTTATACTAATTTATGACACATAAACAATTTATTTTGGCATGGATCTTCTATATTTTAATTTGTAAGCACGATAAGAGTCCAGCTCCACTCTTTCAGGCAGTTCCCTGCGTCTAGACGCATAAACATCGATAAATCGGCCAGTTGAATGTCCTTTAACACTGGTTCTTGCCCAACTCTGCTTTAGTCCCCATTCATTTGCATTTTGTTTTAGAACTTGAGCAACTGTCCACAGAGAAAATCCAGTCATGTCTGCTACAGCATGCGATATTGTGTAACCTTGCCTTCTAATATTATCTAATGCAACTTGGTGTATTTGTTCTCTTTGTTCAGAATATTCTTCCCTACTCTTGGCTGGTAACATAATCAATTATTAATGAGTAAAATTTAAATCCTTGTGCCAGGTTCAAATCCCACCTCCCGCACAGAATGAAAAGTGCAGTGCGTAAGTAATTTTCTATAACACGAATAAGAAATTTATATATCTATTTACTAAGAATTGTAAGTTATATTTTTGAGTACTAAATCACAAAATAGATTGATGATATTATGAATGAAGAGAAAAGGAGTGTCCACATTTTGATGTCCGCATTCATCATCTCAGAGATGCTTTGCGTAATATTTGCAAACAATATTATGATTTCTGGAATTCCTGTAGAACAATATGAACCCTTTGGAAATCAGAACATTGTTCAAGCTAGTGCGAACTCAGGTATTCTTGTTCTGTATGTTCTTCTCTTCACTTTGTTTTTGGTTATAATTATAAAACTTAGATTGAACATCGTGTTTAGAGGAATTGTTGTATTAATGCCTCTCTTCTTAATGTCTTCGTTAATGTTATTTCAAATACAAATCCTTCCTCCAATTTACTTTTCTAATAATCTCACCAACTTTTTAATAATTCTTTCTTTGATGTTCGATATCTTAGTTGCAATCTCAATTTTAGAAGGAATCATAATTGTCATTAATGCAGCGTTCATACTTCTAACTTCTTTGATCGGCTCTTATCTTGCTGCTTCATTAGCTCCTCCAACACTGTTTGTTATTCCTGTTGCATTTGCTTTGTATGATATTTATGCAGTTTTCAAAGGGCCACTGAAAACTTTAATTAAAGTCAAGAGGATAAAATCAAACAAAGATGCAAAACTCATCAGCAAGAAATTTGGTCTACTGCTTGCTCATATAGGAGGTTTCACAATTGGTGCCGGTGACTTTATTTTCTATTCAATGTTAGTTGCGGCTACATTTATGCTGAAAGGTTTGATCGCATCACTTCTAGTTGCTGTATCAATTAACGTTGGAATAATTTTAACTCTTATACTGCTCCAAAAATTTAAAAGGCCTTTACCAGGACTTCCTATACCAATAACATTTGGAATCTTGGCGATGTTGTTAGTTTGAGGTTGAACTTCTAAATCAAGTTTTTATAAGCTTAAAATAAGGTTCAATTATGGGTTTAAGATTTTTTGACAAAATTTTTGGGAAAGAGAGAGTAGAGAAGAAAAAATATAATTTAGAGTTTTTAGAAAATATGCTTAAAACTAAAATCGATGAACAACGAAAAATAATAGAACCCAAACTGCAAGAATATTACAAGGAAATTCTTCAATTTGATGGCCAATTAAAAAATTCTCTTAAAAGTCTAGATTCGGCGGTTCCGAAAAAAAGAATGGACGAGCAATTGTTTTTTGCAGCTCACACAGGAAGAGTAACTTTCAAAAACAAAATACTGAAAGTTTCGGATGCAATAAGTAAGCCGGTCGATATTAATTTTCATTCTTTTTCAGAATACTATAATAATTGCGTTTCTACTTTCAACAAGGCAAATGATTCGGCTCTAACTGAGTTCAGGACTATAGGAATTGTGTTCAAAGATGAAGGGAACCAAGTTCTAGACTATATGAGAAAGTTGAAAGACTTGCTAAGCGATATAGAAATCAGAATAGAAAGGCAACAGAAGATGGTTGAACCTTATGAGGAATCCTTAGAAAATGTTGTGGAATTAAGAAAATTATCAGACAAATTGGAAGGGAATAAAAAAAGGGTTCAAGAACAGAGAGAGGAGATTGAAAACAAAAAAAACGAATCATCTAAATTGAAAGGAAAAATCCAAGATTTAATGAACACTGGAGAATGGAAAGAGTACCAGTATGCAATTGAAAAGAAAAATAATTTGAAAAGACACGAGATGGAAATTAGAACTAATTTTAATGAGATAATTTCTTCTATTGAAAGACCGATGAAAAAGGTAAAAAGAGTGATGGATGAAGGGCAGGAAAAATATGAATATAAAAATATTTTACAAGATTACATAAATGAACCATTTGAAACTTTTTTAAAAGATGAAGGAGAGGAAGCTTTGAATTCTATCTTGGAAGCAATGAAAAAACTTCTCATAGAAAAAAAGATTGATATAAAGGAAAATATTAGAGAAAAAACAATCGATAAGATTGATGAATGGATTTCAAACCAAACGTTCAAAAACCTGAAAGAAGAATACTTTTCAACTGTTGAGAGTATAAAAGAAATTATTACAGAAGATGATATAGAAATCCATAAATCAGATATGGAAAAGAGAGTTAATAGCATAGAAAGTGAAATTAAACAATTGAGTAACAAAATTGAACAGATAGAGAAGCAAACAGAAAAAGAAAAGACAAACTTAGAGGAAATGAAGAAAGAAGTTGAAAAACAGTTGAATGATTTATTGGGTTCTAATGTAGAATTAAGTGTATCGATAAAAAGTAGTTAAATTTGTCTTAGTTCGCTTGGGGCTAATTTCTATCTGATAGAAACACTTAAATCTTTAACTAAATTATATAAATTAAAGTTGATTACACATGAGCTATGGGGGTCGAATTGCTTTGGAGGAAGAACATCTGAGCTATTTAAGAGTGGGGGATGCAGTGTTGTTTGGAGAAGATGGACTTGATGGAAATCTTGTTGAAGCAGAAGTTGCAGAAAACCCCAGCGATAAAAAAGTTTCTGTAAGATTACTTGCGGATTATGCAGCTAAAGATGGAGCAATTCTGGCCAATAATCGTACTTTAGCCAAACCTGAGCAAATAGTTGTGATTAGAGGAAGACTGCATTATTGGATGAACGTTGCTAGAAAAACCACTTAAATTCTGCTATTTATAGACAATTTATTAGTAGATAAATCATGACAGTCGAATTAAGTGATAGTAATTTTGAGGAATGTTTTGACTTAGGATTAGTTTTTCCTAGCACTGGTAGTATAAACCTGAGTTTTCACAAAATGAATTATGAAAAATTTAGAGGGATAAAAGATTATTCCACACTTGCCAAATATCTAACTAGATATGTGTATACATTTCTCGAATATCTAAAACAGCATGCTAGTGATGATGGCAGTATCATTGTATACACTAGAAATGGTGTATCTACGCGCGTTCAGGTAGCAAAACTTGAAAAAAACAAGAGGGGTGTTTTTAAACAAATAAGTAGGTTGCACGAAGAAGGTGCTAATAGAATAACTGATGTTATGGACTCTGATGAAATAAAAAGATTCTTTTTTCCACTTGGATAAATTAACTTAAACCTAGTTGATAGAAATACAAAAACTTTTATAATCCTTATTCAATGAAAAACTCTGCAATTGTTTCAATAATTCTTCTAATTTTTTCCTCCTCTGTTGTGGCGTTCATAATAAAAGTTATAGAAACAGTAATATTTATATACTACTTCTAAGTAGTGTATAATTATGACATTAGCAGATCTAAATTATTCAGTTGAAGATTTAAGAAAGATGATAACTTGCAAAGAAGATAAAAACAATACTTATTTGTTTTTTATTGAAGGAGAATTATCGTGGAGATATCGTTGCCATGAGAGAAAATTGGTTTCAACTCTGCAGAGTCAATTTAATTTTCTAGCACACTCACTTGTTGAAAATGGAAAAGAGAAGAGATTAACACGTCAAAAAGTTGAAGAAGAATTTAAAAAAGAAGCCTGCAATTATTTATCAGCTTTGTGTTTCCCAGAAGGCAATGCTGACTCTCGCGGCTAAGAAATTATTTTTAATACAAACATCATTTTTTTCTTGCCAGCTCAAGCAGCATCCTTCTCTCAAATTCAAAAACTTCTCTTCTGACTTTATTGATCGCATCAATCTCAACAGAAATAGAATCTATTCCAGTCCTAACCAAAAATTCAACAAATTCTGGGATGTTGCTTGGAGCTTCACCACAAATGGAAGATTCAACATCATAACTCTTGCAAACCTTAATCACATATTTCATCATCTTCTTCACTGCTTTGTGAGTTTCGGTGAACAAACTTGCTAGCTTCGCATTGTTCCTGTCAACACCCAAAGTCAGCTGAGACAGGTCATTCGAACCAAAACTAATGAAATCTATTCCTGCTTTACAAAAGTCTTCAATTATCATCGCTGCAGCAGGAGTTTCAATCATGATTCCTAATTTGCAAGTATCAGGCAAGCCAATTTCTTTTGATATTTCTTTTGCTTTGATAAATTCTTCCACGTTTATCACAAAAGGCAGCATCACATGAACATTTGTCAAACCTTCTTCATGCAATCTTTTGATTGCTTCAAATTCTGCCTTCAATATTTCAGGCTCATCCAAACTTCTTCTGATTCCATGCCAGCCCAGCATTGGATTGCCTTCTTTTGGTTCTTCTTCTCCACCTTCAAGGTTTCTAAACTCGTCTGATCTAGCATCTAAAGTTCTGGCCCATACAGGTTTTGGATTGAACGCAGTAGCTATTGGTCTTATACCATCCATCAAAATTTTTATATATTCTTCCTGCCTTCCTTCTCTAACTAGTTTGGCAGGATGCATTCCAGATTTTGTTATCATGTGTTCAATTCTTAACAGGCCAACTCCGTCTGTTTTATTTGCAATATCCTCTGGCATCTCAGGAAAAGCAAGGTTTACTTTAATTTTTGTAGCTGTAATCATTCCTTCTGATGGCTGTTCTTCTGCAAGTTCGGGCTGTTCAACATTCACTTGACTAGGATAAACCAAACCATGATATGCATCAACTGTAACATTTTGCCCGTCTCTTAAGATTTTAGTTGCATTTTGTGTTCCAACTATCACGGGCAGTCCCATTTCTCTCCCTACTATGCTTGCATGGCATGTCACACCTCCCTCATCGGTTATGATCGCAGAAGATCTGCTCATCGTGACGACCATGTCGGGTGAAGTCATTCTAGTCACAAGTATGTCTCCTTTTTGAACTTTTGCCAAATCGCTTACTGTGTAAACAATTTTTACAGTACCTGTGGCAACACCAGGAGAGGATCCCAAACCTTTTAGAATCGGCTCACCCTTTAGTTCAACTTCCTCTGTTTTTGCTTGAGTTGTCACAGCCCTTGTTTGAACAATATAAATTCTGTTCTTCTCTATTGCAAATTCCACATCCTGGGCTTTGCCATAATGTTTTTCTAAAAGTTTTCCATAATCTGCCAACTTTAAAATTTCTTGTTCTGTTAAAACTTGAGCATCAACTAAATTTCTCGGAACAGGAACTTCTATTGTTCTATCGGTTGCAAAATCTCTTATCCTTCTTTTCTCTTTTCTGCCGATTGTTTTCTCAATCATCTCTCCGGATTTAGATATTATATAGCTGTCTGGTTCTATCTCTCCTTGAACTAATGTTTCACCTAAACCCCAGCAAGCTTCTATGATGATGTTGTCCTCTCCAGTAGTTGGATTGACAGTAAACATCACTCCACTTTTTTCTGAATTGATCATTCGCTGAACAATGACACAGATGCTGACATCACTCACATTGTTTTTAGCTCGATAGAATATTGCTCTGGGCTCGTAAAGAGAGGCCCAACATTTTTTCACTGATTCTGTCAAATCTTTCACACCTTTTACATTCAAATAAGTCATCTGCTGACCAGCAAATGAAGCTGTATTATGTGTTATTATTCCACCCATACCAGCGCAAAAGTTTTGAGTTTTTGGGACAACAAAATCATAAACGTAACCAGAATAATCAACTTCTTCAATTTTCTTTATTTTGTCCCACAAGATATTGCTGTTTGCTATCATCAACAATTCTTCATTTTGCAATCTTTCAGCAATCTTTTTTATCGTTGAGATTGAATAGTTAGAAAGTCTTTTACGGTTGCCTTTATTCCAAGGCACACCATTCTTTTCAAATCGCCCGAGCTCATCATAATACAGATAAGTTGCTGTTTTTTCTTTTTTCAGGTTTTTATTGCTTGAAAATGTTTTTCCACATACTTTGCATAGAAATCTCTGTTTCCAATATCTTCCATTTTTGATTAACCTGCTATTACAATTGGGGCAAAGAAATACATCGATTAAACGAGTATTTAATTTTGATTTTAATGATTCTTCTATAAGAGAGTTTATTTTTTTACTTGCAGGAATTGTATCTAATACATCATTGTGTTTCCTTTTTTTATACCTCCTTATAATTTTATTCAATTTTTTCACGTTTTTTTCTTCAGTGAAACCAATTTTATGCATGAATTTTTCGGCCTCACTGGGCGGTATTCTTATCTCAATTCCTCCTTTTCTTAAATAACATTTTATTTCCAACATTTCTAATAGCTTTACTATGCCCCCGATAAGGTTTTCAGAAACGGATGTGATGCTAATGTTGTCCTTATCCATAAAACCATCGCCATCGAAGCAACCTTTCAAGAATTCAGCAATAACATTTTTAGGTTGGTTAAATATAAGATTAGGTACTCTCTTTATTCTAGCACATCTCCCTTTACCTTTAATGTCCAGAGGTTTGCCAAACAATTCGTGTAGTAAAACAGTCAAAACCTTGTTAAATGTTCTAACATTATCAGGATCTTTATTAGTACGGAGACCCAATTCTTCCAGATAACTTCTTACCCTCTTTGCTATTTTTTTGGATTGGCAAGAAATATCTATACAAGATTTATAGCTAGAACCTTCTGAAGCAAATATGCCGAGAAAATATGTTAAGTCTTCATTTATTTGTATAAATCTTGGAAAATTGTTTTGTACATGCCAGTTCTTTACATCTTTTATTTTAAGTTTATCTTGTTCATTAAACAGCTCTTTTGATTTTAAAACTTCGCAAACATCGATTATTGCACTCTTTCCATTGCTTATATGTGGTAAATATCTAACAACAGGAACACATGTATCTTTCCTCAAATCTTCCATAGAAATTGTCTTTGTCTTGAACTCGTTTGTGTCTAGAGCAATCAAAGAATGATTTGGAGTTATTGTTATATGCCTCCCTGTCTTGGTTGTTATTTTAAACAATTTTGCATTGTTTGCGGGGTGTTTAAATAGTTCTTGAACTTCCATCCAATCAATTTTATTTCCATCTAAGGAAGGGACAAAAATTCTTTTTGTCGGATTTTTTTCGTAAAGTTCATAAATTTTTTCCATTTTATCATAAACTATCTCATCACCCATTTTAACAATAACATGTTCATCTTTGCTAATGCTAGGCAAATCTTCAGCTGTAGCCGAGCTTCTGACAGCAACTAGAGCAAAATCTCTACCAGATGCTATCAGCCTTAAGGCTTGCTCGTCAAGAATTTTGTTTGAGTAGGACAAACTCCTGTAAGCTTCGATGATTTCTGATCTTATTCTCGTAGACATTTCTTGATTGACTATCAAATTTTCGATTTCATCAGACGTTTCGGTTAGTTTTTGAGTATCTTCTACATCGCATTCTTCTATCAGCTTCTTGATTCGTTCTTTTATTCCAACATCTTTCAGGAATTCATCAAACGCTTTTGTTGTTATGTTGAAGCCAGGTGGGACAGGAAGTTTTAACTGAGTTATTATTCCAAGATTGTATGCTTTTCCGCCGACCAAGTTAAAACTTTCTTTTTTTATTTGGTCAAGCCATAGGATATATTCCATGTTTAATGTTTTATTTTTGAATGAAATATAATTGTTGTTTGGTATATTCGGTAAGTAAAGCCCGCAGTTTATTAAAGGAAGAAGCGATTGGACTCTTCTTCTAACTCATTTTCAATAATCATGTTTATGTTTTTAGGAATGACTACATCCTCCTTTACGCCTATGGGTATGAAACGCACAGGTGTTTGAACTTTTTTTCCTGCCCATCCATCACCATACACATAACATTCTATGCTTTCGACATTGAAGCCACGCGTCCTAAAAAGCAGTCCTTGTATAAGAGATGGAGAGTAACCCCTGTATCTAATACTTAATATCATGCCAGAGCTACCGTTAGAGTAGTGCCGATCTAACAAACCTTCAACAAAATCAGTTGCTTTTTTCTCAATAACGACTGTTCCTAACAAATGATTAAAGGAGATGGTAGAATAGTCAAAACGATCAACATACTGCCTTTCGAAACTGTTGGATCCTATGTTTTTATATCCTAGATTCTCTGTGCAAAAAGTTTCGATTAGGCCACAAACTCCTGGCAAAGATCTGAATGGTCTTTTATTCAAGAGCACTTCCTGAAAAGTCAGTAAAGTGTCTAGCCTGCGATACATAAAAAAGAATATAGACGGAAAGAAATTTAAATAGATGAAGTGTTTTTGTATTTTAATTTTGGTATAAATAGCAACTATTGGTTGATTATTTTCGGTAAGCAACGCCGACAGAATTAAAAATTCAAATGGCTAGCTATCGTTTGAATGATTATTTTTTCACATAAATCCCCACAAGAGCTGTATAAGGATTGCCGAATTCGTTTAGGGTTGGACCAATTTTTATATGTCTATGTTTTTTGAATAAATACCAATATTCCCTAGCCAATTGCTCTTTTGTTTTTCTTCTTGACCTTGGGCCAGAATAACTCACACCGTTTACAATACACAAAAATTCATAGCCCTGCCTTTTCAATTCTGCAATCTTTCTTTTGTAAAACATTTTAATCAATAATAAATGAGAATAGAAAACGATTTAACAACCTTTGTAAGAGGGAGGGTAAGCGCAGAAAGGGAGAGAGGATGTTAAAAATTAATATTCTGCTTCCATTCTCAGAGGAGTAGAAAGTTTCAAACTGGCTTTTTTCAAAGCTTTCTTAGCAGTTTCCAAATTCTCTTTTGTAACCTTAACCATCAAAAGTTTTTCTCCTTTGAAGATTTGAACTGCTGTTCCTGAGGGCTTGCCAAAGCTTTGACGCATTCCTTGAGAATATCTGTCTGCTCCTGCACCCATGGCTATAGGCTTTTCTCTTATAACATGATGAGGATATTTCAGAATCTTGAAGAAGAAGTTTGTTCCCAATGTTTTTTCCAAGTATCTGGTTGCAACAATTCTAGCTGCTTCTAAAGCATTGTGTCTGATTTGGACAGAATCTTTTGCTATGGCATAAATAGTTAGATTGAAATTTCCTTTCTTGTCGCCCATCTCGAACTGATGAATTTTTGGAACTGGAACACCGACTACATAGCTCTTTCTGGGCTTGCTTTTGCTAACTCTTGTGTAAGGCCTTTCTATTTCTCTTACAACTCTTCCTGGTCTTAAAGCCATAATACCACTTTAGTTATTCTTAGTTTAATTGTTTTTAAAGTTTTTGTTTATTAAATTTTCTCATATCGTCATTAATTTCTTTGATTTCATAAAAAGATACAAGGGTCGTGGCAAGGATAAACGCGGTCATCAGCGGCAAATATATCATCTTTCCAATCGAGCCATTAAGCAAGGAACGAATCGTTAAACTACCAGCATACAAACTCATTGAGCTAAGTAAACCGCTTAACAGTAAATGATTTCTGAGGCTATTTCAATAGGATTTCATCAAACCTTCTTGGTAATCGACTGAATCTGTTTCATCGCGCATCTCTCCTCTATTCCACTCGTCTTTGGAAAAATGAATTCTGCCCATTCGATCGCCTAAATACTAATAAAAAATATAGAAATATAAAATCCAAAAATTGCTTTGAGCTTAATTTAAATACTGTCCAAAATCAAATAATTATTAATTTAAAATGATGGAGGTGTGAAGATGGCTTATGCTGTTAAATCTTCAGTAAGAAGTCTTCTGAAAGGCTTTAGAGCTGGCGGAGACTTCTTCAAGGAATTAGATAGTAAGATTGCTTGGAAAGTTAAGAGAGCGACTGAAAGAGCAAAAGCTAATGGAAGAAAAACTGTAAGAGCTTGCGACTTGTAAGCTTTGCTCTTTTTTATTTTATATTGGGGAAACTTTACCCCTAACTTTATTAATTTTTAAAACAAATTTCTTTAAATGATTGTTGTAGGAATCGTAGGAGCGCTTTGCTCGGGAAAGGAAGCTGCGAAAAGAATTCTGATGGAAAAATTTACTGCTTATCATGTGACTCTTTCTGATGTGATAAGAGCTGAATTAGAAAAGAAGAAGGGGCTTTTTAACAGAGTTACTCTGCAAGACATGGGAAATGAGATGAGAAAAAAATATGGATCGGAAATATTGGCAAAGCTAGCAATCAGTTACTTACCAAGAGATAAGCAGATGATAATTGTTGATGGGATAAGAAATCCTGGTGAGATAGGATATCTGAAGAAAAATTTTGGAAACAAATTTGTTCTTTTAGCAGTTGATGCTCCACAAGAAGTGCGTTGGCAGAGGATGCAGAGAAGAAGTAAAACAACTGATCTAAAAAGTTTTGAAGAATTTCTTGATGCAGAGAAAAGGGATTTAGGCGAAGGCGAACCTGTGTGGGGGCAACAAGTGAAAGCTTGCATGGAACAAGCAGATTTCACTGTCATGAATGATGGAAGTTTAGAAGATTTGGAAATTAAAGTAAATGAAATTTTCAAAGGAATTGAAATTTAATCTTTGATAGAAAATCTTTTCTAAAATTTATGTTTTCTTATCAATAATTTAATTTGAAATCATGACAAGAGTTTACAAACTGATTGGAAAACCACATGTTTTGTGTGCTACTGCATTGAAATGTACAAACACGCCTCTTAACATACCAACAAGAGAAATTTTTGAGGAATATGAAAGAAAACCTGAAAATGCAAAACAAGTCATAAAAGAGTTTTTGCAAGGTAGCCCTCAGGATAAGGAAAGATTTGAAAATCCGCTGGAAGTAGAAGAATTCATTAGGAAATATTTGGAGCATGGGCATGCAGAGACTAAAGAACTTATAAGAAGAATTTGGGGCTTTAAACATAAAATGTCTGCAGAGTTTGATAATTCTATGTATGTCTTTGAGCCAGTAAGTAGATTTCTCACTCTTTATATGTGGAATCCCATGAACATTCATGGGCAAGTTATAGGCCGTGGTTTGGAGGCTTCTTTAAGACTTTTATCTCCTGTAGACTATGAGAGAGTTGATGGAATTGATAAGCTCTGGGATAGCGCTGTAGCAGCAAATGAAACAGCTAAATCTGAAGGAATACCAGTTGAAGATAGAAGATTCGTCCGTCCTCTGTGCGCAAGAACAAGAGTGGCGCTAGCAGTAACGCCTAGATATGCTGCTAAAATTTATAACAATTTATCTAAAGTTAAAAATAAGGAGTTTGAAGAAGTTGGAACTGATTTGGGTAAAATAATAGAAGAAGATATTGGTTTTATACCAGACGATAGACCGGCTTATTCTTGGAGTTCACATTATCCTACAGATGCAGTTTTGAAAGGATCTGAGTATGAAGAACCGCTGGAACCCATGAAAATAGAACATTACTATTGTTCAGAAGATATGTCATGCGAATATCTTGTTGCAACAATAAGGGGCAGTTTAGCTATGTATGGTCAAATGGTAAGAAATGCTCAGGTCGAGACAAGGATTGAGCCATGGACAAATATACTCAAAAGATCTGAATTCGTGGTTCCAAGAACTTTTGAAAATAAACCTGTAGCACTTGCTTGCTACAAAAAACTTCAAGAAGAACTCTCAAAGGCTCAACTAGAGGCTGGATCGGCTCAAAGATTATTTGAACTTCCTTATTTCTTTTCAATGGGACAAGAAGCTGTTGGAAGAATTGTGGCGAGTTCACATGATGCGATTAAAGAGGTTATAACACACAGAGCTTGTCAAAAAGCAATGTGGGAAATAAGAGATAATATCTTTGTGCCTTTATCGGAAGAGTTGAATAAAAGACATGGGAAACGGATATACGGTCCAGATTGTAAAATAATTCATGATTGTTCAGAATCAAAACGATTTGTTGAAGGTAGGGATTTCAAATATCCTATAATTTTAGATAGAGAAACAGGAAAAGAAATTCCTTGTCCACTATATGAAGAAGAATGTTTTTAGAATTATTTTATGGATGCCGGAAATTATATTTAAAACCATTTCTTCTTTTCTTCTTCCTCATTTCTTTTTTTCACGATCGCCAAAACTTTTTTTATCAGCTCTTCAGCTTTCTCTGCATCTTTCTTGTTGTTTCCAACACCACAAGTATTTCCTACACCAATCAAAAGTATGTTGCCTTTAGCGCTGGCAATGTCTTTTTCAACAATTTTGATCACTTTTGGAATCGAGTCCAGAATTTCTCTTTTCATCGGCATGAAAGCTTCTTCCTGGCTCATCTTGATTGCTATGCAGTCAAGCGGTATGTTGTTTTGAACAGCAAGATTTTCTATGTAAACCCTATCAACACCTATTCCACCAATTGCAACACCCACACCTTCTGCAATTCCTCCTGTCTTCTCGCCTTCAAGCTTAGCTGCAGCATCTATCGTGATTATCTTGCTGATTTTTTCTTTCTTGATAATTGATTCAACTGCTTTTCCTAACTTGCCTAGTCTAGCGCCAGGACCTTTTGCTTTGATGATTGTAATGTTTTTTCCTTTGATTTTGGTTCTAGCAATCAAAGTCTCATCATCAAATTCTTTTGTTCTTGAGCTGCCGATCAAGTGAGCCCCTATCAAAGACCCTATGCCGTCGCCTAAGGTCCAGCCATTTGCCAGACCTTCAGTTCCTTTGAGCAAGGCTTTAGCAATTCTTTCAATCATCGGCAGCTGCATTTGCAAGATTAAAGCCAGCTGTAAATTCTTGGTCTTTTTTATGGTTTCAACAAAATGCCTGACAACTTTTGCAACTTGGTGCAAACTCATGGCTCCTGATAAAGCTGATACAAGGTTTGCTTGCTCTTCTGCATTTGCTTTTGGATCTATCTGTTTTACAAAAATCTTGAACTTATCTTCCCACAAGTCAACAATATGCTCAATCTTTTTGATTATTCCAAAAGGATCCAAGCTCACAGGCTCGATCATGAAGAATTCCAAAAATTGATCTATCTCATTTTTCAATTCTCTGCTGGGCGTTTTTGAAATTTTACTTACAACAAATTTTTTTCCTTTGATTGCCAGAGATTCGAACATGAAAGCTTTTTGTTCAAGTTTTCCAAGGGCTTGATAGAGCATAAGCAATGGTGAGCCTAACGTGAGCATGACAAGCATGATCACCCATACCACATTTCCCCAGATATCTGTTTTTGGTGTGGTCACTCTAAATGTTGAGGAAGTTGCCGCCGATCCATTTGTTGAGTTGAAAGATATGGATACCGTATACAGGCCGTCTGATTTCGGGCTTGTGAAATTAAAATAATAAAGACCGTTGCCTAATTCGTTTAGTTGTTTTTTTTCAATGAAAAGAGAGTTGTCTGGATAAAAAATCGTTATTTCTCCAGAGCCGCCTGTGATAAATTTGCCGTCAGCATCTTTTGCCAGAATATTTATTCTTGCATTTTGATCTGGAACATAGTCTTGAACACTGCTGATTTCGAGGGAAATTGTTTGAGATGATGCTAAGGAAGAGAAAAGAACTAAAGAAATAATAGAAAGGACGAAAATGACTCCGGTTTTTTTATTCAGCAAGTATATCAACCGCTTTTAAAAAGTTAATTATGCAATTATATATTGATAAGCTCTTATAAATGTTTTAGTGATAAGATGCGTTGGAAGGCATTGTTAGCAGTTTTGTTGATTCTAGCTATAGCTGGTCTTCTATTCTTTACGAATAGCGGGCAGTACTACATGAATTTCTTTAAGATCAGGGTCGGTCAGTTTGTTTCAGGAATTTTCGGACCGACATCAGGAAAGACATTCTCAATAATTCTTACAGCTTCAAAAGAGCAGTTTGCTGGATTGAATTTTAAAGTGAGCAATTCGACTCTAAGCATTTCAGGAGACTACAAATCAATAAAGATTGGAGACCAGATTGTGGATTTGAAGAACAAGAAAACTGTTGATCTAAGCATGAGCTATTTCAATGGAAATATAGAATTTACTGCTGAGGGAAATGCAAAGATATCGGCAGAGCCTAATAGTTTTGAATTGAATGATTTGAAGTATTTCTCTGAGAAACCCATGAAAGTTGAAATGATTATTGAACCAACAAAATTCCTTTTGACTAATCTCTCTATGGATAAAATTAGTTTCTCTCCTATAACAGGTGATATTCAGAGAGTGAACGATAGTAAAGTTGATAGCATAAGTTTAAAGAATGAAAAACTTGAGATTAGTAATTTTGCTGGATTGATAAAATCTTCTGATGGTAAGCTGACTTTGCAGGGCATTGCCTCGGCAGTGAAAGGAGAGAGTTTCAGCTTTAATTAGATTCTAAAAAAGGAGGCATTTGTATGGTAGAAAAAATAAAAAAAGAGAGACCTATCATTGCTCTGTTTGTTGATGGACCTAACATGCTCAGGAAGGAGTTCATGGTTGACTTGAGAGAACTGAAGAAAAGGGTTGCTAAGTATGGAAGACTGACAATAGCAAGAGTTTTCTTGAACCAGTTCGCTCCTGAGAAGTTGATCGAGGCGGTCATAAATGAAGGATTTGAGTCTGTAATGGTTTTGGCACAGCAAGAAGAAGAGAGTAATGACGTGGATGTTTCTTTGGCTGTATCGGCAATTGATGTGGTGATATCAAAGGATGCGGACATAATTGCGCTTGCAACAAGGGATGCAGACTTTCTTCCAGTGATACAGAAAGCAAAAGAATACGGTAAGAAAGTTATAATCTTGGGAGCTGATCCAGGATTTTCTGCTAGCTTGAGGAATGCAGCAGATTATGTAGAGATGCTGTAAGATATTCATCAGTAGCCTAACTGCGCAGGTTCAAACCCTGTTGTAAAGATGAAGAGGAGATTGTGAAATCTATTTATTCTTTTTGTTTAATCTTAAGAATATGTTTGAAACAACTTCTGACTTAATTTCTGAAGAAAAAAGGAAATATGAGGAATTTTGGAAAGAAGCGAAAGAAAAAATTTTAGGCATGGCTCGTACTTATGGTTTACAAAGCGTTAGAGATGCTATCAGAAAAAAAGGTGGAGGCCAAGTGGGCCGTTACGCATTTTTAATATCCCTTGATCTCCCTATGACAAATCAACTCCACATGTCTGTGAGTGAGAAAAAACTACCTGTATGCGAACTTCAGAGACGTAGTAGTCCGAGGTATAATAACATTGACGTAGGGGCATTAAGCGATGATGATGCCTCAAAATATAAAGATGTTATTCTTAAAGAATTGGGAGGAATAGAAAGTTATTTAGAACAAACTTATGGGAAAAAGCCGAAATGATTTTCTATAGGTTCAAATCCCACCTACCGCATGATTTTAAATCTTTTATCATTTAACAATATTTCATGACACGGGAGGAGGGCTCACTGAAGGCTGAAGATTTATTAAGATATATATCTACATTAAATCTTGAAGAAACTTATCAACGAATACTTAGTTCTATTGCAACTCCTCATGACAGAATGGGTCTTAATATTATTCATCTTAAAAACATGTACTCAGACTTGCCTGAAGAAAAAATAAAGGCTATTTTGAGAGATTTACGAAAACAAAAACATATAAGGAGAGCTTGGAATTATGAATGCCGTGGAGATAAGTTGGGTGGCGACAGACGAATATGGTATCGGGTAACTAATGAATTTCTTGACGGAGCATATGTTTTTATTCATGGTGAATCTGTTTTCTAAATTAGTAATAATTAATTTAATGGTGAATAAGCGAAGCCTTTCTCTATGGGTTCAAATCCCACTTCTCGAATGAATGTTTAAATACTTTTAAAAAGACTGTGTAATTATGGAAAAAATTTGTCCAAAATGCCAAAGTGGGGGTATAGTAGAACTTAGTGGTTATTTCATAACTGATACTGCATTTAATATTCCAAATGGCCCACAATCAACAAAATTTGTTTGCAGTAAATGTGGATATGTAATTGAGGAAAAAATAGACCCTAAACAAATCAAATCATACCAACGATAAATTATGCTAAATCTATCATGGGTTCAAACTCCATCTAACAGAACTTTAAATCCATTAAAAACAAAATAAAATACAAGGTGGTTGAATGGGTTTGCTTAGTGATTTGTTCAAGAGAAAAGACGATGAGATGTTAGAGTTGCCTGTGGAAGGCGAACAGATGCAGCAAGTGATGGTTCGAATAGAAACGCTCAGGGATTTTGTGGATATAGACAGAATTGCTAGACTAGTGAAAGAAGGAAACATAGTTTTCTTGAAGACAAGAGATTTGCAGAGAAAAGATCTTGGAGAATTCCAGAATTGCATGCAGAAGTTGAAGAGAGTGTCAAACCAGTTTGGATTTGATCTTGCTGGAACTGAAGAAGGATATCTAGTAGTCACGCCAACATTTGCAAAAATTGCAAGATAAACTAGAAAGGTCTTTGTTCCCTTCTTTGAAGGAATAGAGCGGACAGATTTCCAGCCTTGTTTATGAGATCTAAGTAGAAAGTTTCTATATCGTTTTCTGAAAGTTTAGCTCGCTGATCAGCTTCTATCAATACAGCTGGTATTCCATAGCTTGAGTGGCCAGTGGTTGATAGAATAACAGAGGAGATTTTGTTTGCTGTCTCTATTGGATTGTTGCTCCCAAGAAAATCGATTCTTATTGATCTGTCGAATTCTGCAGATTTGAGATAAAAGCTGAATATTTGAGCTGTAAATTCTTTCAGAATTGGATGGTTGCTTGGGTCAGGGGAATATTTGAAGATTAGAGTTCTTTCTCCAGTATTTAAAGTGTAAGCTAGTAAATTAGTGTCTTTGGTCTTGCTCAAGAGAATTTTTGTTTCAAGTGTCAGTTCTGGTTTGGTTTCAGCAAGAATTTTGTTTATCAATTCACAAAATCTCACGCCTCTTGAGTCTTCAATCACACCTGCAAGAATTGTGTTATTCTTTTGAGCTATGAAAAAAAGTTTTTTGTAAGTTTCAATCATCTTTTGATAGGTGACAAAAAGAAGAGAGCTAGATGACGGTTTTTCTGTGTAATGTGGAACAATCGAGCCATGCATCAGAAGGATTTCTGGCTTGAATTTTTCTATTGCCTCTGCTGCCGTATTCACCTCAGCAATCTGTCTTTCCATGTTAGAATTCATCTCGAACTCTAGGTCAGAAAAAGGATCAAAAACTATTTTTGGAATTGGCGATGGAATTGAATCGGGATGGTATTGAACGTCTGAAAGCTTGCTGTTTTTGTAAATGAACAGAGCAGCTATTGACCTGATGAGCATGATGTCTATTCCATGTAAAGAATGCTTGACAAGACCACCATCAACACCTGCAATCGCTAAGTTTTCTAGAGTGGACTGCTTCACAGGAATGATTAGTTTGTTTTCAAAAATTTCATCACCTAAAGTTAGGGTTGAAGAATTCAAATCTTTCAAGAACTCGCCTGTCCTCTTTCTCTGGTCTTCCAGATTGGAGATTACTTTTGCAAATTCTTCTGTTAGTTCAATCAGTTCTTTCATAAAAATAATTGGGAAAGTTAAAAGAAAAATTTATTTGAACATAAAATTAATAAAGATTAAAAACAATTAGTTATGTATGCCTTGGAGAATGGTTGGAGCAATGGCAGGATTCATGTTGTTTTTTGTATTTTTTGGATTATTGGTTTTAGTTTTTTGGGTTTGGATGCTGATTGATTGCTTGATGAGAAGAAAATTTGAGGACAAACTGGTTTGGATTTTGGTTCTGTTGTTCTTGAACGTTTTGGGAGCAATCCTGTATTATTTGCTGGTGAAATCTAAAGATAGAAAGTAAATTAAATTTTAAAGTTTTTGTAGGTTTTTATATTCAAATACCATATGGGTTTAAATCCTTAATTTTAAACAATTCTTGTATGTGGTATAAAAAGTCAGGCAGAGAAGATTTGAAAGAACTAATATTGAAATTAGTAGAAGATCACCTGAAAGAGAATTATTATATATCTGGAGTTAAAGAATCAGCTGAAAGATCAGCCCATGATTTTGTCTATAGTTCCTCAAAACTACGAATGAGAAATTCGTACACAAATTTGGTAAATGATGGGGTTGATTATGTCATGAGAAGAATAAGAAAAATCATAGGTTGAATTATTACTCAAACAATGTGTTTTTAATTAAGTCAATTAGAAAACAAAATAAATGTATGGATTTCAACAGGTTCAATACCTTTATTTTTGATTTGGATGAAACTGTTTGGTGCTGGACAGAACTTATTCCTGGAGTTGAAAGAATTATTGATAGGTTAAACTATTTGGGCAAGCAAGTTTTATTCGTAACAAACAATACTTTTCTTTCAAGAAAAGGCCTAGCTAAAAAACTAAACACGCTAGGCATAGAAGCAAAAGAAGAGAATGTAATCAATCCTGCTATTTCTATAAGCGAATATATAAGAAGAAGGAAAGGCAGAGCAATTGTTTTTGGGGATGGACTGAAAGAAGATCTAAAAAAGGATGGAATAAAAGTTGTGAAAAAACCTCCTGCAAAATATTTGGTTGTTGGCCTTTACCCAAAATTTAATTTTCAGGAACTTGGAGTTGCGGTTGAAGCTATAGAAAAAGGTGCAGAGTTTTTGGCAGCTGCTGGAGGAAGATATTTTAGATTTGGTAATGGAAAATTGCCTGGGACAGGAGTGATTGTGAATGCCATTGAATATGTGAGCGACAAAAAATCCATACTACTTGGTAAACCTTCTGAGTTCTTTCAAAGCATTGTAGAATTGAACATAGAGTCTTCAAGAAAAGAGACTGTCTTGTTTGGCGATGAGTTGGATTCTGACATACTGCTGGGAAAGAATGCTGGTTACTTCACAGTTTTGGTTAAGACCGGTGTTGATAAAATTGTTAAAGGAAAAATAAGACCTGATTTAGTTTTGAATTCTGTGGCTGATGTTAAAGTTTCTGCTTAGAATAAAAATATTTTCAAGATTCAGCGGCCCAATATTTTGCAATTTCTGCTGGATGTGTTGCAGAACAAGGTACCTGTATAGATCTATTTTTTATTTCAACCCTGCTGTATTTTTCAGTAGCTCTAAGATTTTTAGCTAATTCATCAGCAAGTTCTGAAGATGGAAGAGTTACTATCGCTATCAAACCGTCTAGTGGATCTGTAACTCTACGAAGAGATACTAAATGAATTGTTCCACCTTTTATGGGAACTATTTTATCTAATTCAGTGCTCAAACCACTAAAAATTTCTCCTTGCATGGAGTAGCCAATTCTATCCATGTATTGTTCAGGTGGTCTTAAGCCATATACACTGACATCGTATATTTCTTGGGTTTTCATAATATAACCAGTGAAATATAATTATTTAAACTTGAGTTGAAATCTATTAAATTAGGTGATAAAATTCAAAGGCGAGTGTCAAATGCAACCTTGAACTGATTTTTGATAGTCTTTTTACTATTTCTAAAAACAATATTAAATTGAAGAGAGGTGTTGAAATTCGGTAAGAAATTTTATATAACCACGGCCATAGATTACGTGAATGCGCCACCACACTTGGGCCATCTGTATGAAAAAGTATGTGCAGATGTCATAGCTAGATTTCACAAGCTAAAAGGAGAAGATGTGTTTTTCTTGACAGGAACTGATGAGAACGCACAAAAGAATGAGAAGGCTGCAAAAGAATTGAGGATACCTGTGAAAGAACTTGTTGATAGGAATGCCCAAATTTTCAAAATACTGTGCAAAGTTTTCAATATATCAAACGATGATTTCATCAGAACAACTGAAGAAAGGCATGTAAAAGTTTCACAATTAATATTCAAAAAAATATTTGACAAAGGCGACATATACAAAGGCTTTTATGAAGGTTACTACTGCTCGGGCTGTGAAGCATTTTTAACTGAAAAGGATTTGGTTGATGGCAAGTGCCCTGAACATGGAAAGGAGCCAGAGCGGTTGAAAGAAGAGAGTTATTTCTTCAGACTGAGCAAATACCAGGAGCAAATATTGAAATTAGTTTCTGGTAATTTTATAGTGCCGGAAGAAAGAAAAAATGAAATTGTGACTAGAATAGAAAAGAATGGTTTGAAAGATTTGTCTGTGAGTAGACCAAATGCAACGTGGGGAATTGATACACCGATTGATGACAAACACAAAATATATGTCTGGTTGGATGCTCTTGTAAACTATGTCTCCGCTTTGGATTATCCTGATGGTGAAAAATATAAAAAGTATTGGCCCGCTGATGTTCATCTGATTGGAAAAGGAATCAACTGGTTCCATTCTGTGATATGGCCTGCTATATTATTATCTGCCGACATTCCTTTACCAAAATTGATTCTTGTTCACGGTTATGTAACTCTTGGTGGAGAAAAATTATCTAAATCTAAAGGAACAGTAATCGATCCTTTCAAGCTTGCAGAAAAATATTATGTGGATGCAGTCAGATATTTCTTGCTAAAAGAAATTCCTTTTGGGAAAGACGGCAGCTTCGTAGAAGAGGCTTTGATCGAAAAAACTAACAATGAATTGGTTGCGACGATAGGGAATTTTATTCACAGAACACTAAGCTTTGTTGCTTCGCAGTTTGATTGCAAAGTTCCTGCTGCTGGGAAGTATGATGAAGATGATAAGGAATTTGAGGAAAGGATAAAAGCTATAGCTGGGGAGGTTGCATCTGAGACGGAAAGGTATGAACTGGATAAAGGGATAAAGAAAATTTTAGAGTTTTGTGGGGCATGCAACCAGTATTTCCAGAAAAAGCAGCCGTGGGCAAACAAGGAAAATGCGAAGACCTGTTTGTACTTGTGCTCGAACGCTGTGAGGAATCTTGCTATCCTTCTGGATCCTTTTGTTCCTTCAGCTGCTGAGAAGCTGTGGAAGATGCTGAATTTTGACGATTCTGTTCACGAGCAGAGCTGGCAGACTGCGTCCGAGTTCAGGATAAAGGGTGGATACAAAATCGGCAGGCCTGAGATTCTGTTCAGAATAATTGAAAAAAAGAAGTAGATTATTTTATTGAGCAAGTCCACGGTGACATTGGATCATTGGGATTATCTTGAGAGCATGTTGTAATGGTATTTTCTGGCGATGTACAAAGCCATGATGTAGAAGATTCTTTTATACAGTTAAGTTTGCTTTCTGTTCCACCAACTGTTAAACTCTGAGTACCTGTATAGTAGTCATGAGTTCCATATGTTCTGTGAGCAATGGTATTTCCAAGGATAGTGTAAGTTTTTGGTTCTAGTTTAACTTCTCTTTCACCAGTGGAAGCTGTAGTAACTCTACCTATTTTTCCTTCACAACAAGTTATCTCATAAGCACCTTCTGAATACGATTTAAAATTACAATCGCCAATCAAGCCATTGACACCAACTGATCTATCAGTTTCCCAACTATTTTCGTCTCTTTTGTTCATAACAACTACTTGACCTATATCTGAGCTTGAACATTTTTCCATACCATACAAAACAAAGTTTGTCTTTTCGTCTTTGGAGATGGGGTTCTTCTCCAATTCCAGTTGAAGAGAGCCATAAAGAGGATCTGGCGTACAACCACAACTTGGAGCATCTGGATTCAGATATTCACACTTATAAATGTCGAGCGCCACAATTGATAAAACGGCTACAAATGAAGTTGATCTAAAACTATTAACAAGTTCCGTTCCTTTGCCAAACCCAAATAAAGCCTTTGCAACTTGAGGCAGGCTTTTATCACATAAATTCTCATAAGCAGTGGCAGAAATGTCGCCAAGAGCTTTTGAAAATTGAAGGGTATCTAATCCTGCCATTGCATATGTACGATATGGATCATCAAGCTTGCCTGCAAATTCCTTTAGAAAGTTTGATGACATCAAAGCTATTTGTATGCCTGAGATGACAGGAGCCCATCTGTTGCCTAGAAAATACTCCTTAATATTTTCCCAACCACCTAAAGATCCTATAACTTTTCTTTTTGAAGGAGATTCCAACGCTTCATCAACTAACTTAGATTTTTCTTCAAAGCTTATTGCATATGCTCTGAATGTGTCTACAGAATCTGTGGATGGCGAATAGCCTTGACTCTCTAAGAAATTGCTAGTTTCCACAACGGTTTTTGTTGAGTCTAATGCAATATCGTAGTAAGGCTCCAAGACTTTTGGCCTAAGTGTACTCATTATTTCTCTTATTTGAGGAGATAATACAGGCATGTTGACAAGGCTTCTAGCCTGAGATGCTAACATGTCTAATCTTTCAACCAAATCGATTAAAACAGGGCTGTTCATATAATTTTGTGGCAAACTATTGCGGAAGGTTTCAACATCACCAATAAAGCTGTATAAACCATCTTTATCTCCCCCTATTCTAAGCATTTCAAAGGTATCATAAAAAACTCCTAGAATTTGATTGTAATTGAATTCGGTTTCTGTGAGTAGATAGTTTACTCTCTTTATAGATAAATCACTGGGTGTAGTTATTGTTCTTATTGTAAGTGTATCACCAATTATTGTAGTGGGATTAAAACCTAAATATTCTACAGCTTGTTCCCAACTCATTGAAATATCTACATCTTTTAGTTCTCCTAAAAGTTTATAAGCTTCCCATGCCTTTGGTCCGCTAACCAAACTTACAGTATATGAATCAAGCTCAGTTGCGTAAGACATAACATATAAGTTCGGATTGCCTAACCAGCGGCTTTCCCAAAATTTGAATTTGCTTAGAGTTGGCTCGTACCTTGACCTAAATAAATTGGACAACACAGCAGCATGACCTGCTATATCCCCTAAGGAGTGAAGGGATGTCGATCCAGGATGTCCATGATCGAGACCCAAAACAATCTTACCAATGCTGAAGAAGTAATCAGCATAATTGGTCAGTGCTTCTGAATCGAAATCAACATAATTTTTCATAGCTTTGATTCCAGGTGCTTCAGTCAAATCGACTATAGTATTTATTCTTCCGTCATTAAAATCTGTGAGAAACCAGGCGTATCCTTCAACGTCCCTTGGAAACATATTTCCGTGAAGATGGTTGAGAACATCTGTGAAAGATCCTATCTCCACATTTGTGATCGAGCCATCCGATTGCATTTTCAAAAGAGTGACCGTTTGTCCAACGTCTAACGAAGTTTTCATACCATTAAATTGAGTCGTGACTATGCCAAACAATGATGCTGTCATTAAAGAAAACATTTCATTGTAATCACTGGAAGTTACTAATTGAAAAGCTTCGTTCTGCAGGATACCAAATGACGCAACCAATGTTTTGCTATCACCAACAGGAAAACTCTTAACTACATTGTCATATGGTATTATCGTCAATCCAGCCTTAGCTCTGCAGTCAGAGTTTGAAGTACATTTTTCAAAAACATTCTCGCATCCGGCAGAACAATGTCCATATGGTTGGTCATTGGGATCATAAGAAGAACAACCACACTCTGCTTTAGTTCCTTTGCCATGAATTATGAAGGCGGTAGATGTTGTAACAATTATATCATTTCCATCCGTTTTGGCAGTATTAGGGTATAATTCTTCCAAACTCCAATCAGAGATGCCGCTTACTTTCAATTTTATTTCCTTTTCATACTCAGGAGGTTTGTAGACATAGACATGAAAGCGGTTGTCACCTGTATTTGTTATAATAGCATTGGTAGAATAGTAAACAATTGGTCTGTTTATTATCTCTTTTTTAACAACCGATTTGCATGTTCCTGCAGTCTGAGCAAAAGTCATTGGAAAAATGAATGAAGAAGAAAATAATATGGAAATCATGAAAAAACAAATTGAAGTTATTTTTGTTGATTTCATTCATTTCATCCCTATGTTGAAATAATCGATTCCTGCACTGCTCTCAATTTTCTTTATAACATAATCTTTTCCACCACAGATGCAGCTTGTGTCTCCGCCAATGTTTGCACCCGATTTCAAAGGTATTTCCGTAACATTTACCAACTCGCCATAACAATCTTTGTTCGGAGACTTGTATTCTCTAATTTCCAAAACATGGCCCTTATCAGAGTAAGTATATCTAACCCAATAGCAATTTTCTTTTGGGATGTTTGTCAGTAGTATAGAACCTTTGCTCATCTCTAATGCAGATGAATTAAAGGCTTGAGCTGGTGAATTAGTTTTCATTATATATGCGCTAGGTGCAAACTTTGAAATTAAAATGGCTGATGTTATGACTAAAAATAAAAAAATTATGGCGATAAAAAACACTAGAACTTTTTTACTATATTTCAATTTCAAAAAGAAAAAATCTAGCTCGATAGCTCACACCTCCAGCTGTTTGCATCGACTTTTTCGCACGTCATATCTTTTTCGAAAGAGATGCATCTCCATGAATTTTCTTTGGTTGATTTGCAGACAATTGCACTTGAAGAATTTATAACTCTAAAGTCTACGGTCTTTAGGATGGTTTGGTCGATGTCGGGCTTATCAGACGCGCGAAGCCAGTTTCTTTGCGTTATTTTGTCATACCACATCTTTATCCAGTGAGCGTGAGAGGACTCTTCACCTGGTTCCAGTTTTGAGTCGCCGGTATAGATAGGTTTACCTTCACCTTGCGTGTCACCGATTGTTTTAGTTCCGAAACTGAAGTATGCCGGTATTTCGCCAGTATTCTTGTATTGCATGTTAATTCGCATGTTACCGATAGGGCAGTCTGTATCTTTGTTCCATTCTGATATGTAAAGAACATTTCTACCTTCAGGAAAGACATCCCAAGTATATTTAACAGAGCAGTCTTTGTTCAGAAGACTGGCTCTTATATTTTCTATGTCGCCTTTCACGCTAGCGGTCGTTGTAGTTGTACTTGAGCTTGCTGTTGTAGTAGATGTTGTGCTTTCAGATTTCGAAGTCGTAGTAGTTGATGAAGATGAAGAAGTTGTGGAAGAAGGGGTTGAGCTTGAAGTTGTGGTAGTTACAGGCTCTCTCAAATAAACCCTGAAATCTCTTTTTTCGACTTCTGTCAAGCTGCCTGAATCATAAGCAGAATACATCAACCAATTTCTCTCCGTTATATCTTCACTCCACATCCTTATCCAATGAGCGTGAGAAGATTCTTGACCCGGGTCGACTCTAGTCCTAGTTGTTGAAATAACGTCGCTTGGACTACTTCCTAAAGTCTGGGTATCGAACTGGAAGTATGCTGCTGATGAACCAGTATTCTTGTATTGCATGTTAATTCGCATGTTGCCTGCTGGGCAGTCTTGATCTTTTTTCCATTCGGGTATTCTTGGAATGTCGCCCTCCGGATAAACTCTCCATATCTGTTTTGGATTGCAGTTTGAATCAAGCCAACTAACTCTTATCTGTTGGATTGCCCCTGCCGGCGTCATTTGTACGCATTTGCAGTTCGAATCACAGTTCTTACCAGAAGCACAATCATTGCTAGGGTCTAAACCATCGCACTCTTGATCTGCTCCACAATCTGCTTCACAAGCTCCCTGATTGTACCCGCTACCGACAGCCTGCTTTACACCATTACATACCATGCAAATGCTTCTGAAGCCAGGAGCATTATTGTCTGTCGTAAGGTCGCACTTTGTATAGTCATTGGAAGAGGATGCACAATCTAAATCTGAACTACAGGCTCTATCCTTTGAACTTGTGCTAGTGCTCTCTCTCCAAAAACATCCAGATCTCTGGCAATTCTCTTGCGAATTATAACTTTCACAAGGGTTTTGATCTCCTATACAAATCCAAGGGTTTGTATCTTCATTGACAGTGCAGCCCGCAAATCTGCAACCATCTTTGTCATCTTGTTTCTCATACAAATTACAACGATAAGGATGGCAATTCCATTTCAAACTATCGTCATATGGATTGCAAGTCAGATCATCCCCACCATAGCATTGGTTTGCTGTTTGGAAAATACCGCCTACAGCTGTTCTCTGGTTTCCAGAAAACAAACTTTGGATGTAGTTGATGAGATCATAAATAGTATAAGCGGAGACTATCTGCACAAAAGTAAAGAAAACAATTATTGTAATTAAAAAAGTGTAGACAGAAAATTTTTTGTTTCTCATGAATTCCCTGATTAAAAATTAGTTTTTTAAAAATATAAGAATAGATTTAAATCATTTCAAATTAATGATATTTTAGTATGACAGAAATACCGTTCAAACAGTTCCAAGAATTGGACTTGAGAGTTGGCAAAGTTTTATCAGCTGAAGCAATTTCTGGAAGCAGGAATCTTATGAAAATTCAAGTGGATTTTGGAAGTGAGAAAAGACAAGCAGTGGCTGGTTTACTTCAAACACACAGACCAGAGCAGCTTGTAGGAAAAAAGTACATGTTTATTCTCAACTTAGAAAAAAGGAGAATGATGGGCGTGGAGTCGCATTGCATGATATTTGCTGCTGAAGATGACCAAGGAAATGTTGTCTTGATGGTTCCTGAGAAGGATGTAAAAGAAGGAAGCCCAGTTCATTAAACTTTTCTTTTTTATTGACTAATTAAATACTATGAAGAAAGTCAGAGAATTCATGAACAGAAAAGTTTTCTTTGTCAAACCTAATCATTCTGTTTTCGATGTTGCAAAAGTTTTTTCTGAGAGCAACATTTCAGGAGCGCCTGTAGTTGAAGATGGAAGAGTTGTGGGGATGTTAAGCATTTCAGATGTGGTCAGGTTCATGGGAATAAAATTGGTAGATGCTGATGTAATTGCTAGCGCACCCACTTCTTTAAGCATCCTGCTTTTGAATCTGGGAAAGTTGGGAAAGGATTATCTCGATTTCAAGGATGAGATAGAAAGGATTTCCAAAACAGAAGTGAAACACATGATGAGCAAGGATGTTGTTTGCATTTCACCCGAAGCTAATTTATTTGAAGCTGCTGTTCTGATGGAAAAGCATGATGTCAATAGATTACCAGTAGTTGAAAAAGATAAACTCATTGGAATAATTGCTAGGGCTGATTTGATTAAGGCTCTAGTACATTAGAATATCTATTTATGGTTGTATCAGAAGATAGTAAGAAAAACACCCACAAAAAATTCTTTAAACCTTCAATATCTCTATAACAGTCTTTTAAACTCGCAGTCAAATATTCAAGGACAAACGTATTTTCACCTGGGTGAGATTCTATTTCTATCTCTCTTAGTTTTTCAAGTTTAGAAGTTATTTTTTCGAGTTTTTGTATTCTACTCTGACGATATTTTTGGGAATTCAACATTTTATCAAGTAGTGATTGAAATTTAAAAGATTTAAATTGGTACTCTTCTGCTTTTCGGCAACAAGTTCTGTAGACCCTCTTCTGTCAATGGACTACTGCCTAGAACATCTTCGCCAGATTTTACAATGACAAAATTGTGATATTCGCAGTTGATTTCTTGTTGAGGTTTGACATCAGAGCCTTGCATGAACTTCTGAGCTTCCTGTTCGTCCAAAGCAACAGTATTTTTTGTAGCCAGCTTTCCAACCATCTGCGAACCTTCAATCGTCAAATTAACCTTGTCGTTTCTTTTTATTTTTCCAAAGTTCATTCCAATTGAATTGACAGGAAACTTTCTCATATCCAAGTTCATTATTTCTTTTGAAGCCAACCAAATTTTTTCCTCTGATCCAAACAAAACTAGAAACTGATTTAAACCAACTCTAGTCCCATAATTCTTCTCAATCATTCTTTCTAAATTTTCTACTTCTTCTTTTTCTAAAACTTTCATTTTTTTAATTTGCAAATGAAAAATCCCTCCATCTCGTTTGTTGGAATTATTCTTACAGCATTGAACGTTTGCTCAAACTGTTTATCGTTCCATTTGCTAAGACCAGGCATGTAGTTGAGCTTCAACTGAACTCTTTCTGTTCTTAATCCAAGCTGGCGGACAGCAAAATCTATGTTTTCTTCATTCTCCTCTGGTTCTAAGCTACAAGTGGAATAGATTAGTGTTCCGTCCTCCTCTAAGCACTGGGCAGCCGATTCCAGAAGCCTTTTTTGCAATCTGCTCAAATATCGAATGCTTTGTTCACTTGTTTGCTGAAGGATTCTTGGATTCATGCTTCCTGTTCCTGTGCACGGGGTGTCAAGCAAAATCTTATTGAACTTCTCTTTTATTTTCCAAAAATTTTCACCGAACATTTTCGTAACAACCACATTCATGACACCGCATCTTTGCAAGTTTCCTCTAAGGGCTTTCAGCCTTTTGTAAGTGATGTCATTCGCAACTATTGGTCCTTGGTTCTGCATCAAAGCAGCAATCTCTGTGGTCTTAGATCCTGGGGCTGCACACATGTCAAGAATTGTGTCAGTTGGTTTTGGGTCTAGAATTAAAGGTGGAATCATTGAAGAAGCGTTCTGTAAAAAGAAATAACCTAAGGAATGCTCGATAGATTTGCTCAAATTTTTGTCAGTATTTACAAAAAAACCTTCATTTACAAACTGCATTCTTTTGACAGAACCGTATTTACTTAATCTTGCCTCTAAATTTTCTACAGAAATTTTCAAAGTGTTAGTTCTCAAAGACCATCCTTCTTGCTGACGAGAAGGGATGAAGCCATATATTTTTTTGTATCTTTCTAAGTCAATCGCCACAATTAGTATTATCTTATTTAAACATTTATTGAATAATATGGGAAAGTTAAAGGTTGGATTCTTTTCATTTACAGGAGACGAAGGATGCATGATCCAATTTCTTGAGATTTTGAACAGGAAGTTTGCAGAATGGAATGATTTATTGGATATACAGTATTGCAGGTTGCTAAGATCTAAAAACAGGATGAAAGGTTTGGATGTTGCATTTGTCGAGGGAGCAGTTGCAACTTATAGAGAGGAAAAGTCTTTGAAAGATATAAGAAAAAATTCTAAAAAAATCGTTGCAATCGGTAGTTGCGCCATCGACGGGACACCATCAAATCTTAGAAATTTTTTTGATGAAGAAAAGTTGAAAGAAATAAAAAATATTTTAGAAAAGTTCGGCCACAGAAAAAAGATTTTGCCTTTGAAGGAATTTGTTAAAGTGGATGCAGAAGTTGAAGGTTGCCCGATGGATGAAGAAGCTTTTATTAAAGTCTTGAACAAATATTTAAAAGAATTCAAGGTGGTTTGATGCATCAGGAAAATTTTGACATTGACATAAAACATCTGAGCAAGGTTGAAGGACATACAGATCTCCGCATAAAGGTAAGGAAGGGAAAGGTTGAAGACGTGAAACTGAAGATCATGGAGAACAAGAGATTCTACACTCAAGCCATTCGTGGCAAACCATTCTTATCAATTCCACAGATAGTTTCCAGAATTTGCGGGACTTGCAGTGTTGCGCACATGACTTGCTGCATCGAAGCTATTGAAAAAGCTTTAGGAGTTAAACCATCAGAGCAGACCATGCTTCTTAGAAAATTAAACATGTATGGAACCATGATAAGAGATCATGCCATGCACTTGTACTTGTTCTGTTTGCCCGACTTCTTTGGAAAAGATTCTGTTCTGGATTTTGATGAGTCGCAGCATAAGTTAATTCATCAAGCATTTGCAGTCAAGTCGGCAGGAAATCACTTGAGCACATTGATTGGTGGGAGAGCTATTCATTCCCCATTCGAACAGATTGGTGGTTTCTCACACATACCAAAGAAGGAAGAAGTAACAAAAATTATTTTTGAGTTGAAGAAAGTTAGAAATGAAATTTTTGATTTGATTCAATTATTTTATGAGTGCAACTGGAAGTTCGGTGAGAAGACCAATTTTGTAGCTTTGGTTACAAAAGATTTCAGTTTTCTTGAAGGTGTGGTGAAAGATACAGAAGGTGAAACTATTCCTGAGAGTAAATATTGGGATCATGTAAACAGAGTGGTCATTCCCTATTCACAAGCAACTGGGTTTGAGTTTGAAGGCAAGGAATACATGGTTGGTGCTCTGGCAAGGATGAACTTGAACAGGCATAACTTGCACACGGATACAAGAAGGGATACTGCCAAGTTTTTGAAAATCTTTCCATCAGAAAATGTTTTCCACAATAATCTTGCTCAAGCCATTGAGATATTGCATTGTATAGATCATGCTACAGAATTGTTAGAGACTAGCGAGTTCAAGAAAGAGAAAACTCCTGAAGTGAAAGCAAAAGCTGGGGACGGTGTTGGAGTGATAGAAGCGCCGAGGGGAACTTTGTATTACATGATGTCTTTGAACAAGGAAGGAAAGATAAATTATGGGAATTTGGTAATTCCTACTGCGCAGAACCAGATAAAGATGGAGCGAGATATCAAACTTTTGGTTCCGCAATTCTTGAAGAAAGGAAAAGAGAGAGTTAGAATAGAAATTGAAAAACTGATTAGAGCTTATGACCCTTGTACGACTTGCGCTAGCCATTTCTTGAAAATAAAGTGGATTTGATTAGTTTTTTTAACTGAGAAAATGCTTCTTGTTCTTTCATTTTCATTGGTACGCCGAAGATGTTAACTTCATCGATCATGTTCATCTTCTTCAAAAGTTTTAACGATTGGCCTAAATCAAAGTCATGCAGGGAATAGATTTTTTCTGTGATGATCGAATCTATGTTTGAAATCAGCTGAACTTTTTTTATTCCTTGAACTGAATCGATTATCAATAGACTTCTTCCTTCAGCTTGCAAATCTTCAACAGAGTCAAATTCTTTAAACACAATTTGAGGAAATTCTTTTTTTAGTTTTGGTAGAAGTTTTAATGGGAGGCTATCTTGTTCTAACAAAGGATTGCCGAAAACATGAATTGTTTTTTTCATGGAATCACAAAGCGCTCGGAGTGGGATTTGAACCCACAAGTGCTTGCGCACGCAGGCTTTCCAGGCGTGCACGGAAACTTAGCTTCCTCTGTGCCATACCTGATTAGGCGATCCGAGCACATTTATAAATTAGAATAAGCAAGAGAACTTAAAAGCTTTAGCTAGCTGATTTAACCATCAACCAAAGAATTTGTAGACTTGGAAAACACAAGACCGCATCTTCTACATTCAAAAGCTAAAGGGTAGTTAGATTCAATGACTACAATTTTTGCTGATCCACATCTTGGACAATCTTGTGCCATATTCTCACACTCTGGGGAATTAAAACTAAAGATTGCGAAATATTTAAACTTTGCGGAAGGAGGAAGATGGCATTTAAGTGTCAGGAAAATGATTATTTTTTTAGGAGTGTGAAACTGAATGGCAAAGAAGAAAGCATTCGGAGGTTATTCTATTTGCTTCAAGGGAAGGAAAGAAACCGTGGAGCAAGTTTTCGGTTCTGGAAAGCTAGCACCCTCTGAGATGACAAAAAAGCTTTGGCATTTTATTAAGAGCAAACATTTGGCTGGCAAATAGAATTTCTTACCAGAATACAATAGAATCAGGTTTGTTTTATACCAGAGTATAGGCTATTTATTAGACCTCTGCACATTTATCAATTGTTATGAAAGCTGAAGCTAGACTGCAGAAAAAGTTGAAAGATAAAGTAATTTGTAAAACCTGTCCTCGTTATTGTGTGATAGCTGAAGGTAAGGAAGGATTTTGCAAGACGAGAATAAATGTGGGAGGCAAGTTATACACTCTAATCTATGCAGAAGTTAGTTCCTTGAATGTAGACCCTATAGAAAAGAAACCTCTGTTCCATTTCTGGCCTGGGAGCACGAGCTTATCAATTGGAACTGTTGGATGCAATTTACAATGCCGTTATTGTCAGAATTGGCAGATCTCAGCTAAAAGTTTAGAAGAAGTTTCTACACAACAATTAAAGCCTGAAGAAATTGTTGAGATGGCAAAAAAGAATGGATGCAAATCAATAAGTTATACGTATAACGAACCAGGAATTTGGTTTGAATATGTTTTTGATACTGCTAAGTTGGCTCACAGGAAGGGAATATTGAATGTTTTGAAAACAAATGGATACATTTCTAAAGAAGCTTTGAAAAAATTAATTCCATTCATAGATGCTGCGAGCATTGATTTGAAAGCTGTGAATGATGAATTTTATCAGAAGTTGTGCAACACTCCATCGTACAAGCCTGTGATCGAAACTGCTAAACTTTTGATAAAAAATAAAAAGCATGTGGAGATTGTAAACTTGGTTATACCTGGATGGAACGACAAGGAAGAAGATTTCAGGAATCTGGCAAGAGTTGTTGTGAAAGAATTAGGGAAAGATATACCAGTTCACTTCACAAGATTCTACCCTTCACACAAGCTGATGAATGTGGAAACTACACCTGTGAAGACTTTGGAAAGAGCAAGGAATATTGCTAAGAAAGAAGGATTGAAGTTTGTTTATTCTGGAAATGTGCCTGGGCATGAGTATGAAAATACTTATTGTCCGAAATGCAATGCAGTTCTGGTTGGAAGAGTTGGGTTTGATGTTGTGGAGTGCAAAATAAAAAGTGGAAGATGCATTAAATGCGGTAAGAAAATTCCTATAGTTGGAGAATGTGTCTAATTTTTTATAATCGACGAATTCTTTTGAATCTTTCAGCTACTATGTCTGTTATTTCTCTTGTTAAAGGTTTATCAGGCAACAAAACTCGGACATCAATCCGCATTTTTTGGTTTGTTGCAGACATAACATATTTTCTGTTAAAATCATTTGCAAACACAGGATCTTCTATATCTATGAAAAATTCTTCCGGCATGGGGCCTTCTTCATGGAGTGATGAACCGTAAGTTAAAGAATAACCTTCTTTTTTTACCTTTCTCCTATATGCCTTAACTGTTTCAATAAGTCCAATTGGAAATGAAGTAAGCTTTGCAAACTGGATCGCTATGATTCCTTTCTCTTCGGCCTCGCTTCTAAGTTGTGGGAAAGCCATAAAAGAACTAAAACCATATCTTTCTTTCATTTCTTGATAAAACCTTTGATCTAAACTATTTTTCTGCAACTCTAGCCAGCCTTTACTGGTGATTTTTTCATCGTCAAATTCGGGGTCACTTATCAAGGATTTAACGATTGAATATACAAATGGGGATTCACACCTCAAAGTTCTCAAACATTCTTCTGGACTCTTAAATTCTAACTCTCTAAGACCTTTATAAAATTCAACAGTTTCTCTCAATACCCAAGACATAATTTGATAGTCTCAGTTAAAGTTTATTAGCTTTTGTAAATCTATGTTTGATGCTGTTTATTGATGTTTATTCAGACTCTGAAACGCGTGGTGCAAGTACAAAAGAAAGATGACATTTATCTTTTGACTTAAACTGCAACTTCATCGGATAATCCTTTCCCCATTCGATTATCACAGAATCAGCAATCTTGCTCGCTTTGATCATCTTCTTCAAATAATCTAAAGGATATCGAGCTTTAACATCACCATCTGCTTTCAAACTTATCAGAGATTCATTTCCCTTTTCCAGCTCAAGTTGAGCAGAACTTATGTCGCCTTCAGCCCTCATGCCAAACTTTCCATCAGAGGCTTCAAAAAGAACAGCATCAGCAACAACCTCAGCATCGGCAATTCCTGACTGCAAAACTTCAGGCTTCAGTTCAGCTCTTGAAGTGAATTCCAATTGGTCTATGGGTGGAATTTCTTCCTGGCTCAAATCCAGCAAAGGCAAAACGAATCTTCTTCTACTGGCATTCTCAAAAATGATTTCAAGTTTTGCATCCTGTAAATTCAAAGTCAACCTATCGGTTCCACTTGCTCTTTTTAAAATTGAAAGAAAATTTGTGATGTTCAGCCCAATGTTCTGCTCTTTATCCAAATCATATTTTTCAAACGCAGACGAGGAAATTTTAAAATCAACCACGGCAACCATGGCCCTATCAGCAGCAATCATGTAAATTCCATCTTTGGTTATCTTGAAAATCCCTTCGTCTATCAGCTCGCCCACAGTTGATATAGAATCGATTAACAAATGAGCTTCTGCTAATGTTGCCTTAAACATTCACACACCTGATTTACTATATAATTCTTTAACTTTATTAAATAAATCTAAATCAAGATTATTCAAGTCTTGAATGACTTCTGCTTTCAACTGCTCGTTAAGAACAGAACAAAAAACTCTGACTTGTTTGTTTTGCCCAGGAATCATTTCAGAAACAATTTCAACTTTTGCCGAGCCATCATCAAGAACAAACCTGTTTTCTAAGATGCTGGAAACTTTACCTTGAAGCGAAACTCTTGTATCTGCTTTCGTGTCTATTTCAGATATTTTCTTTGGTTTGTAATGCAATTGGTTCATCAATTAGAGATTCTATGTTAAAACTTTTAAGCTTATTTTAACCGTAGGAACGCCAAGAATATCCGCATTTCGTGCATCTGTAGAACAGGGTAGGCGGTTCGTCGGCTGCCCTAGTCTGCTGCATCCACCAGAATGCCTCCATGTTTTCACACTTCGGACACATTATCCTTGTCTTTGGCATTTCAGCTATTCCTTCATCCCTTTCAAGAACAACCACCCCTTTCTTTGGTTCGCGCATGGCTTCAGTCAAAGCAAACTTCTCTCCTTTCATTCTTGTTGTCTTGTTGCACTTTCTGCAAATCAAAACAATACCTTTTCTTTTCTTCTCGACAAAAAGTAAATTACCACACTTTTCACAGAATTTCACAACAATCCTCTCTTCAATTTAGTCCAAATATCGCTTACTATAACTTTAAAATATCCGAGTTTCGGGACTATAAAGATTACCTTTCCGTGTATCTGGCTCTTTGAAACAGAATACTCGAATGCCGGTATGGGAAATGGATTGTGATCTCCTTTTGTCGCGTATGTTCCATCAGAATTAATTTTCACTATTCTGTGGATAATTGGAGTCGATTCTCCTGGAGCTGAATAAACTATGACATCACCAACCTTGTATTCATTTGAGCTTTGGACCACGGGCATGTCGCCTATAAGAAAGCCATTGTTTATTGGCCAAGAATCTATGTAAGTTTTGTTGTATCCGTATTCCTTTTCCAACCATTGGTAGTATGTGATAGCAGTAGTTTCATCATGAACCATTGAACCGCTGACTACGGCCACGACAGGCAGGTCAGTTGAAAGAGCTAGAGCCAAGACCTGATTCAAAAGAAAAGCGAGGAAAATCCCTAAAGCAGCATAAACAACATATCCAAACCAACCGCTTGTCAATTCATCAAACTTTTGTTTAAAACTTTTTTTCTGTTTTTGCATTTTAAAATTTTCTTCCTTATGCTCTACCATAGCTTTCACCTTTTACAAATGCTGTCACCAACAGATGAGCCACACGCAAAGGCTCTGGAATAAACCCTCTGGTGCTACTTAACTTGATCACTTCTTCTGCAGTCTCATCATCCATTCCTACACTTTGATAAAAGATCTTCTTATCCTTTAGCAAACATTCCTTTATTTCTCCAGCATGTTCAACTGCTTTCCATCTATTTTCAAAATCATCAAAATTTTTTAGAGCAGCTTTCACTTTTTTCAAGTCTGGCCTTTTCCTATTTATAACAATAACTGGAATGTTTGTTTTTTCATGAACTTCTTTTACATCAACCATGTTGAAACCTGCCAAAGTAATGCCGTCGAACATGATTACTTTTAACTGTTGTTTATGCCTAGATGAATTAATAAGCTTTACTATCTTTTCTGTCGCCTCTGTTCCATCAACTAGAACTTCTGTTTTTAAAGCTCCGTCCAAAATTTTGCCACCACGATAAATAACACCAACAACAGGAACTAGTTGATTTGATTTAGCAATAAAGGCTCCATCATCAAATCCAAGGATTCTAATCTCGGATTTTAACATGTGGTGTCAAGAAAAAATGTAGGTTTTAGAAGTATTTAAATCTAATCAATGTGCTTAACCTTCAGAACGCTCAGCAATCTGTTCAGCTGCTCTTTGTTGATCCACTCAACTTGCAAATATTCTCTGATTTCTTTATCAGTCATGCCAATCTCTCTTGCAAGTTTAACAACAAGCTTGTAAGCCTCTATCTCTGTTGGCCTTTCAACATATTCATAATTTTTATCATACAATTCTTTATTCTCTAGATACTGTCTGGCATGGACTAGCTCGTGAATTATATCCAAGAATAAAGTTTTTTCATCAGACTTTCTCAGGTGGCTGACGGAAATCAAAACTATACCATTTTCATCAAGAACCCTCATGTATTTCACAGAATCTACAATCTCAACCTTTAGGTCGTCCGTGCCATATTTTGAAAATATTTCCTTGACTACTTCCAAATCCTTAAGACCGGGAAAAACTTCCTCAAGAGTGTAAGTTCCTTTCTCCAAATTGCGGTTTACAACAAATCTTAAAGTCATCTCTGTTTAATTTATAAATCTGCAATAATAAAAATTATTGAAGTGATTTGATGGTAAAGAAAAGTTTTCCAGAAGCTGTTGCAAGATTGTATACGAGGGTTTATGTTTGCAGAGTTTGCAAGACCAAGATTAGGGCTGATGCTGCAAAGGTAAAAGCTGGAAAAGTCAAGTGTAGAAGATGCGGTAATAAAAATTTGAGACCCAAACACAAACCGTTGACCTAAATGGCTCTAGAGTATATAACCACAAGGGGGTTGGAAGGAAAAGCTACTGGAAAGACTAGAATCATGAAATTGGTTGAAGATGCTCAAGCAACGGTTGAATATACTTGTCCTAAATGTGGCTTTTCGGAAAAAACTAAGCAAGATTGGAAAGAACCATTCGTTCAAGGAACTGGAGCTAATCAAAGTTTTCATTTGAAGTGCAAGAAATGTGGATTTGAAATAAAATTAGCTAAACTGAAGAAAGAAGCTAAAAAGAAAAAATAATTTATACATAATAAGAGATTCTGATATTTAAATTTATCATACATTAATTAAACTATGACATTGGATTTGTTTATTGAATATGCTCGACAATTGGAAATACCGGTGGGTAAAACTGTAGGAGTTTCTAAGTTTGATATACCTTCATGTTCTAAACTTGATTGCCATGTTGGTAAACATTTATTGCATCCTCATGAAGCTTATTCAAGACTTGATTCTCGATTTTTACCTCCTATTTTATTTTATAATCAAGAAGCTTTGAGAGACATCTTCTCATCAATACCAAGAAGGTTTAGTGCTAAAGCTTTAGCTTACCCAACTTTGGCTATTTTGGAGGGTGGGGGTTTGGATTTAGACAATGTCTACTCAATATATTTTTTCAGAGGGCTTAGACTAGGTGGGGGAACTTATCATATATTTGATAAAAAATCTCAGAGAGATTTTAGAACTATACTCGGCATTGATCAGAAATTAAATCCAGAAATTAGTTTGCATTATCACAGACATAGTGACAATGAAGCTCAATTAACTGCTGAACCGTCGGTTGCCTTTAGGGAAGATGTAAGAAGAATAAAAAGAGAAGTTGGTATGAAGACTTTTACTGGTTGGCTTGGGAATAAATTTCATGCCAGATTTTTAATTACCTTCACAGAAGAAAAAAGCTTTAAGAGCAATAATCGATTCGTTTAGAATTCTCGATGGAATTGACCTTTTCGACCAAAAACATATGGAAGCTTATAGAGAACGTTTGACCAGACTGCCGATTTCACTAGCTGTATTAGAAGAAAAAAAATATATTTCAACAACATTTGATCAATTAAGAAATTTGGATGCTGTTCCAAGATGTTTTCCAATTCACGAAGTGGAAGTCTCAGACAAGAAAGAAAGAAATAAGGTTGAGTTTAGACATCCTACATATCATAATTTTGATGGTATAAGGTTGGATATTTTACTGTCTGAACCCACACTTTCAGATGTTCAGCAAAAACTTTTAAATGCTTATGATATAAGGTTTAAAGAAAATTAATATTTTAGATTTAAATTAGTTTCTTCTATATTATTTTGAGGGGCATTTGCTCTTCATGGCATCGATATGATAAACTTTCAGAAAATATGGAATTATTATTCTCGCGAATCTGTTCTAAAGGCAATAGCAGAAGTTGCTAAAGACAGGGAAGTTGTTTCTGTTTTTCAGGATGGAAGATTTGGGAAAAGGCCAGATGTGATTCAATACCCTCAAGATGTCTTGCAGGCAGTTGCAGGAGGAACTGTTTCTTTTCATGGTTCAGTGGAAAGATGGCAACAGCCCATGAAATTGGATGTTGGCATGACAAAACAAGATCTGGACAATTTGAGAACAGGATGGGATGTTTTGATTGATCCGGATGTTGCTGATTTTGAGATTGGAAAGATCGCGACAAAGCAAATCATAGAAGCGTTGAAAGACCATGGTGTAAGTAGCTACAGTATAAAGTTCACTGGAGGCAAAGGATTTCATGTTGCAATTCCGTTTGAGGCCATGCCTGAAAAAATCAACATGCAGCCCACTTCTGCTCAATACCCAGAGTTTTTGCAAAAAATAATTCAATATTTGAAATGGTATGTTGAAGACCAGTTGAAACAGGAAATTTTATCAGTATTCACAGCAAAAGACATTTCTCAAAGAATAAAGAAACCCGTGAATGAATTTTCTGATGAGAATGGGATAAATGTTTTCAAGATTGTTAGCATGGATGTTTTTGGCTCAAGGCATTTGTTCAGGCTGCCTTATTCAATTCATGAAAAGAGTATGCTGGTGAGCTTGCCAATAAAAATTTCCAATATTGATAGGTTTGAAAAGGAGAATGCTTCGCCGGAGAAAGTTAAAGTTGAAGAAAGATTTTTGAGTCAGAAAGTTACTTTACACGATGCAGAGGCTCTTGTAGTTGAAGCTTTGGACTGGGCGACTAAAAACAAGATGGAAGAGAAGGAAGAGCTGCCGAAAGTTTTTGAAAAAAGGATAAAATATATTCCTGAAGAGTTCTTCCCGCCATGCATCAAAGCAGCATCGCATGGAATAGCTGACGGCAGGAAAAGGTCTGTTTTCATCCTGATAAATTTTTTGAGGAACATGGGATGGGAAATTGATAAGATTGAAAAATACTTAATGGAATGGAACGAAAAAAATTATCCGCCGTTGAGGGCGAATTATTTGAGAACGCAGCTGAGATGGCATTTCAGGCAGGACAGAAGCTTGTTGCCGCCCAATTGTGACAATCAGAATTTTTATGTTGTGATGAACATTTGCCAACCTGATGAGATATGCAAGAATGGAACTGATAAGATTGTTATAAAGAATCCTGTGAACTATCCGCCAAGAAAGATGAATAAGTCTGTGAAGAAATTGAAGGAATTCAAGAAGAAAAGATGAAGTGCTGGTTTCAGTATGTACGCGGGTTCAAATCCCACCTCCCGCACTTGAATTGTATTTAAAATGTAGGGATTTTAAAGTTTATTTATCAATCTAACAAAATATTAATTAATGAAATGGAAGGAATTTTTTAAACCAAGTTTGTCGAAAATTATAATCATATTATTACTAATAGTACTGACATACTTCTTTGGGATTATTCAGACAAAATTTGAAATAGGAGGAAAACCTGTTGGGCCCAATCCATTTCTTCTCCCTTTTGCTTTTGGGTTAGAATGTAGCAGAGTTGTAAGCCCACTACAATATCCTTGGTATTGCACAAATGGGATTCAAGTTGATGGTGATTTAAATAATCCGCCAGGAATAAGATTTTTCTTGAAAAATTATCCTCTACAAATCATTTCAAATGTAATTTACTGGTATCTACTTTCTTGTTTACTAGTTTGGATTTTCAATAAATTTAAAAGAAAATAGGGCACTTAAATTGCAGTCAAGTTTCTCTAGGGATTTGAATACAGTTGAAAGACTCACCTCCCGCACACATCGTAGAATATATATTCTAAATATATAGATAACTTTTATTGATAAAGTGTTGATTAATCATATATGAAGAAATGTGACTGGTGTGGTAAGGATATACCTTTTGCAAAGATAAAATACAAGGGCAAATTTTATTGTTCTGAAGAATGCTTGAAGAATTTAAAATAAAGTTGTTAGATATAATCAATACCAATCTTGAACTGCAGTCCGACCAGGTAGCACACCTCCCGCACCATGTTCTGTGTTTAAAAATTCAAGATATTACGCATCTATTTCAATCTGGGAAAAATCTGGGAACTTTTTTCTTATAATTTCTGTATTCTTTACCAAATTTATCTATCAATCCCTTTTCTTCAAAGAAAGTTATAAAATAAGTTATTGCTGGCCAAAAAATTATATAAAAAATAAAACTTAATACACCACTAATTAAAAACATTCCAATAGCACCAAGAAATTCTCCGAAATAAATAGGGTGTCTGACTAAACTATAAGGACCTTTTGTCATCAACTTCTCTTTTTTACTCTTCTCGCCTTTGATTTCTCGGTATGCTATCATATTTCTAAATCCAAGTTTTCTTCCTGACCACACCCATATACTTATACCACCAATTAGAATTAAAAGGCCGATTAGCTTAAGAAAGAGATGAGTTTGGATTGATACCAAAAGTATGTCTTTATTGAACCATATCAAATAAGCAACTATTGGCACCCAAATCCATATAAAGATGTAACTTTTCAATCCAATTTTCTTCCAGTATCCCATAAAGGCATGACCGAAGACTCTCACGGGGATTATAGAAATTAAGCACCATAAAATTATCAAACTAAGTAATTCTAACATAATAAAAGTTTATTTATTCTCTAATAAATTGTTATTGTAAGACGATGAAATTATGAAATCTCTTTCAGTGGCTTCAAATACCACCTCCCGCATGAAGACTTAAATTCTAAAACTTAAATCAATAAATTAATTATATGGAAAAACATTCAGTAAATTTATACAAACTGCCTGTTAGAAAAGATGTTTTGGAAAAAATTGTTACCAAACAAGATATGCTTACTGAAGAGCAGAGATCACATGTAAAAAATTTATCAAATTCTATTGATTTCATCGTTCCAGAAGGTACTGAGGTTTTTGCTGCGCTCGATGGTGAAGTAGTAGCGATTAGAGACGATGATAAAAGTGGTGGCCCAGATAAGAAATTCTGGAAGGGTGGAAACTATGTCGTGATAAAACATTCTAATCAAGAGTTTACGCATTATTTACATTTTAAATTTAAAGGAGTGACTGTCAAACCTGGAGATAAAGCCAAGAAAGGGCAACTAATCGGTTATGTGGGAATGACAGGCTACACCTTTAGACCTCATCTTCATTTTGAAGTCTTTGTTTGGCCTTCTCCAAAAGCTAAACCTGAAGAAAGAGAAACGATAAAAGCTCGTTTTGAAGATTTCGAAAATGTTTATGAAATTGGGAAATGATTACGATATTGACTGTCTTTTCTTCATTATCAAATATATGGTTCTTGTCTTTGGTGAGTCTGGGTTGTCAATAAATATATCGCCATCGAATCCGTTCCTTCTAAATTTCTGGAATATTGTGTTCAACTCTTCTTCTGACTTGGGATAAAATTGTATTCCAAGACCGCCGTTCAACTTTAATACATGATTAATGCCTTTTGCAATCTTTTTTATGTCATTCATGTCTTTTATCCATTGAAGACTTGATGTTGAGACAACAAAATCAAAACTGTCCTTTTCAAAATGCTTATCCACTTCTATCATATCACCTTCTACAATTGTTAGACCTTTTGATTTGGCTATTTTGATCATGTCCTTGTTTACATCAAACCCAGTGACATCGAAACTTAATTCTTTCATCAGTTCTGTTGAATATCCTACTCCACATCCTATGTCTAAAACTTTGGCTGGTGGTTCTGCTCCCATCATCTCAAGAATTCTTGAAGTCAATTTTCTCTGGGTGATTCTCATATGAGAGGATTTGGCATATTTTTCAACTTCTTCCTTTGTGTAGTATTCGTTTGGAGATTGGCATATCTCCTCTGGCCGTTCAATTTTTACACTCCATCCTTTATCTTTTCTTAGCATTTTCAACACTGAATTAAATGATGGTTTTTTCATATAAAAATAGAACTATTGAAAAGCTTTTTATTTTTCATGTTGAGTATATAATCAGAGAACATGGCTGAGGAGACTATTACTTTTGAATTGATAAGAAGGATACAGAGGGAGGAGCAGAGAGTTCCTAAGTTAACCAAACTGCCTGAAAATTTCTATCAAAATATTGCCGCTTACTTGCAGCAGAAGAGGAACTTGGTTGAAACAAAAGATGATAGGAAAGGTGGGCTAGAAATAAAAAATATTGAAAGACTTGTCGAGGATATATTTAACAGAAGAGAGAGAAAAATTTTGAATCAGGCCATAATTTCTGTGAGAACTGGCATGTCGCCTGAGAATTTGACAGAAGAAGAGGATGTCTTCTTCAATGTTTTGCTGAATTCTTTGAAAGATAGAAGGGATAATATGCTGAAGAAGATGCTCGAAGAAGTGGAGGAAGAGTTTGCAAGTTTGATAGTTTTCAAGGAAGATGTTCCCCAGTTCGTTGGCAGCGATATGAAAACTTATGGACCGTTCAAGAAAGGAGACATAGCTAAATTACCAGAAGAGAACATGAAAGTTTTGATTGAAAGAGGAATTACAGAAGAATTTAAAGTTAGCAAGTGATTTCTAACATTTTGTTGGTTGTTTGAGACTGGATTCGAAATGATCTATCAAAGCTTGTTCTGTAAATGAATAACCGCACATACCTACCAATTCATCTGGTTTTATATTACCAAAGGACATTAAAAGTCTTATGTCGCTTCCTGCTGCCGGTTTTTCATGCCACCTTCTTCCGTGCCTTCCACTCAAATATTTTTCTAGAATTGATGAAAGAATTGCTCCTATTAAATATACACCAGACTTGTAAGGGTCAGCTTCCAAAAGGAAAAATTCTTCATAATTGTTTGAAAGTAGAGCATCATTAAGTATACGATCATAAGCTATCCTAGAATCATCAATCCCCTTTTCATAAAGTTCTTTCTGATATAAGAATGAAGCAGCATAGGTTCTTGTATAAGTTAGCATACTAGCGTTGAAGAGCTTTGTGAAGTCTTCTCTTTCTTTACTATCTCTCATGCCGAACATTTTTCTTAGGAAAGATGGTTTTGTGAAAAGATTTCCAAACAAGAATGCCCAACCCTCTGTTGTCGAATGATCGCAACTATAAGCTGTTCTATCTGAATCTATCAGAGCTAGGTGTACGGCATGAGCAGCTTCGCGGACAATTGAAGAAAAAGAACGATAGCTACCTTCTGGTTTGTATACAAGTTTTATGACCTGAGGTGGGTCTATTGCTAAGCAGACTGATGTTAGGTTCTTGCGAACGCTTTCTACGATTTCAAGACCAGTTATCTGATGCAAATCTATATCTAGGCCATCAAAAGTTTTGTAAACCACATCAAGTAAATTTCTTCCAACAAAATGCTGTTCGAACTGTTTTCCTAAGAAAAGTTTTCTTATGTCGTATCTCTCAGCCTCTTTTAGTGAAATACCTATTTGATTTCTTAAAAGGGATTCCAAAGTGGTTTTGTACAAATCTCTTGTACCAGACAAAAATCTCTCACAATGCTCTCTAAGAGTTTCTACATCAATACCAGTTTCAACACCCCAAAGTGCCAGATAGTTGTTAAATCCTAGTTTTTTAGCCTCTTCTTGTAATATTTTTACTTTTTCCAAACGGAAGTGGTTCAATAATTCAAGAGCTTCCAAATATACTTCGTAAAGCATTTGTTTTTCTTCTCTGTCTAGTTTCAATAAAGCCATATCCCCTAACTGGCTCACGGGTACTTCTTTGTTATCAACTAAAGCCTTTAATCTAGCTCTTTCAATTTTATAATCATAAGGAAACAGCTGTTTCTTCAGATACCATTCTACCAGTTTGCCGAAAAATGGTGTGAATTTCACTGTTTGAACATTTTCAAAAGTAAGGAAAGGATATTTCTCTAACAAAGATCCTAAATCAAGACTTGCTTCTGGATCTGTAAGGTAAACAAAGAGTAGTCTCTCGTATTCATCTGTTAATTCATTCAAACTTTTTTTCAATTTTGTTAAATCCATGGTTGACATCAATCATTTTATATCTAGGAAAGGCTTTAAGGTTTTATACTTGAAAGGAAAATTAAATATTTAAGATTTATGAATGTTAACATTAAATCTATAGAAGTGAGAAAATGAAGTTTCCAAAAGAAATGAACATTTACTGTCCGTATTGCAATAAACACACTCCTCACACTGTTGAAGTATCAAAAAGAAGACCGAGAGGAAAGATGACTCATGGAAATAGAATATTCCAGAGAAAATTAAAAGGGTACACTTCTTTTCCTAGGGAAAAGCCTGATTATGAAAAATCTACGAAAAGAGTTGATTTAAGGTTTAAGTGCACGGTCTGTGGAAAGAAAACTGTGCATGGAAGAGGTTGGAGAGTCAAGAAATTTGAGCTGGTGAAAAAATGAAAGATTTGGTTAAGATGCCTGAGAGCAAGTTCCTAAGAGTCATGTGTAAGAAATGCAGGAAAGACCAAGTGATTTACAACAAGTCTGCCACGGTTGTTAAATGTTTGTCTTGCGGTGAAGTCCTTGCAGAACCCATGGGCGGGGAATGCTTTGTCAAAGGAAAAGTTTTGGAAGTTCTCTCTTAATTCTTGAAAAGAGAAAAATATTTAAATAAGGACAACATAATAATTTTAGATTATTTAAACACTAACTAGGAGGTTTAGCATGCCGTCTCAAGACGATCCGTTTGATGAATATGAGAAGATGAGAAAAAAGATGCTTTCGATGGTAATGGGTTGGTGGGCGCCATTTGAAGAGGAATTTTTGAAAGGAAGTTTCCCAGTGGATCTGGAAGAAACTGAAGATGAGTTGGCAGTGAAGGCTTATTTGCCAGGCTTTGATAAGCAAGATGTGGCAATAAAAGCCACAGAGAATACGATTGAAATTTCTGCCCAACACAAACAAAAGAAAATCGAACAAACAGAAAAGATGTTCAAATCAGAGAAAAGGTTTGATGCTTTGAAAAGATCTATGACCTTGCCAGTGAAGGTTGAGTTTGAAAAAGCAAAAGCGGAAATGGACAAGGGAATACTTGTAGTCAGATTACCAAAGAAAGAGAAGAAAAAAGTTGGAAAAGAAATCAAGGTCGAGTAATATGTTCAACGAAAGACATAAAAAATTAAATGAGTTAATCTTATCATGCAATCTATAGATGTTTTAGGAATTGAACAAGCACCAACAAGAAAAGAATTAATAGAAGTAGTGACAAAAGCATATGATTATTTTCCTGAAGGGATTTGGAGAGGTATAAGGTACATTGGTGAATTAAAGATTCCTAAAAGTTATCAAATTAGATGGAATGAGAAAGTTTATAGAGCTTTTGATTTTGAAATATTGGTCGAAAGAATGAAAAGGTTAAGAGATGGTCATAAAATAGATGGTCCTCTTTTAGGCCTTACAATTGATCCAGTTATGAGTGTTTTATGCAGATTTGAAAATGGAAAACTTCTAAGGGATTTTTATTGTATTCATGATGCTGTTATCGGCAATATTGGGATAGTTTCTTTGTTTAGAGTTGATGAAGAATATTCAAAAAAATTAGTAGCACATAATTTGGGTCATAACAGAAGATTAAGTCATCACACTGATCCTATTGATTTTATGTATACAGGTTTGATAACAGAAAAGAGGAAATTACAAAATGAGCCTTTTTGTAGAAAGTGTGAAAAAATATTAAAAGAAGGTTAGGCTAAACTTATTTTTTCAAACCAATACCTTCAACTTCAATTCTTTTGTTTAGTTTATCAACTTTAAACTTACACTTCAGCAATTGCTCGCAGACATAAATGTTGGTGATGCAATGTTGAGTAATTTCTTCAACTTTTATTACAGACTTTCCTTCGGCTAAAGCCAAGAAAGGAATGATTTGATCAGCCATATGCTTGTCTAGAGCTGTGTTTGATTGTATGGAATTTATCAATTCTTGGGCTGCTTCTCTTCCAACGTCTTCAGCCCTTACACCTCTTCTTCCGATGTTATCTGAGCCTACAATTACATTCTGGCATTCAGCCCAGAGAGTTATGCTTGTTCCTTGCGAGTACGTGTTCATCGATGCAGTTTCGATTGAAATGTTTTTCATTCCTTTGTTTGTTAAAATATTTTTTGCTGAATCTGCCTGCCTGACTGCAATGTCTTCTGGTAAAGAGCCAGCGATAGAAATTCCTTTTATCTCCAAAACATCTCCTTGATCAATCAGGTTAGTTGCTCGCAACTTCATCACAGGCTCGATTACGATTTGAACAATCCCTCCTCCTCTTGGATAGAATCCTTGTTTTATTGTTTCAATGGTTGGTGGTGGAACTCCCACTTTGTTTAGAACTGGGAACGTGATATGTTTTATATATTCAATTGTTGGTGAGCCTAGACCAGCCGTTCCGCCTATGATTTCAAGAGAAACTCTTCTGTCATTGAAAATCAAGATTGGAATCAAAGTTTGCAAGAGTAGAGGAATACTGCCTGATGTTCCTATATCAATTCTTTTGTCTTTTATGTCTAGTTTTTTTGGAACGAATTCTATTTCTGTTGAGCCAAACTGCAAACCTTCGACATCTGCATCGCAGAATTCAGCTGCAATTTCTATTCCTTTCATATGTTGGGGCATGAGACCGGGCCGAGGCCTGGTTGTGCGAATATTTGTCACTTTTATTGGCTGCAAAGTTAAAGCAGACAGACCAACAGCAGTTCTTAAAACTTGACCGAATCCCTCTGCTCCATCAACTGTAATCATATATTTTATATAAAATTTTGAAATAAATTAAAGAGAGACATGAGAACTTTACACACTCATCACAAGTTGCGCACAAGAAAATTTGTAATAGAAGCTGTAGCTGCAACAATCTATTGGATAGTTGTCATGACGCCTTTCATGCTTTTGAGAAATCCTTCCTGGTTTCCAATAAAGATATTCGTTGGTATGGATTCAGAACAATACGTGTCTTGGCTGGCTCTTGAGATTCTAATCATACCAATTTTAGGTGTTTTGTCAATTTATTTCATCAGAAAGTTTGAAAAATATTTTAAAAAATGAAATCATTGAGTCAGTTTTTCTTCTATCCTGATTATTTCATTAATTTTTGTTGTTCTTTCGCCAGATATGCCAAACTTAACGTAATCGCAACCCAATCCAACTGCTAGATGAGAGATTAGAGTGTCTTCAGTCTCACCAGATCGATGGGACATAACAGTTGTTAGATTCTTTTGTTTTGCAAACTCAACGACTTTTATCACATCGGTTATTGTTCCTACCTGGTTTGGCTTGATTAGAACTGCATTGGTTGCCTTGAAATCAAGTCCATCTTTCACTCTTTGCATGTTTGTTGTGTAAAGATCATCACCGCATACTATTCTATTCGGTAGTTCATGTGTTAGAATGCCAAAAGAAGTGAAGTCGTCCTCATTAAAAGGATCTTCTATGTAAATGATTGGAAACTTTCTTGCAAGCTCTTTGATGAAGCGCAGCTGCTCTATTGATCTAAAAATTTTGTTTGAGTAGGTGTAAACGTAGTATTGCTTTTCATCCCACAAGTGTGAAGCGGCCAAGTCAAGACCGATTTTCAATAAATTATCATTCGCAACTTTTGTCAAGATTTTTAGAATCTCCTCTATCTGCAAGTTTGTCACCCATGCGTCCTCAACGTTTTTTGCATAAGAAAATGTTGGGTCTGCTTCTTTCAGCATCTTTCCTACTGTTAAGTAAGCTGAGTTGATTTTTGAAATGGATTCGAAGAATGTTCTCTGATGAACTGGAAGGAAATGATACTCCTGTATGTCGCTTCTTTGCGTATACTTCCATCCGCCAATGATGTTGCAGATTGGTCTTGGTATGGAGAATTTTTGTTTGGAAATTTTTGAAACATATTCGAAAACATCTAAGCCCTCTTCCATAGCAAAGGCTTTCAAATAAACTGAAGAGATTGCCAGAGCTAGATTGCCACCGATTTCTTTAAAGTTATCTGTCTTGTCTATCAGCCTTAGAAAAGTGTCAACGTCTTCTTGATCAGTAAAATCTTCACTCGTGAATTGTCTTCTGATTAGGTTGAATTTGTTTACCACTTGATCGATTGGTAAATAGTTAGCTTCATATCTTCCCTTGCTCGTGCCTATAGGAACTGAAGCTGTGACCCTGCCTTTCAAGGTTTCGATTTCTACTTCAATCGTCTTCTGGGAGTTGGTTGCAAAAATTTGCCTGATGTTTATGCTTCTGATTCTCATTTAATTTAAATTTTGATTTGGTTCATTAAAAAGCTAAGCTAATTAAAAAATCTTTTTCACTTTATCTAAATCAAAAACTTCTTTAACGTCAATGATTACAGCACACTTTGGTAGGGGAGGTTTGCTTCTTTCAAGAGAAATATCAAAATATTTTCCGGACGAATAGACTTTGGCTTGCCCATCTATTCTATAATATTCATTTTTATGTTTTACAACGATAGAAACCCTATTGTTCTCTCTAATGTTTTCTAAACTTGTTTTCATCTGACAAGCACCTATTAGCAATTTATCGTCAACAAAACCAAGTGAAATTACAAAAATCGCATGAGGATTTTCATTTTTTGAGCTAGTAGCTAAAACTATTTCTCGGCCTTGCTGCAATGCATTTTTCCAAGTCATTTCATTTACCTAAAACAATCTTCCAAAGTTTCTTTCCATCAATAAGTTTCAATCTTCCTTTCTTCACAGAAAATTCATCAAACTTGTCAACTTTGTCCTTTCCTTTCCCATAGATGAGTATTGGCACAGGACCATACTCATGCTTTCTTGTCTTGCAAGAAGTTATGTGGTCGCAAGTTAAAACTAAAATTCCGTTGAAATTTTTAAATTCGTCAAGATATTCATCAATCTTTTCAATCATCATCTGTTTTCTGTGAAAGTCGCCATCATGCGCTGGCTCATCAGGCCCTTTGATGTGGGCATAAACAAAATCATATTCGGCTAATGAATTGAAAATATTTGAAAAAATGAAATTGAGTGTCTGCTCAAGCTTCAGCTCAGGAACAGAAATTGCATCAAATCCCGTGAGCATGCAAGTGCCTTTCATCACACCGTTCTCAGCTATGCAAACAGCTTTTTTTATTTTGTGCTTGCGAGTGAAGCAAGGAATTGCAGGTAATTTATTTCCAGCTTCCCTAGTAACAATATAATTGGCTGGCGGTATGCCGCTTTTTATTCTCTGTTCGTTTGCAGGATGAAACTCAATCACTTGCCTAGCTTTGTCAATAAATTCTTGAACAAGCTGAGCCGAACGGTTTGCCTCAGGTGTTAAAGCTTTCACTCTGTTCACTTTCAGCCAAGCAACATAAGGATCGCTGTTAGTTATTTTGTCAGAAAGATTTTCTTTTAAAATAAGAACAGCTCTGTGCTCAAAGGTTCTCATGAAAATGTGTTCAACATCTATCTTGACATTTTGATTAACATATCTAGCTATCTCATCTAAGCCAGTCGAGTTTCTGCCAATTCTTCTGTCCAAGAGCCTTAATTCATTGTCAACCGTGCAAAAATTGCATCTTAGAGCTAACCATCCATCCTTATAAGGAATGTTTGCTCCTACAGTTTCAATTGGTCCTCTTTTCAAATAATATTTTTTTGGGTCGAACCCAAACAAGCTCACGTTTGCTACATGACTTACACTAGCTTTAGTTAGATCAGACCAAAGTTTTCGTTCAACAGGAATTATTTCTCCTACTATTCCGTTTTTTGCTAGAAAATCTAGGTTTGGTTTTCTAGCCACAGTCAAAGGAGTTTTGTGGTCTAGAGGTAAATCAGCCAAACCATCAATCACTATGAAAACAATCTTTTTTCTCAATGCCTTGAAAGTTTTTTCTTTTTTCTTTCTTACAGTTCTCTTAACATTCTTCCTCTTCTTCATATTTAGAATTAGTGCTTTTGACAAAATAAAAAAGATCTTATCCAGAATTTATTTCATCCAAAGTTTGTCTAGCATAATCAGCCAATCTTCTTGACAGGTTAGCCTTAGCCATCAAGATCTTTCTCTTAATTTTTGGATCTTTTCCTTTTGTCTGCTCTACCGCGAATAGAGTGACAAAAGCAGTCTGAAGTTCAAGCCAGAAGAATGCCTTTTCCAAGCATTTTCTAGATTCCCTAGGATCTAAAGTGTTTAGAGCCAAGCCTTTCCATTTCAAGTAATTGGTTGAACACTTCTGAATCTGGTCTTGAAGTATCATATGTTACTGTATGGTGGTGACGGTATATAAAGATTTCTATTTTGTAATCACTGAATAGTAATGTTTATATAGTGGCTAAATTTATATAGAATTTTATGACAGAACTAGGAGAAATGCAGCCTGATCCAAGGCCTATGTTTGATTTAATTGAGAAGGAGGGTAGAAGACTCCGAGAACAAATGCTAAATTCACGACTAAAAGGAGAGGGAGAGCCTGATCCAACTCTAATTTCTGACCCACTCATGGATCAAATTGAAAGACTATATTCGAGCAAATTTTTCAATAAACTAATGTCAGGAATGCATGGACGCCCATATATAGAAGTTTTTTGTGAGAGACTTCTGAAAAGATTGAAGATGAAAAGCGCTTATAGGTCACTTAGATCAACCGAAGGTAGTTTCGCAGTTGATAGAACATCGTCTAGTATTGATATTTGGACTGTCCCGCATGAAAATTATGACAGAGGTGGAAAAAGTACTACTTACGAGATAATAAGTTTGGAAAAAGGTAAACCGGTTCGTATTAGAGTTTATGAAATGCCAAACGCAACAGAAAGAATAATTGTTTAAATATCAAAAATTCTGTTGTTTGCTATAGGGGCCACAGCATCAAACCCCTTTTGCCTTAATTCTTCGGCAAACTCTTCTGTGTTGTCTCCATGAACGCAGAAGATCTTTTCAGGATTCAACTTCTTGGCAAGAGCAAACAAACCACTGCGACCGACATGGGCGGAAAAATCTAATCGTTTGACAAACATCTTTACCTCCAAGTTCAAACTTTTTGTGATGTACCTTCCAGTTTCAAGCAAAACTTTCCCCGGTGTATGTTCCAACTGATATCCTGTCAAAACCAGTGAAGCATTTCTATCCTCATACAATCTTTTCAAATACCAGACCACAGCTCCGCCTGTTAGCATGCCAGAAGTTGTTAGAATCACACAGGGTTGTTTGATTATTTTTTTCCTTTGTCTTTCTGAATTCACATACTGAACTTTTTGTAAAGCTTTACCCATCTCTTCCGGCTCTTTCAACAAATCCTTGTGCTTGTTGATTATTGTTGTTGCTTTTCTTGCCATGCCGTCCATATAAAGAGGGTAGTCTATCTTCTGTTTGTTTAGAGCAAGTAAAATTTCCTGTAGTCTTCCGATGGCAAAGCCAGCAACTAGACAAACAGCATCGTTGGCAAGAGTGTCATGGATGATTTCTATCAGTTGTTTCTCCTGATCTTTCCTGTCAGGATGATCTCTAAAAGCATAAGTGCTTTCTGTAATTAGATAATCGGTTTTTGGCAAGTCTTGATCTGATTTCTGCATCAGTCTTGTTTCTGAAGAATTGTAGTCGCTTGTGTAAAGCAAGGATTTATTTCCAATCTTTAAGTGCGTCATCGCAGAACCTGGTATGTGGCCTGCGTCAAAATATGTAACTTCAGTTTTTTTCAGTTTGAAAGGTTTTCTGTATATGACTGGTAAAAAACTTTTGATTGTTTCTTTTATATCAGTTACATTAAAAGGCAGCTTCACACCCTCTTCTCGACTTATTTTTAGAGAATCATGAAGCAAAAGCTCAGTTAGTTCTTTTGTCACGGGTAAAGAATATACTGGAATCGAATTGCCATTCGCATAGAAGATTGGAACACCGCCAGAATGGTCTAGATGCGCGTGCGAGAGCAGTATTGCATCAGGTTTACCTTCAATCGGGATTGGAAAAGTAGGTGGCGTGTCTTCTAATCTAGTCCCATAATCCATAACAATTTTTTCTATGCCAGTGTCTACTAGAACTGCTGACGCCCCAACTGTTGAAAGAGCACCGAGAAAGTTTAATTGAATCATTTAAATACCAACCAGTATTGCTTTTCTTTCCACAAATTTGAAAGCAAACAAAGCAATAATTATCATTATTGCTGACGAAAAGATAAGAGGAAGTAAGAATGGTAAGAGTTGGACTAGAGATGCATTCTGTATCACTAACATTCTCATTGCCTGCACTGCCTGCGTTTGTGGAAAGGACATTAAAATATTTTTTATATTTGCTGGCAGTATGTCAATTGGAAAATAAATACCAGCGCTGATTTCTAGAGAATAAGAAATTAACCAACCCATGTCAGCAAAGTCCTCTCTCCATGCGCCTAAAGCAGCGAGGGTCAGTCCTACACCAGAGAATGTCAGAAATGTGAGGCTGATGATTAGAATAATTAAAAATATGTTGCCTCCAAAAACAAACCCTAAAGTCAGACCGACAAGAATTAAAACAACTGAATTGAAGGTTGCTCTTAAAATCGGCATGATGGATTTTCCGTAAGGTATGGAAATTCTATTGATCGGAGAAGCTAGCAAGTATTGAATTGTTCTTCTGTGTTTTTCCTCGACAAATATGTGGGTAAACTCTCCTCCTATGCAGTGCCTGACAAAAGTCCATAAAACCATACCTGAAAGCAAGAAGCCAATGTAGTTTTCTTTTGTCATCATGCCATAGCCTTGGAATCCTCCTCCAAGAATTGAACCCCAGACTAAAGTAAACAATATTACGTCTAGGAGAGGAAAGAGTACATCAAAAACCAAATGTAGCTTCCATCTATAGTATTCTTTCAGGTCTCTTCTGAACACGATTAAAATGTCCTCAAGAAATCTCATCTTCTTCCCCTCTGAGTCCTTTCCCAGTTATGTACAAGAATGCATCTTCGAGCGTTGGTTTTTCTGTGTGAACTGAACTCACTTTAACTCCGTTTTTCTTCAAAAAGTTAACCAGCTCACTGAGATCTTCTAACTTGTCTAAAATTACTCTTAATTGAGATTGGTCGTCATAGTAAGTGCATCTCTCAAATTTTTCTTTTATTTTTGCTAGAACTTCTCCAGTTAGATTCGAAACACCAAACTCGCAAACATTTTCTCTCTTTAATTTATTTTTTAAATTTGCAGGAGTGTCTATAGCTACTAGTTTTCCATCATCAATTATCGCAATTCTCTTGCATAATCTATCCGCTTCTTCCATGTAGTGTGTGGTCAGTAAGACTGTGGTTCCTTTTTCTTTATTCAATTTTAGAAAGAAATCCCTGACTTTCAAAGCTATAACAGGATCCAAACCTATTGTCGGCTCGTCAAGAACAATCAACTCAGGGTCATTCAACAGAGCTCTTGCAAGATTCAGCCTCATCACTTCACCAGTAGAGTATTTGTCAGTAGTCAGGTCGATTTTATCGCTTAAATCAAACAATTCGGAAAGTTCTTTTATTTTTTCATCCAGGTTTTTAACTCTGTATATTTTCCCATAGAATTTCAGATGATCTCTTCCGGTTAAATTCCAGTAGCAGCCGGCTCTGGAAAAAACAACATTGATTCTATCTATCACTTTAGACTTCTCTTTTGGAATATCCCAATTGAACATTTTTATGTTGCCGCGGGTAGGAGAAATCAGTCCAAGAATTATTTTTATTAGAGTGGTCTTACCAGCACCATTTGGTCCAAGCAACCCAAAAATTTCTCCTTGTTCGACAGAAAAACTAACATCTTCTAGCGCCTTTTTGTATGTTGGCTTGAATAAATATTTCAGAGTGTTCAAAAAGCCTGGGTTCTCTTCCCTATAGGTTTTGCTAATGTTAGCAATTTCGATTGCATTCGTCATAAAAAAGAGTTTTCATTTACGAAATCTTAAATCTTTAGCAGGACAAGACTGTTCAGTGTCAGCAGCAGTGTCGTATTTCTCTGTGGACTTCCAATCAATATCAGTTTTTGGGCGCATTCAATTTACAGTTGTATCCTTAGATTTAAAAGATTTTCTATAGTTTATAACTTAAATCGATTAAAAATTAAAATAGAGATTATATGGATATAGAAACAAAATTAGATTTGATAAAAAGAGCACCGACAGAAGAAGTGGTTACAGAGGAAGAATTAAGAAAACTTTTAGAAACCAAACAGAGACCTGTTGCGTACGATGGTTTTGAGCCATCTGGATTTTTACATCTAGGTAGTGGAATTTTAAGAGCTATAAAGATAAATGACCTCTTGGAAGCAAAAGTAGATTTTATTCTTTGGATTGCAGACTGGTTTGGATACATCAATAATAAGATGGGTGGAGATCTGGAGCTTATTAAAAAAGTTGGGGAATACTTCATTGAAGGTTGGAAAGCGTGTGGTATAGATACAAAGAAAATAAAAATACTTTGGACGAGCGATGCAGTAAAAGATGATTCATACTGGAAAGGTGTTATAGATGTTGCAAAAAATGTCACAATCCAGAGAGCAATAAGAGCCAGTCCAACAATGGGAAGAAGTGAGGCTGAGATGAGATACATGGCCCAACTTCTTTATCCGATGATGCAGATATGGGATCCGTTCTATATAGGAGCTGATATTTTACAACTTGGAATGGATCAGAGACACGCGACGATTCTCTCGCGAGAACTAGCTTCAAAATTAGGACAAACACTAAGAGTTTGTGTCCATCACCATCTTCTCATTGGTTTGCAAGGAACTGGAGGAAGAATGGGCCAAGAAATAGCAACTCTTCAAGCAGAAGATAAAATGAGCAAATCAAAGCCTCAGACTGCTATATTCATTCATGACAGTAGAAAAGAAATAGAAGAAAAAATCAATAATGCATTCTGTCCAGAAAAGGCTGTTGAAGGAAATCCTATACTTGAAATCTGGAAGTATATAATTCTTAGAAAATTCGATTCCAGAACAATAAAACGCCCATCAAAATTTGGCGGAGACTTAGAAATCCAAAAATATGAAGAACTTGAAGACCTATTCAGGAAAGGAAAATTACATCCTCTCGATTTGAAAAAAGAAACATCCTTGGCACTTGATGAAATATTGACCCCTGTCAGAAAGCATTTTGAAAAAGGTAGATCTAAAGAACTTTATGAAATTGTAAAAAGTGCTCAAATAACAAGATAAAATTTAATTCCTCGCACCCATGGTCATATCAAAATTCACAGGCACGCCATTAGAAAAATCCAATAGTTTTGGTTTAGGATAGTTTTTCTTTTCTAAGAATTCGCCACTTAAGAAGAAATCCCAAAATTCTTTTTTCCATATTGTTTTAGATGCGAAATTCTCAGCCCATTTTGGCATAAACGGTTTATAAAATCCATTCAAAAGTGGAAATCTTTTTTCCAGACTTTTTGTAAGTTTAACTAAATTTCTTTTTCTGGCCTCATCCCTAATCTCTTTTTGAATTTCTAAACAGCCTCTATATTCACCATATTCTTTGGAAGAAATTCTTTTGATTATTCTGATCAAGGCATGAACTTTGTCTGGTCTTATGCTATTTTCAGCTGATCTAATCATAAAATCTAATTGATTCACAATATCAACAACAGAATATTTTTTTGGGATAGATTTTAACGAACTTGGTGCAAATCTTATTTCTCCCATAGGTACACCTGCCAATTCTTCATAACGACCATAATTTTCGTGTGCATCTTTACCAGTAGTAGGAACTAATGGTAACACTTCAATAAAGTCATAATTGACAGATGGGTCAAGAGAAAGGCTAATGTACATACTCTGATCATCTGATATGTTATATGAACCATCACCATCCATTATCCCTTGAAACAGGATTTCTTTATTTTTCAAATTTTTTACAAAGTCTTTTGTGACCTTTTTTGAATAACCTGATGTAGGAGTATTCTCCCTTCTTTTAATAATACCTAAATTTTCTAACAATTTAGCAAAAATAGGAGATAAACTTGAGATATTTGTCTTGAAAAACCAACTGTTTGTATTTTTTGAATATTGTAAATATGTTAGACTTCTATCTCTTTTGTGTAAAAATATATCGAAATGACTTTGAATGAATTGAGAAAACCAATAACCTTGAAATGGATTTGGACTACCAATTTGCCATGTAAAAGATAATTTAGAACCATTATTTCTTATGTGACCATCAGAAAAATGCATACCCAGCCAATACAGATTTTCTGGTGTAAATCTGAATTCTTTTTCAGAGTATAAATGGGGTCGTGCATGTTCATTCCTCCATTTTCTAAAAACACGGTTATCTATGTCAAATCCTTTTCTGATGTTTGAAGGTAATAAACCATATTGCTCACAGTTTTGCAACGCATTTATGAAATCGTACCAGAATTCATTGAATGCATATATTTTGCCTTTATCGTCAGTTTTCCATAAAAGAGGTACCGGACAACCTTCTATCTTTTTTGATACTTTACAAACTGGACAAAAATGTTTGTAACCATGAACACAATTCTCACCAATTCTGTTAATCTTGGAAATTTTATCTTCTGAAATAACGATTGGTTTTCGTGCTCCAGCCTTATTGAATCTATACACCCAATTTTCGATAGCACGCTGTTTGATTTGATTATTTGTCGCCTTGATTATTTCCCTAATTAATTCCCTTTTGGAACCATAGTTAATTGATTTTTTAATTTCATCTTCTATCCAATTCCAAAAACTCTCAGAAACAACATAGAGCCTCTTTCCTTTTTCTCCTCGACAGATTTTAAACCAAAATTTATTTTTCATTGGTATCACTAAAAATGTTCTATTCCTATTTGGGTAAATTATTGTATATTTAATTTTCGGAACCTCATTTCCGGTGCTTCCGGTGAAGATACTACTCTCAAGTTAAAAAACTAGAAAATTATTTGAAATTGTGAAAAAAATCACTCGATGATCTTGTGTCTTCTTAGCCAGTAGAAGATTGTTCCAAGAACAAGAATTCCTAGGCCGAACAAAAGCAATTCCACATCAAATTGAAAGATCATGAACGAACAAAAAGCTAGACCTAGAATTGATATTATTGGATATTTTCCTATGTTTAAAGGAACTTTGAATGGCCTTTCCAAATGTGGTTTTGTATATCTTAACCAAATTAATGAAAGGTTAACTGCTGCGAATGTGACGAAAGCTCCCAAGCTTGTTATGTTGGCTACAAATTCTATTTTGCCAAAGAAAACGAATACAATTGAAAGCAACATGATTGCAATCACTGCTAGCCAAGGTGTTTTTGTTCTTCTGTGAATTCTTCCAAGTCTCGATGGTAGAGAATACTCTCTTGCCATGCCATAGACCATTCTGGAAGTAACTACTAAAATGATTAGAACTGTTCCAGCTGTTGCAAAAAGGGTGATGAACGAAACCAAGAAATATGCATTTTCGCCTAGGACAGTTTTTGACGCTACTACGGCCAAAGCATTCGGAGCCTCTCTTAAAATCCTGTAATCCACTAGGCTTACGGCTATTAATGATGTGATGATGTAAAGAATTGTTGTCACGATTACTGCTGTGATTATTGCAAGAGGAATGAATTTTTTAGGACTTTTGGTTTCTTCTGCTATGTTGGCAATGTCTTCAAAGCCTATGTAGGCAAAAAATATTATTGCTGCTGCAGATAGAACACCTTTGAAGCCAAAAGGCATTTGAAAATATTTCACGTCTCCTAGTGAAGGCAGTCCAAGAAAGATTATCAAAAGTATTCCAAAAACTTCTATGGAAGTAAATATGATGTTTAACCTTGAAGATTCTTTCATGCCTGAAAAATTAATGAAAGATAAGAATAAAATCAGAGCTATGGCTACTGGGATGAGAAAAATTTTTCCCAATTTCAAGATTTCTATAAAACAGCCTGAGAAACCTAAAGCAACTGTAGCTACTGAGACAACTCCTGTAAAAATTAAAAGCCAACCTATGAGAAAAGCCCAGAACTTGCTGCCATATGCTTTTTTCACATATAAAAATTCGGCAGCAGCTTTCGGGTACATGGCAGATAATTCAGCATAGCTAAGGCCAGTGAAAGAGGCGATCAAAGCTCCTATAAGAAATGAAATCCAGACTGCATTTCCAGCCAAACCAGCAGCAGGACCTATCAGAACGTATATGCCTGCGCCAATGATTATTCCAATGCCATAAAGAGTGGCTTCGACCAAGCTAAGATCTCTTTTCAGCTTGAGCTTCATAAAATATTATTTGGATTGTTTTTAATTTAACGATACGCTAGTAGCTTACAGTGTGCGCGGGTTCAAATCCCACCTCCCGCACTGAGTGAAAAGCGCAGTGCGTCGTGGCTTATTTAAATTTTTCTTTTGATATCTTATTGTAGATAAAAATGGCAACCAGTTTGAGATTATTGAAATATCTTCCTATATTTTTTCAGGCGGATAGCGCAGCAAAGTCAGTGGCATTGGAATTGTACAACAATAACGAAAATGCTCCTGGTTATAGGGCATTAACTAATCACCCATCACGAATTTTAGAACCCGTCGTAATGTTATCGACGGCAATCTACGAGGCCATTCATGGTGGTGGTACAGCTAAAGATAGAGAGTTCATGGAATATCTGGGAAAAAGTATTTCGATTGCAAAAGGAAGCAGTATGAAAGATGAAATTACTGACGATTTCCTTGTTCCACAATATGAAAGTAAAAAACAGATAGATCTTGAAGAGTTGAGAAAGAAGCTGTTGGATGATGCTCAGTTATTGTCAGAAGTTGGTAGAGAAGATCTCCAAACTACTGTTACATTAAGAGATAGATTTCTTCACCTCAAGACCAGAAAAGTTCAAGTAGTTGTGAATGGTGCTCATTATGCAGATGCCGTTAGAAGAGTGCAAGAAGATTATCACAGCTATCTAGAGAAAGTTAGTCCTAAAGCAGCTAAAACTTTTGTTGGATATTACAACTTAGTTCAAGATGTCCAAGCATGGAGCACTCTAGTCCAGATTTTATTGCAAAGAAGAGACATGACCTCTGCTGGAAGAATTATAGATTCTTTCCCTGGAGATAATCAAATAGCTAAAATTTGTTATCTGCTAAACCGACAAGGTTTCATAGGAACTGGATTTAGTAGAATTACACTTGATAGATTTTGGACTGGCGGAAATGGCCGGAAAAAAGAGATAGACAGAGGGATGGTATTTTATGCAAATGGGATAACTGTTGGTAATCAGGCTTTTGCTGACGATGCGACTGACGTAATACCAGACATTGAGAGCTCAAATGCAAATGTAATGGTATTACCTGCTGTGCTTAATGGTGCTTCATTTACGAAAGAAGGCATCGCAGATTATCATGAACGAAACCCTCACATCATTCCAGAAATTGCTTTATCTCTAGTTAACAGAGGTTTCTTGGGATTAGAAATTTTAAATCGACATGACTTCGGTCGTGAAGCATTCCAGCTTGGAATGGACTATACAATTGGTAGAGAGAAAAAAGGTTTACATAAATTGGAAAAGGCCCTGAACATTGATGTGGATTATGGTTGGTTAGATGAAGTTAGAAAATGGGAAAACATGTTAGAAAGAGGGGAAAGAATACCACGAAAAGATAATTTTGAAGTTCCAGTTTTTGTATCTTAATTTTAAATCTTTACAAAACAAATAATTAAAAGAAATTAAAAATTAACCACAAGGTACGCAGTGCGTTTTTTGTTCTGTGCTCACCTCCCGCACTAGTATTTAAACCTTAACTTTACAATAATTCTAAAGGAGATAGTGATGACCTGCCAATCTATTCGCTGATTGGAGAATTTTGCTTATTCTTTAATATATTGAAATTTAAAATTGAATTCAAGGAGGATAAAGGATGTTTGACATAAAACTGATCAGAGAAAGTCCAGACATGGTCAGAGAGAATGTAAAGAGAAGACATAAACCAGAGTATTCGGGCATGCTTGATGAGATAATTGAGAATGACAAGAGATGGAGGGAAGCTGTAGCTGAATTGAACAAGTTGAGGCAGGGAAGAAATAAAATTAGTTTGGAGATTGCCATGTTGAAGAAAGAAGGAAAAGATGTTGAAAATAAGATGAAAGAAGCTGCTGAAATTCCTGAAAAAATAAATAGACTTGAACTAGAAGTAAAAGTTCTTGAAGAAAATAATAGAACGCTTTTGATGAAATTCCCTAACATGATTCATGAATCAGTTCCTGATGGGAAGAATGAAACTGAAAATGTTGAATTGAGAAGATGGGGTGAGGCTCCTAAGTTTGATTTCACTCCCAAGAATCATTTAGAAATTCTTGAAGGTTTGGGAATGATTGACACAGAAAGAGCTGCCAAGGTTGCAGGAAGTGGTTTCATTTATTTGAAGGGAGATGTTGTTTTGCTTGATCTAGCAATTCAAAAGTTTGCTCTAGAATTTCTGAGAAAAAAAGGTTTTACCATAGTCGAGCCACCGTTCATGATAAAAAGAAGACCGTATGAAGGAGTGGTTGACCTGTCTGATTTTGAGAGTGTGATGTACAAGGTTGATGGTGAAGACCTTTACCTGATAGCGACAAGCGAGCACGCGATGGGCGCGATGCTTTTGGATGAAGTGATCGATAAGAAAGATTTGCCGATGATGTTTGCTGGTGTGAGTCCGTGCTTCAGAAGGGAGGTCGGAACTCATGGAAAATATACAAAAGGTCTGTTCAGGATGCACCAGTTCAACAAGATCGAGCAGTTTATTTTTTGCTTGCCAGAAGATTCATGGAAGTGGTTCGAGCAGATACAAAAGAATTCAGAAGAGATGTATCAGCAGCTGGAGTTGCACCACAGAGTGATTGAGATGTGCACAGGCGACCTGACAAGCATTAAAGCCAAATCGTATGATATAGAAGCATGGATGGCTGATGAGCAGTTCAGAGAACTTGGGTCTTGCACTAATTGTACTGATTATCAGGCGAGAAGATTGAATGTCAGATATAGAGAAGGCCCTGGTAAGCCGCCAGCTGGATTTCTTCACACTTTAAACAACACGGCTTTAGCCACGAGTAGAACAATGTTAGTAATTCTTGAACAGTTCCAACAAAAAGACGGCTCGGTGAAGATTCCAAAAGTTTTAATTCCTTTCATGAATGGGATTGAAGTTCTGAAGAAGAAATCATAAGAAAGTTTTTATCAAGAATAAAATTCCATCACCATAGAATAAAGTAAAAAGTAGGGCTAATGGGAACGCGGGTGCAAATCTTACTCCTTCTTTTATAACAACTGTTTTCTTTCCAGACTTTTTTATTTTTTTCAATTGCTTCTCATTAATTCCTTCCCACAAGCGATTTTCTAAAAGAACATCTCCAACTTTTAATTTAGAAACAGGAATCTTTCTCTTGAACCCAACATCCTCAACAGCTTTGGCAAACCTCCACAGAAAGAATAGACCAAGTGTTACAAGCAAAGGAATGATTGAATTCTGAATTGCAGAAGTTAATTCAAATGCAAGTTGAAAAGATTTCATCAGATACCAGTTGAGAGCAAAAAAGAAAATGAACAAACCAATGGAACCAAGAAGAACAGCATTTGTGTTGGCTTTCACATCTTTAAAGAATTTGAAAATAATTTTTTTATTCAAAGCAGCAATGATGAATGCATAAAGGATCATGTAGACTGCGCCGACAAGAAAAACATTAAACAGATAGCTGATGGGAAATGAAAACAGAAGGTTAGATGAAAAGGTTGGAACTAAAAATCCTACGGCTGCTAGAATTTTTGCATCGCCTCCACCCCACTGGCCAAAATAGTACATTAAGAATCCGAATACTAGCAAACCGCCACCAACGATCAAACTGTTTAGGATAGGCCAATAGCTCCATTCAAGTATTGATTGAATTGAAAAAAGAATTAGTGCTACGGCGATCATGACATTTGGAATCTCATCAGGTATTTCTGTAGTTTTCAAATCCCAAGCAGCTGCCAAGCTACTTCCAATCAAACCAACAGCAAAAAAAATCAATTCAAACATATTATCTAACTGTATTTCTTAAAACCTATCTTTTTTGCCTCTTCCCTGAAACATTGGCGGCAGTACAGGAGGCCATACTTTCTGATCAATCCACCAGTTCTTCCACATTTCCTACAGTGTCTAGAACCAGCACCAAATTTTTTAGGCAACTCATCACCATGAAAATTATTTAACCACCCATGCCTCCAAAAATTTCTAAAACATCCTCAGCCCCAAGAACTTCCAACTCAACCATCTTTTCAAAAACTTTTGTGTAAACACGATCAAAATTATTTTCAAATTCGGCCTTTCTTAGAATGACTCCATTCAGTTTAATGGTGGCTTCAATCAAATCAAATTCATTGTTCACTTATTTCAACTCCAAACTTGTTTTTGAGCCAATTGATGGCTTCTTCCTTATTTATTTTATGTTTTCTAGGTATTTTTCTTTGTTGTGTCCTTCTTCTTTTGATTCTAAAGCCCGGTCTTTCCAGAGTTACACTCACATCCAAGCCCATCATGCCGATTTCGTGCGAGTATCTCACAGTTGGAATGTCAATGTATTCTTTGATTCCAAAACTGAAATTGCCCTCCGCATCAAACTGTTCTTTGTTTAGCTTGTTTTCAACAGCAGCCAAAACCTTTTTCAAAAATTCTTCTGCTGGTTTTTTTCTCAAAGTCACCATAGCTCCCAAAGGTTTTCCGCGAGCAACACCGAAAGTGCTTCTTCTTTTTGATTTTGTAACCACTGGCTTTCTTTCAGTGAGCATTTCCAGAAGCTTGGCTGCTTTCTCAATCTTGGCTTTATCATCACCGCAGCCTACGTTCAAAGTCAATTTTTCTACTCTGATTTCACGCATAGGATTTTCCATATCAACCACTTACTGTTATGATCGGCTTGTTCTTGCCAACAACAAAAACATAGTCCTTTATTGTCTCAGTCTTATTTCCTTCTATCTCGCAAATAACTTTGTTGGGCTCTCTTGTTCTTGTTTCAATAATTTCTTTCAATTCGCCGATGCTTCCCATGTTCTTTCCCTTGAAAATTAAAATCAAGTTCCCTTTTTCCAATTTAACATGATCGACAATCTTTTGCTCGGGTAGTTGCAGAAGAACAGAATCACCTGTCTTGTAGACATCTTTTGGAACCAAAATATTTTTTCCGTCATGCAAGTTCAATTGTGTTTTTCCTTTTGAGATAGTTTTCTTGTTGTTAATTCTGCAAAGTTTTAAATTAGATTCATCCTCAGGAATTTCTGTCAGGCTCAAACCCTTTGAGGTCGGAAGAACTCTGTAGAATTTTTTCAATTCAGGTATTGCAACGATGTCCATCAAACCAACACTAAAAGCATGATCTTTTCTGGGTTTGCCGTCAATAAAAATTTTTCCTTTGCGAATTATTGTCTTTGCCTCCTTTCCTGTTTCAACCAATTTCAAAATGTCTCTAGTCAAGAGCTGCAAAGGTATGCCCTCAAATTTTTTGTGGGGTCCTGGCCTAGGTGAGACTGTCCATTTCGTCCCTTTCTTGGGAATCTTCCAAAACTTAGGAGCTCTTAGTCTTTTTAACCTCATGTTCAATCTCCTTTTTCATTCTTCTTTCCAAGGATTTAACTCTTTTTTTGTCTTCAAGATCCAAAATTGTTATCCTGACTTTTGATGGATGAATGGGAACTTGATAGTCTGTTCCTATGGTTCTTTTTGCAGTCACACCATCAACATAAATTTTATACTTGCCGTAATCAACTCTAGAAATCTTTCCTCTTCTTTTCTTGAACTTGCCTCGCATGATTTCCACTTCATCTCCTTTTCTAATAGGAAAACTTCTTGTGTTGTATTTTTGTCTCAATTCTTTTGACAGGTGGGCTGCTAATAATTTTCTTCGTATATGCAGTGGCGCATTGTACAAAAATTTTCTCTGTTTGCGTGGTTGTCTAGATTTAATTTTCAAACATACCACCCTTTAATTTTTTCACAAGATTTTTTGACTCTTCTTCAGTCATCTCCCTGACTTTACCTAAAAGTTCACCTAAAATTTTTTCATCCTCGAGTGACAGCTGAAAAATATCTTTTGATAGTTGTCTTAACTGTTCTCTAGTTTTAATCTCTTCAGCTAGAAGTATATGTCCAACTTTTTGCACAAGGCCTGGTTTATCTTTGCAAGTTATTAAAAACTGTTCCCAATTTTGCCGAATCACACGACCACACTCCTCCTTTATAATTCTTTCTCGTGTTGCTAAATGCGGAAAGTCCTTATGTCGGTAATATTCATTTCCCACAAAAAAACTCATTCCTTCAGAACGACTAAAGATCTTAGTGCCTTGAAAGCTCAATCTAAAAAATTCCATAATGTCATTTTTTGATAAAGTATCATCTATTTTTTCATCAATTTCTTTAGCACGAGTTGCAACATCGTTTAAATAACTTATTATGTGGTTTGAATATTCGGTTACGAGGCAGTTGCCAATATAAACATCAAATGCTCCAATAGAATCTTTTGCATCAATTAATTGATTAGCAAAATCCAAAACTCTTACAGGCCAGACAAAAATGGTTTGATAGGATGGTAAATAATCAACTCCTGCAGTATCGACAATTTTACCGTCAAAAACGTATGAATTAGAGAAAACTAAATCTGGTCTTGGTATATTTCCCACGCCATAACATTTTTTAGCGAAATCAAACGCTTCTTCTCTTTTTTCAAGAATTTTTCTCACAACAATATTCATTTACACCACTATGCTTGCAATTTTTCCTATAGTAGAAAATCTTTCAACAGCTTCTTTTGCCACAGGTCCTTTTACTTGTGTTCCTTTGGGCTCCCCCTTCTCATCACAAATCACAGCAGCATTGTCCTCAAAAGTGATTCTCATTCCGTCTCTTCTTCTGTATTCAGCCCTCTGCCTGATTATGACAGCATTGGCCATCTGCTTTCTTATCTTTACATCTCCCTCTTTGACTGTAACTTTGATCATGTCACCGACGCCTGCCTTTGGTTTTCTTCTTCTAACTCCTTTGTAGCCAGAAACAGAAATTATTTGAATTATTTTTGCTCCTGTGTTGTCTGCACAAACAAGGTTTGCTCCCACAGGCAGTGCTTTCGTGATGCTGGCTCTAATCGGTTTCATTGATCATCCCTTCTTCTCCATAATTTCAATTATGGCAAAAGCCTTGGTCTTTGAAACCGGTTTTGTTTCAGCAATCTTTACTTTTTCACCTTCTTTAGCTGCAATACATTCGGGATTATAAGCTGCAATTCTGCTATGCCTTCGTTCATATCTTTCATACTTGGGAATATAATGAAAATAAGCTCTTTCTACGATTGCAGTCTTCTGAGCTTTTGAGGAGACAACAATTCCTTCAATGATTCTTCCTCGAACAGAAAGAGTGCCGTGCCACGGACATTTTTTATCTTGACATACATTAGTTGGTGGTTTTACATCTAAACCAATGTCTCTTGCTGTTCCTTTTCTCTGTTTTTTCATATTACCATCTTGGTATCTTCTTTTTAATTCTGTCTTCAGGCCTACTTATTAATAACTTTCCGTCTACCTGAACTTTAACTCCATTAGGTAGTGTAAATATAAATATGCTATTGCTTTTAGGTATGATTCTTTCTTTTCCTTCTTTTGTTTCTATTTTCAAAGTGTTGTAAGTTTCGTCTATTACTTTTCCTTTCAAATTTTTTTGATTAGTATCTGTGGAATCTTTTATTTTTACTGCTAGGCTGATCAGTTCATGTCTTATTAGATTCTGGGGCGTTATTGTCATAACTTTTAATATTTTGTTGAGCTAATAAATAATAGATTGACATGATTGAACCTTACGTCACTGTGCTTGACCCGCAGCTCATGGAACAAGTTAGAATAATAACTACCGGAGCAATAGCTTCAGGTTTGGTTGCGTTGGTTTATCTTTCACCAACGATCGCGCTTCTCAAAATTTTGAACGGAAAGACAGGGAACCATTTAAAACAGTTGGGTTATAAACTCATGGAACTGAATAAAACTTAAATCTTTAGTTTTTTTATTAATTTTTATGATTGAACATTTAATAGAACTCGGAAAAGAGTTGCCTGTATATGTGATGAAACTTGCAAATGATTTGCCCAAATACGGAGGAGATGCTGAAGTTTCAGAAAATTTGGTTAAATTTGTATATTTTCTAGCCTTTGGTTGGTTGGCTTACAAAAGTCTTCACCCTATAAAAAATTACATTGCAAAAAGAAGGAATGTTTAATCAACTTCTATCTGATCTTCTTCATATCCTATTTTTACAAGAATGTCTTTAACTCTATTCTTATGGTCTCCCTGCAATTCTATCCTGTTGTTCTTGAAAGTTCCACCGCATGCAAGCTTGGCCTTAAGTTGTGAAGCCAGGTCTTTTGCATTTTCCGTTATGCCCTCGACTATTGTGATTGGTTTTCCAAATTTTCTTGTTTCAATGTAAACTTTAATTTTCTGAGCTTCTCTTTCTATAGCTTTACAAGCACAGATCTCTAATGGTAAGCCGCACTTAGGACATGTTGCCATTTTTATTTCTTTACCTCTTTTTTAGCTTTTGATTCTCTTTGTATTGTCAGCAACCTAGCAATAGTTTTCTTCAATTCCTTGATTCTTCCAGGATTCTTGATGGGCCTTCCCATCTTCACATTGCCAAGCTCCTTGGCAAAGTCTAATCTTAATTCAGAAAGTTTTTTATTTAGCTCTTCAGACTTCATTTCCCTTATTTGTTTTATTTTGAGTATTGCCATATCTTCTATGAACACCCATTGCTTTGTAAAAATAAATACTTTATAGAAAAGGATTTATAGATGAGTTCGAGTTCAGAATTATTCTGATTTTTTAATCTCAACAGGACTTTCCTCCTTTTCTTCTATTTCTTTCTTAAGTATATATTCCTTGGGGCTCTCTTTCATTATCTTTACCTGAATGCCTACTATACCAGGTTTTATCAGGCCAGTGGCATACCCCTTGTCAACAAGTGTTTCAGCATAATCCCCTGAAAAAGCAACAAATCCTTTCTTGAACTTCTGAAAGCGTGAACGCTCAGAACCTGCTAGCTTGCCAGCAGTTCTTATTCGAACGCCAATTGCTCCAGCTTCCATGACCTTTTCTATGTAGTAATTGGCAACCTTCTTAAAATTTATTCCCCTTTCAAGCGCATGCGCAATTTTTCTAGCAACTATGTTAGCATCAAGTAAAGGCTGGTCAACCTCTTTCACATCAACCAGAGGATTTTCAAATCCAAACTTTTGTTTTATTTCATCAGTAATTTCGTTTATCCTTCTTCCAGACCTTCCAATAACTAAGCCAGGCTTGTGAGCAAAAACTACTATTCTTGTTCCCAAAGGTGTTCTTTGAATTTCCGTGTGACTGTAGCCCGCCTTGTCAAATTTATTTGCCAGATATTCTTCTACCTCAGATTCTTTTATTCCCTCTTTTACAAACATCTTTTCTACTGCCATCATCTCTCTCCAAGTTCAATAGATATATTTGTAGATTTAGCCTTTCTTCCTCTCAATCCCCACCTGCTTTTGGGCTTGACGAATCTCTCGCCTATGTCAGCATTTATTTTTTTCACAAAAAGTTTTTCCTCGTTCATTTTTTTAACTCTTGCATTTGCCACTGCAGTTTCTAAAATTTCTAAGATTTTTTTGGCAGCAGTTGGGTGATATCTTCCGTTTATGTCAACCTTCTTGTTGATCAGGTTTTCCAAAAATTGTTTTGCCTTAGAAACATTCTTGCCTCTTATTTCTTTGCAGATAACTATAGATTGCTTGAAGGAAATTCTTGCAGATTTGAATCTTGCGATAGCTGTCATAGAACTCACGTTGGTTTGCTTGCAATGAACTTGCTTCCTCTGGTGGCGCCTATTCCTGGCGCAGAATGTTTGACTCTTTTGACTGAAATGGAAAACTCTCCCAAGCGATGGCCAACCATCTCAGGCAGAACCATGACATTCACCCATTCTTTGCCATTGAAAACACCGAACTTGACTCCAATCATCTCAGGTAAAATTATCGTTTCTCTCATGTGCGTCTTGTGGAATTTTTCTGGGTTTTTTCTTATATTTTCCAAAAGCTTCTTCTGATTTTCGCTCAAGCCTTTTTTCAAAGTTCTTCTTTCCCTTGCTGTGATCAATCTGGCGAATTCTTCTATTCTCATCTGCTTTAATTCTTCCAAATTTTTCCCCCTGAAGCTAAAAACTTTTGGCACGATTATCTACCTTTTCTCATTCCCGTTCTTTTTGGTGATATTGATCCTACTTTTGCTCCTGGAGGTGCATTACGACTGACGCTTCTTGATGGTCTGGGCCTTTTGCTTCTACCACCGTACGGATGATCTGCTGGTGTCATGGCCACGCCTTTGCTTCTTGGAAATATTTTTCCTCTTGCAAGCATAGCAAATGCATGCTTTCCGCCTTTCATCCATGGCTTTTCTGTTCTTCCGCCAGCAGCCGGAACACCTATGGTCGCTCTGCAATCAGCAGGCAGTTCAGCAGCTTTTCCTGATGGAAATTGAATCTTCACCCTGTTTCCCACTCTTCCAATCACAAAAGCAAAAGTTCCTGAACTTCTGCAGAGTTTTGGGCCAGAGCGAGGAAAAGTTTCTATTGAAAATATTTTTGTACCTTCGGGAATTTTTGACAAAGGCAAAACATTTCCTGAGGAAGGTTCGCCATCATAAGTAACAGCATCCCCGACTTTCAAACCTTCATGGGCTATGTGAAAAATTTCTTTTCCATTTTCAAACTTGATTATTGCCAAAGGAGATGATCGGCCTGGGTCATGAAGAACATCCTTAACTCTTCCGGTTATTCCCGTGACAGGCATATATTCAACTCTACCAAGGTATCTGTGCGATGGAGCCTTGTATCTTGGCCCGCCCTTTCCTCTTGCTCTTGGAATTATTCTTTTACCCATTCATTTCACCTAAACTATTCCTAATTTAACTGCTACATCACCAGCTTTAAATTCTGGTTTCAATTTAATAAATGCCTTTTTCATGCCATCAAGTGTTATTTCTGTGTTGACTTTTTCGACCTTCACTTCAAAAACTTTTTCAAAAGCTTCCTTTATCTGCTGTTTGGTTGCTTTTCTTTCCACAACAAAAACTATCTTGTTTTCCTTTTCAACCAATGTGATAGATTTTTCGGTTAAATACGGAAATTTCAGAATTTTCCACGGGTCCATATCATCACTTCTTCAAATTTTCAATCGCAGACCTGCTCCAGATCGTCAGCCTGCCAGCATCTGTTCCTGGCGCAAGATAAACCACAGAAAGGTTCTGCGGTCTGCAAACACTCGCTCCTTGTATGTTTTTTACAGCTCTGGAAATTCCTTTGTCTTCTGTTACAACAAATAGAGGACCGATTTTTTTCTTATATTTTCTTCCTCTGAGTTTTCCTCTACCGGCTCTTATCTTTTTTTCAGAAATTCTATCCAATTCTTTTTCCAAACCAATCTTTTTCAAGAACTCGACCACATCTTTTGTTTTTTTCATTTCCTGAACACCATCGACAACTACGATAGGCAATTCTTTTATTGAATCCATTCTATGACCTCTTTTAAAAACCAATTCTTTTGAAGCCGTGGCAGCTATTGCTGAACGAATGGCCTTTTGCCTTTCCTTTTTGTTGATTTTCAATCCCCAAATCTTTTCAACTTTTGGCGGGTGGGCTTCTCTACCACCTGTTGCTTGAGGAACAAATGCTGGTCTCCACATCAAGTGAGGAGAGAGCTTGCCATGCGACCTGGGCATTCTTGCCATCTCTCTGTTCATCATCGAATATCTTCCTCTTCTAACACCATGGTAATGGGCAGATGTTCGCTTGCCAGCCATTGGATCAACACCATAAGGCTGCCTTTGTTTGCTTAAGCTAACTAAACATGCTCTTCTGATCAAGTCTTCTCTCACGGGTTCAGAAAAAACTTTAGGCAAATCTATTTTTTCTTTTGGCTGTCCTTGCAAATCAAAAACATCAACTTTCATTTCAAACCACTACCTCTCTTATCTCTGGAACTAACAGCTTAAGCTTGGATGGTCTTATGGCTGGTCTCAGTAGTATCAATCTTTTTTTACTTCCAGGAACAGAACCTTGCAAAACAATATAATTAGATCTCATCACACCATAATTTTTGAAACCGCTTTTTGGAGTTATTTCTTTCCCATCTTCACCAATTTTTAGCAACCTCTTGTTCAACTCAGTTCTTGTTTGAAAGCCGAGCTGACCTGCCAGAGCTAAAGTAGTTCTGACCTTGCCTGGTCTTTCTTGTCCTAGACTGCCTATGTGTCTTCTCTTCTTTTTTGCATGTCTTGATTGAATTTTTATACCAAATCTTTTTACAGGCCCAGCCGTTCCTTTTCCTTTCGTAACTGCTATGACATCTACTAGCTCACCTTCTTTCAGGACATCCTTAGCAGCGATGTCTTTTTCCAACAGCTGTTTAGCGAAATCAAACTTTTCTTTTATGTCTTTGCCTCCAACCTCTAATTCAAAAACTTCTGGCTTTTTCTTGCCTATGCCAGAGAGCCTTGGTTGTGTGCAAACAATTGCTCTGATTTTAGAAATTTTTTCAATATCTTTTTCAACCTCAGCAAGTTTTCCTTCTTTTGATGGCTTAACTTTTACTTTTCTTATCAGATCTTTAGGTAAGTTTTTTGCCCAAACCTCATCAAAGGCTTCAAGACCTTTTGCGGTTTTTTCATACACTCGCAGGCCAAGAACCTTAAGAGGCGGGCAGTCCAAAATTGTTATCGGAGTGGCGATCTCTTGACCGGACGACATAGAAGTTTTCTTTGTGTCAAGAAGAATTGCATGGCCCATAGAAGCTTTGTAACCAGCGAATGCAAGGAGTTTTGCCTTGTCTGCTTCTGGGTATGCAGATAGCTGTGGATAAATCCTTTTAGCCCGCTTTCTTGGCCAGAAAGCTAGACTTCCTCTTCTTGGTCTTTTTATTCCTGGCATCCCATCGCCTATTTAAACTATATTTCTTTAGTGAGAAATAAATAAAAAGGTTTAAATCCCTAACTTTTCACGATTCTATTAGATTTATTTCTTAAATGTTAATTTGTTTTAGGTAGGTATGGAGCAAGAATGTGTATTTTGCAAGATGGTCAGCAAGCAAATACCTGTTGCAGTTGTGTATGAAGATGATAGTACATTTGCTTTCTTGGACATCAACCCCATAGCTAAAGGACACACGCTCGTCATACCAAAAAAACATTGTGAGAATTTGTTGGCTGTAGATCATAGTGATTTGAAAGGATTGATAGAAGCTATTCAAAAAATTTCCATTGCTATTGTAAAGGCCACAGACGCAGAAGGCTTTAATCTTTTGCAGAATAATGGGGAAGTTGCAGGTCAAGGGATTCCGCATGTTCACTTTCACATTGTTCCAAGGTTCAAGGACGATAACATACCGATAGGAAACGCACCAAGAGGAAAATATGAAGGAAATGAAATTCAGGAACTGATGGAGAAAATAAAAAGGGAGGTTCCAATTGAAAGAATTGAAGAGAAAGTTGAAGAGAAAAAAGAGGAGGAGAAACCTAAAGAAAGGAGTGCAGAAGAAGTTTATTGGATTAAAAGAGAGTTAGAATTAGGATGATATAATGAAGACCAGAGTCATAATAATGGGCGCTGCTGGTCGTGATTTTCACAATTTCAATGTTTGTTTCAAAAACAATCCAAACTGCGAGGTCGTTGCTTTTACTGCAACGCAAATTCCTGGAATAGAAGAAAGAATTTATCCAAAAGAATTGGCAGGAAAGAACTATCCAAAAGGTATACCAATCTATCCGGAGGAAAAATTAACAGAATTGATAAAGAAATATAAAGTTGATGAAGTGGTTTTTTCTTATTCTGACGTTTCGCATGAATATGTGATGCATAAAGCTTCGATTGCTCTGGCAGCTGGTGCTGATTTTGTTTTGCTTGGACCGAATGATACTATGTTAAAATCTAAAAAACCGGTTATATCTGTCTGTGCAACGAGAACAGGTGCAGGTAAGAGTCCAACATCAAGAAAAATTTGTGAAATATTGAGAAAAAAAGGATTAAAAGTAGTTGTAATAAGACATCCCATGCCTTATGGACATTTGACAAAAGAAATTTGTGAGAGGTTTGCTAGTTTTGCTGATTTAGACAAGTATGAAACAACTATTGAAGAGAGGGAAGAGTATGAACCACATTTAGAGAAAGGTGCAATAGTTTATGCTGGTGTTGATTATGAAAAGATTTTGAGAGAGGCCGAAAAGGAAGCGGATGTAATTATTTGGGATGGTGGAAACAATGATCTGCCTTTTTTCAAGCCAAGCTTGCACATAGTCGTTGCTGATGCCAGAAGGGCTGGACATGAAGTAAGATATCATCCAGGCGAAGCCAATCTTAGAATGGCTGATGTTGTGATAATCAATAAGATTGATAGCTCTAAACCAGAGGATGTTAAAATTGTGGAAAATAATATAAGTGAAACAAATCCAGAAGCAAAAATTATTCATGCTAATTTGAAAATTATTCCTGAGAAGCCTGAGATGATAAAAAACAAGAGGGTTTTGGTGATTGAAGACGGTCCTACTCTTACTCATGGTGAGCTTGCGACAGGTGCCGCTTTTATTGCTGCAAAGGAACATGGAGCTAAGGAAATAGTAGATCCTAGAAAGAATGCTGTTGGTTCGATAAAAGATATTTACAAAAAATATACGCATCTAAAGTTAGTGCTGCCTGCGATGGGTTATAGTAAGAAGCAGATAAGGGAATTGGAACAAACGATAAATGCAGCAGATTGTGATTTGGTGATAATTGGAACACCTATAAATTTGAAAAGACTTTTGAAGATCAACAAGCCTGCGATTAGAGTTAGGTATGAGATTGAAGAGATTGGAAGACCAACACTTGAAGATGTTTTAGATAAATTTCAAATTTAGAAAAGATTTTAAATATATATGAGATACATAAGATTGTGATGAAGCGGCTGTTGTCCAGCCTGGTCTAAGAGATCAAATCTAGAAGACCCAAGCCTTCCAAGCTTGAGACCCGGGTTCAAATCCCGGCGGCCGCATTTTTCAAAATCTATAATCTTTTAAGCTTTTTAAATCAAAATAATCCTTTAACTATAATAGGTGTCGACATGCTACAAGACAGTTTGGCAGATGTTTTGTCTGCCATAAAAAATGCAGAGAAAGTGGGAAAAAAAGAGTGTGTCACTCGTGCTTCTAAAGAGATAAAAGATGTTTTGAAGATTTTCCAGGATAATGGCTATATAGGCGCTTTTGAGTTCATAGACGACGGGAAGTCTGGAAAATTCAAAGTCGAGCTTAAGGGAAAGGTGATTGATTGCAACGTGATCAAGCCAAGGTTTTCTGTCAGGATGAACGAGTTTGAAAAGTATGAGAAGAGGTTTTTGCCTGGCCGTGAGTTCGGTTTTCTAATTTTAACCACACCAAAAGGAATCATGGATCACAAAAAGGCAAAGGAACTTCGTGTTGGAGGCAAGCTGCTAGCATTCGTCTACTGAAGTGATTTTTATGTATTCTAAAGAATTTGTGGTTCCAAACCAAGTGAATGTTGAAGTTTCTGAAGGAAGGGTAAAGGTTTCTGGCCCGAATGGAAGTTTGGAAAGAAATTTCAAGCTGGGTGGAGTAAAAATAGAGAAAAAAGATAACAAAATAGTTGTTTCATCTGAGAGCGAGAGAAGAAAATCCAAAGCTTTGGTTGGAACTACTGTTGCGCACATACAAAATTTGATTGAAGGAGTGACTAAAGGTTTTACATACAAGTTAAAAATAGTTTACAGCCATTTCCCCATACAAGTGAAAATTGGAAAGGATAATGTTTTGTTTTCAAATTTCTTGGGAGAAAAAACTCCACGCGCAGCTAAAATTGTTGGAAACACAAAAGTAAAGATTGAAGGCGCGGACATAATTGTTAGTGGCATGGATTTGGAAGAGGTGGGGCAGACTGCATCGAATTTAGAACTGGCAACCAGAAGAACCGGTTATGATAAAAAGATATTTCAAGATGGTTGTTATATAGTGAGTCGTGAGTGATATGGTAAATCCGAGAAAAAAACCAAAATTTTTGAGGCAAAGCTCAACAGCTTACAAGAGATTGGGAAAGAAATGGAGAAAGCCAAGGGGAATGCATTCAAAGGTGAGAAGGCATGAGAAAAGCAAAGGAGCTACTCCGTCCATAGGATATAGAGCACCTGTTAAGCTGAGAGGGTTGCATCCTTCTGGTTTTAGAGAAGTTTTGATTTCAAACACTAAGGATTTGGAAATTATTGATACAAAAACACAAGCAGTGAAAATTGCTCATGCTGTTGGTGAGAAGAAAAGACAAGAAATATTGAAGAAAGCTGAGGAACTGAAAATAAAGGTGTTGAACCCATGAGTTTGCAGAAAAAACTTGCAGCAAAAATTTTGAAAGTTGGTGAGAGCAGAGTTTGGATTGATCCAGCTCAAACAGAAGACATAGAAGCTGCTATCACTAATGCTGACATAAGAAGAATGATTTTGAAAGGATACATTAAAGCTCTGCCAGAAAAGTTGCATAAACCAAAGGAGAAAAGCAAGAGAAAGAAAGGACCTGGAAGAAGAAAGGGGGCTAAGCATTCGATAGTGTCTGCAAAGGAGAAGTGGATGTCAACTGTTAGACCGCTCAGAAGAATGCTGAAGGAATTGAGAGATTCAAAACAGATTGACAATAGAACTTACAGAAAATTGTACTTGTTGGTTAAAGGTGGCATGTTCAGAAGCAGAAGCCACTTGAGAATTTATTTGGAGCAGCATGGATTGATAAAAAAGAAGTGAGAACATGAAATTAAAACCTACATACAAGATGCAGTTCAAGAGGAGAAGACTGGGAAAAACAAATTATCAGAAAAGGTTAAAGCTTTTAATGTCGAAAAAACCTAGATTGGTTGTAAGAAAAAGTTTGAAATACATCACGGCCCAGGTGGTTGAGTTTGATAAAACTGGCGATAGAACTTTGGTTGTTGCTTCTTCTCAAGAATTAAAAAAACATGGATGGAAGTTTGCTTTTGACAACTTGCCTGCCGCTTACTTGACTGGATTGATGATCGGCAAGAAAATTGTGAAAGTTGGGATAAAAGAAATTTTTCTGGATGCTGGCCTTTATCCATCTACAAAAGGCAGTAGAGTTTACGCGGTTGCTAAAGGTGTGATCGACTCTGGAGTTAAGATGGCTGTGTCTGCCGATGTTCTACCAACAGAAGAAAGAATTAAAGGTTCGCACATATCAAATTATTTGGAGAAATTCAGAAGTTTGACTGAAGAATTTGAAAAAATAAAACAAAAGGTGAAGTGATGGCTGAGGAAGGAAATAAAACAAATGAAGAGAAGAAAGATGTGGTGGAAGTAAAGGAAGTGGAAGAGATAAAAAAAGTTCCGACTGAAGAAGAAAAAACGGTGGAAGAGATTAGAGAAGCAAAAGTTGAGACTGCTCTGGATAAATGGCAACCCAAGACCAGTTTAGGAAAAAAAGTTTTTAATGGAGAAATAACAGACATAGAAGAAATTTTAAAATCAGGAAAAAAGATTTCTGAGTCAGAAATAGTTGACAGGCTTGTGCCGAACTTAAAGAATGAGTTGATTTTGATTGGTGGAAGAGCTGGAAAGGGTGGAGGAATAGAAAGAATTCCTGTGAAGATAACTGCTACTATGCATAGATCAGGAAGAAGATTCAAGATGTCCGCATTTGTAGTTGTTGGAAATGAAGATGGTTTGGTCGGTGTTGGCAGAGGATCCGCCATAGAGGCAAGGGATGCGATTGCAAAAGCAATCCAAAAGGCTAAGATGAATCTGATAAAAGTGAAGCGTGGATGTGGCAGCTGGGAATGTGGTTGCGGCAACCCACACAGTGTTCAGTTCAAAACTTATGGAAGCTCAGGCTCAGTAAAAGTCTATCTGTTTCCAGCACCCAAGGGGGTTGGCTTGGTTGCAAATCCAGAATCCAGAAAACTTTTGAAGCTGGCTGGAATAAAAGATGTTTGGGTGAAAACTTATGGCAACACCTCGACAAGAGTCAACTTGATCTCAGCAATTTACAATGCTTTGAAGAATTTGTATGTTTATGAGAAGGCTGGTGTCTAAATGTTTGCTGTAATAAGAATAAAGGGAAGAGTTGAAACGAGAAAAAAGATAGAGGATACCTTGCAGATGCTTAGGCTTAAACACATAAACAATTGTGTTCTAGTTCCTGAGACAGAGGATTACAGAGGGATGCTGAGCAAGGCAAAAGATTTCATCACTTGGGGCGAGATCAACAAAGAAACTTTGGTGAAGATGCTTGAGAAAAGATTGAGAGCTGAAGGAGATAAAAGAGTTGATAAAAAGGTTTTGAAAGAAGCGACAGGGTTTGATAGTTTTGAAAAGTTTGCTGATGAATTGATTGCTAGCAAGATAAAAATAAAAAATTTTGAAAAGATTAAACCTGTATTCAGGTTGACGCCGCCTTCCAAAGGATTCAAATCAGTAAAGGATGCTTATCCAAAAGGCGATTTGGGGTATAGGAAAGAAGAGATAAATGAATTGATAGAGAGGATGATATGAATGGTTGTTAGAAGAATAAAAAAAGTTAGAAGGATGAGAGGACAGAGGAGTTATGGATATGGCAGCCATAAGAAGGCGAGAGGTGGAGGCAACCGCGGTGGAAGAGGCCAAGCCGGTATGCACAAGCACAAGTGGTCTTACACTGTCAAGTATGATCCTGATCATTTTGGAAAAAAAGGTTTCAAGATTCCTCAAGCTATTCAAAAAGAAATCAAATCTATTAATCTAAAAGAGTTGGATCAAAAAGCAGAGCAATTAGTTAAAGAAAAGATTGCTGTGAAGGAAGACGATAAAATAAGAATTAATGTTTTGAAGCTCGGGTGCGAAAAGGTTCTTGGCTCAGGAAAGTTGAGCAAGCCTTTGATAGTTGAGGCCAAATATTTTTCTGAACAGGCTGTTAAAAAGTTGGAGGAAAGAGGCGGGAAAGCTGTAAAGGTTGAATGATATGGCTGAGGAAGAAGAGGAAAAAAAAGGAATAGAATCAAAGATTTCAAGATTCTTGCCAGCAATAGAAAAACCAACATACATGCAAAGCTTCAATGCAAAGATGAAGTGGACTGCTATTGCTTTGTTAGCGTATCTTGTTCTCTACTATGTTCCAATTTACGGCCATACACCATCTCCCCAGCGTGAGGCCACCTTGACTTTGCAAACACTTTTGGGAGCAAAATTTGGAACCTTGATGACACTTGGTATAGGACCAATAGTTACAGCAGGAATAATTCTTCAGCTTTTGGTTGGATCAAAAATAATCAACTGGAGCTTGACAGAACCTGAAGGAAGAAAAAAATTTGACACATGGAATAAATTCTTGGCAATAGTTCTCTGTTTTGTTGAAGGAATCATATATGTTGTGGGAGGAGCTGTACAAGTAACGGGTGGAATTGGTTTGATGGTTGTTGTAATCTTGCAGCTAGCTGCCGGAGGTCTTATTGCAATTCTTTTGGATGAAATCGTTAGCAAGTGGGGATTTGGCTCTGGAATAAGTTTGTTCATTGCAGTGGGAGTTGCAAACCAAATTCTTATCAGGGTTCTAACACCTTTTGCCATTTGCCAAGTAAGCACTCAAGCAGGCGTCACGGCAACGCCTTGTTTGCCTTCAGGCGGAAATCTGCCGCAGGGATTGCTCTGGGAGTTTTTTATAAAAGCCTTAGCAAGTAATTTGAAAGATTCTCTGATCATCATCATGCCTTTGTTTACAACAATCGGTATGTTCTTAGTTGTTGTGTTTGTTCAGAATGTTGGAATTGATATTCCTCTTTCTTTCACATCCATGAGAGGTTTTGGAAGAAGCTGGAACTTGAAACTTTTGTACACAAGCAACATACCAGTGATCTTGGCAACGTCTTTAATCGCAACCACTCAGTTCATGGCAAGCGTGGGATTGACAAAGCAAGGAAATTTGTCTTGCAGCTTGCTTGCTTGCTATGACGCTAATGGAAATGTTGTCAGTGGCCTGCTTTATTATTTGACTTCTCCGAAGTTGCTTGGAGAGCTAGCTGCAGGAACTTTTAAATCTTCAGAACTTACAAGAGCAGTGATTTACCTTGTAATATTGACGGTTATGACTACTCTGTTTTCAGTGCTCTGGGTCAGCACCTCAGGGATGGATGCCGGTTCTGTTGCTGAGCAGATTGAGGGCAGCGGCATGCAGATTCCAGGGTACAGAAGCGATAAGAAAACTATGGAACAAGTGTTGAACAAGTATATTCCTGCTTTAGCCATTCTTGGTGGCCTGACCGTTGGTTTGCTGGCAGCTTTTGCAGACTTTGTAGGAGCAATAGGCACCGGAACCGGAATACTTTTAACTGTAATGATAGTTTATAATTATTACGAGCAGCTGTCTGCCGAGAACTTGGAGGAAGCGCATCCATTGATAAGAAAGTTTTTGGGTGAATGAAATGTTTGAACAATTGCTTGCAGTGTTTGATTTCATTTTCTCGCCTTTCTTAGTGTTTAGTCCGCTCATTTCACTGGTGCTTGTAGCAACAGCTCTGACAGCGATTGTGATGGTGATAAATAAGTTTTCCATAAACAAAAAAGCTGTGAGGGAAATAAAAAACAGGATGGAAGAAATTAGAGAAAATTTGACCAAGGCTCAGAAGGAAGGAAATAAGGAAGAGACGAATAGGTTTTTGAATGAGATGATGAAGGCCAATAATGATTATATGAAGCAGACGTTTGCTGCATTGATCATCTCAATTGTTGTGCTGAGCTTGTTCTTGCCTTGGCTGAGATACAGGTATGAGGGAAAGGTTGTCACTGCCCTGCCTTTTAGCTTGCCTGTGATCGGAAGCAGCATGGGATGGGTTTGGTGGTATGTTTTGGTTTCTTTCACGGTCGGATGGGTGATAAAAAAATTGTTGGGGATTGATTATGCCTAAGTTCAAGAAAAGAGTGATCTCAAAAACTGTTCTAAGATTTAAGAAAAAGAAAACTGCTTTTGCTAAGTGCGCTCGGTGCGGTAGGAAGTTGCATGGAGTGCCTAGAGGAAGGACTGGAGAGATCATGAAGTTGGCAAAAACGGAGAAGAGACCTGAAAGGCCATATGGAGGGTATTACTGCAGCAAGTGCAGCAGGGAAATATTTAAAGATAAAGTAAGAAAGTTAGTGTAAGGTGAACGAATGGCAACATTGAAAACAGGGAGAGTTTGCATGAAGATTGCAGGAAGAGAAGCTGGAAGATATGCAGTAATAATAAAAAAGTTTGACAAAGATAAAGAGAACAAGGCTTTTGTTCTTATAACTGGGCCCAAGCTTTTGACTGGGATTAAAAGAAGGAAGTGCAATATCGAGCATTTAGAGCCGACGGAATATTTCGTTGAGATAAAGGATGATGCAAGCGACGAGGAAGTCATAGCTGCTTTGGATAAGACCGGGCTTGTAAATAAATTGGGACTGAAAAAACCTTCTGCTGCTGAGATGAAAGCTGAGAAGGTCAAACCAGTGAAAGAAGAAAAACCTAAGGAAAAGTCAAAAGAGAAACCCAAAAAAGAAGATAAGAAAGAAAAGAAAAAATAAATTATGAAGAAATTTGATTTTGATCTTGTAATCGAGCAGATAAGAAATTCTTTGGCATATTTTCTGATTGGTGTTCTGTTTGGCAGCAGTGTTGCCTCTTTTCTTTTCTTGATTGACAAGAAACTGATTGAAAACATTCTATCTGCTTGGTTCAAGAGGATAACTTTTGGATTGAAATATATTGGCGATTACAAGCTTTGGTTCATCCTGAACAATTTGGTTGCGCTCTTGATGATAATTGCTGCGTTGATTTTGATACTTGACATGTTCATAAGAAGAAGAAAATTCCAGATTCCCTATTTCAGAAAATATGAAAGGGAAAATTCAATGATCACTTTGTATAGCTTGTACATGATACCTATAGGAGCTCTGGTGATAAACGGGGCGTTGATTTCACTTTTTCTTACGTATGTTCTTTTGAGTTCTGGATTTGCAACATTTTCAACAGCCTTTGTCCTCATGATGCCACATGGGGTGAACGAGTTTGTTGCCCTCGTTTTAGCATCTTCATACGGCTTAGCATACATTCATTTGATAGAACCGTTTGTATTGAAAAGAAATTGGAATGACATTAAAAGAACAAGCAGACAGTTCTTTTTTTCCCAGACAACATACGTATTCATTGTTTTGATTCTTGTTTTGATCGTGTTTGGTGGATTCATCGAAGGGATGTTGAGTATTTTAATCAAGGGATAGTATGTGGTTGATAAAAAGAGTAAAGTTTATATTTCTGCATATGTAATATATATTACATAATTGATTTTAATGAAAAGAGTAATATTGTGCTTTGATATACCAGTTGAAAAAAATACTTTAAGAGTAAGAATATGGAGACATTTGCAGAAATTGGGAGCAGAATTGAAAATGAGTTCATACTGGACTTTATCTTTTTCTGATAGAAATTTGACAGATATTAAATCAATATGTAAGGACATAAAGGAAAACGGCGGTAAAGCTGAAATAATTGTTGGTGAAATAGCATGACACAATTGAATTTATCAGAAGTTCTGAAAAGAGATCCAAAGTTTTCAATTGGATGTAACAAAGAAAAATTAGTTATCAATAAACCGCGCAGAATACCTTTAGAAATACCGAAAACTATCGAACTATCGGGAAAATTGCTTGAAAGTTTATTTCTGATTTTTGGCGATGGACATTACAAGTCTAAGTTAAATTTAACAAATCATATTTACAGGATTCATAACTATACAATTCAATCTCTTGAAAGTGAATTGGACATTCCTAAAGAAATCTGGCGATTAAGAATTATCCACAGTAAAAATAAGGATAAAAAATTAATGAATGCTATAAAGCGTTATTGGATTGAAACTTTGAATTTTGAAAATAAACAGTTGTATCCTACAATATCTCCATCATTTTGTTATAAAACTTGTGAAGAAGGTATAGCCAGAATTCAAATTGATAAGATGAATGTTCCAGATGTTGTCAGAATGGTTCTTGAAGAGGTAATCATATTAATTAAAAATAATGGGTTAAATGAAAAAGAATGTTGCTACATTTTCGATGGCATTTTAAATGCAGAAGGTAATGTTTCTATGGAATATGACGGAATACATAAAATTACAATAAGCTTTAATGAAAATGAAAAAAATCTGTTTCAGAATATTTTTTCTAATGTAATACCAAAAAATATATTGAAAGATAAAAACGACAGATTCATTATAAGTAAGTGGTGCTCTATTTATCAGTTTTTAAAACCTTTCACAAAATACGATATAATACCTTTTTCATTAAGACCTAAAGATGCATTTAAGTTAGTTTCAGGTTTTTTAAATCACAAAAGAACAAAAGCATTAAGAAATTATCTTGAAACGATACAAAGAAATCCTGAAGAATCTTTTAGTAAAATGGCAGAGCTATCAAACAGAGATTGGAAGTCAGCTAAGCAAACTTTACAAATAAGAACGAAAGAATTTATTCAAATTAGAAAATTCAAAAATAGGCATTTAACATCTATGTCTAAAGAAGGTAAAAATCTCCTAAAAATTATAAAGAAACTAGAAAGTTGGTTACCTATTTTAGAAAAAATGATTAATGAAGATGAGTTGCTAATGAAAGAATTGAAGGAGGTGAATTGAATTTGTGGTTGATTAAAAGTGAAGAGGAAACCGATACACAATACGGGAAGCGACCAGAAGAAAGAACAATGGAAGAAACAATAAAAAATTCGGTAATGATCGTTGACAAAAATTCGGGACCGACCTCTCATCAAATAACAGATTGGGCCAAAAAAATATTTCAGGTAAAGAAAGCTGGTCATAGCGGGACCTTAGAAAAAATTGAGGAAATCCTGCTGTAACTGGTGTTTTGCCGATTGCTTTAGAGAATGCAACGAAGACCATGCCTGTTCTTATGGGGTTGGAGAAAGAGTATGTTGGAGTGATGCACTTGCATAAGGAAGTTCCAGAGGAAGTGATCAGAAAAACTATTTTGAATTTTGTTGGAAAGATCAAGCAACTGCCGCCAGTGAAATCAGCAGTTGCAAGAAGAGAGAGGGAAAGGGAGATTTATTTTTTTGATATCTTGGAGATTGAAGGAAGAGATGTCCTGTTCAAGGTCGGTTGTGAAGCAGGAACTTACATCAGGAAATTGGTTCATGATCTTGGGAGAGCTTTGATGGTAGGAGCGCACATGGCAGAGTTGAGAAGGACAAAAGTTGGAAATTTTATCGAAGAACAATCTCATTCGTTGATGGAAGTGAAGGATGCTTATGAATTTTGGAAGGAAGGAAACGAAAAGCCGTTGAAGGGACTGTTAATCAATGTTGAAGAAGCGATTGAGCATGTAAAAAAAGTTTTTGTAAAAGATTCGGCTGTCGATTCTATTTGCAATGGCTCGCCCGTTTATCCAAATGCTTTGACAAGAATGCAGAAAGAAATAATTGCTGGTGAAACTGTTGCCGTGTTTTCTTTGAAGAATGAGTTAGTTGCAATAGGGATTGCTAAGATGGATGCTGAAAAGATGTTGAAAGCAAAAAGAGGAACTACTGTAAGAACTGATAGGGTGTTTATGAAAAAAGGAACATACCCCAGCTGGAAATAAAGATTTAAACCATGAGAAATGTTTAAATTTATAAATAGAGATAGAATAAAGTGATTGATATGAAAATAAATGAAATAAAACGTGGGATGAGCAACATCTCGATTCAAGCAAAAGTTATCGACATTTCAGATAAAAGAGATGTTCAAACAAAGTATGGCGTGCGATCGGTTGCTGATGCCACATTGGAAGATGAGACCGGACAGATTGGTTTGTCTCTTTGGGAGAATCAAATTAATGCTGTAGCTGTGGGAAATACTGTAAGCGTTGCAGGAGCTTATGTCACAGAATTCAGAGATAAGTTGCAGTTGAGCATTCCGCGAACAGGAAAATTGGAAGTTGTGAATGAAACAGAGCTGGAATAGAATCTAGTTCTTGAAAAAATTAAGTTTATAAATTCTATATACTTTATTAGAACTAGAGCCGAGGGTATTGAATAGCACATCAAGGTCTGATTAAAAAATGATGATGCCGAGGTAGATAAGGTCTATCCTCGAGCGCATAACCAGGTAGTGCACCAGCCTTGAGTCTTCACGAAAGTGAGCTGGCTCCCGCAAGGGAATCTGGGTTCAAATCCCAGCCTCGGCGTTTAACTTTGAGGTGCTTTTCAGTGGAACAAAGATAAATACTTTCAAAACCAAGCAAGCGGCGTGAATTCGGAAAAGATAGACATTCATGACAGGGAGAGAAGTATTAGAATTTCTGTAAAAAGAAAAATAGGATTTGATATAGACAATATAATGGATTATAGAAAGCTTACAAAAAGCAAGGGAAAATTTGCTAGTATTCTGAAGGAAACGATAGAAAGGACCTATAAGGACCCCAAAATTTCAATTAAAGAAAGTGAAAATTTAGCGAGAGAAATAATTAAGAATTCAATAGATTATTATGAGCTTCTACAAAATCTAGGTATAACTTTATAAAGTCTCTTTTTTGAAGGATTTCTGACTTCTTGTTAAAACTCTGACACCAAAATCTACCTCGGGGTCTGAGTCACAGCCTCGGCGCTGATGCCTTGAAGCGTACTCAGAAAACTTTAATTATATTTTCAAAAAAACTTCCTTTCTCTTTCCCAGAACATTCCAATATAGTTTATATTTACGATTTTTCATATCAAGTGCCAACGACCAAATGGTCCTCATATCTGGATAACTCTGGCAAACACAAGATTTCCGACCACCCAAAATTTTGATTACATCAAATAGCTGAAATTTTTCTTTACGACTGTTGATATTTTGTAATGCCTCGTAGTATCTTAAGAATGTATTGTGGGTGGGCTTATGGATTAAAACAGTATCTTCCTTTGAAAGCTCCGAATCAACATAATGATTTGTTTGAATTAAAACATCATTTTCAGGATAAAGAACTTTGAATCTCTTTGAAGTATGCTCTATAACCGCCATGCCGCCATTTTTATCTGCGACGAAGAAATTTTTTGGACAGCACAAAGGAACTTTCTTGAACATATTCAATGCATCCTCAACGGTAGTGCAAGTCTCGGCAATTAATTTGATCATATGAGTACTGGAAAGGCCGTAAGACCATTTATCATTATATGCAAAAGTGAGACCAATAAAAAGTCCTTTGTCATTAATTGCATCATCTGGGTCATAGAAAAGACATTTTAGTTTTACATCGGCCGCATCACTAATACCCATATCTGTAAAAGCAAGAAAAGAATTTCTTTCTGGATTAAGAACTTTGTATACTTCAAATATTTTTTCAGTCACGGGACACCAATCATAATTCCTACCTACAAAAACGCCTTTTTTACTTCTAACACCGAAAATTGTGCATGCTTTCTGAAGATCGAATTTTTTAATAAACCGAAAACCCTGTTTGGTTATAAATTCATAAATAAGCCTTTCTTCATCGAATTTTCCAGACTCAGATATTCCTTTGAACTCTTCTAACAATTCAGGGTAATACCTTTTGTATATTCGCAGCTGATTCTTGAAAAGTTTTGAATTCATTTCGGCATTCTTTAAGCGCATTCCGTTTTTTCGGTAAATTTTTCCCTGTTGTTTACCTATTTCTAGAAAATTACCTTTGAATATTTTAATGTCCATATAGTTATTGATTTAAATTTTGCTTTTAAATATGATGTTCTACAAACATAATGCAACTTGATGAAGCAGGGCTCCGTTTTGTCATGAAAAATCTAAAAGCAATGGGTAGAGAAATACCAGCAGAACTTTTAGCACATATTGAACTGGTAGTGAAAAAAGTTTATGAAGTTAAAGCCCAGCTTCAAGATATGGCAATGGGTTATGCAAAAGCTGCTACATCAAAAGAAAGCTCAGCCTATCAGGCAAAGATGAGAGGTTTGGAAAAAGAAATTGATACATTGTATACTTCTTTTGAAACTCTTTATGGCAAGGCTATATATGGGGATGAGAAGGAAAAAAACAAGAAAAAGCGTGAGTAAGTATAAGTGATTTTACTTCAAGAATTTCATTCCAACTATCAGGGTTATTGCGAACAACACGCTAGAAAATATGAATGGATATTGGGGCATAATGGAATAAAGTATAGATCCGATTAAAGGTGCTGGGATGCTGGCAAATGTCATTAAGCCATTAGTCATTCCTATCGCTCTGGATCTTCTTTTCTGATTAATGTTGTCAGCTATGTAGGCAAATACTGTAGAAAATCCAAATGCACTTGCTCCGCCAGTAACATAGACAAATATGAGTTGAATGAAGTTTTTAGAAAATATGAATAGAATTGGAACGATCAAAGAAAGAATTATTGAAAGCAACAATATTTTTTTCCTTCCATACTTATCTGAAAGTTTTGCACCAATGAATGTGAAAACTGCAACTGTGATGAATTGAATGCTCTCTAGAATTCCAAATTCGAGCGAGTTGATTTTGATGACATCTAGAGAATAAAAAATCCAGTAGGGAGTATTAAGCATACTGCTAAAGTAAAGCAAGGAGGCGAAAAAGAACATGCCTTTGATGCTGAGAGGCAGACTTTTGAAAAATTCTTTCAGTTCAGAAAAATTGAGTTTGAATTTAATTTTCTTTTTTAACTTCCTTTTCAATGTCTCCTTTCCATAAAAGAATAGTATAATGGTTCCTGTTAAACTGAAAAAGAAAGAAATTAAAATAGCAGCTCTCACACCATCTAACATGCCATAATTTTGAACTAATAATGCGCCACAAGGAACTATTAGAGCTGAAACAATTGTGGCTGTTAGGTAGATTGATGCTAGACCGGTGGCCCTGCTTTTCTTTGGTACGCTTTCAGATATCATGGTTTGAGCAGATGCATCTCCCATTCCAGAGACAAAGTTTCCTAAAATTAGAAATGGGATTAAGAATATCCAATTTGGGGCGAAGAGATAACCTAAGAGTAGGAAATGTCCTATTAGAGCTGTTCTTACAAAAATTTGTTTTCTTCCATAGGCGTCGCTTAGATGACCGCCGATAAAACTGGATAGAGAATAGAACAAATCACTCAGAGAAAACAACAAACCGACAAAAAATATAGTTGCACCAAGGGACTCGTAGAACTTGGGCAGAAATCCTCTGTATAAAACCATAGTTGACCAGAGTGTGTTGGCTATAATTATTACTATTATGTTTCTCTCCAATGCAAAGAAATCCTTCAGTTTTGTTTTCAAATCCATAATTAAAGTTTATTTTTATTTGTTAAAAACAATTGATAAGTTATGAAAGAAATTCCTATAAATTTTGAAAATGATGGAAAGATTGTTGGTTTGTTAAGAAAAGTGAAAAGGCCAAAAGGTTTAGTAATTTTAGTCCATGGTTTCACAGGCACAATTGATGGTCCTGCTGGTACAAGTTGGATAAAACTTTCAAAAGCTTTGGCGAAGAAAAACTTTGATGTGTATCGTTTCAATTTTAGATTCACAAGTCCTGAATGGAAAGAATTTCATAAAATGACAGTTGCCGGAGAAGTCAGTGATCTAAAAAAGATTTTGAAAATTTTTTCAAAGAAATACAAAAAAATTGGTGTGGTTGGAGAAAGTCTTGGTGGAGCAGTATCGATTTTAGCCCTCAACAAAAGCACCAATTGTTTAGTTTTATGGTATCCTGTAATTGATTTGATGAAAACAGCCATACCGGAACGATTCAATACGGCTTCCGCCTTAAAAGAATTAGAGGAAAAAGATTATGTGACTATTGAAAAAGGAAGTACTGGTGAACCTATAAGAGTTGGAAAAAAATTTATCATGGAAAATGTTATAGAGATATTTTTTACAAATTTGTACAAAAAATTAAAAGGAATTTCTTGCCCAGTACTAATTGTTTCTCCTGATAAAGATACTATAGTGCCTTTTTGGCAGTCTGAAAAGGCTATCGAGTTGTTTAAAACAAAAAATAAAGATCTTGTGAAAGTTAAAAATTCAGATCATGCCTGGTGGAAACCTGGAAGAGAACTTAGAGATTGGGATGGAGAGAAATTGGCAATAAGAAAAACAGTCGATTGGCTTAATAGATGGTTAAACTTGTAAAGCCGATAATGGATAATTTATCACCTAAATTTTAAAAATAATTTATTAAAGAAAAACTAATAGTATATAATGCCTTCAATTCTTTCTAACAAAATAGGTGAGAAAGCTATACTTCTAGGCAACGAAGCGATCGTTCGCGGAGCTCTAGAATCGGGAATAGGTTTTGCTGCTACATATCCTGGAACGCCTGCTTCAGAGATTGGAGATACTTTTGCTTCTATAGCTAGAAATGCTGGGATTTATTTTGAATACAGCGTGAATGAAAAGATTGCATTAGAAGCTGCTGCTGGTGCTGCTCTGTCTGGTGTTAGATCAATAGTTTCTTTCAAGCAGTTTGGTTTGAATGTTGCGTCAGACAGTTTTCTGCCAGCCGTTTATAATGGAACTAAAGCAGGGTTTGTAATTGTGGTTGCTGACGATCCAAGTTGCTGGAGTTCTGCTCAGAGCGAACAAGACTGCAGATATTATGCTCGAATGGGACACATTCCTATGTTGGAACCATCAGACCCACAAGAGTGCAAGGAATACACCAAGTTTGCTTTTGATCTTTCAGAAAAATTCAAGATGCCTGTTCTGATCAGATTGACAACAAGGACAGCCCACACAAAGGGAGTTGTCAAATATGGAAAGATGGAGAAAGGAAAGACAAGAGGAAAGTTTGACAAGAATTCAATTCGATTCAGAAACTTCCCGCCACAGATTTTAGAGACACATAAAGAACTGCATGAGAAGTTGAAGAAGTTGGAAGAACTGTCAGAAAAAAGTGAATTGAATTCTGTTTTTAATAAAGATGAAAAGGCTGAGATGGGAATAATAACTTTTGGTATTTCGTTCAACTATGTCATGGATGCTTTGAAAATTTTGAATTTGAAACTGCCTGTTTTGAAACTGGGAATGACTTATCCTTTGCCTGAAGAAAAAATAAAAGATTTCATCAAGAATTTAAAAAATGTTTTTGTTGTTGAAGAGTTGGAAGCTGTGGTTGAAGAAAAAGTTAAAGAATTTGCAAAGGATGCTAATCCACAAATAAAAATTAATGGAAAGAATTTAATTCCGGTTGTTGGAGAGCTGAATGTAGAAAAAGTTTTGACTGCTTTGATGAAGATCACAGGAATAAAGAGTGAGTTTGATTTTGAGAAACATTTAGAATTGTTTAAGAAATTAAAAATTCCTGTTAGAAAGCCTATGCTTTGTCCTGGATGCCCGCACAGAGCAACATTCTATGCAGCAAAGATTGCTGGCGGAGTAGAAACAATATACGGCGGCGATGTTGGCTGCTACATTCTGGGAATATTTGCGCCTTTGAAAACACAGGATTTCATATTCTCCATGGGAGCGAATGAAGGAGTGATTCATGGAATAAAAAAAGTTTCAGACCAGAAAGCAATCGTCTTCTTGGGAGATTCAACTTTCTTTCACGCTGGTCTTCCTGGTTTAGTCAACATAGTCTACAACAAATCCAATCCACTGATAATAATTCTTGACAACAGGATAACTGCTATGACTGGCCATCAGCCTAACCCAGGCATGGGAGTGACTGGAATGGGTGAAGATACCGTCTCGCTTCACATAGAAAACATTGTAAAGGGCTTGGGAATAAAAAATGTCAAGACCATTGACCCTTACAATGTCAAAGATATGATTGGAACTGTAAAAGAATTTTTGAACAAGAAAGAGCCTTCTGTGATTGTTGCCAAGAGAGAGTGCAGACTGCTGACGCTTAGAAAGATGAGGAAGGAAGGACTGAAGCTTCCTGTGTTTGAAATCGACCCGAAGAAGTGCAAGAGGTGCGAGACCTGTTTGATGCAGTTGGGTTGCCCTGCGATAACAAGAGAAAACGGTCTTGTCAGAATTGAGAAAGACCTTTGTAATGGCTGTTCAGTCTGCTTCCAGCTCTGTCCGAACGGAGCAATACGTGTGGTGAAAGAATGAAAGATTTCAATTTGGTGATCGTGGGTGTTGGCGGGCAAGGGATACTTACGCTGCAGAATATAGTTGCTGAGGCTGCATTGAAAGAAGGGTTTGATGTAAAAACTTCTGAGCTGCACGGTCTGGCGCAAAGGGGCGGGCCGACTCCAAGTCATGTAAGGTTTGGAGAAAAAATTTATTCCTCTATTGTGATGGAAGGAGAAGCTGATTTGGTGATTGGTTTGGAACCTTTGGAAGCTTTGAGAGCTGCTTACTATGGTTCGAAAGAAAAGAAAACTGTTTTTGTATTCGATACTTGGAGAATAGTTCCCTCTTCCATTCTGACACAAAAAGAAAAATATCCGTCAGTAAAAGAGATTGAAAGAAGCTTGAAAAACTTTTCATCAAAGGCAGTTGCATTAAATGCTTCTGATCTTGTGAAGAAGGAGACAGGAAGAGTTGTTTCCACGAATGTTTATTTGCTTGGGTATGCAGTTGGCAAGAAGTTCATTCCCTTAAAGAAGAATTCAATAATTGAAGGGATGAAAGCTGTGATACCTGAGAAATATTTTGAGATGAACAAGAAAGTTCTTGAGCTGGGAATGAAGAAATAAAGATTTGAATTAATCTTCTGCCAAAATAATCTCCGCCGCAAGACGGGGTACGCTTATAACTGAGTTGCCTTGGCGGATAATTACTTCTGGTCCATTTGTATCAACAACTTCAAATGCTCCTTTTCTTGAAACAACCGATGTGACATTATAAGAATCAGTTTTTACGCTCTTTGGAGGTGTATATCCTTCTTTTTTCTTTTCATAGCCTGCTGACCTAACAGCTACGTATCTCCATTTCTCAACTAATGCACTTAACCCAGTTCTCAATCGTAAACGATGAATCTTATTAGTATTATTGTGGTATCTCATTTAAACCGATCCCCCTTTAAGAATTAAAAAAATAAAGATTTAAATGTTTCATCTAAAAGGCCGTTGCCTGAGAGCACTTCTTATATCCATAACACAATTGCAAATCCAGAAGTAGTCCTCTTGGCTTAATTTGGTGGGTATTTTTTCTAACTCGTCGCTGTAGGCTCTTATAGTTCTATTATCGGAATGTGGCAATTTCACATCCCTCCACTTATATCCTAATCTTTCAGATGCTGCCTGAACTTCTTGAGGAAGGATGTTGGTGTATTCTGGCCTCATTTTTCCTTTGGATTCACGCCATATACTATGCCATGTTACCCATTTATCTTTTTCTATAAGTTCCGGCATGATTCCTTCTATATATTTTCTGTGTTCATCTGCAACAGCCATAAGAAAAAGGTTGTGAAGTTAAATTTTTAAAAGCATCGGTTTACATTTCGTTTAGTAAATATTATGTCTACTTTGAAAAAGAAAAAATAGAGAAGTTTGTTACTGACAAATTTTAATAAGAGTTTTCTTATCAATAAAAATACCCCGCCAACTGTCATAAAGTCTTTTTAATAATAATGAATAATCAGCCTCTTTTCCACTCAATTCAGTAAAAATATCACACGCCACATCTAATAAATTGTCATAATCTTCGATTCGCTCAGATATACTTTCTGCTAGAACTCCTAAATTTGTTGGACTTCTCGTGCAAATTGGTAGAAACATAAGCGGAGCATTCCAATGTGCAAAAGTTGATGTATCATATTCAAAAAAATGACCTGCTCCTAAAATATAAACTTCTGAAGTAAATTGACCGAGAATTATATCCGGCTCCCGATTTAACCAATATACAAATCTTTCCAAGCTCACTTGAGATTTTCTTTTACGCATTCCTATCGAAAATCTACCCGTAACATACATTTCTGATAATGAAGGTATAACTTCACCAACAAAATATTTCAAATTTTTTGGAGTTAAAAGTGAGTGTACAAATTTGAACTGTGATTTTGTATCTAACTTACTAAATTCTGGCCTAAATTTTTCATATTCTTTTGATAGAATTTTCCAACGTTGTTCTTGCAGCGCAAATAGTCGCTTCGATTCATTGGACGTCTCAGCAAGTTCATGAATCAATATTTTTCTAGAAAAGGCTGTTTTATCGCAATATATTATTTCCTCATGGGGAGATAGAAATGCTAGTGTGGGAGGAGCTAACACATCTGCATATTCCATACCACTCTCATTCTTGTAAACTTGTGTAAATTCTTTTCGCGGTAGAACTTTTATTTGATAAATATTGTTGAAACTTAAACTGCAATTTCTTAAACTTTCAACTATTTCTGCTTTTACTTTTTCTGGATTTTGATTATATCGAGTTATAAAGTTCATAACCTCACTAATCACCTGAGAAATTGATAAATAAGCAATTATTTAAGATTTGGCGCAATTGAAAATGTACGTTCATTTAAGGCAGGTTAGATGAATTTGTGATGATTATAAATTCTTTTTCGGGTACTGTAATTTTATGAAAAGGGTTCTGTCATACTATTTCCTATGGGGAAGTGAAGGCGCGCATCGTTTACTTTACAGAGATATTCGACGAATTTCTCGTAAGCTTGGCAAAGGAATAAGTGATGAGCTAACATTTAATGAACTTGCGCAAAGCCTGAAGCTAGGTGATTTAAGATGCATTTCACCTCCAACTCTTGAAGAGAGATTACATGTTTGGATTACTGGAAATTTTTACAAAAATGTTAGATATAAAACTTTAAGAGCGGTGAAAATGAGGTTATTGAACGAAAAAGCTCGAAGAGGGGAAAAATTGGATGAGGAAGAGTTTTCATTTGCTTTTCATTATGGGTTTTATACAAGTGGAGAGTCTTTGCAGGGGCCTCTGAAAGATGAAGTTGAAGGAATTGTACTTGAGAGTATGATTCAATATATGGAACTAGTTAAGACAAATATATCTAAGACAAGTTAGAAGAAAATAAAATACAATTCAATCTAATTTGCTCCATTTAGGTTTTTTAACCAAATACCATCTTTCTTTCAACAGTTTGCTTTTGCCGTCTTTCCAGCTATAAATCTTACCTTCATTAACTACATCATTTAAAGCAAAATTTACTTTTCTGAAAAACCTATCTAATGGCTTGTTTATTTTATTTAATTTAAAAAGTTTGTAATATTCTTTATCTGCTATCATAAATCCTAAGCCGAACAGGGCAGAGAGTTCCTCTTTACTTATAGGTATTTTTATTATACGGATTTTGCTTTTCTTTTTATCTTCTATTGTTATTGTTATTTTCATTTAGACAACTTTTTGTTGAATTTCTAATAATTTTATCTTTTCTTTTTCACTCTGATCAAAGTATGTAACCTACCATTTTTGGTAGAAAAATCGGCATAGAATATTTTACCACAATTTTTACAAGATTCAATGCAATTTTTAATGATCACGTCTTTGATGATGAAATAATCAGTTTCGATTTTATCCCCAATTTCGAATGTCCTCATACACCGCCCCAATTTTTTAGTCTGAAATCCCATTTCTGCCTGAAATCCACAATGTGGGCATTTCGCTTTTGCAACCAAAGTGTCAAACACACCCATGTTTCATCACAATATGATTATCAAAATGGTCATATTTCAAAAAGTTTTACCTTTTCCTTTACCTTTTTCTTCACCCGATCATCAAAAGTTGCTAAAGACACATCCAACTCTTTTGTCAAAGAAACAAAGACTGCATCCGCTCCTTTCAATTCAAAGAAGATAGCACTCTCTGTCGCATTTTTCATTCTATCCAAAGTAAGTTCTTTAACTGATAACATCCCATTCTCTATCCAGGTATTCAACTGCTCTTCAACTATTTCTCCCAAGTGTTTGCCAAACACCCTCCCAATCATTCCACACGTTTCTGGTGTTGCTAATGTGGGAACTATTGCCTCAATTTTTTTTTCAAGAATTTTAGAAAAAATATCTAATCCAAGATTGTGAAATTTATCTTCGTCAGAAAATATGCTAACTAGAACCGTAGAATCAACGACAACTCTCACTTTAATCCCTTTCTTCTCTTATTAGATCCACCGAAGTCTTTCCCTTTGGCCATTTTTTACCTATCATTTTGGCTATTCTCTCCACCTCTGCAATAATTTCCTCTTTTTTTACTGGTTTTACTATGACTTCGTCATCAACTCTTCTCAATTTAACCATAGATCCTGGCTCTAGACCAAGCGCAGTTCTAATCTCTTTCCTTAACACCACTTGTCCCTTCGGACCAAGCCTAGTCATGAACTCTAATCTTTCATTTTTCATACATTATAAATAGTTATACTAATATTTAAGTATTACCTATTGAAAAGTATAACTTTTTTATTCTTGATTTCCATTCTTTTCTTTCTCTTGCCCTCTCAGCATTTGTTTGAGCTCTTCTGGCGAAGTCTCTTTCACTTTCTCTATTTCGTCTGCATCCTTAGGGTCCAATTTCTTTATCTCTACACTATCAACCAAAGTATGCATATCATCATAGCCTTTCCTCTTGAGCATTAAATTGCCTGAATAATGATTTCTTTTTATTAAAGGTCTAGCCTTCATCCAACCACCTCTCTATTGATATAAACAAATCATGCCTTTACAACAACAGAAATAAAGGTGAAGTTGATTTCATTCTTGAATAAAAAATGCTTTTCGTAAGTTCAAAACAGGCTTTGAAAAATCGGTTTTGAAAAGAAAGTCTTGTTAAGTATGTTTAGAATGTGTAAAATTACTTGCTAGTCATTACAAATTTTCCTAAGCTATGTTAATCATTTATTTCTCATCCTTATCACATTTCTCTTTATACTCGCAAAACCTGCACATCCAATTCATATCAACAATCAGCTTGGCTTCAGGTTTAATCAACTCATCCTTCTTCAAATGCTCATGCAAAAACTTGAACCTGTCAAAAATCTCCGCTCCCTTCTGCTCATCAAACTCGACTTCAAACACTTTGCTTTTCAGATTGTTCTTGTCAATATACAGAATAACTCCGTTGTGAACTCCAGTAGCTTCCATGTAGAACAGCAGCTGCATCACGTGAGTAATCTGCGGCTTCTTAACAAAAGAAACATTTTTTGTAGACTTGACTTCAACAAGAACATTCTTCCCAGAAAGCTTGACTAAAACCAAATCATCAACTCTTCCAGAGATTAAAAAGTCTTCACACTCTATCTTGAACGGTATCTCAGTTTTCAATAATTCAACTTCTTTATTTTTCTCAGACTTCAAAACTTCCACGACAAACCCGTGTATGATGTCGCCAGCTTCGAATATCTTCCTCAGATCAGAATCAATCTCCTGCGGATACTTGTAGGAATACCAGATTTTTCTCAAACAGTTCCCAATCTCAGAAGGATAATACCTGCCCATCTGCTTTGGCCTGTACTCTCTAGATATATGCTGATCAATAAGCTTATCAAAGTCTATCATTGATTGTTAATTCTTTTTCAAGGAATTTAAAAGGCTTTTACAATTCAATCATTTTTTCAGTTTTATTTTTCTTGACAAATACAAACCCAACAAAAGAAATAAAATGCTGAGAATTATGGCTAGTTGATCTTGAAATTCTTTTATTCCTTTATAAATTGTGTAGACTATCAAAAGGGCTCCACAAAAAAGTAAACCTATTGTTCCTCTAACTCTCCAATAAACAGCCAAATTTCTATTCCGTGTCATATAAATCCTAATTTAGTTCTGGAATTTAAGAACATTGTTAAAAGATTCAAGTTGTTCTAAGTTTGATTAACAGAATTTTTAATTGATTCTTGAGAAATTTAAATTCAAATATATGGAGCTTGTTTCCTATAAATTAATTATGTCTCTGAACATGTTTTACAAAAGTTTTATTTTGAAAACAATTCTAATCATATTGTATGAAACAGATAAATGCAATTATTTTTGATGTCGGTGGAACACTTACAGACTACTTCACTCTTTTTAATAAAATTGATCAGCAACTGTTGAAAGAACAAGGCATTAGTGTTTCTTTAAAAAAGATTCGAAAAATTACCAAAGAAATTGATGGCAAGTATGCTGAGAAAGTTTCTAAACTGCCCGGTAAAAAACTTTCTTATTTTTTCTCTACAAAAATTGTCAAAAAACTTAATATAAAATTTGATAAGCTAACTGAAAAGAATGTTATAAACTATCATGCAGATAATTTCTCAAAAAGAGTGGATTGGAACAAACTTAAACTTTTCCCAGATGTTTTGCCTGTAATTAAGAAACTGAAGAAAAATTTCAGAATAGTTACACTTTCAAATACAGACGATACAGTTCTCCATGAGCAGTTATTAAGAAAATTAAAATTATTTAATCATTTTGAGTTTCATACAGATTCTGATAGGTCGAAAAGTATGAAACCTGCTAAAAAAGTCTTTATATATGTGATTAAAAAACTGGACTTAACACCAGAAGAAATAGCTATAGTCGGGGATACACCGTTCAGTGATATTATCGGAGGAAATCAGATGGGTATGTTAACAGTGTTGTTGAATAGAAGGAAAATAAAATATGAACTTAAAAAAGATTTGAAATCTGATTATGAAATTTACTCTTTAAAAGAATTACTGAAAATAAAAGAAATAAAAGAACAAATTGGTTAAGGTTCATCTAAGATGAATTAAAAGAAATTTTTAATTGAGTCTTGAGGAATTTAAGATTTCTTTTCAACGCC
>Ga0315280_10000241_pt1 | contig 105860 bp, 98 predicted proteins | sample YL17G06_40_MG_FD_203697 | JGI IMG/M metagenome (GOLD analysis project Ga0315280, IMG submission 203697) | Sediment microbial communities from Yellowstone Lake, YNP, Wyoming, USA - YL17G06_40 | ecosystem: Environmental > Aquatic > Freshwater > Lake > Sediment | place: USA: Wyoming | collected...
AGAAAGAATGAAAAAAGTCATAAAGCGAATGGTGATAAAGGGTGAAGTTTACTATGTTGTTCACAGCAAACTTGAACCACCTGCAGTTTATGTTAGCTTGAAAGAACCTTTGCCTCCCGAAATTGCGCAGATCCTACTCGAGGCTTCCATTCAAGTGAAAGTGGTAGAGGAAGACGCCCAGAAAATTCTTGATGATGCAGCGGTGATCGCAGACCGAAAGATCAAAGAACAGCATTCGCAAAGGTAGCGTATGCTTTTCTTTTCTCAACATAAAAAAGGAAGTGTGCGGGAGACGTCGCTAATCTATCACTTTTTGGTCCCAACGTTTTAAACTTGGTCTTTTAACCGTGAAAATTGTTTAAGTCTCGCTATTTCCCGCTTTTCAATCTTTGTGTAAAACTCGTCAAGACAAGCTAAATTCGTTTCTATACGGTGTTTTTCTCTTGAAATCGTACGTTCTCGAAGCAAGCAAATAGATATAGGTTTGAAGTGTTGTGGTTAATCTTTGTGATACTATGAAGGGCAAGTCTAACAGTTATCGAGCGACCTATCCTTCTGTGCATCAAAAAGATCGCTTTACAGCATTAGAGGACGTCAAAACCCTTTTGAGATCTAGGCTTGTTAACCTTGATTGTGTGTTTGATATTCTTTTTAAATCAAATGATGGTTGCATAGACTTCAACTTTGGTGACATTGCGATTCAGTTTGTTCGAGGATTTGGCGTATGGTCTGAGAGAAAGGACGTTATCCAGATGACAGTTGAGTTTCAAAAAGGCGATGTAGGAGAAATAGTGGGCTACGAATACACATTAGACGAGATTGGAATACATACACCAAAACTTACTGAACTCGGCATTTAGGTGGGGAGAAAATGAGAGCACGTTACACTACTAAAAACGGCAGAATTATTAGGACCAATCCTTTTTGTCCAAGATGCGGTGAAGGAGTTTTCATGGCAGACAAAGGCGATTGGTGGTCATGCGGAAAATGCGGAGACAGATATAACAAGAGAACATTCAAGTTTGGAGGCAAACAGGGGTAGCAGATGCCTAGAGTTTTCTGCGCTTGGCTAAGATGGCCCAGAAACAAAAAGGACAAACGGCCTGACCCCAAGTATGAAGAAGGTAGTTTTGGCAGCACTGGATGTCATTCAAGCAATCTGCTTAGTAATAAGGGGTTCGACAGTAACAGATTTCAGAGAGGGGATCGACTGATGTTTGTTCAAGGAAGCAAAATAGTCTTCGTGACTCCTGAATTGAACCTTGTAGACAAAGACGAGAAAGACCATGTAGTGGTTCATTGGGATTCAGACTGGAGATGTAAACAAAAAAGACCGTTGAAAATCAGGCATGCAATGGAACTTGACCTGTTACACGCGCAGATGATTAACCCGAAAATCGTTGACTTCAAGAAGATCAGTTCTCATTTAAGAAGTTACAGCCAGCCCGCCAAGAATCCAGATAAGTTGCTAAGGGACTATTATAACCTAGTAGAGGAAAAGCAGGAAAGACTCAAGGACGACATATTTGTTGATCGATATTGTGAAACTTTCTGTGAGGGAGACAGCTGCGAAAGGTGTGGCAGGTTTATCAAATCATCTAACTGGCCTGAGGGCATGACTCGGCGGAAATATGAAGACACTAAGATTTAATAGCTATAGATAATCAAACCAGATTCTGGCGAAAAACTCTGCAAAGCCTGCTCATTCGTGTAGGAATAGATTCAGAAAATGTAGGTTACGTAGGCCCAATTCATGAAGGAACAATGGGATACGTGTTTATACCAATCCCTACTAGTGAAACGGCTCTTACAGGGCGGACATATGGTACTGAAAAAGTGCTACCTCGAAATACTATTTTTGAAGGAAAGGTTTTGGCTGACTTTATGCATACTGACAATGCAAAGGTTTGTTTGGATTATGACTGGGTGGAAAGCGCTCGTGTCAAGAAAGACGTCTGGATTGAACGAAAACTTCCTGCAGATATTTTAAAGATTCACTTTGATCCCGAGTTTGGTGGAAATACTTATGGCGATTTCTGGGGAAACAGAATTCCGTCAGACCTCAGTTCATTTAATGGTCAAGATGGGGAAATGCATTTGTTCTTCTATGCTGGCCTCGCACCTTATCCTAAGTGTTTTGAAAAACGATTACAATGCCGGATCAGAAAAAGTCAAACATACAATATGAACGTTTATGTCATTGGTCACTTTGAAATCAAAAGAGCCTACAGTATTAGAAGAGATGGAGATCTATCAACCTTCAACAAGGAGTTAGGGACAAATGCACATTTCATTGAGAAAGAACACCTCAAGGGACTTGAGGAACATCCGATCAAAGCTGAACGAGAGCATTTTTCAAACCTAGTGATTATCAAGGGAAAGAAAAATGGATCAAGAGGACTTCTACCTAAGGCAATACAATTAACCGAATGGAGTGACAACAAAAGAGCTTACGTTCCAACAGATCTCGGCAAAATAGTAGGACTAGGACCAAATACTGGGATTAGGCAGACTCCACATCTAGATAGTGATAGCACTATTTCTCTCTTAGATGCGATTGACTCGGCAGTCTAAATTCCCACTTCCAAAGTTTTCTATTTGTAGCATAATCACAGTTTTCATTCAAAAGTGTTTATCACTCACATTTGCCCAAAATGAAGGATCGGCTGCCAGTAATGCGCAGGCTAAGAATAAACATCTGAACTAACAGAAAAAGAGGGAATTGTGCGGGAGACGTCTCCACTTGGGATGGTGTTACAACCAACACACCAGCCCACGAAGAAGTGTACTCTTATACGGCAATAGGAGAACCAAAAGCATATTTGTAAAATCAGCCATTAGCAAGAGACAAAAGTGATTGTAAATGAATCGCGCAAAGGGACAACCATATGATGACCGCAAATATCGAGTGGACCCAGAAACGGGAAAATTGCTGAACACGACAATAATGTGGGATGGTGACGAAAAGATAGTCGGGACGACTGCCGTTAAAGAAAGATTGCGGATGCGACTTTTGGACAAAGCTAAGGAGCTTGGGGGAAGGAATCTGGAGACTGGAATGTTTATTGAAGCCTTTAGGACTAGAGGACCTAGTTATGGTGACGTGATAAGACAAGTGATTAGAGAACTTGCAAAAATAGGGCTTATGAGATTAAGAAACATTGGGACAGAGAGAAATCCGCGCTATGTTTACGATGTAGTGTAGAATGCACTACTTATGTGCTTGCCTTTGACATTCTTTCAGAAACTCGACAAATCTCTTCTGTTCGCCTAAGCAGTTGTAGAATACGTTTTCAAGATACCTTCTTGTTCGAGGTACCAAAGAAGCTCTCTCCCTGTCAACCCACCACACATATTTCATTCCCAGCGCCTTCAAGACGTTCTGTCTTCTTTGATGTTCTGTTAACACATGTTCTTGTACGGGAGTTAATCCACATGCTTTACACTCAATTGCGACCTTGATGTGTGGAATGTAGAAATCGATTCTGGCATGGGGCAGTCCAGGAAACTGTGCTTGTCTTTCTATAGGCTCACTTGGAAACACTTTTTCCAACAACAGGAATGTCTGTTCTTCCCATGAATCGCCACTTTCTTTTCGTGGTTTATTCGAATAATGGTTACCATTCATTTTTCCACATTCCTTGTCTTCTGTATAATAAGTCCCAAATTAAAGTATGCTTTGTTTGTCCTCTTCTCAGAGGAAGAATGGCAGTTGTGGGTGACGTCTCCATTAATGTTGCAGTTACAACCAACACGCCAGCCTTTTTGAACTCTAAAAACATAAAAAAGGGAGGATGCGGGAGACATCGCCACTCGGGTGAGAATGCAAATTCGCTCGGTTAGTTGAAGTCGAAGGCTCGGCAAAAAAGAGGGTTTTGGTATAAATTACAGTCTGGGAACGGTAACTCCCGGGCTACCATTCTCACGTTGTGATGCCCTCTCTTAGTGCTGAACGCAAAAATAGAAAAAAATGGGATTTTGCAGGTGATATCCCCATTCGTCTCGGGTTCAAACCCATCCTCGGCGCCATGGACCAATCCACGCTACTCGCCTTGTTTAGAGATATTGTGCGACTAGCAGAAAGCATATAGGATAATGTTTTAATTTTCTCCAATTTTGCTCCTACGTAGAGAGACTTTATTGAAATGCGAGAGAACTCTGAGAAGTTGCATTTGTTCAATAAGCTATTAATAAGCCCTAGAAAAGAAGAGGTTAATGTGAAAAAGATGGTTGAGATAAAGTCTCCTGTTAGGCTTAGGGATTTAGAAGGCACACTTGGAGTTTTGTTCAGATCCCTTGTAGCCAGAGGCTCAAAGAGAGAGCTTCTTGACACTGAGAAGATGGTCGCAATAAACTTGAAAAAAGGAGAATCTGTTGTATTAATGGACAGAAATGATGATTTCTGGGAGCTTTCTAGAAACGGAAAAGGGCAATATCGTCTAAAGAGATTGAAAGGGACGAACATAAAGCGTAAAGCATGAAACCAGACTATGTCTTCTTAGCTTTTTTGATGATTGCTCAATAATCTCAAGTGATCGGGAAATAGAGGAAAGCAAATAGAATATCTCAACGTTATTTTCATTCTGTCGTCCAAAGGAAATATATTTTCGGATATGTATAAAACAATTCAGTGGACAGAATGAGAGAAACTAAGTTCTGGTTCTTACGCCATCCCTTTAGCTGGTATCAAAAGAAACCAAACATCATCGACATAGAGTTAGAGCGAGCAGATACAAATTGGAAAAACATCGAAAAAGAAGATAAGATCATTTATTACTCACATGAGAACCCAAAAGGCATAATCGGCCTTTTCATGGCAATATCTGACCCGCTTAAGTATTCTGCTGGAAACAAGAAGTATCTGGGTTACGAAATCAGGCCACTTTACATCCCAAAAGCTAATGATTGGCCTAAGGAAATCATCGCGAAAGAAGTAGTAGGACATTACTTACAGCCGATGGGCTCGATTTTTGGCCTCAAACCAGACGAATACAGCAGAATTAAGTCTTTTCTTTTAGGAATGAATGAGCCAAGTAATCATGAAGGCGTGGTGGCGCTCTTCTGCAAGATTCACCAAGAAATTGGGTATCCTTTGATAGAAAAAATCCGCCAAGGTTATCCTGATGCCATTGTGAAAGATGCTAATGGAAAAGCGAAGAGAATAGAGTTCGAATTTGACAGTGACGATTTTCGCAAGGATATGGAGAGAGGAAAACATGACCCCAAAAAATGTGATGTTATTGTTTGTTGGAAAAATAGCTGGGGTAAACTTGCACCAAAGCGACCAATTATCCTTCCATTGCAGTCATTATATGGAAGTTAATATTCTTTAATCACATGAATATTTTTTGAGGGTCTTTTCAACGCATTCATTTTGGCCCTTTTCTTTGACGTTTGTGCTTTCTAACACGCTTAAGTGCCTGCTCCGCACTCACAAGCACCTTCCACATCTTTGGATCGCGCTCTATAGTTGCAGTTTTCATCATTCTCGAAGCTATGAGATCTTCGCCTTTACCTGATCTAGCTCCAACGTCTCTCTCACCTCTCGAACGATATGGATGAGGTCTTTCTGTAAAACCCATGCTGTCCCAAGGAATACTCGACCCGTATCCGGGTTTATCTACTCTCTTTGCGCCTTTCCGCAAATAATCTCCTATTAAGGCTTCGTCACACTCGGGGCAAAAAAACCCTATGTTTAGCTCAAAGTAATCTGAATCAAAAACCATGATGCCAACAGTTTCTTTATGACAAAGATCGCATATTGCACGCCTACTTCCAGGTATACGCTTCTCAGGAAGCTTCCACTTGCGCATTTTTGGATACTTGGCTGCAAATCTGGCATACAGCTCACTAACCTCATCATCCGTCAACCCATGCAACTTCTCTTTCAAGCTCTGAACCTCGCTTTTCTCTTGGTCTGAAAAGCCAGGAATAGTAGGGATACACCTTGATAGCATCAAGAGTCTCCTCCGTCTGCGCAAGATCTCCAGTTCGTCGCTCGGAAACTGGCATCCCGTTCCTTTGGTGAAATCCGATGATTTGTTGCGCATGAGTCAACGCCTTTCTAGATTATACCACTTTTTATTGATATGATTTATGCAGACTCGCCTTCACGTATATCTTTTAAGTCAAAAAAGAGGGGAAATTGCGGGAGACATCTCCATTTATAGTTGAAACAAGAACTAACATTACATTTTCGGGGTTAACGGTATATTTTGTTATTTTCTTTTTCTCAGAAACGCCAGCTCGTCTTTTTTGTCAAACCTTTCTTGCCCTTTTTCAATAAAGTCTTGGACCTTGACTCAGCGCACCCTAGCGCTGCTTCCTATCTGAGTTTTCACCACACATAGGACATTTCAAAGGATAACGCCAGCCCTTTTCAATCAGAGTTGTCCCGCAATGGAAGCAAAGACAAATCTTGCGTTTTGGACAGTGCCAATTGCCTCCTTGAATGTACCTGCCACACGCATTACAAAGTCTAGTCAAACAGCAATCAGGGATTTGAACCGAGCCACAAATGCACATAACCCGCAACCTGCAAGTTTTGGGTTTTCTTCCCTAGTGAATAAATGTTGGATGTGTACTGCATTAAGCAAGTTGTTGGAAGGAGGATGCAAAACGAAACTAGTTGATACCTTTTCCATCCTCTCCTGTTAATACGAAAGTTCCTTTTTCCATGCTGTCAAAAATGCGAGCCACCTGCGGAACGAAAGCATCATCGTCATGCGGACCTAATATGAGGTCAAACGCAGCTTTGCTTGATCTTAAAGCAAATTCGCTTTCTTCCGCTGTTCCCCCTATGAGTATTGACTGCCACAGAACTGGGCGGTACCTCGCAATGTTGGATGCTGCAAAAATAATTAGATATGCTTGAACAAAACGATTGAAGAGGGCAACCGGAACTGGCAGATAAGGCCCTCTAATAAGGTAATTCTTCCCTTTTGAATCAACAGCCTTCTGAAATTGCCATGAATCGAACTCCAGAAGTTGTTCCAATGTAATCTGGTTATTTTGATCTGGAAGATATTTATTATTTGGCATGAATTCAATCTTTCCATTTTTCTGAATCGGCCAAAATCGTGAAAATGCCAGAGGAACTCCCATTAACGTCCATGTGTCCATGAGCCTATCGAATAGACCATTTCTTGAAATCCGGATCTTCACGTCACTAAGTTCATCTCCTAGGATCGTGATTATTCCATGCGATTTTGTGTGGTAGGGTTTCCATCTAAACATAGAATATATAAAAAAGGAATTGAAACAATGCCATGAATAATGAACTAGTATGGGTGCTATTGAATCGCTCACTCTATTTGCTGTTCTCCAGAATTCGATGGCGTTCTTTAACAAGGCAACATTCTGCTTGAGAATCTCCGGCTGCTCTAAGTTGCCCTCGATTGGCTGAATTGAACGTTCAGCTACTGCGCTGTAGCGCCTTACCGCGCCAGCATAAGGTACTAAGGAATTCGCGATTTTCCCCAACAGAATCGTATAAGGATAAACCAGAGTCAAGGATTCCCAAGGGATCCATGCTTCGTCAGATTGTTTTAGCGGTGAAAGCCACATAATATTCCCCTCTAGTCTATCTTGATTTAGTATAATCTCTTACGTAAAAATGCTTAGATGAACTCTTTGTTCAAGTTGGCAAAACGTCTCTTGCAACATTTCTCACAAAAGAAAATTGATTGATTGTGGTTTATGCTTGGAAGCCGAGGATGGGAGTTGAACCCGAGACGAATGGGGATATCACCTGCAAAATCCCCTTTTTTTCTATTGCCTGCCTTGCCATTGTGGGGTCGCTGGGATTTGAACCAAGCGAAAATGCCCGGTTTACGATGCTAACTGCATTGCACGCTCCTTCGGTTTTCAGCGTTTTCTTGTAAATTTTATCCCATTATTCAAGCGATTTGAAATGTTCTAGCTTAATCTAAATCTTGAAATCGCTAAAGTCGAACTTTAAGTATTTTGGCCACTATTGTAGCGTTCCAGCCCCTGTCGAAAGTGCCTTCTCTAGGCCTTCTATCAACTTTTGACTATCGGGTCCCCAATCATCAAAACCACGCACTCTATTAGTTTCGAGGGCTAAAGGGGCTTTTTTAAAATATTTATCTCTAATCTTCTGTAGATTATCATAAAATTCGTCTAACTCGTCTAGTAAATCATGAGTTTTATATTTAAATCGCGTATCGAAAACTGTCCCTTCGTCATCGCAAATGACGACGGGATTGCCATCTGAATCTTTAATGATCGTGAAAAATCCGATGTCGATTTTGTTGGGGTTTATGCTACAGAGAACCTGCCTTCTATCCTTGACTCCCCTTTCTCTTGTAACGACATCTCGTGTCTCAAGGTCTTTTAGTATCTGTTCAATCCGTGTCCTTGTCCTGTTTTGGTGGAAGTCTTTCAACAAACGTTGATGAATGAGTTTGATTGGGGTTTCTGGATACTTAACGAGGATATGCAACACGTGGTCTCGCGTGGAAACCTTGGCTTTTGCCATTCGCTTATCTCCCCATTATCCAAGTTTCTGATACATGGACTCTTTGGATTTTCTTTTGTATAAGTCTTGTCTTCAAAAGAGCAAGTAAGAGGTGCAAAAACCGTGCAACTGCATGTGGAGCTCGAAAATGATCAATACACGAAACTGCGAAAGGCCATAAGATTTCTCGGATTTAAAACAATCAGCGAATGGGTTCGCGCACACGCGAGACAGGCAATTCGAGATGCAGAGCAAGAAGCGTCTCCATATTATTTACGAGAGGAGGGCGCTTGAAATTAAGGTGCATGCTTAAGATAAGGAGTGGTGATGGTGGCTAAGCTTGGATCCATTGTTTTCATTCGCTACCAAGACCATGTTCTGTACCATAGAGGAGACCCTCTTAGCCTTAAGCCTCAGGTTCGTGAATGCGTTGGCTGGCTTGTCTATGACTGCGCAGACTACATTATAATATGTTGGGACAGAGACGCCAGTCCACCCACTTTGAAAGCTGGAGATTCAAAGGCCTCTGGGCTTGTCGTTATGCGCTCAGACATTTCGGAGATGAAACGCATTGCCCAAGCTAAACAAAGACAAGAGTCTGACTCAGGGCCTTCAAACCACTTTTTCAGCAAAACCGAGCAACCTAATAGTGAGTAAGAAAATACTGAAGGAAAACACATGAAAACCACAGCTAAACCCCAACTGATCTTCAAGCCCCGACAGCTGACAGCAGAAGACCTTGAAAACTTGTGCGTGCCGACACAAATCCAAAATCGGGTTCTCATACTGGAAAGGAGCCTTCGAGGACATATTTTCAAGAAACCAGTTGAAATACCAATAGAACATGTCTTAAACGCTGGACAGCGAGGCGTAGTTGACTACATAATCCGAAGCCTCAGCTCCGAAAGACCTCTGCTCATCCCCTTCGCCTTCCAAAACAAGACGGTTCTAAAGCTGGCTAAATATCTGCTCAGGTATCGAACAGGCAGCCCTGGAACCCTCTACCTTTACACTGAATGCATAAGCCGCTACAGCCGATGGCTAGGCCAAAGCCCAGACATGATCATCCAAGACGTCAAGGCTGGAGGCAACATTCCCGACCCGCTTAGGGTTCAGAACCACGTAGGCTTCTTGGAAGACTACATCGGCGACCTACAAGATCAGGGCTTGGCACCCTTGCGGATTTGCAATTATGTGAAGGCTATAAAAGCCCTCTACCGTGTCAATGGAGTAGACGTAAAACTGCCTCAGCCCTTAAGCCAGAGAGTCGTCAGAAAGGATAGGGCTCCAAAACCTGAAGAGCTTGCTAGGCTCTTAGATGTTGGAAACTTGAGGGACAGAGTCATAACATCCATGCTTGCCCTAGGTGGCTTCCGCGAAGGAACCCTTGTCAAGCTTCAATACCGCCACGTTCGAGACGAACTGGAAAGGGGCATAGTGCCAGTTCACATCCATGTCGAAGCTGACATAGTAAAAGGCAAATACCACGACTTTGACACTTTCCTAGGTCAAGAAGCAGTTGATTTACTGAAGCTTTACTTGGAAGAGAGACAACGCGGAAGCCCAAACGGAAAGGTTCCACCAGAACAACTAACAGACTCGAGTCCAGTTATCCGAGACCGGACAAGCCGAGCGCCAAAGCCCATAGGAGAGAAACAAGTCTACCAACTAATCCACAAACTCTATTTTAAGGCTGGACTGCTGAAACATAACAGCGACCACATCTATGACCTCAAAGTTCACAGCATACGCAAATACTTCAAGACCCAGCTGATAGCCCTTGGCGTCCACTCCGACTACGTTGACTACATGATGGGCCACACCGTGGACACCTACCACGACATCCAAAGCCTAGGCGTGGATAAACTACGCAATATATACGCCAACGCAGGGCTGTCAATAAGGTCCAAAATCAAAACCAGCAAGATTGAACTCATAAAAGAGTACATTCGAGCCCTAGGAGTTAACCCTGAAGCAGTTTTAACCAGAGAAGCACTAACACAGCCAGCTAGAACATACAGCAGCCAAGAAAACCTAGAAGACCATCAACTAAAGATTCTCAGCCAAGCCCTGAAAGAAACATTAAAACGCGAACTGCTCTCAGAAAAACACAACGAGGACGGTACCTATTCAGCTCTAGAGCGGTGAGTTCGGGCAGCCCCACCACAATTCCTCCAGGGCTCATTCGTAAATATTGCCATTTGCGTTTTCTGAATAGTTTGGTGTCGTTGAAGTTGCAGACGTATTCGAATCCAGCTTCAACGAGTGGGTGCAAACTCTTTCAATGACGAGCGAGAACATTATATCACTTGATATGATCGAGTTTCCATGAGCTCTCCGACTTCAGAAGCAATTCTCACTTCCGACATCCATTGTATTTTTCATATTGAATTTTACTCTTGGTGATATGGTTTAAATCAAAAGGAGATGAGTCTTTATTCCACCAAACCCAAGCAGAATTGCGATTCAAGGCAATATAAATGGAACTCCCTCTTACTGAGTCATATTTCTAACCGAAATACGATCATCGGTCGCGATATTCTTAATTCAATGCTCTTGTTGTTTCAACTCGCGGAGCCTTTTCTTTGTTGCTCCAAGCTTTTTTTGCAGTTGCTTGATCATGTCTTGAATTTGTCTGCATTGATCTTCTAATCTTCTGATTGTGTCTTCCTCTTTTTCATCAGTTTCCTTCAGCAACTCTGAGAGGGGAAGAGGTATCATCAACGGCAAGTCAGGCTGCGTATCCACTTCTAAAACTCCCTTTATGTATTCTTCGAACAGATTTCTCATAGTGTCAGCAAGCTGGTTTTCTTTTGAAAGAGCTCGTTTGAGAACAGTTCTGCCTGACTCTGTAATCATGTACGTTCTCTTTCTTCTCCCTGTTTTAGCGTCCCATTCGCCTTGAATGTACCCTAACCCCTGCAGGTTTTTGAGTATGGGATACATGCCGCCGGCAGTTGGCTTCCAAAAACCTCTGGTTCTTACCCTTATTTCCTTCATTATTTCGTATCCATGATGAGGCTTTTTGCTGAGCAAGATGAGCGTCGCTATCCGAATGTAGCCCTTTTGCGTTTCTTTAAGCCAATTTGAGGCAGCGATTTCTTCATTTCGTTGCATGCTATCATTTCTTTGTAATGCATACAGAATATTTATATTTTACTTCGATATATTGCAGTGATTTATATTGAAGGTGTTGCCTTGAGCAATGAGCCTATAATCGTAGTCCAGAACTTAACTAAGGCCTTTGGCGATTTCGTAGCAGTTGACAGCATCACATTTGACATAAAGAAAGGCGAAATCTTTGGGTTGCTTGGACCGAATGGCGCTGGAAAAAGCACCACTATTCGGATGCTTTCCACCCTCACCCGACCCACAAAAGGCACGGCAACCATTGGTGGCTTTGACGTTGTAAGACAGGACAACGAAGTCAGGAAATTAATCGGCATAGTTTCAGAGAAAATGATAATGTACAATCGCTTGACGGCTAGGGAAAATCTCTGGTTCTTTGGAAACCTTTTCGGCATGCCGAGAAAGGAACTTAATGATCGGATTGATGAGTTGCTGGAGCTTGTACAACTGACCAAATGGGAAAAAGCCCAGGTAGGCACGTTTTCAACAGGCATGAAACAGAAGATGAACATCATAAGAGCATTGCTCAACATGCCACAAGTGTTGTTTCTTGATGAGCCAACTTTGGGTTTGGATCCTCAATCAACCGTTGAGATTCGCGAGTTCATCAGGAAACTCAACCAAGAGCATAACACAACCATCCTTATCACTACGCACATGATGGGGGAAGCGGACATGCTATGCGATTGCATTGGAATAATTGACCATGGAAAAATCGTTGCTCTCGACACATCAACAAACCTGAAAAAGGCTATTTCAGGCGCAAACACGACGATACTCACCTTGGAAATCGCTAACCTAACACCGGACCTGCTGGCAACAGTGCGAGCTCTCAAATGCGTGGAGACCGTTTCTCAGGAAAATTCCAGCCACATGAAAATTCATGCTCATGGTGATGGCGCTTTTGACAGCATCATAGATGCTGTACGTGCTGAGAAAGGAAACATAGTTTCGATGCAGAACATTCAACCTACGTTGGAAGACGTGTTCTTGCACATAACGGGCCGTGAAGTAAGGGAAACCGCCGACCAAAAGATACCTCTTGCAGAGCATCGACGTTTTGGTAGGGGTTCTGGCGGCGCGTCTCGAGGAAGGGAGCGATGAAAATGCGTGGAAAAGCCTTAATGTCAAACAGTCTCCGCATCGCTTGGAAAGACTTGATGGAGCTTTTCCGAAACAGATTAGGCCTAGTAATGCTTGTTCTAATGCCTATTTTCATGATGGGCATGGTCGGTTTCATATTTCCATCCAACAACTCACTGAACCATGTAAAAGTGGGATTGGTTAATCAAGATGCAGTTTTCAACGGGACCACGGTCGGAAGCCAAGCTTTCCTTAATGCCTTAAACCAAATCAATGATCAAACACATATGCTGGACATTTCAAACGCCACAAATCTGGACGCGTTGAAAGAATCGGTCCAGAAAGGCGATCTCCAAGGCGGCATACTCATACCCAGCAACTTCACTCAATGCATATTGAGCGGTCAGCAGGGAACTTTGATCATTGTAACCGATAATTCTAACCCGCAGGTGTCAGCAGCTATGCAAAGCGCGTTGACAGCAGTATTCCAGCAGATGGGCACGATGCTAGCTCAGCAGAACGTAATGGCACTTAACCCAGCGGTCAACGCAACCAACGCATTAGCAATAGTGCAGCCGTACAACATTCAAGTGGAAGGCGTAGTCACTGGACATTCCAGCTACTTCGACTTCGTTGCTCCGGGGATAATGGCCATGACAGTAATGATGAGTGTCATGACAGGTTTGCCTGCAGCAATATCTCAGGAAAAAGAAGTCGGCACGCTGGACGGAATGATGGTGGCACCAATCAACAGACTCTCCATCATAGTCGGCAAAACTCTGGCTCAAACCGCAAGAGGCCTATTACAAGGCGTGCTCATACTGATATTAGCCTCACTCATGTTCGGCGTCTCCATTCAAGGCAGCATTCTGCTAGTCTTCGGTCTCTTGTTACTTGGTGTCTTCAGCTTCGTGGGTCTAGGCGTTGTGCTTACGTCTTTCGCCAAAGACCAAGAGACGGCCATGATGGTTATGATGACACTCATGTTTCCAATGATGTTCCTAAGCGGAGTGTTCTTCCCAGTACAGCAAATGCCATGGTACATGCAAGATATATCCAAAGCCTTGCCGCTCACCTACGCCGCTGACGCTTTGAGAAAAGTGATGGTTCTCGGGGCAGGAATACCGCAAATAACCACAGAACTTGCAGTATTAATAGCGTTCGGAGTAGTCATGATCGGCATAGCAGTGCCGGTGTTCAAGAGAGCAATGACCAGATAAGCGCTCGGTAGTACGATAGGATGTGAAACGAGTGAGTCTTGTTAGAGTGGGCGAGTTGCCCGAAGTTCCAGTTGGCAAAATGAAGGTGTTTAAGGTTGGAGAAAAGGAGTGTTTAGTAGCCAATGCAAATGGTAACTATTACGCCATTGGAAATAGATGCACACATGTCAGCGCTGATCTTTCACAAGGTTCTTTAGAAGGTAATATTGTAACGTGCCCAAAACACAAATCGAAATTTGACGTTACCACAGGAAAAGTTATTTCAGGTCCCAAGATGCCGTTTATTCACCCGAAAATCAATGATGAACCATCTTACGAAGTGAAAGTTGAAGGTAACGCACTCTTACTCAAGATTGAATGACACTGCTTTACACTAACGTGGCTGAAAGCCCGATTTTGAATTGGAGGGAAGTAAAATTGAGTACTCTCTGTTCCAAGTGCCCTTTCTTTCAACTGGCTCCGCGAATCAAGCGAAAGAACGCCCGTAAACACTGCCGAATAAAACCGACAAGAACAATTCGTATCTACAAATGTAGCGACTTCCCAAAATCTAAGTTTGAACTCTTCAAAAAGTGGAAAACGCAAAGTTAGCAACTGTGGGTCAGCAAGCGATTAGTCGGCTGAATCCTTCTTACTTGAGAAAAAAAACGAGGATACGGGAAACGTCGCCACTCGGCATAGGGTTCAAATCCCAGCGACCCCCAAACCAAGAAATAGACCAAAAAACCTATTGCGAATCGCGAGCGTCAGCACTCGTACCTGCTTGGGAGTAAGTCCGGTCCGACTCACGCCTGCTCGTTCAATCCAAGAATCTGACAGAAGAACAAAATCTGCAACAATCTGAAAGATAGGTTCTGAGCCCATTTGGGTATGGGGACGGGCAGCCCCACTTCAGAAGTGATGCGCTGTCTGTAAGCGCCTCCACGTCGTTAGGGATCGGCTAAAAGTTTATACCAACACTCGTCTTCTGTCTTAGGCGAAATGACTATCCAAACTTCAGAAATGGCTAACGAAAACTTGCCGATCATCGTGAGATTGTTAAACGAGGAGTACAGAAACTCATTCGAGTTCATTCCTTTTAGCGACGAAAGAGTCCTGTCCGAAATCCGCAAACGAGCTCTCAAGGTTTTCGTAGCAACAGAAAACCACGAAGTACTCGGGGTGATCGCAACGCACACTCATGCTGAAGGGCAGCTGGAAGAACACGTCTCGTGGCTTGCCGCTCGCGAAGGACACAACCGGACAGCCATTGAAAATACTCTAGTAAGCGAAATCGAGAAAAACGCTAAGGGCAGCATCGTTGAAATGATGATCGATGAAGGAAACCCGAGAATCGCCGATTGGATTAACCGAGGCTACGCACTGTTCCCGGGCTTTCAGCGAATGTCCGCGAAACTCAACGGTTTAAAACTGATTCCAAAGGTGGCTGAAGGCATCACGCTTCGAAGCCTGAAACCTGGCGAAGAGGAAAAACTGGTTGCGGTTATCAACGCTGGGTTCGGGTGGCAGAGGCTCGAACCGGGAATTCTTAAAACTTGGAAGTCTGAGGATCCCCCGTTCAGTGAAGACTGGGTTCAAGTTGCCGAGGCTGGTAAACAATTTGCGTCGGCAGTCGTGGCGAGGCCAGACACGGACAGCATGAAGTACCTGCATCTAAAGCGGGGCTATCTCGGTCCAGCAGCCACGCTTCCGGAATTTCGAAACAAGCATCTTGCATCAGCGCTCACAGCTAGAGCCATGAATTTCCTGTTCGAAAAAGGAATGGACTCCGTCAGGCTGGGAACTTCGGAAGAGAATATCTCTTCGGTCACCATGCTGCGAGGTCTGGACTTCAGGGTTGATGTTGCCAGAAAAATACTGCGCAAAGAACTGAAACGTCAAGGCCAGAATTAACATGCCGACCAAAACCCGCGAAATCCCGGCAGTCGAGTCCGTGAAAGAACTTCATCTTCAGCTCGCAAAACGTGGATATCAGGCGCGCATCGTGTCGATCCATCACCTCCCTGAAATGAGAGAGGATATAGAAGGACGTTACAGGCAGGCTTTGTTTGACGAGGAGTTCTACCATGAACGTCTCACTTTTTTCGATTTCCAGATTCCCGACAGCTTGCCAGAAGCCAAATCCATCATCGTGGTCGCAGTTCCTCGCCCGCAAACTCAGGCTGTTTTCACGTGGAAAGGGAAGACACGTGCCCTCATCCTTCCGCCCACCTACGTGCCCTATGAAAGAACGACGAAGCGGATAGAAGCCCTTCTGGCGAAGATTCTAGGAGCCAGAGGATACCGTGTGGCGCCAACCGCCTTGCCGTTGAAGCTGTTGGCTGTGCGGAGCGGACTCGGAGACTACGGAAGAAACAACATCTGCTACGTGCCAGGAATGGGGAGTTTCCACCAGCTCGTTGCCGTCTACTCCGACCTGCCTTGCCAAGCGGACACGTGGCGGGAACCGCAGATGATGAAAAGATGCCGAGACTGCCAGGCTTGCCACCAGAGTTGCCCCACTGGCGCCATCTCTACTGACCGTTTTCTGCTCCACGCCGAACGGTGCATAGTATTCCACAACGAGAAGAAAGGCAACGTTCCCTTTCCGGCATGGATGGATCCTTCATGGCACAACTGCCTGTACGGTTGCCTCCGCTGTCAGAGAGTCTGCCCAGAAGACAAGAGTTTCATGCATTGGATCGAGGAAAGGGAAGAATTCTCCCAGAAAGAAACAGCCCTCCTCTTGGAAGGAGTACCTCGCGAACAGCTACCTGCCGCAACAGTGAGAAAGCTGAGGCATCTCGACCTGATCGACAGCCTTGACAGTCTCCCTCGCAACCTTAGCGTTTTCTTGAGAAAGGAGACAGGCTAGGCGATCTTTCTTGTGTCAACAGATATAAGTGCAGTCATCAAATCTAGTATTCGATAAATTTCAGGAGTGCACGAGATTGAGAATAGGGTTTTTCGTTTGGGAATACCCGCCTCAGCTTGTGGGCGGTTTAGGCACGTATGCAGAGTACATAACTCACGAGTTCGTCGAGTTGGGCCACGACGTAACGGTCTTTACGCTCAACCCTGGAAATCTGGAAACACGGGAAGTGCTGAAGGGAGTAGAGGTTCACCGCCCGATGATAGCCGACGCGAGCAACGTCTTTCCAATGTTCGTCACTGAAGACCTGAGAAGGTGGGGAACCAACATTCGCTTCTTCAACGACATCTTCATCTACAACATTCTCAGCGCAACCAAATTCATCAACGGACTAATCAAGAAAGAACACAACAAATTCGACCTGGTCTGCGTTCACGACTGGCTAAGCAGCATAGCAGGCATCATAGTAAAGAACGAAACCGACATTCCCGTAGTTTTCCACGTTCACAGCACGGAATGGGGCAGAAGCGGAGCCCAAGGCTCAGAAGTGGTCTCCCACTTCGAAACTGCAATAGCCCAAGCTGCTAACCGCATAATCACCGTCAGCAACGCGATGAGAGACGACCTTACTCGGCATGGCTGGTCAGAACCCAAAATCAGCGTCGTTTGGAACGGCGTTGACCCTGAACGTTACAACCCGGAGAAGTGCAGCGCCGAAGACATCGAAAAGCTCCGAGCCAGATACGGAATAAAAGAGAACGAAAGCATGCTTCTCTTTCTGGGGCGACTAACATGGGTCAAGGGCATAAGGAACCTAGTTCAGGCGATGCCGCTGATAGCAGGGGGATACCCTGACGCCAAACTCGTGATTCTGGGCAAGGGAGAAGAGCAGACGGACATAGCGGAAACAGCGAGCAGACTCGGAATCAAAGACAAGGTTATCTGCCGTTTCGAATTCGTTCCAGAAGACGAAAGAATCCTGCACTACGCTGCTGCTGACGTGTGCGTTTTTCCATCCACCTACGAACCCTTCGGCATCGTGAGCCTAGAAGCGATGGCTATGAAAAAGCCAGTGGTCGTTGGCGCCCGCGGCGTGGTCGGCTTTCGAGAACAGGTCATTATGTCTGGACCAGACCAGAACGGAATCCACGTCAACGGGGAGGACCCTGCAGACATTGCTTGGGGAATAAGCGAGACCCTACGGGATTCGGAAAGGGCGAAGGTGTGGGGCGAGAACGGGCGCAAGAGAGTCTTGCAGTATTTCACGTGGGAGAAGGTGGCTGAACAAACCCTGCAAATATATCAAACTCTCTGACCAGCTCTGCAAATCGTGTCCAAAAGGCGAAGTCTCCATTCTTTTTTCAATGAATGCTTAGGTTTTAAGGATGAACCACAACGTAACGACGAAGAGAATCAGCAACACTGCTTCTGCGACAGCGAAGATTGTGAGAAGCGTATAGTGCCGCGTTGTCGTGGCGCTGAGAAAACTCTGAATGGCTGTTTCGTCAAGCAAGGGTCCTCTGTGCACGAGGTCATTAAAGTCTTGGTTCAAAGCTTCGAAAACCGCGTACGTTGGAAGCACCATAGCCCCGACGAGAAACAGGCCCGCAAGAACGATCAGTACCTTCTTGTTCATCGGTTTCTCCTCCGCTCTTGTCTATGCATCGCTTGGATATAAAAGGTCAACCATGGACTGTGGCTTGGAGCTACCATCCGTACTTCCATCGTCTGATGAGAGCGACCTTGACCGCGTCATTAACCAGGAGAATCAACGCTAGGTAATACGCTGCGATGAAGGTTGTGTAGAAAATCGGCAGGGGCGCGAGTCCGGGTATTCCAACAGTTGACAGTGCAGCAACCGCTATTATATCGAGTATTGTTGCTGAAAGGAGCGTTTTGCTGGGAGGCGAGTTCCAGAAATGTCTCCTTTCCCTAACGAGAAATATAGTGAAGGCGCCCGAGTAGAACAGCATTTCGAAACCGAACGTGTGCAAGGCGGAAGTGTCTGACTGAATCCCGAAGTAGCTCAAGCCGATGTACAATAGAACGAAGTGTTCCATGAGCGTCATGATGCCTAGAACCATTGCGATTCTGACGAGTTTGGAGATGTTCCACGTGTCGGGCTTGCTGGACCACCTTACGTTATCCGTCGAAAGAGACAAAGTAACGAAGTCGGTTACGAACAGCAGCAGCACTATATCAAAGGCATTCACCACAGCCAGACCCGTTAATACAAAAGAAAAAGTCACGAAGACAACCACCTCGAAAGTCTTGATGATCTTGTTAAGCGTCCACGTTACTATCCTCTGGTATATCATCCTGCCAGTCTTCACCAAGCCGACTATGTTGACCAATCCCTCATCGGTCAACACTGCACTGGCAGCCTCTTTCGCCACGTCCGTCGCGTTGCTTACCGCGATTCCAACTTCAGCCTGCTTGAGAGCTGGGGCGTCGTTAACGCCGTCTCCGGTCATTCCGACTACGTGCCCAATTGACTGTAAACTCTTCACTATCACGTACTTGTCTTGGGGGTATATTTCGGCGAACCCGTCGCTTTTCTCCGCCGTTTCAGTTGCTTCTAAAACGTCTTCCTTCACGTACTTTTTCAGGTCAAGCACGCTGACGATGTTTTCGCCGAGTCCCACTTGCTTCGCTATTTCTCTGGCTATCGGAACCGCGTCGCCAGTCAGCATCTTCACTGAAACTCCTAACTCCTTCAGTTCTTCTATCAACTTCTTAGCATCTGGTCTTGGGTTGTCGTACATGGCGACTAGTCCAACGAGTCTGAGATTGCCGGCGTCTTCGCTCTTGGCAACGGCAATCGTCCTGTAACCCTTCTCAGCCAGTTCGTACAGACGTTTCTCGAGTTTATCGATCTCGGCATCCTCTAAGCCGCACAACTTAGCTATTGTTCGAACCGCTCCCTTCATTGCCCTGAAAGTCTTGTCGTCCTTTTCGATCAAAGCCTCAGTCATCTTGGTTTCAGGGTCGAACGGGGTGAACTTCTTCTGCACGTACGCTTCACTTAGCAGGTTCTTGCTTCTGGCCGCGGTTGTGAACGCGATGTCTATTGGGTCTTGGTTGGCTTCTTGGGATGCCAGTGCCCCATGCAGTATTACATCTTCTTCCTTGAATTGACCCGTCGGAAACACGTTGGTTACGGCGAGTTTGTTCATCGTTATAGTTCCCGTCTTATCTGCACAGAGGGTATCCATCGTCGCGGCGTCTTCTGAAGCAGTGAGCCTCGTTATGAGCACGCCCTTCTTTGCGAGTTCTATGGACCCGATTGCCATGCTTATGGTAAACATTGCTGGAAGCGCCACAGGTATGGCTGAAACGAGTAGAACGAGAGCAAGCGGCAGGGACTCCAGAACGTCTACTCCTCTTGCTATTGAGACGGCTACAGATAAGGCGAGGAGCGACCCAACCATGATGAGCAGCCACGTGACAACCTTCGTAGTTACCTGTTCCATGTGCAGTTTGGGTCTGGCGATTTGGACGAGCTGAGTTGTCTTGCCAAAATACGTGTTCAAGCCGGTAGTTGTGACTATCGAGCTAGCTTCTCCCCTCTTCACTATCGAGCCTGAATACAGGATGTCGTTCTGTTTCCTTGCAACGAGCATAGATTCACCTGTGAGCGCAGACTGGTCTACCTCGAGAGCGCCGTCTACTATCTTCAGGTCTGCTGGGACGAAGTCTCCTGCTCTAATTCGGATCACATCGCCGGGTACGATTTCTCGAGCCGGCACGATGCTCCATGCTTGATCTCTGACGACTCTGGCGTTAACCTGTAATTTCTTCTCCAGAGATTTTATCGCATTGGAGGCTTTCTCTTCCTGCAGAAAACCCAGTATCGAGTTGAACAGTAGAAGACCGCCTATTATGTACAAATCAAGATATTTGCCTAGAACGAGCGATATCAGCATCGTCAGTTCGAGCATCCAAGGTGTTATTCCCCAGAACTTCCTCGCAAACCGTAAGAACGGGTTTCCCTTCTTCTCCGGAATTTCATTAAAGCCGAACCGATCAACTCGTTTCTCAACTTCTTCTTTTGTCAAACCTTTCTGCAGGTCTACGTGCAGCTCGTCTGCTAAGTCTTTCCAATCCATCTTGTCGAGTTCACGTGAAGCCGTCATCTTTTCTCTGTCCGTCAACTGGTGGCACGTTTGATTTTTAGCCTTGCGTTTGGATATAGAGGTTTTGCGCCTACGTAGCATCTGCGGTCTTTTAGTTGTGGGCAAACGATTTTAGTTGGAGTCGCTGATTGAATGATGAACGAAAGATGAGCCAGATTCTTTTCGGCACTGACGGTTGGCGGGCTATCATAGGCAAGGAATTCACGCTAGACCACGTGAAAATAGTCTCTCAAGCAATAGCCGACTACATCATAACGCGCGATTTGAGACACAGAGGCGTCGTAGTGGGGTATGATACTCGGAAAGGTTCACACCTCTTTGCAGACGGCGTTTGCCAAGTAATGCTCGGAAATGACATACCTGCATACATGGTCGCCAGAGACGCTCCCACGCCAGTCACCGCCTTCGAGGTGCTCGAGAAAAGAGCTGGTGGAGCGGTTATGATTACTGCTTCGCATAACCCGCCGGAGTGGAACGGCATCAAGTACATCCCTGAATTCGCGGGTCCAGCGTTGCCGGAAACAACCGAAGAAATCACCGCGAATATCGATCGAGTTCTTAAGACTGGAAAGGTCACAGAGATTTCAATCCAGGAAGGTTTACGGAAGAGTCTTCTGCAGTCAGTTGATCCAAGACCGCCGTACATCGAGTTCGTCAAGAAGCAGATAAACACAGAAGCCATAGAAGAGGCAGGACTGAATGTCGTCTATGACCTGATGCACGGAACCGCCAGGGGCTATTTGGACCAGATTCTACGCAGCGTCGGTTGCGAGGTCGCGGTTATCCATGACAATGTCGACCCAGAATTCGGCGGGTCACGTCCCGAGCCGCTTCCAGAGCTTCTGGTCGAGTTGAAAGCCAAGGTTGCCAACTTAAACGCTGATCTGGGTTTGGCCACCGACGGCGACGCCGACCGCATGGCTGTGTTTGACAGTGACGGCGCGTTTTTGGCGGCGGACCAGCTTTTTCCGTTGCTTTTTGATTACTTGATCAAGAGCGGGAAGCGCGGAGGAGTCGTGCGCACCGTCGCCACGACGCATTTTGTCGACAGAATAGCGAAGAAGCACGGGCTTCCGGTTTACGAGGTGCCGGTGGGCTTCAAGTATGTGGGGCAGTACCTGCGGAAAAAGGATGTTGCTATGGGGGCGGAAGAGAGTGGTGGCTTCGGCTTTAGAGGTCACATACCTGAAAAAGACGGAATCTTCACTTGTGTCAAGGTAGTTGAAATGAGGTCCAAGACTGGAAAAACTCTTTCCCAACTGCTAAGGGAAATGCATACTGAGTATGGATCGTGCTTCGACGGAAGAGCTCAGGTTCCTTGCCCAGAAAAATCGAAGCACGTAGTGATGGAAAGGTTATCTTCGAGCGTTCCTGACAAAATCCTGAACATTGAAGTATCAACCGTGAACAAGATGGAAGGCATAAAACTGATACTGAAGGACGGAGGATGGTTGCTCATCAGGCCTTCAGGTACAGAACCGCTGTTGAGGGTGTACGCTGAATCTTCTGATGAGGAGAAGTTGAAGCGGATACTAGAGCAAGGGAGGGACCTCGTTGTTGAAATGCTTCGCGAACTAGGCATTGAAACCTAGATAATGTCCGCAGCGTCTGCTTTGTGGATAGTTTAAAAGAACTTGGAGCATATTCTAGCTTGGGCGTGTTCGACGCATGGGATATTATGTTGATTTGATAGATCCTGCAGAGAAGGAGAGACTCTATCAACGATGCGAGAACAGGCTTCTGTACACGTCAAAGGCGGGAATCTACGGGTGCTGCATAAAACTGCTCACGGAAATCGAATACGTGAACGACCGCTGGGAAGACAATTTCTACATGATGAGCGAAGACACCCGATCACACGGAAGACTAATAGTTCTTGAAGAAAAAGGACAGCCGATGAGCGTCAAGTACGATCCCTACACCAAAACAGCGTTTCTGGTCAACGTGGACTATTATGGCTGGATAAAAAGCATCGCCTTGGCAGTCGCGGGCGACGTGCTTGAAGATGAGCACAGGATTTACTCGGTTCACGGAGCAGCTATGGACGTTGACGGTCACGGCGTCTCCCTTATCGCCCCTCCCGGCACGGGCAAAACTACGCATTCGTGGGGACTGTTGCGTCTCAAAAGAGCAAGGCTCGTTTCTGATGATTGGTATTTCGTGAGGCTTTCGAGCCGAGAACCTTTAGCCTTCGGTTCTGAAAAGAACTGTTACATCGAAGCGGACATTGGGAAAATCTGGAACGAGTATGAACAGCTTGTGGATAAGGCTCATTTTGACAGGCAGGGCAGGGCGGTGGTCAACGTGAGATGGATTGTGGGCAGCGGAGGCGTTATTCCCATGACAACCATGAAGGAAATCATTCTTCTCAAAAGAGATCCAAAGGATAGAAAAATAGTTACGAATCTGGACGAGGAAGAAGCCTTGCGGTTCATGTTGGCAAATGACTTCTGTAACCCTCATCAACTGGTGCGAGACCGAAGAAAACTTGAACTGAGAAAGGACTTTTTCCACGAATACTTCAAGAAAACAAACGTCCATCTCGTAAACACAAGCGGAACCCCGTCGGAGACACAGCACAAGATTAGAGAAATCGTAGGCGCAATCGAATAAAATCTAAAAAGCTGAACAGTACACAAGTAAAGCCGTGCGGAGGCAAACATTATTCTGAAGCTCATTTACGTTGTCATAGACGGCATGGGCGACTTGCCGACAAAAGAGCTGGGGAACAAAACCCCGCTCGAGGTTGCGCGTACGCCCAACATGGATCGTCTCGCCAAGAATGGCAAGACTGGGTTGATGTACACCGTCAGGAAAGGCATTGCCCCAGAAAGCGACGTTGGCGTCATCTCAATACTGGGGTACTCCCCGTTCAAATACAGCACCGGGAGAGGTGTTCTTGAGGCAATCGGTGCGGGCTTGACCGTGAAAGATGGGAATCTTGCTTTAAGATGCAACTTCGCAACGTTAGGCGAAGGAAACAGGATAATCGACCGAAGGGCAGGGAGAGACTTAACCGAGGAAGAGGCAACAGACCTGAGCGAGGCTGTTAATGAGCAAGTAGAACTGGAATCTTGCCCCTCAGAATTCGAATTTAAGAACACGGTGGGACACCGGGCAGTTCTGGTCATGAGGAGCACGGAAAAGCCTCTTTCAAGCAACGTGACAAACACTGACCCTGCATACTTCAGACTTGAAAACCTCGGCGTGGCAGAAGCCAAGACGCAGATGATTCTTCAGAAATGCCAGCCAATGGACAAAAGCAGTAAAGCGAAGATTTCCGCAGCCCTCGTGAACGAGTTCGTCGAAAAAAGCCACTTGATTTTGGACAATCATGAGGTAAACGAGAGGCGCGTTGCTGCTGGAAAGTTGAAGGCAAACGTCATTCTCACCCGAGACGCTGGGCACCTTCTCCCAAGATTCTTCAACATCAACGAGAAATATGGCGTTCGGTTCGCTTCACTCGCAGACATGCCTGTAGAAAGGGGAATTTCTCAACTGGCTGGCATGCACATGACCGCGCTCCCTCCGCCGTCAAGCAACCTCAAAAAGGACTGCATGTTGCGGGTGGATAAACTACTTGCCTTGCTGCCATCCTACGATTGCTTCTACATACACATAAAAGGACCAGATGAGCCGGGACACGACGGAAATTCCAGACTTAAAACAGAACTTATCTCCGTGATTGACAAGTACTTTTTCGAAAGTTTGCTCAACAAGATTAACCTCCAGAACTTCGTAATCTGTGTCACGGCGGACCATTCTACGCCCTGCAAGCTGAAGGCCCACAGCGACGACCCTGTTCCGCTGCTGATATCTGGAAACAACATTGAGGGGGATAACCTCTCCAAATTCTCTGAGAAGGAATGCAGGAGAGGAAGCTTAGGTGTTCTGAATCACGGCACTGATCTTATGCCGATACTCGCTGGTTTCCTCAAGGCAAAGCCATAGACCCGTTCTTAAAGCTTTAACGTCTTAGTCTTCTTCCTTCTGCTCCTCTCTTTCTTCGGCTTTTTCAAGTTCGTCAGAAACCTCAGGAGTCTCGACAGCAGTTCCCTGCATAATACCCGGGCCGGCAGAGCGTCCTAGTTCAAGTTGTTCATCTGCCATCTTTTGAAGCCTCGCTTCCTTTATCATGCGCATTAGCTCCCTTTCTTTCGCCTTGGGAATCAACTCGTTCAACTTGTCTACGAGTTTTTCGCTCTCTTCCGGTTCAAGGGGAATCGTAGTGTCCTTGCGATGATGGAGGTCCAGTTTGACTTTTCTGGCCTCATCCATCTTTGCTGAGTGTATGTCGCTTAGGCGTATGTGTAATGGAACAAACAGGCCAAGGACGTTGCCAAGGGTTTTTCTTAGAACAGACTTGTTTTCAAGTGCTTCCTCAATTTCATTTTTCGCTGTTCCCTTCAAGTCTACTTTAAGTACGTTCTCGTACAGCTTGACGGTGAAATGGGCTTTATCAATTTCCATAACCACGGGTTCTTCCGACATTTTACGTCTCCACCTCTTTTCATCTTTTTGCGCCTGATATATATTCCTTTTGTGAATATCATATGCGAGCATGTCCCATGGAAAGCTTAAAAGACTCTGGCTTCTTAACGCTGTTTTATGAAGTATTCATTCAAGATCGGCTCGGCGTGGGGCATTCCTATTGAGCTTCACATAACCTTCATACTGTTGATAGTCGCAGTTTTTGCGCTTTCATACCCAGACCTATACTTCTTCTACCTCATCCTGTTCCTCTTCGTCTTCGTTGTGCTTCATGAACTGTCACATTCGCTCGTGGCTAGGCATTACAATATCAAGGTTCGAAAGATCGTTCTCTACCCCATAGGCGGAGTTTCGGAAATCGAAGAGATACCCGAGAAGCCAAGCGTTGAATGGCGAATGGCGATAGCCGGGCCCCTAACAAGCTTCACAATCGGCCTCGTCCTCTTCGGCATCTACGCGGTCTTTCCGACCACAGCCTCCTTCGAAACCGTAGGAAGCTTTGTGTATAACCTAGCGCTGTTGAACGTGATCTTGGGCGCTTTCAACCTGATTCCCGCCTTTCCGATGGATGGAGGGAGGGTTTTCAGAGCCCTGTTGGCTGAGCGGATGAAGTTTTCGGACGCAACTAAATACGCCGCGTACATCGGGCGAATCCTAGGCATATTCATGGCTGTTTTTGGGATTGTGTACAGTTTCTGGCTGATAATAATAGGAGTTTTCATCTACATCGGCGCTTCTGAGGAGGCGGAAGCCACTATCGTCTCGACAACTCTTGCTCGAGTGCGCGTTAGGGATGTGTTGCACCCTGAAGTGGCGGCGGTGAAGCCTGAAACAACCCTCTCGGAAGCTTTAGACGTGATGTTCAAGGCACGGTATCATGACGCCTTGGTCGAGAAGGATGGCGTGCTCCAAGGCGTCGTGGTTTGGAAGGAGATTATGAAAGTAAAACCGGAGCAGAGGAGCACGCTCACGGTTGAACAGATGCCGCTGAAGAAAATCTCAACGTTCAGTGACGAATCAATTCTTGAAGCCTACAAAATCATGACGCGCGAAAAAATCGACCTCGTGCCCGTCGTTGAAAGAGAAAATCCTGAGAAAATCGTGGGTGTCGTAACAAGCGAAAGCGTTGCATACGCCTACGAGAAGGCTAAAGCTCTACGCTAGATTTGGAAAAGTGTTTCAGGTTCTTGGTTACTTAGAAGTCTGCACTGGTTTCTTCCGTGAGGACACGAAGGTCTGCTCCAAACGGTGAGAGTAACGTTTGAAGAAGTATCTTTTCAGGACTTCGACGAGCACTAGATAAGCGACGATCAACAGAGCTAGGAACACGTAGAAAGTAACTGGCAGTTCTACAAACCCGAACCAGATGCCTAGGGGTATAAGCGGCAGAAGTATGGCAACAGCCAATACGGCGAATGTGCTTACGAGCAACGTGGTGCTCGGTCTGCTCTTGAAGAAGGGCGACCTCCTCGTTCTTATGGCAAAAATCACAAGTGTTTGTGTGAAGAGTGATTCGATGAACCATGCTGTTTGGAAGAGAGGCGGGTTGTTCCACGCGTTGAAGAACTGGAGCATGAGGAAGAACGTTAGAAAGTCAAAAACCGAGCTTATCGGTCCGAAATAAACCATGAAGTTTCTGATGTAGGACGCGTCCAAGCTCTTGGGTTTCTCGATGTATTCTTCGTCCACGTTGTCTGTGGGAATTGCCAGCTCTGACATGTCGTACAGTAGGTTGTTCAGCAGGATTTGTAGGGGAAGCATGGGTAAGAACGGCAGGAATAGCGACGCTCCGGCGGCGCTGAACATGTTTCCAAAATTCGAGCTGATTCCCATCATGATGTACTTCATTGTGTTGCCGAACGTCTTCCGACCTTCTAGGACGCCGTCGTGAAGAACCTTCAGGCTTTTCTGCAATAATATAATGTTGGCTGACTCTTTAGCGACGTCCACCGCGTTTTCGACAGACACGCTAACGTCCGCGGTCTTCATCGAAGGAGCGTCGTTAATGCCGTCTCCGAGAAAGCCGACTACGTGTCCATTGTTTTTTAGAGCGTTCATTATTCTGTCTTTTTGAACGGGCGTCACTCTTGCGAAGATGTTTGCTTCCTCGGCGACTCTTGCAAGCGCGTCATCATTCATCTCCGAAATCTCATTTCCCAACACAACGCCCTTGATCTCGAAATTCAAATGCTCCGCGGTCTTCCTCGTGACTAGTTCGTTGTCGCCCGTAAGAATCTTAAGCTCCACGCCCGCCTTGCTCAGCAGTCTTACAGATTCTCTGGCGGTTTCTTTGGGTGGGTCCATGAACGCGACGAAACCCAAGAAGACCATGTCGTTTTCGTCTTTGACCGAGAACACGTCCTTCTGTTCTTTCACTTTTTTGTAGGCTACGGCGAGTACTCTGAACCCGTCCGAGCTTAGGGAATAGTATCTCTCTTCGATCTGTTTTTGCGTTACGTTCGTGAGGTCGTACACTTTGCCCGCGATTTCAACGAGGGAACAGACCTGTGCGATTTCTTCAGTCGCGCCCTTGGCGATCATGAATCGTTGTTTCTCATGTTCGACAACTATCGAGACTCGTCTTCTCGTGAAGTCGAACGGGACTTCGTCGATTTTCTGGAAATCTTTCACGTCTGTTTCTTTGTGTCGAAGAATGGCATCGTCTAGGGGGCTTTTCAGTCCCGTTTCATAATAGCTATTCACGTGCGAGTAGAGCAAGACTTTCTCGTCGTCCTTCCCTTCAATGTCTACGTGCAGCACAAGGGTTATCTTGTTCTCTGTGAGCGTGCCCGTCTTGTCGGCGCATAAGACGTCCATGTTTCCGAAATTCTGAATCGAGACCAAACGTTTGACAATGACGCCTTTCTTGGACATGGCGATGGCGCCTTTCGAGAGGTTCACGGTCAAAATCATAGGCAGGAGTTCAGGCGTCAAACCCACGGCTAATGCCACCGCGAAAAGAAGGGACTCAAAAGGATTAGACGGGTAGAGCGCTCCCCTCACGAGAAAGACGAACAGCACCAGAAGAGCAGTAACCTCGATTATCAAGACGCTGAATTTTCTCAGTCCCCTCTCGAACTCTGTTTCGGGTTCCCTCTCAGCCAGCCTCTTGGCGATTTTTCCGTATTCTGTCGAGTTTCCAGTTTTCACGGCCACCGCAGCTGCTGTTCCGCTGATGACTGGTGTCCCGAAAAACAGGCAGTTGTTCCATTCGGTGATTGCGGCACCTTTCGCCTTTAACGGTGCAGGTGTCTTTTCCACCGGGAAAGATTCGCCCGTCAATGCGGACTGGTCTATGTACAGGTCTTTTGCGCTGGTCACTCTGGCATCCGCCGGAACGATGTCCCCAGCCGAAAGAAACACGATGTCGCCGGGAACGACTTCTGAAAGCTTCACCTCTTTTTTCTCGCCGTCTCTCAGAACCGTTGCCGTCGTCGTTACTCTTTCTCTCAGTGCCTCGGCGGCTTTTTCAGCCTTGGATTCTTGATAAACGTCTAGGCTCACGCTCAACAGAACGATGGAAAATATCAAAGCGGCATCCACGATTTCTCCGATGAACGCCGAAATCAAACCTGCAAGAAGCAGAATGATCACTAGGGGATTGATGATGTGGGCGAAGAATTCGCGGATGCCTGTCCGTCTCTTTCTTCTCGCCAGCTCGTTATAGCCGTAAATTCTGAGGCGGTTCTCCGCCTCCTGCGAAGCGAGGCCGGACTGGGAAGTGTTAAGTCGCCCGAGAAGCTCATCGATGGGGACGAGAAGAGTCTCCTCTGTGTCCATCGATTGTGCAGAGGATGAAACCTTGGTTGCTTGCCGCTTTCTCATGTGACCGCCAACCCCACGGTCTTGCCCTTCAACCATAGAACGTGTCTTCTTATAAAGGTCATTAATGGCAAGATTAATAGCGTGGTTTATACTCTGGAAACGGAAACATTTCGAAAGTTGAAACAACAATAAATAAGTCACCGTGTCGTTATTGAATCGTAGGAGACAGGGGAAGATATGACAATATCCAATATTGGAAAAACTAGGCGAAAACATCATCTAATGTGGATTTTAGCATTGTGCATGGTGGTTTCAGTAGCAGTTGCCTCCATACTATACCTGCAAAGAAGCTCCGCGTCCGACGGAGTGCTGCTCAACCAGACAGTGGATTCAGCTTCACCCAAGCCCGGCGACATAGTAAACTTCACTATCACCTATTCAAACCCCTCCTTATCGCCTGCCTACAACCTCACCGTGTTTGAATGGTTGCCTTCAAGGCTTGTTTTCATAACTTCAAGGCCATTCTACGACGGCGTCAGCATGCCCGAAGCAGGCTTCCTCAGATGGAGCCGCGGTGATGTGGTTCCCGGAGGCTCAGGCAGCATCGTTGTCCGCACGATGGTCGGCAACGCGACTGTTGGGACCGTCATAACGAACACTGTGCACTTGACGTATGAGGATGGGCAAGGCGGAACCTTTGAGCTGACTGCGAGCGCAAGCATAACCGTAGCCCACGGCGCTGGAGTCTCGGTGTTTCCAGACCAGATTCATGGAATTCAGCCGAGCACCAACGCAGAAACGAGCTATAACATCACGATTTTGAACACTGGAAACGCTCCCGACGTTTTCGACATATCCCTTGCCTCGTTGGCTTACGACCCGAACCTCTCGGGTGGGAACAAGTACTGGCAGGTAGACCTGTACAATTCCACTGGATTTTTGATAGCCACGAGATTCGACGATGTCAGCGAGAGTCCGTCTTCATGGACCTACTGGGGAACGCTCGCAACTGTTTCGCTGGGAGCTGGAGAATCAGCAAGGTTCGTCATTCGCGTAGTGGAACCCGGTGGCACAAGCGGTTCCGGCGACGCTTACTTCAAAGTCAGCCTAACCGCCACCTCGCAGTTTGACCCGAGCATCACGAGCACTGCTCTGACTATAACGGTCGTGAGAAAGGCAGTTGGCATATCAATTTCACCAGACTACGAAAGAGAAGCAGCACCGGGAGAGACTGTAACATACCTTCACGAAGTGTTCAACGGTGGCGGTTTTGGAGGCTCAGACCAAACCGTGGTCATCGACCTCACATACAGCTCTTCACAAGGCTGGCCGTATTACTTCTTCTTTGCCAACGGCACAGTTCTCCACGACACCAACAATGATGGATTAGGGGATGTTGGACCTCTAACCAAAGACTCATCGATCAACATTTTGTTCCGAGTAACCGTTCCATACGGCACGCCAGCAGGCGTTGTGGACCACGCCATCATAACGGCAACTGGCGAGACGAACGGAAAAACCTACATCGACACAGCGTCGGATACCACGACTGTCATGTCCGCTCCACTCGTGGGCGTGACGAAGAAACTTGTCTCAGCCAACCCCGCATACATTGGGGACCTAGTCACTTACTGGATAAACGTCACAAACCTGGGAAACACGAAACTTGTTAATGTTCCTCTTGACGATGCCTTCAACACATCGTGCCTCGACTACTCGAGCGCTAGCATGACTCCAGACAGCATCAGCGAGGTTGCTGGCACGATTCACTGGGACAATCTCACAAGCCTGCAGCCGCTTCAAAGCGCGATCGTCACCGTCAACATCACGGCAACAGACGGCGACAGTGCTGTTAGGGAGAGCGCCAACGTCATCGACGCTGAAGACGAGTTCGGCCAGCTTATCAGCGCCATTTACCTCAACACTGAACTGAGGATCGTGCGTTTGGTTACGCTCACCGTTACTGCTGCACCATCTGAAGCGTTGGGCGGAAACTTCGACATTGCATGGACCGAGCATGGTGTGACGCACAGCTCGACGTTCACGACGCCCGCTGACGTTGTATGCGACGTGAACACGTTGGCGACCATCAGCAATCCGCAACAGTACATCGTCGTGGGTGACGTCAGGTATGCCTTCGACAATTATTCATTGTCTTCGCCCATTCTAGTTCAGTCAGACATGGTAGCTGTTCTAAACTATAGAGTACAGTACCGCGTTACGTTCACGCAGACTGGATTGGACAGCACTGCTTCAGGTGCTGTTGTGATTGTTGACGAAGAACAAAAGACATACGCCGACCTGCCTTTCACGACGGATTGGCTCGACAGCGGCACAAGCCTATCCTTCGAATATTCAAGCATGGTAAGCAGTTCAGTTGCTGGGAAACAGTTCAGGCTGAATAGCGTAGACGAAACGTCACCTCTCAGCGTCACACAGCCAATGACCGTGACTGGAAACTACGTCACTCAGTATCTCGTAACCTTCGATCACACTGGCTTGGACGGCACAGCCCTAGGCACAGTCGTGACAGTTAACGGAACCCTCAAACAGAGCACTGACCTACCTTACAGCACTTGGGTGGACAGCGGCACCTCAGTAGAATATTCTTACGAAGCTCTGGTCTCGAGCAGCATCACCGGCAAACGCTTCAGGCTGGAAAGCGTAAGCGGGCCAGAATCGCCAATAACCATCACAGAACCGGTTCTCGTGACCGGCAACTACGTGACGCAGTATTATCTCACTGTGGTTTCGCCCTACGGCACCACAGGCGGTTCAGACTGGTATGACCAAGGCGCCGCTGCCTACGCAACCGTGGACCCCCTGACCGTTTCGGGACCCTCAGGGATTCAGTACGTCTTCACGAATTGGAGCGGAGACGCTTCGGGAGCGACTTCTTCCTCAGACCCAATAACGATGGATGCACCGAAAACAGCCACAGCAAACTGGAAGACCCAATACTACCTGACCGTTGTCTCTGCCTACGACTCGCCAACGCCGACGAGCGGATGGTTCGATGATGGAACACTCATAGACGTGTCGGTAACTTCACCATGGGCAGGCGATACTGGCATGCAGTACGTTTGCACGGGATGGACCGGAACAGGAAGCGTTCCACCTTCCGGAACAGAAGCGGGTGTATCGTTCACCATAGAAGAGCCTTCAAGCATTACTTGGAACTGCAAGACGCAGTACCTAGTCACTTTCGGGCAGACGGGACTGGACGACTCGTCAGTCGGCACCGTAGTGACAGTTGACAGTGAAGCGAAAACGTTCGGCAACTTGCCCTTTAGCAAGTGGGTTGACAGCGGAAACAATGTGACGTACGCTTACGAAACCGTTGTTTCACGAAACATCGAGGGCAAACAGTTCAAGCTCATCGACGTCACGGGACCGACTACACCCATAACCGTCACGGAACCCACAGCCATCACTGGAAACTACGTTGGACAGTATCTGGTCACGTTCACCTACACTGGTCTTGATGCTTCGGCGACAGGAACGGTCGTTACAGTAGATGGTTCAGAGCTGAGCTTCGGCGATTTGCCGTTCTCGAAGTGGGTTGACACGAACCAGCTGGTATACTACGAGTATGAGTCTATCATCTTGAGTTCCGAAGGTGGAAAGAGGTTTAGGTTCGACAGTATAACTGGTCCAGACTCGCCCATCAACGTGACCGCTTCGGTAACGGTCTACGGCAACTACGTGGTTCAGTACTACTTAACCGTCGACACAAACCCGGCAGAAGTCTCAAGTCTCAATTCCTCAGCTGTTTCCGGTCAAGGCTGGTATGATTCCGGAACGAACGCCACAGTCGATGCTCTTCAGTTGGTTGACAAAGTTGCAGGCGAATCCCGCTATGATTTTAGGTCATGGACGGGCGCAGAACCAACAAGCGAAGGCAACGAGGGCAACATGGCAACGGTGCACATGGACGGTCTAAAGACTGCAACCGCTAACTACCAGCTCCAGTACAGTGTCACCATTAGCCAAGCGGGAGTCAGCTCTGACTTCGAAGGCACAGTTGTGAACGTTGATGGCGAAGAATACGACGTCAGCAACCTGTCAGCCCAATTCTGGTGGGATGACAACTCACCTCATAGCTTCGCATTTGTTTCACCGCTCAGTGTGGACACTGGGAAACAGTACCGATGGAGCTCAACCGACGGATTGTCCAACCTGCAGAGCGACATTCTGACAATCACTGGCGCAGGGAGCGTAACTGGAAACTACGTAACGCAGTACCTCGTGACTTTCACTCAAACCGGTATAGACTCCTCTGCCAATGCTACTATTGTCATGGTCGACGACTCGCCCAAAGGCTTCGAGGACTTGACTTTCTCGGAGTGGGTCGACGAAAACAGCGCAGTAACATACACCTACGAATCACTCGTTACAAGCAGTGCAACTGGCAAAAGGTTCAACCTCACCGACACCGCCGGACCACTTTCACCCATAACTGTGATAGAACCCGTAACGGTGACAGGCAACTACGTCATCCAATACAGGGTCATCTTCGCCCAAACAGGGTTATCCTCAGATGCTACTGGAACGGTGGTAACGGTCAACGGTAACGCAAAGACGCTGAGCAACCTGCAATTTGAGATGTGGGTTGACACGGACTCACAGGTCAGCTATTCCTATGAGGCCATAGTTTCAAGCACCACGGCCAACAAGCAGTACAGGTTTGACGGCGTCACCGGACCCGCCTCACCCGTAACAGTGACCTCAGCGATAACAGTCACAGGCAAGTATGTTACGCAATACTTGATCACATTCGCCCAGACGGGACTAGAGGGAACATCAACCGGCAACGTGGTAACTGTTGACGGAAACGCAAAAACGCTTGACGACCTTCCGTTCATCATGTGGGTTGACAGCGGCAATTCTGTGGTTTATTCGTACGTCGATCCAGTCTCAAGCTCCATGGCGGGCAAAAGGTTCGCTCTCGTGAACGTGACTGGTTCAGTCTCGCCCATAACGGTAACCGAACCCGTGGCAGTCACTGGAAACTACAAGATACAGTACTACCTTACGATGAGCACAAACTACGGAACAGTCTCTCCGAACAGTGGCTGGTACGACGCCAACTCGCACATCGACATCAGCGCTTTTCCGCCGAGCGTTCTGATAGGAGAACGGTACGTGTGGCTCGGATGGACTGGAACCAGTGACGTAAGCTACACGGGCATGGACAATCCAGCTTCAGTAACCATGAACAGCCCAATAACAGAAACCGCCTCTTGGAGACACGAGTACTTCCTCACGGTAACCTCAGCGCACGACACACCGACACCGACGAGCGGATGGTTCGAAGCGGGCACGGGAATCACTGCTTCAGTGACTTCGCCGTGGGCAGGCGACACCGGAACCCAATACGTTTGCACGGGATGGACGGGCCTTGGAAGCGTTCCAGCATCCGGAACATACACGGCTCTAGAATTCGTCATAAACTCGCCTTCAAGCATGGCCTGGAACTGGAAGACCCAGTACTACCTCACCATGGTGACTAACTTTGGAACTGTCAGCCCCGGCGATGGATGGCACGACGAAGGCTCCCTCGTTCAAATCAGCGCTGCGCCACCAGAAACTACGGTAGGAAATGGCTACGTGTGGCATGGATGGACCGGAACAGGAACGGTGTCCTACACTGGTCTTGACAACCCAGCCAACATAACGATGAACAGCCCGATAACGGAGACAGCCTACTGGAAGATATCGCCAGAGCTGACGATAACAATATCGGAGGAAACCGTGGCAAGATGCAACACAATAATAGTGAACGGAACAACAACACCCGCCACGGCGAACACGGAAATCGACGTAACCTACACGTTTCCAAACGGCACAGAGGTAACGCACACAGTGCTCACCGACACTGAAGGACGCTACTCGGACACGTTAGACTTAGGAAACGAGTCCATCTACGGCATCTTCACCCAAGACGGAACATGGACCATAACAGCCAACCGCCCAGGCGACGTCAGTAAAGAATCCGCAAGTGATTCGGCGACTATGGGAATACAAGCCGCTGGCGTTTATGAGCTTCCTCTCGTTGCAATTGCCTTGGCGATAATAGCTGCAGCCATAGCCTTCTACCTCGTCATCCTCGACAGAGTCAACAAAGAAAAGCTGCCTCACAAGACTTGGTGGCACGCCACAGTAATACTGGGCATTGGCAGCCTCATAATCGGCATCGCGTCCTTAGCGCTGATATGGACGTCTTCCGCAGGAACAGCACTCATAAACGGAAAACCCTACACTGCCAACTTTAACCTCAACCCGTTTAGCACAGCGTCAGTGTCGATCACGGACATTCCAAAGTACCTAGGAACGGAAATACCGTCGCTGATCAACTCAGCTTGGTCGGGTTTCGCGAAAAGCCCTGGGCCAGTACTGACGCTGCTTCTGGCGCCTGCAGGATGCATCTTGACACTTGCATGCCTGTACAAACCACGGAGTGAGAGGCAGAAAACGGTCAAGGTGGCAACGCTGCTGCTCGCTGGAGCATTGATAATGGTGCCCGTGGCTCAAGGACTGATGTTCGTCTACGTCGAGGCAACAACAATCGGAGGCATAGCAACTGGATTCGGCGCGGGCTTGTGCATAGCAGTACTTAGCGGCATACTCGCCATCATGGCAGGGTTCTTTGCCACGAGAGAGACCCCTATCACTTCAGCCAAACAAACAAAGCCCAGCTAAAACTTCCCTTTTTCTTTATGCGTCTCTTAGCTCTCGATTCTTCTAACAGAAAAATGGAGAAGATTAGAATTACGGGCTGGGTCTTGTTCCAAGAGTGACCGTCACGTTTTGCGTTTGTAGTCCCCTTACAATCGTCAACACTAGGTTTTCGCCGGGTAGAGTGTGTTCTTCGAGGTAGCTCGCTAGGTCGTCTCCGTTCTTGATGCGCGTCATGTTCATGTCGGTTATCACGTCATCAGTCATCAGTTTTCCGTCAGAAGGACCTCCAGGCACGACGTTGACTACTGCCCACCCGTACGTTACGTTCACACCCAGCTCTAGGCTTAGGTCGTAGTCCATGTCTGTTCCGTTCAAACCTAGGTAAGAATGGCCAGTGTAGGTGCCATAAGTTACCAGTGCGTAGATTTCTCTCAGAATGGCGTTCGAGGGAATGGCGAATCCCAGTCCTTGGGAGTCTGCAACGATGGCGGCTGTAACTCCGATAACTTTGCCGTCATAGTTTAGTAATGGACCGCCAGAGTTTCCTGGGTTTATGGGTGTGCTTGTCTGTATAATGTTGGCAATGGCGAAGCCGCCTGTGATGTCTTCCGTGATTGTTCTGCCCAGAGCGCTGATCACGCCAGTGGTCATAGAACCCACTAAGCCGTATGGGTTGCCGATGGCTATGACGGGGTCGCCCACTCGCAACGTGGATGAGTTTACAACTTGGAGAGGCTTGAATTCTGATTGGGGAGCATCAACTATGAGCGTTGCTAAGTCCACGTACGGGTCGGTCCCGTTGACCGTGGCTGCATATCCGTCTCCGTCGGAGAACGTCACGCTCACATTCAGTGTTCCTTGAACAACATGATAGTTCGTTATAACAACGGGCGTGCCTGAGAAATCGTAGACAAACCCCGAACCTTGAACGATCTCCGTGCTCGTTATTCCACGAACCAGAACAACGGAGTCCTTCACTTGCTCGTAGATATCAGTCAGCGCAGTGGCATTCTGGTAGACCGTTATGTACTGGTTAGTCACGTTCTGGAAACCCCACAGCGTTGAGACTCGACTCCTCAAGTCTGAGATGTCATTTCTTAATCCGTTAATTTGCTGAGAAGCTATGTAGTATGTCAGTATTCCTCCAGCTATCAATCCCGAGAAGAATATCAGGAGTAAAACGGCGGAAGAGACTCTGAAACCGTGCTCGCTTGAAACAGTCATTTTTCTCACCTTGTTTGGCGAAAATCGAATAATCCACCAACAGATAAGAGTTCCGCAAAACCTCGAATTTAAAGCGTCATTTCTCAAAAACCCCCGTGGTCACTAGGTAGGCTAGGAAAAGCGTTGCGACAATCGCCACTATGAACGGATAGTACTGCGAAGAAGCGTAAAGGACGCCGCCGATGTATGGCGCTACAAACGAACTGAACATCGTTACCGTCTGCGGTATGGATATCCACCGCGCCCTGATGGATTCTGGCGCGAGGGCTCCAATGGTGGCGCTCATGAGAGACCATGTTATGTAGGAGCCTCCGGCTAAGAAAAACGTGAATATCAGAATGGTGAAATCGTTGATGGCCAAGAGAAGAGTCGTCGACAGACTGCCCAGAATCATCGATGCGGCGAAGGCACGTGATCTTCCCCACTTGTCTCCCACCCTTCCCAAGAGAATACCTAAGATGGCTGAGCCGAAGAAAGCAACAGAACCCAGAATGCCAATTTCAAAATCTCCATAATCACGGACCTCCGCTAGGAACGTAGGAATAAATGGTCTGAAAAGCATGATTGTGAACATTGTTAAGGCGAAGAAGATCGAGAGCTTGAGCAGTTTCCTCGTTCTCAGGAGGTCAAAGAACGAGCAGCCCTTCTCTGAGACACGCTCTGCAAAACCGAGAGCCCTTTGACTTCTTATGAAAGTCAAAGCAACTGCCGCTAAACCGTAGAGTGCAAAAGCCGAATAGAAAACAACGCGCATTCCCACCGTTCCGCCTAAATAGCCCCCGATGGCTGGGGAGAAAATGTAGCCTAGGGACCATGCGGAAGAGATGGCTGTAAAGGTCAAGGTCAGCTTGCTTTTGTCGGCTGCAGTAACGATGTATGCGGTGCCTGTTGGACCGCCGAGCCAAACGCCCCACAGGACCATTCCGGGCAGCATCTGAACCCAGTTTTGGGCGAGAGAAAAGATCAGAGGAACAGGAACCCATGCTATCCAGCCTGCAATCATGATTTTCTTGCGGTCGTACCTGTCGGCAATCATTCCGGCAGCGAACAGGGTTAAAGCGTTGACCAGAATTACGACGGCATAGAGTATGCCAACTTCGACCGAGCCGGCGTTCAGCGTTTCGGTCGCGTAAACTGGCAGGAGAAAGGCGAAGAGACCGTCTCCGAAGGAACCCAGCAGGTTAGAGGCAAAAATGAGTTTCAAATCCTTGTTTAGCACGCCGAAGGGAAACGCCAGTCTCAGAAATTTGTGATAGTTCGTTTTGGTCAAAGCCTTAAGGCTCCGGCATTTTCTCATTTCGGGAATCTACCATCATAAACTCGTAGTATCTTATGCCTTTCCGTTCGAAGCGCCTTATCATGTTCTTGCGGGAGCTATTTTCTTCGGTCGATTATGTCCAGAGCCTCTTGCCCAGTGCCGATGAGGACTACCGGAACCCCGATTTGTTCTTCAACGTCTCTTACGAACTGTTTTACTTCGTTGGGGAGTTCATCGAAAGATTTCGCGCCTTTGCACGCAGGGAACAGGATGTCAAGTTTCGTGACAGCAGCCTGAGTAGCGCCGTTAATCATCGCCGCTTTCTTCGCCAGTTCGAAGTTGAAGGGTGCAGAGCGTCTGTCGCGGCCCGTTCCGGCGGCTGTTTCAAACCAACCTCGCTTCATGGCTTCTTCTTTCGTTAACTCGCCCGGCAACGGACCCGTTCCAACTCTCGTCATGAACGACTTGAATACCACTAGGACTTCGTCGATTTTTGTGGGACCCACGCCTGCCTCTGAGCATACTGCTGACGCGCTCGTGTCCCTGCTGGTCACGTAGGGGTACGTTCCATGGAAAAGTGACAGGAATAAGCCTTGGGTTCCTTCCAGTAGGACGTTTTTGCCTTCGTCGATTGCTTTGTTGGCTTCTTCTGCGACATCCGTCAGGTAGGGCTGCAATTCTGGAATGTCCTTTGCGAGTTTCGCCGTTCTGCGGACTCTTTCTTCGACTGCGGGACCTACGCCCCAGCCCGTTGTTCCCAAGCTTTTGAGCTGGTCGCTTGCTTTGTCCTGGGTTGAATGCTTCTCCTCTATTATGGAAGCTTGGTTGTCTACGCCTATGCGGCTTTTCACGTTCGTTTCTTCGACTTCTTTGAGAAACTGCGCCACATGAACGTTGGAGCCGACGCCCACGAGCAGCCGACATTTTTCGTACACGAATGCTGCGGGAACCATGTGCAAGGCGTAGCGTTTTCCTCCAATCCAAACGGTGTGGGCAGCGTTGACGGAACCCGTTCTCACGCAAACGTCTAACTTGTCCTTAAGGGCTAGGTAGGAAATCAGTTTTCCTTTGCCTTCGTCTCCCCAGAAGGCTCCAGCTATTACTGTGCAGGGCATATTGTCACAGTTGATAAAATTTGCTGGTGTTTATTTAAGATTGATTGCCGTTTTTGTGTCAAAGGCATGTTTTCGCCGAAAAGAGCGTTCTTTAAGGTTCTGCACTGAGCTTCGACAAGTTATTTAACTGCCCCACCGAAATATACATGCAGAGGGAAAATGCCAGAGGTCATAACCTATCCCTTCTCAGCAATCGTTGCTTTAACAGACATGAAATTAGCCCTGGTATTAAACGCCATCAACCCTAAAATCGGCGGTCTTCTCATCCGAGGACCCAAGGGTTCAGGAAAGACCACAGCCGTCCGAGCCTTGGCAGACTTGCTGCCCAACATAAAGGTGGCAAAAGAATGCCAGTTCAACGACAACCCGGAGGACCCGTCCAACATGTGCGACAAGTGCAGAATCACGTATGCTAAGGATGTCAGCTTGCCGTTTGAAGAGAGAAAAATGAAGGTCATCGACCTGCCGTTGGGCGCTACAGAAGACCGGGTTGTTGGAAGCCTAGACGTGGAGAAAGCGATCAAAGTCGGCGTGGAAGCGCTCGAGCCGGGGATTCTGGCGCAGGCGAATCAAAATATCCTCTACATTGATGAGGTCAATCTCCTTCCGGACCACATAGCAGACGACCTTCTAGACTCTGCTGCAACGGGCTGGAACGTCGTCGAACGAGAAGGAATATCGGTGAAGCATCCCTCGCGTTTCATTTTTGTTGGAACGATGAACCCTGAGGAGGGACAGCTTAGACCCCAGCTCTTGGACCGTTTTCCCCTTTCCGTGGCGGCTGAACGGGTCACGAACGTCAACAGCAGAATCGAAATCGTCAAAAGAAACATCGAGTTCGAAGAGGACCCCGAAGCCTTCGTCAAAAAGTTCGGTCCATTACAGGAGGAGTTGAAGAACAAGATAATCCAAGCGAGAAAAGTCCTCTCTGATGTGCAAGTTCCGGACAAGCTCATCGAGGTAGTTTGCGCCGTTTGTCTGGAGTTGAAAGTTGACGGCGTGCGCCCAGACATCGTTATAACGAAAACTGCAAAGACTTTGGCTGCGTTCGAAAACGAGAAAGAAGTCACTCCCCAGCACATGCTGCGGGCGGCAGAACTCGCCTTGAGCCACAGAACGAGGGAAGGAGGGTTCTTGGAGCCGGCTACGTCTCAGGAAATCAAAGAAACCTTGACATCCAAACTTAAAGAGTCAAACTTCACCCGAAACAGCAAAGAGTATGAAGAAATCAAGGGACAAAAGGAGAAAGAGGAACCGCCGTCTGGAGAGGAGAAGAAGAGACTGCTCATGCCGTTTGGGCTGAGGAAACTCACCAAGAAAGAGAAGGACATGGGGCAGGCAAAAAAGCAAACTGGTCACAAGATGGAAAGTCTCACGGTGAGAGACACCAGCACGGAGAAAGGTAGTTTTTTATTCGATTCTCAACCGCAAAAGGGCGGTAGCGCTCCCTCGTTCAAAGGAGACACTGACTGGTCTTCTCCGCAGACCACTAAAGGCGCTTCGTTCCTCAACAGAATACGCGATAGCCAACTTTCGCCGCTCAAATTCTTTTTCAAGGTCAAGAAACAGCCGAAACGCGCGGCTACGAACGTTGGCAAAAGGGCTGAAGCCGTAACCACGACTCACCGTGGACGAGCAATGGGCTGGAAAGTTCCCGAAGGCAAGACTTCGGACATTCATTTTCCGGCAACCATCAGAGCGGCTGCGAGGATGCAGAGGTTCAGAGCCAAATCGCCGAACACTGCCATCACGATTTTTCCAAAGGACATCAGGGAGAAACTGAGGGTTTACAGGGCGCCCATGACGATAATGTTTGTTCTAGACTTGAGCGAGTCGATGCTTGAAAACCTTGACGACGTGAAAGAAGCCATGCTGCGCTTGCATAATGACGCATACCGTTACAGAGACAAGGTTGGGCTTGTGGCGTTCAAGCAATTGGGCGCCGTGGTTGTTCAGCATCCCACGGCAAACTTGAGGCTCGTCGCCAACAAACTGCTGAAGTTGAAGATGAGCGGGTTCACTTCGCTTGCGGCTGGAATGCTGAAGGCTCTGGAAGTGCTGAAAGAAGCTAAACGGCGAGACCTTTCAACCATACCAGTGATGGTTATCATCAGCGACGGAGAAGCCAACGTGCCGTTGCGGAGGAATCTTCAAACTGGTGAGATTCGTGGGTTTGATCTGCTCAACGTAGCCTTCTTCAAGTATGAGCGAGAGGCGGTTGAGGATGTGTTTTCGGTTTCTGAGTTGATGAAAAAAGATGGCATGTACACGGTTGTGGTGAACACGGGTCCGCCTTCAACAGGTCCAAGAAGTACTTCGGGACTCGGCACCACGGAAATGATAGCGTCGATAACCAACGGCATACATCACGAAGTGTCCATGGACGTGTTCGCGGGGAGAGGGAAATCCGCGCACGAAATCTCCAACACCATACTTCAGGCGCAAAGACAAGTTTCCCACTTCCACTATCTGTCGCGTAGAATAGGAATAAAGTAGAAGGAACCCGTAGAGTATGACGAATGAACGACCCTGCGCGGTCTGCGAGACGATGACAACCAAACTTCTGTTCAAAGACAAAGCCTTGGGCATTCCCATATGCTCACGAAAGTGCGAATACGAATACATCGACACTCTGACTTCCGAGGACAAGGAGGAACCAATCGTACTGCGCTACCTCGACCAGAAAATAGCGAGGACAAAGATGATGAACAGAATAGGTTGGACCGTTTCGGGATTTGGCGTTATATTGGTTGTCCTTGCATTCGTTATAGCCAATGCTATCGTGTTCATCGCCGGAAACGTTGTAGTAATATTCGGAACATTGTCAACCAGGTACCTCGAAGACAAAATCTACAAACTCACCAACGTGAGAAAACGAATCGAGATCTGAGCACACTCTTCGCACCGAGCGTTTTCAAGACGCAATCAAGTTCAAGTTTAGCAACTCTGCCCAAGCAACGTTTCTCAACGGGACACTGAAAGTGTTTCTTCGCCGGTAAGGAACACATTTGACGAGGTTTTCGCCCTTGAACTCGTCTTTCTGGATTTCCGCCAGCAGAACGTTCACGATAACCGAGCCGTCTTTCAAGTGGAGGTTCACGTTCTTCCCCAGAAAAGACTTCGCCGTGTTCACGCAGAATCTTTCCATTCTTTACCACTCCACATCTTGATCTGCCAGTCTGCCCCAGCAACGTCTGCAAATGGGTAGTCTTTCGCCTTTGACGAGAATGTAGACTTGGATGTTATCGTTCTTGCATTCCTTGTTCCAAGGGTTTCTGCATCTTTCCATTATGGGTCTCCAGCCTAACGGCAATCAACCCATCAGTGATTCTGCTTTTAAGATTCTCTGCGGAACAACAGCAGCGGAAGGCGGAGAGATGTGTTAAAGTGAAAATCTTATACGAGTAAGTTTCACACTATTGCACAGTGAAACATCATGAGCCTAGCACCAGGTCAGATCAACCTTCCCTTTCAAATCGCCATTTTGATTGTCATCCTTGCCGGCTACACCTTAAGACGCATGAAAAAGCTGCTCTATCATGGCATCACCATGACGGTTGCAGCCCTCATGAGCCTTGCTTCCTTCCTGATTGTGATGCTGCCTTCCTCCATCAGTCTGGTTGGTCAGTTCATACCAAACAATTTTCTCAGCTACCTTTCTCTGGCCCTCATGGTGCACATGGCTCTCGGAATCGCAACAGGAATTCTTGCATTAAGTATACTTGCCACTTGGAAAATGCGTTCTAACACTCAGTACTGTGCAAAACGAAAAAAGGCGATGCGAGCTACTCTTGTGCTCTGGCTTACGACCCAAGCTATGGGTGTTCTAACGTATTCGTTTCTGTACGGGATTCTCGCCTGGAAATAGAGGCAGGAATGGCCGCTCCGGTCAGCTTCCCTCTGCTGTTTCTCCAGCCTTCCGTAGATTCAAACGGAAAATCGATGGGCAACGCTAAAAATGTTAAGTATGTCTTCTCCTCCGATTCTGTTCACTGAGGAGTTGGAAACTTGGAAGATAGCCAGATAGCTGAAATTCTCACGAAGTACAGAACCGTGGCGGTCGTTGGATTGTCGCGGGACCCTGCAAAAGACAGTTATCGCGTTGCTGAATACTTGAAGATGCATGGTTTTCATATAATACCGGTTAATCCTACAGCGGACCAGATTCTTGGAGAGAAAAGCTTCAAGACGCTCTTAGATATACCGATTGATGTTCAGAGAACCATAGGAATAGTCGACATCTTCAGGCCTTCCGCCGATGTTCCGCCCATAGTCGAGCAGGCTGTTGGGCTGAAGAAGCTTCACGGCGTCCCTTATGTTGTTTGGATGCAGCTCGGGATAGTGAACGAGGAAGCGGCGGAGATGGCGAAGAAGGCTGGTTTGACGGTGGTTATGGATAGGTGCATGATGCAAGAACACCGTCGCCTCTTCGGGACCAAGCACGAATGAGGATTTACTCAGGAAAAGCCGAATACTGGATTTAGTCTTCTTTCACATTGTCCTTGCTCAGAAGACGAGCTTCAGACTTGAACTATCGCGGGATACATTTTTTCCTTGGTTATTTTCAACAGACCTACGGTCGGCTTCGCTATGAACGGCGGAAGGGGATTAGTTGGGCTTCCAGGGTTTATGAACAGAACATTTTCCTCCCATTTTATGCTAGCGTTGTGAGTGTGACCGTAAACCAATGCATTGAAACCGTTCTTTGCTGCAATGTCTCTTGCTTTTCCCATTCCAAAGAGCGTTCCGGGCGCGTGAACAACGCCGATCTTCCAGTCAAAAACCCTGAGCGAATTCAGTTTCGTCAGTCTACCGCGTATGTCAAATCCGTCCATGTTTCCGTAAACAGCCAGGACCGGCGCGAGCTGTTCCAATTCGTCGAGGACAGACAGTTGCACCAGATCGCCAGCGTGGATTATGTAATCGACCTTGTCGAAGACTTCGAACACTCTTTTCGGAATACTTCTTGCCCTGACTGGAATGTGGGTGTCCGATATCAAGCCAACGGTCTTCGTCGGAGAATATTCGCGAGCTTGAGCAAACGCTTGGGGTTGTTGGCTGGCCATTATCACACTTCTCTATCACATTAAGGGTTTTACTCAAATAAGAGTTTTAGCTGATTCGGTTAACATTTTTGAGAGGCAAATTTTATAAGCTACCGTATCGTGGAAAGTTTCATTGTGCATGAAGAGTTTCTGCACATAGAATATGAAGGAGTTGAAAGAGTTAATGTCGGATAGAGAAGTGCATAAGGCAGTTTGTGCTGATTGTGGACAGGAATGTGAAGTTCCCTTCAAACCTGACCCGAGCAGGCCGGTTTACTGCCGAGAGTGCTGGTCTAAGAGAAGAGGCCAAAGGCGAAGATACTAGTCGACGCTGACGGTTAGTCAATATTTCTTTTGTGAAGCTTCTAACCGATAATCGAAGCTTGCTTATTGCCTAACTCTTTTTTTCCCTTAGTAATAATCTTTCTTTTTAATGTTTATATCGAATGATGTTCCTATTGTTAGTGCTTGGTATGACGGGGCTGATTCGTGAATGACCAAGGAAAGCGGAGAAGGAGACTTTTTTATGAAGGGCAAAAAGAAGTTGTCTGGTGCTGCTGGTGTGAAGATGAAAGTCAGAAAGAAGGGGAAGATAGCGGTGAACGACATCGCTAAACTCAAGCAAGCAGAAAAAAATATCCTTCGTGCGGAAAACGAGTGGGAACGTACTTTTGAGAGTATTCCCGACCTAATCGCTATTGTGGATACGGAACATCGGATTGTGCGAGCAAACAAAGCAATGGCCCAACGTTTGGGCTTGAGTCCTGATCAATGCGTGGATCTCAATTGCTTCAAGTGTGTGCACAAGCTCGATGCACCGCCGTCGTTCTGTCCTCATTCTCTTACGTTGGCCGATGGTAAAGAGCACGTTGCAGAAGTGCATGAAGATAATCTGGGCGGAGACTTTCTAGTCACTACCACACCTTTACTTGATAATCAAGGTCAGGTTGTCGGTTCGGTTCACGTTGCCAGAGACATTACTGAACGCAAGAAAGCTGAGGAGGCTCTCCGCAAAGCGCACGATGAACTGGAAACGCGTGTGGAGGAGCGCACCAAAGATCTAACCGACGCCAGTATGAGACTGCAGGGAGAAATCGCCGAACGAAAGCGAGCCGAAGAAAGCGTGAAAGCCGAACGAAAGCGGTTCATTGACGTTTTAGAAAAGCTACCAGCCTACTTAGTGCTGTTGACTCCAGATCATCACGTGTCCTATGCTAACCGTTTCTTCCGGGAACGCTTCGGCGAGGACCGTGGTCGGCGTTGCTTTGAGTATTTGTTTGGGCGAACTGAACCCTGCGAGATTTGCGAAACATACAAGACTCTGAAGCAAATGTCCCCGCTTGAGTGGGAATGGACTGGCCCGGACGACCGCAACTACTATATCTACGACTCCCCGTTCACCGATGTTGACGGCTCCACTCTAATCATGGAAGTTGGCATAGACATCACTGAGCGCAGGAAGGCGCAAGCGGAGGCACAGGTCCGTGCCAACCAGCAGTCGGTAATAGCTCAACTTGGACAACGTGCATTGGGAGGCTGCGACCTCAATGAATTGTTCAATGAAGCAGTGAAGCAAGTTGCCCAAACACTTGACGTGGAATACTGCAAGGTGCTCGAAGTACTTCCAAGTGAAAAAGAGTTAGTGCTGCGTGCAGGCATCGGATGGAAAGATGGGCTTGTAGGTCGGGCAACCGTGGGGACAGGCATTGACTCGCAGGCAGGCTACACTTTATCGTCTAACGAGCCAGTTATTGTAGAAGACCTCAGAGCAGAGAAAAGATTCAGTGGTCCGCCACTGCTGCATGAGCATAACGTTGTAAGCGGCATGAGCGTTGTCATCTCTGGTCATGCCAAGCCTTTCGGAGTCTTAGGTGCTCACGCAACCAAACGGCGTGTATTCACAAAAGATGATATTAATTTTCTCCAAGCCGTCGCAAATGTGTTGGCTGACACGATTGAGCGGAGGAAGGCGGAAGAGGCGCTGCAAAAAGCACATGACACTCTTGAGGTCAGGGTCAACGAGCGGACAGCCGAGCTGGCACAATCCAATGCGCAACTTAGAGTTGAGGTGGAGACTCGCCTAAGGGCGGAACAGAAATTGGAACATCTAAACGCGCTGCTCAGTGCCATACGCGATGCGAACCAGTTGATTGCCAGAGAGAAGGAACGTGACAGACTGCTCAAAAGTATCTGTGACGAACTCGTCGAAAACCTTGGCTACTATAACGTTTGGATTAGCCTGTTTGATAAATCTGGGAATTTCATATCAGCATTTGAATCTGGTCTTGGTGACAATTTCTTGCCCTTGGTTGAACAATTGAAAAACGGGAAATTGAGTGATTGTGCTCTCAATGCACTAACCCAGTCAAAGGTTACAATAACTGAAGACCCGTACACAAATTGCAGCGATTGCCCTCTTGCCAAGATGTACAAGGACAGGAGTGCACTGAGCTCTAGGTTGGAATATAACGGTTCAGTCTACGGCGTAATTACAGCAGGCACTACTACTTCTTGCATCCAATACAAAGAAGAGCGAGATCTATTCGAAGAACTTGCCAAAGACATTGCTTTTGCACTGCACAGTATTGAAATGGAGGAGAATCGCAAGAAAGCCGAAGCAGATTTGCAAGAGACTCGGAACTACCTCGAGAACCTGATTGACTACGCCAACGCACCAATAATAGTCTGGAACCCAGCCTATCGAATAACTCGTTTCAATCAAGCCTTCGAGAGACTGACTGGACATAAAGCGGAAGATGTCCTAGGCAAGTCGCTCGAAATCCTGTTCCCAAAAGACAGCGAGCAAGAATCCATGAAACATATCGCACGAACCACATCTGGGGAATACTGGCAAGTAGTAGAGATACCTATCCTGAGAATAGACGGAAACGTGCGAACAGTCCTATGGAACTCTGCCAACATCTATAGCAAGGATGGAACCACAGTCATTTCAACCATAGCCCAAGGACAAGACATAACCGAACGTAAAGAAGCCGAAAACACGCTTCGAGAGACACGCGACTACTTGGACAATCTGCTGAACTATGCCAACGCTCCCATCATCGTGTGGGACCCAGAGTTCAAGATCACCATGTTCAACCACGCCTTCGAACGGCTCACAGGTTTAGACTCAAAAAAGTGATCGGCAAACCCTTGGACATTCTCTTTCCGAAAGACCGGAAAGCGGAGGCTTTAGCCCACATCCAACGTACTCTGAGTGGCGAGCACTGGGAGACCGTCGAAATCCCGATTCTTCATATGGATGGCACCATCAAGACAGCGCTGTGGAATTCTGCTAACGTCTATGATGCCACTGGCAAAAGAATAATTGCCACTATTGCTCAAGGACAGGACATTACCGAACGCAAACAGATGCAAGACAAACTTGAAGAATACGCAAAGCATCTTGAAGAGTTGGTTGACGAAAAGACGAAGCAGCTGAAAGATTCCGAAAGACTAGCGACAATCGGTCAAACCGCTGCCATGGTGGGACACGACATCCGCAACCCACTTCAGAGCATCGAAGGCGCAACTTACCTAGCTAAAGAAGAGCTCAAATCGTTGCCAACCGAAAGCAACGAACGTAAAGAACTAGAAGAAATAATTACGCTGATCGAGAAAGAGACCAACTACATAGACAGCATAGTCTCTGACTTGCAGGATTTCTCGCGAACGCCCGTGCCTCAACTCAGAGAAGCAGACGCTCAGGAATTAGTTATCGAGTCGCTTTCCGCCATCGACATTCCTGAGAACATTGAAGTCCAAACCGCATTCCAACAAGAGCTGCCCAAATTAACCGTCGACCCAGTGCAGATGAAACGAGTGCTCGTCAACCTCATCGAAAACGCTGTCCAAGCGATGCCGAACGGAGGAAAACTGACAGTCAAGGCATTCTGCGATGAAGAATCAACATGCCTATGCGTCGAGGACTCAGGAGTGGGTATATCAGAAGAGAACAAGCCGAAAATGTTCTCGCCATTGTTTACCACGAGGGCGAAGGGGCAAGGGTTCGGTTTGCCGGTCTGCAAGAAACTGGTGGAAGCACACAACGGAGTGATTACTTTCGAGAGCGAACCGGGAAAGGGCACACGATTCATGGTGAAACTGCCTTTCAAGAAGAAGGCAAATCAAGAATGAGCACGGCATCCGACTCTTTCATCACACTACTCGGGATTCAGGATGCCTCGCCCGCCTTGCCTGTCGGGGTGTGTTGTCACGCAACAATCACACATTCTTAAAAGCAAATTCTAGCTCTTACTATCACGGGCTATGTTGAGCGACATGTCTAAGACAATTCCCAAGGTCCTCATGATAGACGACGACCAAACAATACTCAAAATCCTAGCCAAGGTCTTACGAAAGAAAGGATACAACGTCGACACCGCGGTGACTGCACAGGAGGCACTGAACAAGATTGGAGCCGGGCAGTACGATGCGGCGCTGATAGATGTCAGGCTCCAAGACGCGAACGGCTTGGACTTGTTGAACGATATCCAACGGATGGCACCTAACATGGTGAAGATCATGTTGACTGGATATCCGTCCGAAGAGGATAGGACAGCAGCTTTGGCGCGGGGAGCCGACGACTACCTTGCCAAACCAGTTAAGTCGGAAAAGCTGATAGAGATCATCGAAAGCAAGCTGGGACAAGACTCGTGCGAGCCTCAGGCGCAAGGCTCGACCACGTGTCCCCCTCGATTTTATCCCGGGATCGAATAGTAGAATCTCGAAACGTGTCGCTACTTCTGAACGTGAAAGGGCGATTGACTAGTATCCGCGGGTTTTATCAACGATGTTGATGAGTGGTTCACCGTTCAAAAATCGTCTTAGGTTTTCGCAGAAGAGGTCTGTCAACCTCTCCATATAACGTGGCGTAAGCCCGGCCACGTGGGGAGTGATGATGACGTTAGGCATATCCCACAACGGCGAATCTTCGGGCAACGGTTCTGTGGCGAAGGTGTCTAGAGCCGCGCCTGCTATCCATCCTTCCTTCAAGGCTTTGATGAGCTCGTCTTCTTTGATAACGTTGCCCCTGCTGGCGTTGACCAAGTACGCTGTTGGTTTCATGCGGCGCAGTTCTTTTTCGCCGAACATTCCCTGTGTGTGTTCCGTGAGGGGAATCTGAATGATCACGAAGTCTGAATCAGCCAGCAGTTCTTTGAGATTCTCGGGGGAAACGATTTTATCAACGTAATCTGGTTTTGGAGCTGAGGGGTTTCGTCTCGTCGCGATGACTCTCATGCCGAAGCATTTCGCCTTTTTCGCTATTTCGCTGCCGATTCTGCCCAAGCCCACTATACCCGCTGTTTTTCCCGACAGCTCCTCCATTCGGAAGATCAGGTCGGCATCGCTCGTTTTCCATCTTCGTTCCGTCTGGTTTCTGATGAAGAGGTGCAATTTTCTGTTGAGGCAGAGCATCATTCCAATCACTTGTTCCGAAACAGGGATGGAATTCACTCCGCCAGCGTTCGTGATTACTACCGAGCTTTTGACAACTTCGGGGTAAAGAAACGCGTCCACTCCCACAAAGAGGGTTTGAATCCACTTGAGCCGCTTTGCGGTTTTGAAAAGCTCGGGAGAAAAGAACCCGGCTAAGAGAATATCTGTATCCTTGGCGAGGGCTAGGGCTTCTTGTTTGTCGCGGCTCTGTCGAACCGTGATTTTTGGAGAAACATCCTTTATCGCTTCCACGTATGGCACTGGCAAATTGAAAGTGATCAGCACGTTCGCTTGGTCCATTACAGTCTAAACTCCCATTTGCACCATGAAGTTTTCGGATGCTCATCTGGCGGACAGACTATGCAGTTCACTTGGACGTTCGGGTTCAATGCTTTTGCGAAGGTTCTCAAGTAGCCAAACCGTACCTTCTTGCACGGAAATTCTTCCAGTCCCTTGCCCAACCTCGTTTCTTGTGTCCTGCAACGGATAATCTGCAAAATAGCCTGTTTGTCGATAACTTTGATAGTCTTGAAGGGCTGGTCCAATGCCCAGCTCGACTTTCGCAGGAGGTCGATAATCATTGGGACATCGGGGTCTTCGCCAATATTGAACATTTTCTGGAGGCTCTTGGCTTCAATTTGAGCCATGCTCTCCCAAACGCCAGCGTCGATCTCAGTGGCGGCTTCAGTTCCAAACTTCTTCTCGATACCCAGGAAATACAAGCCGTCAACCCTCCACAGGTTTCTGATTTGGAGGAAGAAGTAATCAAGCAGCTTTTCAGTCGGCATCTTCGCCAGCATTTCTCTGTCTTCGCGGCTTCCGGGCGGATACTCGCTCACATCGTGCACCAGCATGGAAGGTTAATAAGCTAAACTAATTAAACTTTCAAACCACAAACCGTGAAAAAGGCGGAGTATACTCTTGCTGGACGCGTTAACAAAAACTCTAATCTTAGGCTTAATACAGGGCTTGGCAGAGTGGCTGCCCATCTCGAGCACGGCACACCTCATAATAGCCGAGCAATTTCTCGGCATAGCGGCTACGCCACTTTTGGGCATAACCCTCCACGTTGGAACACTCTTCGTGGTTGTGTTCTACTTCAGAAAGGAAGTCAAGGAGATACTCTCGGCGTTGGCACACGCCGACTTCAAGTCGGAGTACGGCAAGCTCATTCCCCTCATCGTCTTAGCAACCATCCCAACCGCAGTAATCGGCTTGCTCTACGTGGGATTCCTCGAAGACACATTCCAGACAACCCTGATAATCGGAATAACCTTCTTAGTGGGCGCTGCAATACTGTTTGCGTCAAGAATCGGAAAAGAGAACAAAGACGCCATAAGCCCCAGAACTGCACTTTTCATGGGTGCCGCACAAGGCTTCGCAATCTTCCCGGGGCTTTCGAGAAGCGGAGTGACAATTTCAGCAGCACTGCTCATCGGCATGAAAAGAGAGAAAGCCTTCAAATTTTCCTTCCTGCTGTCAATCCCGGCTATAATCGGAGACCTAGCTGTTGAAGTGTACAAGCAGCGCGGTCAACTGGCAACCCAAACCATAGGTCCGTTGGAAATTCTCGTCGGAATAGTCGTGGCAATGGTTGCTGGTTACGTCGCCATAAAACTCGTCTCAAGAACAGTGTCTAGCAGAAAATTCCACTACTTCGCAGTCTACACGTCGCTAGTCGGACTGACTCTAATACTATTTGCGCTAGGGTTGTTCTAGCCACTTGGGCTTGCCCGACACAAAGTCAGTCAGGAACTCCGCAAACTCCTCGTTTTGCTCATAAACGTCGGCTATCTCGTCGTTCACGAGCACGTTGAAGCCTTTTTTGAGCACTTGCGAAATTCTGTCAGCCACACCCGCGTTCTTGCCGCCGTCCTTCAACCTTTCGTTGAGCAAGGTGCAAGCGTCCGTGAACTTTCGCCGAACTTGCACAACCCACCGCCTATCTGCCACGTACGGTCCAGAAACCGTATCCGGGCCGTTCTGATGTTTCATGAGGAATCTTTCGCACTCACGCTCTTTCTCAAGCGGCGGTCCCAGATGCTTCTTAACCGGTGAAATGCAGCAATCTTCAACCTCGAAACCAAACGTGTTCAAAGTTTCCTCGTCGCTCCACGCAAACTCTCTCAACAAAGAAAAACCGTTCAACTGGACCATCTTGCGCAGCGAACGGAGGGACTTGTAGAGTTGACCCCACAGAATGTCGGGAACAGCATCAACTTTTCCGAAAGTGACCAAAACCAAGGCTGATCCTCGACTCTTCAGTTTCTCCCGCATCTCCTTAACGCTCCATGGAATCGTCTTGGGCGGGTAAAAGAAAGTCATAGCCGGATTCCTAATGAATGCTTGCGCAGCAGCGGCAAAAACGTACAGGTTCTGTTCGCGCACTGCCGATGCCACATTTCTTGCCTTGTCGACAGGGTCAACAACGATTAGAGGCTCTTTAAACAGGAGGTCCACTTCTTTCTGCCTTTCCTTGTAGAATCCTTCGATGTCGATAACCGTTCTCGGCTTATATGAAGCAAAGGCTTTGATCGTGTCTAAGAATGACCCGTAATGCAGTATCAGCAGTTCGCACAGGTAACCGCTGAAACCGCCAACCTTGATCTCCGCGCCGTATACGCCTGTTCCTTTCATGAACCTCTTCAACAGCCGTACTTGGCCTCGCATCTTAACGGTCAAGCGTTTCTTCATGTAATCCGTGTGGAATGGCGTCCTGTCCGTGGCGCTCAACCATACTCCGCGCTTCGTATCGTAGCAGGGCACGATATTCACTCGTGTACCGTCCACTATCGCTTCAAGGTAGGGGTGGTCAGCAAACCTCTCGATCTGTTTAGCGCCCCTTGTGGCTTTTCTGGCTATTTTGAGGCAAACTTCTCCCAGATTCTTACGAGGTATCGTTTTGGGGACGCGCATGAAAATATCTATGTCCGGCTCCTCGCTGAGCCACGTGTCCTTAGCAACTGAGCCTTCCAAACGCACTTTAGCCTTGGCACGTAAAGCTTTGGATGCGTCGGCAACTTTCTTTTCAAGTTTCTTAGCCAAAGCCTCGATTTCGGCGCGTCTCTCTTTCTTGGGCGTGATTCGCTCAAGAACAGTCTGCAGGACTTTTTCCGTTTTTTTCTGCATAAACCCTGCCTTTTCCTATTTTTGTGGACAAAATTCCTTAAGCGTTGAGTAGATGGGTCCTTTAGGTGTTAGTTCGCTTCTTTTAAGTCTCAAACACGCCGCGTTTATGGTTCCGAACTCGTAGTCTGCGTTTTCTGTGAGGCACTTGGCGAGTTCAGCCTTGTTCCTTCCAGATTTCACCCTGGCGATTGTCAAGTGAGGACTGAAGCCTTTCGAGTCCGGCGCGAATCCTAAACTCCGTAAACGCGGTTCCAGTTGGTTGAAGATGCTTCGCAGTTGGTCAGCTCCTTCCGTTATTCCAGCCCACGCGACTCGTGGATAGCGCAAATTCGGAAAGGCGCCAGTTCCATGTATACTAACAGTGAAGGGGGTGAACTGGACCTTTTTCATTTCTTCGTGAATTTTCTCCACCGTGGTCGGGGTTATGTTCCCGAGGAATCTGAGTGTTACGTGAATGTTTTTGGGTTCAACGAGCTTCAGGTCTGCGCCCGTCTTTGCCAAAACCTCTTGCAACTGAGCGATTCTCCTCAAAACCGACTCGTTATCCATGTCAAAGGCGATAAAACTTCTTATGCTTTCTACCATCATGATTCCTTTTCCCAGTCTTGACGTTTCCATTTCTGATAAATGCTTTTAATGTAAAAGGCTATCTGTTAACAGCGGAACACATTCAACACAAGGTTTCAAGATGACTGTTGACAAGGCCGTCGTGGGCTTGGCTGGAATGCCAGGAGCCGGGAAATCCGTAGTGGTGGCTGTTGCAAAAGAGAATGGCTACGCTGTTGTAGTCATGGGAGACGTGGTCAGAGAAGAAGCGTCGAAAAGAGGGGTAGAGCCGACGCCAGAAAACCTCGGAAAAATCATGCTCGAACTGCGACAGAAGGAGGGAAAGGGCGTCATAGCAAAACGGTGCATACCTAAAATAGAAACAGCACCATCAAACAAAATCATCATAGACGGCATAAGAAGCCTCATCGAAGTTGACAAATTCAAAAAGCACTTCCCAAGATTCACTCTTGTCGCTGTTCACGCCTCTCCAGAAGTCAGATTTCACAGGCTGTTCCGGCGCAACAGGAGCGACGACCCCAAAGAATGGGAAATATTCCGTCAAAGAGACCTGAGAGAATTGAGCGTCGGGTTGGGCGAAGCCATAGCCATGTCCGAACACATAATAGTTAATGAAGGAGAATACGAAACAGCGAAAAGACAAACAAAAGAGGTTTTCAGGAAAGTCGAACAGAGATGGACGAAACAACCGTCTACATAGAAGTCGAAATCAACCCCACAGAATCCGAACAAAAAGTAAAACAGGCAATAGAGAACGTCTTCGGCAACGTTCAAACCAAGGTTCAAGCTATATATAGAGGCGGGATAGTCACCGCAGAGACGAAAGGACGCGAACCACTCACTAAGCTCTACAACCTTCTGCGAAGGGAACGTATCCGTGCCGCTGCCAGAAAAGCCTTCTTTGAAGGCCTAAGCGGAAAAACCATAAGCTTCTGCCTGAACAAGCAAGTCGCTTATGCAGGACACATCTCCTTTTCCCAGGAAGAAGCTGAATCCCCATTAGGACCGATAAAAGTCAAAATCGTATCCGAAAACCCCCGCGAACTGATCGAATGGCTCACCCCTAGAAACCCGTAACGGTGACAAAACTTGTCTGAAAAAGCTTCAATCACCGACAAAGGCGCTGTTCTGCTAGGAAAGACCGTTGCTTGCGACGCTTTCGACGAAAACAAGCCTTTGAGAATCGTCACCCACGCCCATGCGGACCACATGGTTGGCTTGCAGCAGAGCCTGCGAACGTGCAAGAAGGTCATGATGACAAACGCCACAAAAGACTTGGTCAGCGTCATGCTGGGTCCACTGTTTCTCATGAGCGGTTCCGTCGAAACCCTCGACTACGGCAAACCCACCCAGTTTGAAGACGAACGCATAACCCTCCATAAAGCTGACCACATCCTCGGCGCAGCCCAAGTCTCAGTGGAAGACTCTGACGGAACAAGGATCGTGTTCACCGGCGATTTCAGGCTTGAAGGGACACCCGTTCTAGAAGCTGACATTCTCATCATCGAAGCCACGTACGGAAGCCCATCGTGCAAACGCCCCTTCAACAGAGAAGTCCACGACCTCCTCGTCTCCACGGTGAGGAAAGGACTGCACCAAGGACCAGTATACATCTTCGGGTTCCACGGCAAACTCCAAGAAGTCATGCAAATCCTACACGCAGCAGACGTTAACGCTCCCTTCATCGTCCCCGAAAGAGTCCTACACGTCTCGAAAGTCTGCGAACAACACGGAATGCGCCTTGGAAGACTCTTGCTCTCCAGCGAGAAAGAAGTCAAAGACCTAATGCAAAGAAACTATCCTTGTGTAGCCTTTTACCACATGGGTTCCAGAAACACCATAGACAAAAACGCCTATCGCGTCTACGTGAGCGGATGGGAATTCAACTCACCACTCCGCCAAATAGGCAAGAACGAATATGTCATAGCCCTCAGCGACCACTCAGACTTCAACGGATTAATCGAATACGTCAGACGCTCACACCCAAAACAAGTCATAACAGACAACCACCGCGTCGGCCACGCCCAAACCCTCGCAAAAGAAATCCACAAACGCCTAGGAATCACAGCCAAAGCCATACCAGACAAATAAGCAGCAACCCCCAAGCATGTGTCAAGCATATTACGACACAAGACTTATCTACACGCAATACCAGTTTATTGAGTAATTCGGATTTGGATTCCGAATTCATACGACTTAAATAAAAAGAAACCAGACTTTCGGGTGCGGTACCGAAATGCCATCCCCACTACAGCCAGAGCTTTTTGCACTGCTAGGCATAGACCTGTTCTTAGCCGTCAGCTTGCTAGTATGCTTGTTGGACAAACACTTTCCATGGCAGCTACCGTACCTGTACCAAATAGCAGCCTTGGCCGGTTTCGGACAGCTAATGGTCAGCAGGGAATTCCTGTTAGTCTTCGACGAGTACATGCGTTTCTGGTACAGCGCCATCTACATGGTTGTGGCTCTCGGCAACATCGTAGCCGTCAATGTATATCTAGCCATAGCAAAGAAACTGGTGACCTACGCGAAAGCTCTGACGTTTGGTTTCACGCTTCCAGCCTTCACTCTAGCCGTCTTTTTCGTGTCCAACTATGCCGGAGTTGCCAGCCATCCTTTGGTTATCGTTCCGCCGATGTCTTGGGAAGCCACGTTCATAGCTATAGTTGCGTTCGACACGTTCGTAGTGGGGTTAGGAACGTACATATTCTTCAAACCAAAATGGTGGTACGTAGCCCTCGGCGCAGGCACAGCAATAACTGGCGCTAGTGTTTACGCCTTCTTGAAGCCTTCGTGGGGAGAGGCAGCCTTCCTCAGTTCAGCGATAGCTCTCGGGGTTGCCTGCGTTCTGGTCCTGGGTGTAAGCGTCTACGTTCTGGCCCGAATCTGGGTAGACGCTCTGAAGGAACGAAGACGACGGAAGGAGGTGAAACAGTAAAATGAAGATGAATTACAGGAAGTCATTGAAATTTCTGGTACTTCTAGTGTCAGCCATATTGATCGCCACGGTCAGTGCAACGGTGTACGACTACATGTATTTGAACGCGAATGTCGGGGTGCAAGGAATGTCGTTGGCATGGGTCAGTGGCGCTGATGCCACGAGCGCTGGAACAGAGATTAGCGGAGTAACCGCATCATTGAACACACTTAAGGGCCCGCCGAATGGAACAAGAATATATCGCGATCCAGTCAGGGTTAACAATACGGGTGCAAGCACAGTGACCTTTAATCTAACAATTTCAACTGTGAGCGGGGATACTTCATACTTGGATTCAATATACGTCCGATTATACAACTACACAGACGATGTGTCAATCCAGAACATGACAGTCTGGAGCAGCGGAGCTCAAGGCAGCGACCTAGCCGGTCTGCAATTGCCTGCCAATAACATGTGGAGATTCCAGTGGGAAATAACATGGAAGTCTACGGCGACAACATCGCATTCTGTTGCAGTGAACCTAAAGATACAAGTACCTGTCTAAGAATTTCCTCAACTCCCCTTTTCCTTTTCCAAGTTTAGAAGCTGATCATCAATGCAAACCCGAAAAATGAAGACGCGCTACGTCATCCTAACGGTAGCGCTCTTGCTTTGTCTCGGTTACTTAGCGGTGAGCGTGCTCGGAACGGTCAGTGATTTCATGTACCTGTATTCTAATTCGAGCTATGAAACTCCATTGGTGGTTCTCGAAGATGGTTCAGATCAAATCAGCACGGTCTATGCAGATGGCACGAGTGCAAAAATCGCTATTGATGCTACCGGCGTCTCGTCAACCTACAACTTCTCCCTTAATGTTGTCGATTACAACGCGAGCCTCTGGGAGGTAACTCTGGAACATTTCAGTTACACGGACCTTAGTCTCGTGAACGTCTCAGTAATCTTGCACAGCAATTCAACTTTAAGTGACCAAATCACTGTCAGTGGCGGAAACATAAACCAGACAGGCAACTACTACAATCTCACGAGCAACTCCACCATTCATCTCGGGGTCACGGACCTAGTGGAAAACTCCGTAGTGGGAACGACAGTTTTGCAGACCCACCTGCGGATAAGGGTTCCCAATACCACGACCTATACACTTTACATTATCACGTTCGAATTCACATGCACCTAAGCATATTTCGCGAGGCTCGAAACCTGAAAATAGACAGTGTTTTATACTTCTGCGACAAGTGAAGAAACGGTTGAAATCATGGAAAAGTCATCATTGATTTCTGGTTTTTACAAGCTCAGTCCGACAGAGCGTCTTAAGATTCTAAAGGACTTTGCTGAGCTATCGGAGGCGGAATTGACTTTGCTGCGCAACACTGGTTCTTTGCCTTTAGACGTGGCTGACCGCATGATCGAAAATGTAGTTGGCGTTATTCCCATCCCTCTTGGTATCGGCGTAAACTTCCTCGTGAATGACCGCGACTATCTGATTCCGATGGCTATTGAAGAACCCTCAGTCGTTGCAGCGGCGAGTTACGCGGCGAAGATGGTGCGGGATGGTGGTGGATTTCACACGAGCAGTACGCCTCCTGTGATGATTGGGCAGGTTCAAGTTGTTGGAGCAAAGAACCCATACGCCGCGCGTATGCGCCTGCTTCAGTCTAAAGAGGAGATTCTGAAGAAGGCAAATGATCAAGACCCTATGCTGGTTTCTCTGGGTGGCGGCGCTAAAGACTTGGACGCGAAGGTCATTCAAACAACTCAGGGACCGATGGTCATCGCGGAATTGCACGTTGACTGCCGGGACGCGATGGGCGCGAACGCTGTTAACACGATGGCTGAGGCTGTTGCTCCGATGATCGAGCGCATCACCGGCGGACGTGTTTACCTGCGAATAATCTCGAATTTGGCGACTAAACGTTTAGCGAGAGGATGGTGCACCGTGCCCAAGGAGTCTATCGGTGGTGAAGAGGTCGTGGACGGCATAGTGAACGCTTATGCTTTTGCGGCGGCAGACCCGTACCGGGCGGCAACGCACAACAAGGGAATTCTTAACGGGATAATCGCCGTCATAATTGCGACGTGCAACGATCACCGTGCGATAGAAGCTGGAGCTCACGCTTATGCGGTTAAGAACGGTCACTACACGGCGCTTTCGACGTGGGAGAAGAACGATAAAGGTGACCTAGTCGGTTCCATTGAGTTGCCGATGGCTGTGGGCTTAATCGGCGGCGCCGTGAAAACGCATCCGATAGCGAGAATAGCCTTGAAAATCCTAGGCGTCAAGACGGCCAACGAGTTTGCCGAGGTTTTGGCGGCTGTGGGCTTGGCTCAGAATCTTGGAGCTTTGCGTGCGTTGGCTCATGAGGGGATACAGCGTGGTCACATGTCGCTTCACGCGAGAAACATAGCGGTGGCAGCGGGAGCGACTGGTGAATTGATAGACATAGTGGCGGAGAAGATGGTTGAGGAGCGCAAGATTCGGATGGACAGGGCGAAAGAACTGATAGAGCAATGTCAAACAAGTAAGTGAATTCCAGATAGCGACATCGAGCGTGCCGAAAAAATGAAAATTGTTTCTGGACCGGCGTCCACACGACTAGGCGAAAAAGTGGCGGAACTCTTAGAAGTTGAGATAGTTCCGTTAGCGTTCAAAACGCATCCAGACGGGGAATCCTACGTAAGGCTTGAAAGCAAAGTCGAGAACGAGGAATTAGTTGTAGTGCAGACGACTAGTCCGCCTCAGGACGCTAGACTTATGCAGCTTGCGTTGATTGCCGATGCGGCTAAACGGCATGGAGCGAAACGGGTCGCCGCGGTTGTGCCCTATTTGGCTTATGCACGGCAAGACAGGGTATTTCTCGAGGGCGAAGCCGTAAGTGTAGAAGTGGTCGCGAGGATACTCAAGGCGGTTGGAATCGACAGTTTGCTAACGGTTAATGTTCATCAGGAGAAGGTTCTGTCCAAGTTTCCGTTTCCGGCAAGAACGATTTCAGCGATTCCGCTGTTGGCCGAATATTTCAAACAGAAGGGTTACGAACAGGCGTTTGCCCTTGCACCTGACCGAGGAGCGTTGCGACTTGTCGAAGAGGCAGCCGAGATTCTGGGGGGTGAATGCGGCTTTCTGGAGAAGCACAGAGACCGCTACACGGGGCAAATCGTGACGGAAAAGAGGACTCTTGACGTGCGTGAAAAGAAAGTGATAGTCTTCGACGATATAATCAGCAGCGGAGGTACCATTGCCGCGGCTGCAAAGATCGTGAAGGAACTTGGAGCTTCTGCTGTGTACGCAGCTTGCGTTCATCCGCTCTTGATAGGCGATGCTGAAAAAAGGATTATTGAAAGTGGAGTCGACGAGATTGTGGGCACGGACGCCGTTCCAAGTCACGTAAGCAAGGTCTCTCTTGCGCTACTCATTGCCAACGCTTTGAAGGAGCATGGAAGTGGCTAGGCTCTTCTTTCTGCTATCCGGCGAACATGAAACTCTGCCGGCGTCCGAACTGAAGGCTGTACTTGAAGCTGAAAACTTCGCATTTAAGACGGTGCAGAAAATCGACCAAGTCTTAAGAATCGAGGCGGATGTGGAGTGCATAAATGCGATAAAACGTAGGGCAGCGTTCACCAGGCGTTGCACGTTGGAACTGTTTCAGTGCGAAGCCGAGACAACCGCAATAATGAAGGCGATACGTTCTATAAGCCTAGAGCAAGTTCTAGGGAACGAAGAAAACTTTGCGGTTCGGATAAGACGAGTGAAAGAGTACTCTTCGAACGTTGATACGGTTCTTCTCGAAAGGAAAATCGGAGGGGTTATACTCCATCAGACGTCAGGAATCAAAGTTGACCTGGAAAACCCCAAGAAAACCTTTCTCGGCGTTCTGACGAGTGGTAGGTTCGTTTTTGGCGTGCAATTAGCTGAGATTCTCCCGAAGCCTTTTGTGGAAAGACGCCCGAAGAACAAGCCTTTCTTCCATCCTTCAGCCATGCATGCTAAACTCGCAAGGTCGATGGTAAACTTGGCGCGGTCTAGGGCTGGCGAGCTTGTTTTGGACCCGTTCTGCGGCACCGGAAGTACGCTTATTGAAGCTGCGCTCGTCGGATGCCGGGTTTTGGGTTTGGATGTGCAACGGAGAATGGTTAGAGGAAGCATAAGAAATTTGGCTCATTTCAGCGTAGAACCCGAAGGCATTGTGGTTGCCGACGCACGAAACCCGCCGGTAGCGAGGGTTGACCGTGTTGTCACCGATCCTCCCTATGGAACGTCTGCGACCACTCTTAAACGTTCAAGGAGACAGATATTTGAAGAGGTTTTGACCGCCGCTGAAGGCATTCTTGGTAGAGGCAGCCGAGTGTGTTTAGCCGCGCCTAAGAGCCTGAACGTTCGACTTTTGGGTGTGGCGTTGGGCTACAAGCATGTGGAGTCCTACTTCATTTATGTTCACAGAAGCCTAACTAGAGAAGTAGCCGTGTTCGAAAGGGTGTAGACACATGAGCATACGTGTGGTTTTTCTGGGAACAGCCGGCAGCGTTCCAACCCCGAAGAGGAGTCTACCCGCTGTACTCGTTCAGCGCAAGGGCGAACAAATCATGTTCGACTGCGGAGAAGGCGTGCAAAGACAGATGATAAAGGCGAGAGCTGGCTTCCACAAGAAAATGAGAATTTTCATTACACACATGCATGGAGACCATGTCTTGGGCTTGCCTGGGCTGCTGCAGACCATGGCGCTGCTTGACCGAGGGAAAAAACTCGACGTTTACGGACCACCCGGAATGAAGCGTTTCTTGGAAGGCGTTAAGGAGACTGTGCAGTTCGTGTTGACGTTTCCCGTTGAAATCCATGAAGTAATCGAAGCGGGTGTCGTGTGCGAAGAAAACGAATACCTTGTCAGCGCGGTGTGGGCGAATCATGTCATTCCAGATTTGGCATACGCTCTTGTGGAGAAGCCTCGCTCAGGAAGGTTCTATCCAGAGAAGGCTAAGGCTTTGGGCGTTCCCGAAGGTCAATTATGGTCTAGACTGCAGCATGGACATGCCGTTAAATTGTCCAAGGCGCGAGCTGTCAAGCCCGAAGACGTCATGGGGCCTTCTAGGACGGGCAGAAAAATCGTTTACACTGGTGATACTCGACCGTTCAAGGGCTTCAGTGAGTTCGCGGCTAGTGCAGACTTGCTTATTCACGACGCTACCTTGGACGAAGAATTAGTTGAAAGGGCGGAGGAAGATGGGCACTCAACGCCGAAGCAAGCCGCTGAAAACGCTAAGAAGGCAAAAGCAAAACAGCTTATTCTAACACATATCAGTGCAAGATACGAAGATACGAGCAAACTGTTGACACAGGCACTAAAGGTCTTCAAGAACACAAAAGTGGCGGAGGATTTCATGGAAGTCGAGATTCCGCTTCCGGACAGCTGAAAGCTTTAACTGAACAATGTCTTCGCTACAGGAGTCTGAATATCAGGTCCGTTAGTTTTTCGAAGGGGACGCCCAGAAGCTTGTAACCGCTATCATTCAGGTACTTCCTTCCATAGAACTGGCCCATTGCTTTCAGAATGGCGAATTTCAGTTTGGCTTCAGGGAAAGGAGAGCGAAACATGAGTTTGTGTTTAACCAAACTGGGATTATGAGGTTCTTCCCACTCGTCCATAGTCATCTTGCCCTGAACCCTTTCGTAGAGGTCTGTGCCGGGAATAGGATAGGGCATGGTGAACGAAAGATAATCCAAAGGAAGGGAAGACGCGAACCTCGTCGTGTCCAGTATAGTTTCCTCGGTTTCTCCTGGATAACCAACGATGAAGAAAGCCCCGACTTGAAGTCTCGCCTTTTTCACGGTGTAGACGGCTTGTCGGGCTTGTTCGATGGTTATTTGTTTCTTCATGAGGCGTAAAATCTGGTTGTTACCAGACTCGATGCCGAAGAACACTCTTGCACATCCTGCTCGCCTCATGTTTTCTGCTACTTCTGCATCTACTGTGTCAACTCGAGAGAGGCACTCCCAATCGATTTTTACATCTTGCTTGATAATTTCGTGGCAGACGTCTAAGAGCCTTCTCCGATTCAGCGTGAAACAGTCATCGGCAAACCATATTCGGTCGTAGCCGAGTTTGCAAATCTCCGTCATTTCTTCAACGATGTTTGCTGCCGATCGGGTTCTGAATTGATTGCCAAAGACGGGTCTGCTGCAGAAGTCGCAGTTGAAGGGACAACCCCTCGAAGTCATGACCGAAGTAATCGTGTAACCGAAATTTCTTGAATAATGCTCTTTATAGGCATCGTTGTCAAAAAACTCTCTGGCCGGAAACGGTATATCATCCAAGTTTTGGATGAAACTTCTTGGGGGCGCCCGTTTGATCTGACCTTTTTCGTGGTATGCGATTCCCTTGACGCATGAATAGTCAGTGCCTCGTTCTATCTTGTCAGCGAGTTCCAGTAGCGTTTCCTCGCCTTCTCCAATGGCGACTATGTCAAAGTCGTTGAGAAAACCTTCGGGATTTGACGTGGGCAATGGTCCACCGGCGACCAGCAACTCGCAATCTTTGCGGAGAAGCTTAGCCATTTGCAAGGCTTTGTGTTTCATGGAAAACATCGAATACATGCCGATTATTTTCGGGTTTGAATGTCGGATCTTTTGGAGTGCCTCTTTTGGGGTCAGAAAAGTGCAGTCTACGAGGTCGACGGAGAAACCACGTGCCTTTAAGTAAGCGGCTAAGTAGCCCAATCCCAGCGGCGGAAAACGAAAGATCGAATTGTCGTTTGAAGGGTGAAAATACGGATAGACCAGAGTAACGGTGGTCATTCGAGTCTTCGAGCCTCTTCTGAAATCTCGATGTCGTATTCGAAGGATTCTCTCGCGTTCACTTCATAGTCCAGCCCGACCCAGTCCAAACAGTCACGTAAATACTCCCTTCCCCTTCGCAAGAAACAGTCATCTACTTGTCTCAGGCGGAATCCTACATCGTTATCTGGGCTTGTCAGGCTTGCCCATTCGGCTATAATGGGATTCCATGCGCCGATTTCTTTGTCGTACAATTCCGCGCCCGTTGAGTCCTTGTATTTTCTGAAGAACATTGCTCCTTGCTCGTTGAGCATGAACATGCGTTGGAGATTCTTTTGTTTTAGCTGAGTGAGGTCTGCTTCTACTTTCACGTGGCTTTCGCTTAGGTGGAATTTTACGCTGACTGTGCCCACGGGGGTGGTTTTGAGGAAAAGTGTGTCATACCCGACTTTTTGGGACAGTTTTTTCATCGTTAGGGATTGTAAGTGCTTGTTTCTTCGATACAGCTTGGCGACGTATCTTAACGCGGCACGGGCCTTGTGGTTTTTCACGTGGACGTTTCTGAATGTGTTTCTGGCGATGTGGTCCATGATGAAGTCCTTATGAATTATGGTGGATCTGCCTTGCTGAGACGCATAGACATGGGAGGAACCTGAGAAGTACGTTTCACCGTTTGAAACGATGATGGGAACGCCGAATCCTGTTCCCTCCGCGACACTTTCCGTTCCCTCGTAAACAAGAATAAGCCCTTTTTGCAGGTCAGCTATCTTTCCGTTTTGGGGCCTCGTGTCGGAGTAAACTCTTAGGGCTAGACGTTTTGAAAGTGAAACCGTGTACTCGTCGACCTCTGAAAACGCCGAATCACGTCCGTTGAACGTTCGGGGCACGAGAGACATAAAGCTCCCTTCTTTTGTGTGTCGTTATAGAATTCCCTGTCTATAAACGATTTCTGAAACGGGTGGTGGATCTAGCAGAAGCTATCGTTGGAGGAGTTGCTTCAGTTTTTGGACGCTTTCTCCGACGTGTTCCATCGACTCGACGATTACGACCTTGTCGTAGCGGGCTTTTTTCATCAGGTTCGCAACTCTGTTCCAGTCGATCGTGCCGTGTCCTATGCCCAAGTGCTGATCACCTTTTCCATCATTATCAGCCGCATGTACGTGTACAATCCTTTCTGCGAAAGTCTTCAGGAAATGTTCGATTTGTCCGTTAAGGTTCGCGTGTCCAACGTCCAGAACTAAACCAATGTCTTGGTCAATTTCTTCGTAGAACTTTTTGAAGTCTGCTACGTTTTTCATTAGGAAGGGGTAGGGTTCGGGAACATTCTCTATGGCAGCTTTAACACCGAAGTCGTCGGCAATTTCAAAGAGCAGTTTTGCGATTTTGCAGTTTTGGCGCCAGTCCGTTCCAGGGTAGAACATGCCAGTGCCTGTCTGCAAGCCTGGGTGGAAGACCCAGACGTAGGCGTTTAAGTTGCTGGCGTGTGCTATGGAGTTTTCCATTCTTTTGATCGTGGCTTTCGAGATTTCCTTGGTGGGCGATGCAATGTTTATGTCTGCGAATGGAGCATGCACTGAATACTGCAGTTCGTACGATCGTGCTACGGAGTTGAGGCTGTTGACTCTCTGTTTGTTCAGTGTGTGAAGTCCGTCATCTACGAGTTCCACGTGGTGCACTTCTGTCTTGTCGAGATGTTTGATCATTTTGCCAAACGGTTCGGCCAGTAGGTAGAGCATGGACAAGCCTATCTTTGGGTTGGCCAAGTTCGAATCACCGTTTTCTTCGCTGTGAATTTTAAACGTTGTTTGCTTCCTTATAACTTGATTTGACAGGCGCGAGTGTCTTCAGTCTTCTGAGTCGGAGTTCTGTTTGGATGTAGCAAGTTCAAGGATTCAAATTTGCATTTCATAAGCGATTTATAAGCGGTTCCTTGAAAGTTGAGTGCGTCTACTCTTCCTAAACTAATTGAGGATTAACAAGCGTGGTTCGATGCAGTCAAATGCGAAAGACAGGTTAAACGAGTTCCTATGTGGCAAAGCTTCTATGGCTGAAGCTTTCAACTGCCTGTTTGAGAACGCCAGCGACGCCATATACATCCTCGACCTGCAAGGAAACTTCGTGGCTGTCAATCGTAAAGCGGAGGAGCTCACTGGTTTCAAACGCGAAGACTTCGTTGGAAAATCATTCAGAAAGCTCCTTTCGGCCAGAAGTTTGCCCAAAGCCCTCAGGGGCTTCCTGAGTGTGATTCGTGGCAAAGAAATCAGGCTTGAGCTGGAAATCAAAACTGCTTCGAACAAGATGCTTCTAGCTGAGGTGGCTTCGAGACCGCTCATCAGTGGTGGAAAAATCGTCGGAACCGTTGGAATTGTGCGGGATATCGGTGAATGCGTGAAGATGGAAAAACGCCTGAAGGAAACAAATGAGAGGCTTGAAACGCTCTTGAGAACGGCCATGGAAGGCATCACTTTAGCTGACCCAGATGATAAACTGACATTTGTAAACAAGGCGTTTGCAGACATGCTTGGTTACGAAGAAAGCGAACTCTTAGGCTTGAACTTGCGGAAGCTTGTGGACGAAGATAATTTCAGGAGAATCAGGAAGGAAACAGAGCAAAGAAAGAAGGGAGTAACAAGCCGGTATGAACTGGACATGTGCCGCAAGGACGGGCAAGCGTGCACGGTTCAGGTATCTGCTTCGCCTCTATGGGATGAGGAAGGCAGGTTTGTCGCAACTCTCGCCATCGTCATGAACATAACCGCGCGCAAGAGGGCTGAAAAGGCGCTTGAAGAATCAGAGAAACGTTACAGAACCCTGTTCGAGAGTGCAAGCGATGGCTTCGTTTACCTTGACATGTCTGGAAGAATTCGCGACATTAATGAAAGAGCGTTGTCTGTGTTCGCGGGTCCAAAGGAGGAAATTGTGGGGAAGCATTTTTCGAAACTCGGTGTTGTTCCCTTCAGGGACTTGCCGATGCTCCTGAAGGCTTTTGCAAGAATCGTGGGCGGCAAAGAGGGTCGCAGTAACATACGGATCAGGAACAAGGTGGGGCAAGAGCGTTATTTGGACACTTCGTCTTCGATCATAAGGTCTGACAACAGAATAACTGGGGTTCTCATCATTGCAAGAGATGTTACGGAAAAGATGCAGATGCAGAAAAAGCTGGAAGAGTATTCCCAGCATCTTGAAGAGTTGGTTGAGTATAGAGCCAGAGAGTTGAAGGAGGCTCAGGGACAGCTCATAAAGTCGGAAAGGTTAGCCGCTATCGGGCAAGTTGCTGCCATGGTTGGTCACGACCTGCGGAATCCGTTGACGGGGATAAACAGCGCTGCGTACTATTTGAAAACGAGGTTGGGACTGCAAGCGGATGTGAAAACGAGAGAAATGTTGGAGCTTATTGAGGAGGACGTGCAGTATGCGAACAAGATCATTACGGATCTCGTTGAATATTCGAGGGAGATAAAACTGGACATAACGGAGAGCACACCCAAAACTGTTGTGAAAGATGCGCTTCGTCTTGTTGAAATTCCTGACAGCGTTCAAGTCTTGGACTTGACTGAAGACAAACCGAAAGTGGAGATGGACGTTGATAAAATCAGAAGAGTTCTGTCCAATCTGACGCGGAATGCGGTGGAAGCAATGCCTGAAGGTGGCAAACTTACGATTACGAGCAAACAATCGGACGGGAACGTCGAAATCGTTGTCAGTGATACTGGAGCTGGCATATCCGAGCAGGTCATTGGGAGAATCTGGACGCCGTTTTTCACGACGAAGGCGAAAGGCATAGGTTTGGGGTTGTCGATTTGCAGGCGAATCGTGGAGGCTCATGGAGGGTAATTGTCGGTGCGAAGTATTGTGGGTAAAGGAAGTGTCTTTACGCTTGCGTTACCCTTGAAACCCAGTCTAGAAGGAGGTGAAAAAGTATGGGCTGCTGCGCTAGAGTCCTTGTCGTCGATGACGACGAAAGCATCAGAAAAATGTTAGCAACGATACTGGAAGACAGCGGATACGTCGTTGACGTTGCGAAAAACGGTAAAGAAGCGGTTAGGAAATCTCGTGTTAGGGTCTACAACGTGGCGTTGATTGATATTCATCTTCCGGACATTGATGGAGTGCAGCTTCTTACGAGGTTAAAGCCGACTGTGCCGAGGATGCGTAAGATAGTCATAACGGGTTATCCTTCGCAGCAGAGCGCTATTGAAGCTTTGAACAGGGGAGCAGATGCTTACGTGATAAAGCCTTTCAACATGGGAAGAGTCCTGCTGATAATTAGGGAGCAATTGAGAAGGCAGGAGGAAGAGAAGAAGTACAGTCAGGAGAAAGTCACGGAGTTCATCGAGACAAGGGTAAAGCAGCTGGAAGCGGAGAAGAATGTGGTTCGTTCGAAAGCGCGTTAGATTTCCGTTTTTTATGGGAGTTTTCGAAATGCGAATGTTTGGAGTTAGCCTGTGGAACCTGTATGAGCTGTGGTGTGAACGGTATTTTGTCCGTTCTTTGCAGTCGTTGCAGCAGATTTATCTAGGGGCTGATTTTGTATGGTTTTGTGAGCTTAGTGGTGGATGATGTTTATGGGCGTGCTTACTCACACGAGCATTCGCACGAGCAACATGGAACGGTCCATTGACTTTTACACAAGGCTTTTGGGTTTGAAACTGCTTGGTCGCCACGAGATTCCACAGAACAACGCTGAAATCGCTTTTTTGCAGGACGTTGAAGGCAAGGGAAGCAGGCTTGAGCTGACTTTTTACAGGAACCAGAGGAAATTCATTCAGGCGGATTACGAGGACAGAGTTTTCGACCACATTGCCTTCGATGTTGAGGACATGGAGGAAACCATCGCTAAGTTGAGGCGTGAGAAAGTTACGATAACAGATGAGCCTTTTAGACTTCGTTCTGGAGGATCATTGATAGCTTTCGTTGAAGATCCTGATGGGACTTTAATCGAGCTGATCGAGAAAAAGTAGTGTGCGCTCTAGCGCTCTGAAAAAGTTATAGCCCCCTATATATACCTTGAAACGGTGGTTCTGACATGTGGTTCAACGTGTTTTTGTTGGGTTATGGGACTGTTCCGCCGAAGTTGCTGCAGGCTTCGCCTATGTCGCGCATGTTGACTTTGTTGTCTGGCAGTCGCGGTGTGGGACCGGTTATGTCGGTGTTTGGGTCCCAGTTCGAGCTTGCAGGAGTAGTTCCGAACCTGCTTGAAATGTAATTAATGTCGCGCATGTCGCATTGTCCGTCTGGGACGCCTTGCAGGGTTCCTGTGATGTCAGATGGAACGCCTATCAAAACTATACTGCCATTCAGATGGTTGTCGGCAATGTCCGTTTCGTCCGGAGCAGACGTTACATAGGCGTTTACAGTATAGTTGCCCTTGACGAAACCTGTCGTGTTCCATGCTACGTTGATCGTTACGGAGTTTCTGGTTGCCAAAACTAAGTCTGTAATTGTTTGGATGGCGGTTGTGTTGGCATATATCGTTAAGTCGAAGCTCTCTGTGTTGATGCCGTAGTTCAGTACTTTGACGGTCACATTTGCCACGTAGCCTTCGCCCACCGCTGTTTTGGATGGTGTTACGTTGGTTATTCCAATGTCGTATGGAGCTCCATAGGGCTTCGTGAGCGGATATCTGTCCTCGTTATTGTCGTCAATAACATATGGAGTATCAACGATCCCATCGCCTCCAGTCTCATTTTGGAAAGGTCCGCTATGAACATCTCCACCATTAATGCGATCGCTCCAGTAATTGCCACCAGAGGGATAGCCATCGTCCCACACGCTTGATGAGTTTTGAGTGCCTGTTTGATTTATGTTGTTACGGAAGGTGTTATGAGCGATTTTGTTGTTTGGAGAATTGTAGAGTAGGACGCCATTATCATTGTCCGCAATGTTGTTTTCTCTGAGAGCGTTGTTTAGAGAACCTGAAAGCACGATTCCGTAAGCGTTGTTTGCCACGTTATTTCTGCTGACAACGGTATTTAGAGACTGGTACATCTCGATACCAGAGTAAATGCTTGCTGTTATGTTGTTTCCACTGATTGTGTTATTGCCTGACCCCCAAAACTCCATGCCTATGGGATTGTTTGTCACGATGTTTTCGCTGATGGTATTGTTGGTCGAATGACTGTCAAGCCCTATGCCGCCAATGATGTTTGCTGTGACGTTGTTTCCATGTATACTGTTGTTCGAGGATGACCATAACTCTATTCCACTTCGGCTGTTAGTTACGCTGTTGTTTGATATTTTAGTGCTGTTGGTATTGCCCAGCTGTATGCCAGCACTTGTATAGGACAGGATAAGATTTTCTACGATTACTCTGTCACAGTCCACAAGTATGACTTGCCCTGTGTCCCAGTTGACTGTAATGTCTGATACACCTTCAAGATAGGTGAGAGGCTTGCCATTCACGAAGTTATTCTCGACAACGTTCCTGTAAGAGTAAATTACGCGCAGACCATCATTAACGAACACGTTTTCGCTGACAGTGTTGTTGTCAGAAGAACTAACGAGCGTGATGCCATAGTTGTTGTTCGTTATGTTGTTCTTTCGAACAGTGTTGTTTGAAGAATTATAGAGATACATTCCGTAGTAGAATTCTCTCACCTGTATATCTCTAATTGTCACGTTGCCCCTTCCGGACAAGTCTAGACCCGTTCCGCTTCCTGCTCCCTGAAGCAGGTACCCATTTCCTTCAATCGCTATGCCGTCCTTCTCCACAACAATCGAATCATAAATATCGGCAGTGAAGGTGTAGACATCGCTGTCTATTTCTATCGGCGCAGAAGGAGGATCAATCGAACCATCGGGCATTATGTAAATAGTTCCGCTCATTTTAGCGAGGCGAACGTTAGACTCTAACGTCAACATGCTGAAAATGAGCAATGCCAGCATTATTCCAGAAACTATTCTGTTCAGACTTCAAGTCCCACAACAATAACTTGATCAAAACTTGTATTTTGAATTTTCTATTCCATCTTACAGAAGAAACTTTCAGGTTATCCAGATAAAAAGAAAAAGCGGTGTTTAGGTTGGCGCCGTTGGTGGTTGTGTTGGTTGTCACCCCTCTTTATAGCTGACCCTGTGGTTAGCATGGTTTCGGGCACAGATGTTGGAAGCTTCGTCTATGTTTTCTTTCCGATGAGCTCTATCCAGACTCCGTCAGGGTCTCGAACGAAAGCCAGCGTGTAGCCGCCCTCGTCCCGTGGTTCGATGGCTGATGTGGCGCCGCCTGCAAGTACTTTCTCGTAGCATTTTCGGACGTCTTTGCACCAGTAAGCTAGGTGATCCAGTTCTGAGCCTTCCACGTATTCCTCGTAGTACTTTTTGTCGGGTGGGTAGTAGTTCAGCTCTAGCATCTGCTGTGAGCCTCTGTTTCTCAACTGTATGAATATGCCGCCCGCGCGCATCCTTCCTCGGTCAACTATTTTCATGCCCATCGTTTTTGTGTAGAAATCCAAAGAGCGTTGCAAGTCCCTGACTCGAATTCCCACGTACTTGAACTTCATCGCTTCCACATCCCAGCGCAAGGTAATAGTTTCATACGCTTAAAACCACTCATCGAACAGCGCTGCGTTCAAGCAATTCTAGGAGAAGCGGTCAATGTTGCCTAGAAGAAGCGATGATTCGTGTGAAGGTCTTGATGTTGCTAGGGTTCTCTCCATTTGGTCTTGAGCGCCACTAGGATTATGGAGACGCTGAACACCGCTGCGAGGACAAGCCAGCGAACGATCATCATTTCAGTGGAGAGGCTTGTGAGTCCGGCGTAGGCTCTAATTAAGCCGGCGACGTTGGATGTTGGGAATATGATGCTTACCCAGCTGAAACCGCCCAGAAGTTCCTCCGGATAGTAGACCGGCGGCATGAAGATTAAGCCGAGTCCGAGGATGTTGGACATGCTGTTCAGCGTGAAAACGCTCGACCTGCGCAGGTAAGTCGAGATTATGAACCCGATGCTGCTCACGACCGCCCAACAGATAATGAGGGATATGACTATCCATCCAATAGATGCTAGTGGCAGCACTCCCATCCCTATAGCAATCGTCAGGAAGAAAACCAAGCCGGGAGTCGAAACAATCAGCGGAGCCAGAGCCACTCCCATGGCGTAGGAGAGCGGGTTCACGGGCATGGCAACTATCATTTCTCTGATCTTAACGTACCTATCCCAGGTCATGTCTTGAATTGCCGCGGATATGCCGATGAAACTCACTGTCGAAATCATCGCGCCCACAAGTCCTAGGCTGATTTGTCCGCCGAACACGACGATGAAGAACAGCGGAATCGCACTTATCATGCCGATGAGGACAATCATCAGCGGCTGCCTCTTCAGGTCAGGAACAGACTTCAAGGCGGCGATTATCAGCGCGTCCTTCACGGCTTTCAGGTTCATGCTTCCTCGCCTCCGACAAGTTTCACGAACACATCCTCGAGCGTGACGCGCGAAGCTTCAGCCCTCACTCCCTTCTTGAGAGCGCCTCGGACAATCTCGAGCGCTTCGTCTTCGTCTTTCACGTAGATTATCTGTTTGCCCCCGAACTTCACGGTTCGGTTGTGGTTCTCGACAAGGTTTGAATGGTTTGAGTTGCCTTCCACAACGACCCTGAACTTTTCCTTTGATAGGCTTTTAATCTCTTCAACCGTTCCCTGCGCGATGACTTCGCCTTTGTTGACTACCGCCAGCCGGTCTGAAATCATCTCAGCCTCTTCCATGATGTGTGTAGTGAGCAGTATCGTCGTGCCGTTTTCAACCATCTCCGTCAACACAGACCACACTTTCCTCCTCGCCACCGCATCCAAACCGCTCGTGGGCTCATCAAGCATCAAGACATCAGCGTTCGACGCCAAAGCGGAAGCAATCACGGCTCGCTTCTTCTCTCCACCCGAAAGCACAGCGCACGTTCTGTTTCTCAAATCCCAAAGCTCAACCGCCCTCAACGCTCTTTCCGAAACTTCTCTCACTTCGGGTTTTGGCATTCCGCGGAGCAACGAGAAATAATAACAGTATTCCCATGGCGTGAAGTTGTTGTAAGTCTGCACATCCTGCGGAACAACAGCGATGTGTTTCCGCACTTCCTCCGCCTGTTTCATCACGTCAAACCCGAAAACATTAGCTTCCCCTTTCGTTGCCAAAAGCTGAGTCGAAATAATCCTCAGAAAAGTGGTCTTGCCAGCCCCGTTCGGACCTAGCAACGTGAACAGTTCGCCCTTGTTTATCGAAAGGCTCACACCTTTCAGAGCCTCAACCTTCTCCTTGCCATTGTAGACTTTTACGAGACTGGCAGATTCTATGGCTTGCATCGGTTCCTCACGTCCATTGAAGGATGCAATGCATGAACATTTCTATTAAACGTTCTTGGCAAAAGTGAACAATCCACTGGTCACTTTTCAAAAGGACTGTTAAGGAAATCCTAATAACAGGCAAAGAAGAATAATAAGAAAAATGTGTGGCTTCGATGCGCTTCGTTGAAATCGGCGTCATTTTTCTGTCTTTGGCTTTGCTTTTTTCTTTTACGGGTCCCTTTATCATAGATCCTCCCACGCGTCTCGTGGACTTGTTATGGGCGAATCCGCAGCGTTATCTGGAGTACATATTCCAAGCGTTTGTATTTCTGGTTCTGCCTTCAATCATCGGAATCTCGTTTGTTATCTTTGGGTACACAAAAAAGAAGGAGGGTACAGCTGAAATTTCTCCGCAATGGGCTCTTGCCATCATCGCAGGTGTCTTTCTGGTATGGGGTATACTATACATTTCTTTTGATTACGGTGCTTACCAAAATGCCATGCGCACGCTGCATAATATCCGCATCGAAGGACTGGAGAATCTCGTTGTAGCAATCTATGCCACAGTATTATTAGCAGGAGGATTGCTTGTCCTGGCAGGTCTTCTGGTACTGTATCTACCTCTAAAGACGCTTTACGCTAGATTGCGTGGCCAAAACGAAAAACCCTCGGTGATAACGAGTATCTAGAAAAAGAATCGACTTCTCGGGTTCACTGTACTAATGTTGGCTGTGGTTTTGAACTGATACTTCCTAAAGCCTAGACCGATTTCTGCGAATTCTTTGACGGTGTAGTTGGCGAAGTCCCAAGTGGGGTTCCCAAACCTCAGACCCTGGCAGGTGGAATCTGCGTACACGAAAAGTGTCTTTTCTCCATAAGCGTACGCTGCTTGCTTCGCGTATCCGTACTCAGGCGTTCCCAGAACCTTAAACGGCCACAACTTACACGCTTTCGGCTTCATGTATTGCAGCCCGCAGAGGTTCGTGTTTGCGAAGTCGCAGAGGAAAGCGCAGGAACCATCGTTCTTCCTCCTTATGAACAACTTATTCAAATCCGAAGCTGTCTGTTCAATGCCATAGGTCTTGATAATCCTCAGCCACTCCTGAAAATTCAGCACTACACTGTAGGTTCGGCAACAAATCCCACACGAGCTGCATCTCCAGTCCGCGATGAACTGCCACGGAACAAACTGCATTTTTCTTCGCTCTGAAACTCCTGAAACTCTCTGCTCTTAAAAACTTATTCGAGAAACGACTTCAGCTTTTCAGCGATTTCCATGGGAATCTGCGTGGACTTACCCGTCTGCTTATCAGCGGCTACAACTACCACGTAGCCGTCCGCCACCGTCGTCGCCGTTTCCTTGTCTGAGATTCTGAAGCCGTATTTCACGGATTTCTCCTTCAGCTCTTCTATCGTCAACTCCACTTCCAAAAGGTCGTTGAACCTCGCTGGCTTTCTATATTGACAGAACACTTCGACTCTCGGAAACCACACTCCATGTTTCGCAGCGTCGTCGAAGCTGAAGCCCAAATGCCCGTAAAACTCTTCTTCCGCACGCTCGAAAAACCTGAAGTAGTTGGAGTAATGAACAACGCCGGCAGCGTCGGTTTCCACCCACGTAACCCTCAATGACGTTCGAAAAACGTTACGCGACATAGACTATCACGCGAACAAAATGCTAGGCTTTCTTGTAAAGATAAATCGTGTGAGAAGGATATCCCAAAGTCTGGTTTTCGCAGAAGTTCAAAACCTTCACAGGTCGCCAGCCCACAATCTCGTAATCGTGAGAAACCACTCGCACTCCAGACTTAAGCTCTGACTCAAGCTTGGGCTTGACCTTCTCGTTGGCGCTCGTCGTCAAATACAGGAACACAACATCCGCGGACGTAAGGTCAACGGTGAACATGTCGCCATTAACGATTGTGACTCTAGCCTGCAACCCCTGCTCGTAAATCGAACCCAACGCCTTCTTGACAAGGTCTTCCCTCAACTCAACGCCCACGGCTCTTGCGCCAAAATCCTTCGCAGCCATAATCACCGTTCTGCCGTCGCCAGCGCCCAAATCAAAGAAAACCTCGCCAGCCTTCAATTCTGCCAGCATGAGCATTTGACGGACTACTTGTGGGGGACTCGGAACAAAGGGTGCGATGAACAGTCCATAGACCTCCGTTTTAAACTTGGCTCTTTAGAGTCTCTGAAGAATCCTGTTCATTTAAAGATTTTGCACGAGTCAGGCAACATAGGGCGTTTTCTTCGGTGCAGGTCTCTTGGCTTCGCCGCATTTCATGCAGCTCTGAGCGCACAGTTCAAGGTATTTCTCTTCGTCTTTGGAGCCTACCGCTTCAGCAGCCTTGCTGCAGATTTCGCTGGGTTCGTCGCATCCCTCGTCTTTGCAGAGGCTCGATATGTGCGTGCAGATGTCCCGCACGTCCTTCGGGTCGAGGACGGCCCTGTTGGTGCGGACCAAGAGGCAGAGTTCTCTGGCGAGAACGCAGGTTTTGACGTACTTGACTCTTTCGAGCACTTCTTCCCTGAGTTTTTTCCGGCTTATCTCCAAGCTTATAGTCTCCTGAGCCACAAGCAGACTGGTGCTTACGCAGAGTAGGGCAGTCGTTCATTTAAAGTTGTTGCAGTCCTGCGGCACTACCAGAATCTCTTGCTCAGAGCTTCCCGCTCAGCTTCGAGAACTAACTCATAGAATTTGTCATTGGTCTTTGGTTGTTTCTCGAGGACGCCAACAACGTCCGATGGGCGAACCCTTCGGGCACTCAAAGCGACAGCAGCAGCTTTCCCGTACTTCGATATCAACTGCGCTGTCTGCAACGCTTGTTTCTGCAGCTTTTCCTCGGCTTTCGTCAGCTTTTCGCCCTTCTTTTCCACTATTGGGAGAAGTTTCTCCTCCTCCACCTTAAGCATGCCTAGAGCTGTCGAGCCGCATCGTGGGCACTTCGGGTGGTCGGGCAAGTTTTTGGCCCGTATCATTTCGATGTAGCTCCAGCAGTTCGTACATACGTAAGCGCCAGTCTCGTCGAGCAGTCGCGCCCTTGCTGATTCGATGAGGACAGCACGCATTCGTTCGGGCGGAATCAAATCCGTCTTCATGCTCACACGTTCAATGCCAACGCGAGCCACTGGCGTGGCGTTTCCGCCTGTTTCCACCTTGTGCAGTTGGATTTCGCCTTCACGAATCTTCTTCAGAACGTAGATAAGCCTTTCAAGGTCCAGGTCTTTCGTGAACACTTCCTTCAAAGCCTCTTCGTAGATGGGCGTGCCCTCGAAACTTTTGACCAGCCTCTGCAGGCTTACGCTGCTGAAGTCCGCCCACTTCTTCAGGGCTCCGAACCGGTGGGCAACGTGAATCATCCTCCTCTTGAAAAGTCCAGTCTTGACAGTTGCTCTCGTGACCGTGTCCCTTATTGATTGATCGGGCATGGCCTGCATGTCACCGAACAACGCGAGCATTTGTTCCGCGTTTGCAGCGCCCATTGTTTGAACGAATATGCGGTACGGGTCGTGCTGAACCACCACGGTGTAACCGATTTTTTCCGACAGCAACTGCCCAATCAACTGTGCCAGCGCTCTGTTCGTAAGGGAACCGAAGTTAGCGTGAACTATCACGAAGTCTTCCCAGTCTTCGAAGGTCATTCGGTCGTCAGTTGGAACTGGAAATCGGGCTGACACCTGCTCTATCGTCTCAGCCAAAGCCCGCAAGATAGTCTCTTTATCCGCTGGGTACTCCTCACTCAACTTCGCAGCGATTTCGTCAGACGAGCTTCCCTTCGCCAATTGCTGTTCAACAAGACCTCTGATGCTCCCGACCATCTGAGCCACTTCGAAAGGCACTGGGATTTCTTCTCCAATCCAGCTTGGAATGGCGCCGGTGGGGTCATCATCTGCTTGAACGCGTACTTTCTCTTCGGAAACGTGGAGAATCCGCCACGGGCTTCCCCTTATGATGAACTTGACGCCTGGCTTGCCGTATTCAGCCATAAAAGCCTCGTCCAAAACGCCTATGGCGGTCCCGCTTAAATCGTCAACGACCAAGAACTGTTTCTCCTCCGGTATCATGGACAAGTTTTCAAAGTAGTACTCGAACAGCTCTTTAGTTCTCCGCGGCCTAAGAACCACTTTGTCTTCGAAGGAAACCCACGCGAACCTCGGAAACCGCTGATGCATGTACCTGAGAATCTTCTCGACGTCTTCCATCGTCAGGTCTTCGTAGGGATAGGCGTTCCTGAACATCTCTAGGATTTCGTTAAATTCGAGCCGGCGGTTCTTGATGAGCAGCCCGGCTATCTGGTGTGTTAGGACGTCGTAGGGCTTGGGCGGAATGTCCACGGGCTCCAACTCCTCTTTGAGGGCATTTCTGCCTATGGCTAAAGCCTCTAGGGTATCGTCAGAGTCCATCGTGATGATTACTCCATCGGCTATGCGCCCAATTCTGTGGCCTGCTCTTCCAACCCGCTGTATAAGCCGTGTCACTTGTCTGGGGCTCATGTACTGAATGACCAGGTCTATGCGGCCTACGTCTATGCCGAGTTCAAGGCTGCTGGTCGCGATGAGTCCTCTCAACTCGCCGCTTTTCAACCCTTTTTCAGCGGCTATGCGCGAAGGCTTTGCAAGCGAGCCGTGGTGTATCGAAACGGGAAAGTCCATGTCCCACACCTTGAACCTGCTGGCTAAGACTTCTGATATGGCGCGGGTGTTCGTGAACAGGAGCACGGACTTGTGTTTGCCCATGTAATCCCGTATTATTCGCAGCCTCGCCGCAACTTCCGGATGCGTATAAAGCTGGGAAGAAAGTTTGACGTCTTCAGGCGTCACAGTTGGGAACAGCGTTTTCAATCGCATCATTCTGGCAACTGGAACTCGGGTGATTTCCACGCTGCGTCCTTTTCCGACTAGGAACTGAGCTACCTTCTCCGGGCTGCCGATTGTTGCGGATAAGCCTATGAGTTGAAAGTCTTTTCCGATCATTGTTTTTAGCCTTTCTAAGGCTAGGCTGAGTTGGCTGCCGCGTTTGCTGTCTGCCATCTCATGGACTTCGTCGATTATGACCCACTTCACGCCCTGTAAGTGCTGGCGCATTATCCACCCGATGAGTATCGCCTGCAACGTTTCAGGAGTGGTTATCAATATGTCTGGCGGACTCATGCGTTGGCGTGTGCGTTCTTTGGTTTCTGTGTCGCCATGTCTCACTGCCAGTTTGATATCGAGGTTGTTGCACCACCATTCTAGCCTCTCGAGCATGTCACGGTTCAAAGCCCGCAACGGCGTGATATAGAGAACCTTGATGCCAGGTGTGCCCTGTTGCCCCTGAAGAAGCATGCTCAAGACGGGCAGGAAAGCCGCTTCAGTCTTGCCTGTGGCTGTGGGCGAGATGAGAAGAACGTTCTTTCCCTCGAGAATTTTAGGTATGGTTTTCTCCTGCGGCTCCGTCGGCTTCGAGAATCCTCGCTGCTCGATGAGCCTTCGAACGGGCTTAACAAGCAGGTCAAAAGCGTTCTTCGGAGAATCTTTCACGGGAACGTGCCTCGGTGCGATAGAGAATAGCGCAAAACCATAGGTAAAAGCATTTTGCATCAATAAAAGCGTTGGTTAATGTGGTTTGGGCAAGCACTCTGCCGTTTTGAATTGAGAGGTTCTGATTTGCAGCAAGTGACGGCTTCTCTAGGCTCGTATGTTTTTCCAAAGTTTTTGCAGAAGCAGCCTGCGTATCGCCTGTTGGCGCATGGAAAGTATTAAGTGAACAAAGGCTGATGGAATTTGGGGAAATGTAAATGGAGCGATACACGAAACTTATCATGCTAACAATCGTCGGTCTTAGCTTGTTCCTTTTTTTCATGCTCTATCAGGGGTCCAGACTCACGCAAGGAGGATTTACACGATCAACCATTGCTGCCTCGACGTTGCCGCTCGTAGTTGAAGCTGATGCGAGCCTACTTGCTTTCTGGGGTCTCATGCTTGTTTTCAGGTTTGACCAGCTGTCCTCAGTGCGAATAGAGCTCATGAAGAATCTTTGGGACATAGGCTTCAAACGGAGAGAGTTCAGAAACCAGATTGAGGAAGCCCAAGATGAAAGGCGGAAAGAATTCCTGAAGACCCTGAATCAAGAACTTGAAGAAGACGCGAAGATTCGTAGGCAAAGCGTCGAAGAACTCTACGAGGTGGAGACCAGAACAATTCTCTCGGGTCTTCTTGCAGTGGCGTTTCTGGTGGCATCCATTGCTGCGGGAGTATATGCAATCGGTGTTGCACATGACGCCGAACTTGTCGATCCACTGACCTATTTTGCCCCTTCTGTGCTTCTTTTCACGGGAGTCATGTTTACAATTTCCACAGTGCTTCTGTCCTCGTTCAAACTCAACGTGGAACTAGAAAGCCGCGAGTTACAGGTGTAGAAAGCAATTTAGCCCATTTTGGCACTTTAGAAGAAACGTTCAAATCGGTCGACATTACCTCTCATGGTAAGTGCCGTCTGATGAGTCAAGTAGTTATTGCCAAAGGAAACGACCCTGTAGAAACGACTCTTAACGCTCTCAAAATAATTGAAGACAATGTGGACAAAGTCCTGCTAGAAGGGAAGCCGATTCTGGTTAAGCCCAACTTCATAAACTCCAAACACCCGTCCACAGGAATCACTACAGACAGCAGAGTCGTCGAGGGCACAATCAAGTTTCTGCGAGAACGCACACAAGCAGAAATTATCATAGGCGAAGGAAGCGGTTTCGGAGACACTTTTCACGCCTTCAATGTTGCAGGTATCGACACAGCTGCGACACGGTGGGGCGTCAAACTCGTCGATCTTAACAAAGATGAATTTGTCGAAGCGTATCCGCCTAACCCTCTGTCACTCAAGAAGGTCAAAGTCGCAAAGACAGCCCTAGAGAGCATCATAGTCAGTGTTCCAAAGCTCAAGCTTCACAGAATAGCCACGGTTACGCTTGGCTTGAAGAATATGATGGGTGCTTTGGCTTCTAAGGGCGTGATGCACACTGGCTGGCTCAGCGAAAACATCGCCGATCTAGCGTCTCTACTGAAGCCCAGTTTAACAGTCATCGACGGGATAATCGCAGGAGAAGGACATGAAACCAGCGGAAACCCCGTGAAAATGGACCTAGTCATTGCTGGTACTGATCCTGTGGCGGTTGACGCGGTTGGCGCTGCCGTCATGGAAGTACCTCCGACGGACGTTAAACACTTGGTTCTGGCGGAGAAGAAGGGGCTTGGAACGTGCAACTTGGAAGAGATAATTGTGCTGGGCGAACCGATAGAAAGAGTGAAGCGGAAGTTCCGCCAGTCTCTTTCGTCTAGGCTCCTCGTTCACTTAGGCTAATCTACTGGAGCAACATGTGCCCTTGTCCTCAGCAATGGCGTGTGATTGTAGTCTCCCCAGTTCCCGGCGACCGCGAGCTTGTCAGAAACAGCATCAACGTTCTGCAGCATGTTCAGCAAGTTGTCCAAAAGTCTTGACTTCTTCAATGCGCCGGTCACTTCGCCGTTCTTGACGCTATAAAGCCCCATCCTCAGGACGCTGGTAAAGTCTCCGCGAGTCGGGTTAGTCAATCGAGTGTAATGGAAGCGACGCACGAGCAACCCCTGTCTAGTGTCCTTAACCATTTCGTCCCGACTCCATTTTCCCGGCGCGAAATAGGGGTTTCTAGCCGTGGGAACGGGCTCGACGTTGTAGTTCTTTCCCGGAAACGAACTCATGCCCACGACGAATCCGGCGCGAACACCGCTGCTGGTTGACTTCTTCTTTTCCATAGCGCCGTAGAAGCTGTCGTAAACGAACTTTTTCAGAACGCCCCTGTCGATTATAACCTGCCTTTCGGAAGGAGTGCCTTCATCGTCCACCGACGCCGAACCCACACCGTGGGGCATGAGTGGGTCGTCAATCATCGACAGCTGCGCATCTGCAACTTTTTTGCCGATTTTGCCTAGGAAAAGCGGGTAGTAGAGCTTCGCGTTCATCGAGCTCACCAACATAGACGTGTAATAGAGCACCGCTCTGGCTGGTTCATAATCCAATATCACCCTGTATGTGTCTTCCTTCAGCTTCTGAGCTTTCAAGCCAGAAACAGCCATCTCCGCAGCTTTCTTGCCAACATCTTCAGGCTTCAAGTCCCTGAGGCTTCTCCCAGCCGTTGCCTCAGACCCTTCAGAAACTTCCGGTCCGCTCCTGGCGGTGGCGCTCAGGCTGATTTCAAAGAAAGTTCCCAAGTTTCCTGCTGAGACTCCATGAGAGTTAATAAGCAAAGTCTCATAATTCACCAAGTTCAAGACACCCGCATTGTCGACGATTTTCTTGCCGTGCTTAAGCGAAGCCTCAACCGCGTCATTGGCGAGTTCCACGGCTTTTTCAGGCGGGAGTTTCGCCAGTTTTTCGTCGTATACTCCGGCAACTTTTGGTGTTTTCGCTGGTCTTGGAAACGAATACTTGAATGGGAGTTTTCTGGCTTTGGCTGTTGAAGCCGCGGCGTCGACAAGTCTGTTCAAGGATTTTTCTGAGAGGTCTGCGGTGCTGCTGAAACCCAAAGTCTTTCCCTTGATTACTCTTAATCCAACGCCTACGTCGTGGACGCCCTTAGACTCGAAAACGGCATTGTTCACCAACCGTATCGTCAACACCTTGTTCGAGACCAGGTAGGCCTCAGCCTCATCAAGTCCCTTCCTTTCCGCGATTTTGAGAACAGCCTTTCCTGCCTCCTTCAAGTTCGCCAAAATCCGCGCCAAACTATTTCCCTCCTAGGACTGTGGCGACTCCGCGAATGCAAGGTCCACCGTTTCCGACGTACAGTCCCTGCATTGGGTCACCTTTTCCACAGCCGGGCAAGGGTTCGATCTCGATTTTCTTGGACGCTGCGTTTATACTCTTGAAGAATTTCGGCGCGATGGACGTTAGGGCAACGTCTCTCAGGTGTGTGGTTAGTTCTCCGCTCTTGATTTCGTAGGCTTCTTGAGCGCTGATGGTCCAGTTGTAACGCTTATCATCTATCGATGGGTGCCGCATCGACGATATTAAGTATCCATGCTTTGTTTCTTCGATCAGCTCCTCCTTCTCATGGTCGCCTTCGCCGAAGAAGGTGTTTGACATGCGAATTAGCGGAATGTACTCGAACGTGATTGCCCGCATCCCAGCGTTCGGTTCAACACCAAAAATGCCAGCGGTCTCGCGACTGTGCATGTGCTCCTTCAAAACGCCTTTTTCAACGAGCACCTTCCGCTTGGCTTTCACGCCCTCATCGTCATACAGGAAAAAGCCCAAGGCGCCGGGGACGGTGGGGTCATCGTAAGCAGTGAAGCATTCCGAGCCAACTTTCTCGCCGATCTTGCCAGCCCACCACGTCGTCCCAGCCCAGGCAGCCTCACGTCCTAGAACTCGGTCGGCTTCACTCGGATGTCCAACAATCTCGTGAACAAGCAAAGCCGCGTAGTTGTTGTCAAGAATCACAGTGGCGTCTTTCTCCGTCTTCGCAGCCTTCGCTTCGAGCAGACTTTCAGCTTTTCCTCCAGTCTCAGAGGAGATTTTTCCCACGTCGTTTTTCTGGAATATCTCGTACCCGCCGGAATGCCCAAGGGTCTTCTCATAAGACTGCGTCACCGCGGCTTTCTTGGCATCAGCCTTAACCGAAAGCCACGTCACAGAATTTGAAAAGTGAATGTTTGCGCTCTCGCTATTCACGAAGATTTTGTTGATTTTCAACCCAGTGTACTCCGCGAGTCCACGAACGATTTTCTTAGATGTGTGAAGGGCTTTTTCCCAGGCAACAATCTGCTTGAGCTTGTCTTCGAAGGCGACATCTTCGATGTCGATTTTGACTCTTGTTTTATACGAGGTATGATGGGCTTTCGTGGGTGCGAGCTTCACTGGAGCATGGACGTGCCGGCTTGATGCATTTGCCATTTTAAATGCAATTTCCGCGCTATGCTTTATGCCATTTTTAGCCAAATCTGTCGTCGATTGGAATCCCCATGCACCATGAACCAATGATCTGATACCGATTCCGCGCTTGCGATTGATGATTCCTCGTTGAACCTGGCCGTCAGCAACGGTTATAAGCTCGTTGTAATGCTCCTCGAGCCTCACATCAACGTAACTTGCACCTAAATTAGAGGCATAATCAACAGCGAACCGTGCCAAATCCTCTTCCATAATGCGTTCCATCCGCCCGCATGTGCATTTTTAGGATTCAACTTAAAAGTTTTTGCAGAGTCACGGGCTACTCTTTGCATGGAAAATGTTTATACCCGATGTTCAATTTGCGCTTTTCTATCTGAAAGCAATGGAAAGTTTTTTATGTATCATCATGAGAAACCATGGATACCGAGAATCATCGGAGGAAATTAAATGGCTAAATGTCCAAAATGCGGAACAGTCGTTTCAACACCTAAGAAGAAGTGGACCATGGCTGGACGACCAGACAAGGCAGGAAAGAGAATGCAGCTTGAAATCGGGCTATTCGACTGCCCGAAATGTCACAAACCCTTCCGAGAAGTGCTGAGCAAGAAGAAGATATAGACAGATCGTAGCCCCTTCGGAAACTGCAACGCGTCCAAAGTCAATCTAACGCCCTTTCCCCTATTTTTTCCTGTTTTCTATTCTGAAAGCGTTAAGTTTTAATGCACAGAAGCCTAAATCAACAAGAACCTTTGGCTTAAAAGAAGGCGCAATAGTGGCATTATCAACGCTGAAGAGACTTTGGAAGAACGAGTACATTCAGACCGCCATCATGGTTGCCATAATGCTGGGGATCGTTTTCGGCTTCTGGTTCGGCGTTCAATGGACGCTCCACACAGAATATCCCGCGTTAGCCGTGGCGTCGCAGAGCATGATGCCAACGCTAAACGTGGGCGACCTGATAATAGTTCAAGGAATATCTCCGGACCAAGTGCACGCCAATTACCTAAACGGAGACATTCTGGTTTTTAAAAGCAAGTACGACCCAAATGAGCTTATTGTTCACAGGGCAGTCATGGGACAAAACACCAGCAGCGGTTACGTTTTCTACACAAAGGGAGACAACGTCGCAGGAGATAAAGACCAGTTTTCTCCATGGTCCGCATCCTTACTTGTCGGAAAAGTGATAGGAAAAATCCCTTGGGTAGGCAATTTCGCGTTGATAATGCATACGAGGGAAAACATGTACCTGTTCGCCATTGTTATCATCATTCTAATCGTGGTTTTCCTGACGTTACCCTTTGGAAGCGGCAAAGAAGAGAAGTCCGATCAAAACCCAAAAGCGAAAGAGAAGAGGAGATTGTTCGGTAAAATTGGCATCAAGATGATCTATCTTCTCGTCGTGAACGTACTCCTCATAGTTTTTTTAGTTTTCAGTCTGTGGGGTGCTTTCACTTTTTGGCAGCCCGGCGCCAACATGGCAGATAAGAACGTGACGATTTATGGCATGTACCCCGACGTTCAATTCTACGAGAGCTATACTGCGGTCTACAACCACGTTCAGCAAGTCTACATCTCTTCAGGCTTCCTAAGCTACACCATCAACACTTACGCAACCGACGGCATGAACACTGGACTGAGGACGGGCGTTCCAGCGTTCTCGTGGACTCAAGCTGCGATTCTCGTTCTCCTAATCATCGACGTTTGGGAGCTCATGCAGTTTCTAAGGTCGAAGAGAAAGGCGAAGACAGCGACGGCTGAAAAGTCAAATTCTATATCTGCAAACAGACAACTCTAAACCATGCAGTTCGAGCGCCGGAAATCAGTGTCCGCGAGGTTTGAGGGAGTACACGGAAAGAGGCTGCGTAAGGCTACAGCTGTTCTAGTGGTCTTGGTGTTGGCTCTTCTTGGTTTTTGGCTCCTTCTGCGGGATGTTCTGGGCACTGATTACCCGTTGATTGCTGTTTCGTCTGGTGACATGTGCGTTTTCCAAGTCGGCTGCGACGGGTTCACTCATCCTTTCGCGCGTACGTTGCACATGGGCGATTTGGTGGCGGTGCAAAGTGTCAACGCGAGAGGCGTTGAAACTACGTATCCGAACAGCGATATCATAGTTTTCCACACTCCGAAACAGGACGCTTCCCAAGAAGATGGACTGATGATTTCTCGGGTTGTAGCCAAAGAGGAGGTTGATGGCGTGGTCTATTTTCGAACAAAGAGTGATGGGCACGGGACTCACAAGTGGCCCGAGATTCCAGACGTGAAAGAGAGTGACTACTGGCATGATTATCGCGGAAACTACACGAGGAATGGGATGATTTCAGAAAAGCTCCTGGTCGGTAGGGTTGTGTTTCGGGTTCCTTGGGTCGGGTTCCTTGGGTCGGGTTCCTTGGGTCGGGTACCTCGTGTCTCTTCTTTTTGTCTCTTCTAGCATGTTCGTTGTAGTTGCTCTCGTCGCCGTTCTCGTCGTGATTACGTTTGTGTATCCGAGGTTCAGAGGCAGAAAAAAAGCAAATGAGCCGAAGAACATCCCACAAGCGGGGTAGAAACCTAATGCTTTATAAAGGGTATTTAAGCATTCACTATAAGAAGTGAATCTTATGCCGAAAATTAAAGCTCAGATAAACATCGAAAACGTTGTTGCTTCTGCCACTCTGAATCAGAAGGTCGACTTGAACGCCGTCGTTAAGGGTTATCCCGGTGTGGAGTATCGTCCGGAACAGTTTCCCGGATTAGTGTTCAGGCTCAAAAGACCGAAAACAGCTACTCTCATCTTCAACTCTGGGAAGATGGTGTGCACGGGCGCGAAATCCGAGAAGGAGGCCCGCAGAGCCGTCATGAAAGTGATAAAAGAACTGAAGAAGGGCGGAATAATCATCATCAGCAAGCCCGAGCTGAAGATACAGAACATCGTGGCTTCCGCAAGCCTGGGCGGCATGATAGATTTAGAAAAGGCGGCGTACACTCTGGGCAAGACAATGTACGAGCCTGAACAGTTTCCGGGACTCATCTACAGGATGGAGATCCCGAAAGTTGTGATTCTGTTGTTTGCGAGCGGCAAGCTCGTGTGCACGGGAGCTAAAAAGGAACAGGACGTTTACGATGCGGTGTACAAGCTTCATGGGATACTGGAGGAGCAAGCCCTCATTTTCTACGAGTAAACCCTTTGGCTGTTAACTTGCTTCTCATCTCTTTTTGATTTGCTTCAGAATGGTTTTCAGTTGTTCTTGGTCTATGGTTCCTATTTCGTACAGCGTGTTGGCTATTTCGCTGACGTTGAGCAATGAGTGCAGTTTTATTCCGCTTTTCCCGAGTCTTTCCTTTCCGCCTTCTTCCCGGTCCAGAAGGACGACAGCGTCGGTAACCAATCCGCCTTCCGCCGTTATGGCTTTCGCCGCCTTCTTCAGGGACAAGCCGGTCGTGACTAGGTCGTCTATCAGAACGATACGGTCTCCTGGGGCGAGGATTCCTTCTATTCTTCTTTGTCTTCCGTGGAGGCGGACGCCCCTGCGCACGTAGATGAAGGGTTTTTGCAGGTTGTAGGCGATTATGGATGCGAACGGGATGCCGGCGACGGGGATTCCAGCTATTCTTTCGAAGTTTTCGGTTCCGACCTCGTCTTTTATGAAGTCGACGAAGAAGTTGCTGACTTTCTGGAAGGCGTCGGGGAAGCTCGGCACGATTCGCAGGTCTATGTAGTATGGGCTTATTTTTCCGCTCGTGAGCTTGAACGCGCCAAATTGCAACGCGCCTATTTTGTTGAGGATGCTGCAGATTCCCGCTTTGACGGTTTCATGAGTTTTCTTCGCTGCCATTGTTTCACGTCCTCTTGGTAACTTGGTATATCTTGCCCACTTCGGGAACTATACACGTGATTTTGGGCATGTCCTTCTTGAGGATTTCAGCGAATTTCTTCAGGTCCTCGGGTGAACCTGTATGATAGGGCACAGCCACCTTGGGCTTGGTTAACCTGGCGATGTCGCAGCCTGTTTCGGGGGATGCGCCTGGCGCGATTGCGCCGACTGTGCAGAAGACGATGTCGAGTCTTTCCTGTTCGCCGATTGTTGCCATTTCTGGGAAGGGTAGGCTGTCTGCTGTGTGGTAGACTTTCACTCCGTCCTCGCTTGTTATGACGAAGGATACGGGTGTGGCTGCTGGGTGACTGCATTTTTCGCCTTTCACCGAGACGTTGCCGACTTTCACTTCGGCGCCGGGCTGGACTTCTATGAGGTTTTCTGAGGAAATTGTGTTGCGAAGTCTTTTTGCGGATGTTTGGTCCGCTAATATCTTGCATCCTGTGAGTTTGTGAACTTCTGCGACTAGCAGTTGGTCCAGGTGGTCGTAGTGTTCGTGCGTGATTAGGATGGCGTCGACGTTCTTGAAGTCTCGGGGTCTGACGTCCACAGGGTCTACTGCGAGGGTTTTTGATGGGGTTTTTATGGTTATTCCGGAGTAGCGGTTAAACCAGACGAAGAGTATTTCGTTTTTTGAGGGAGTTTTCTCGATTGACATGTAAGCTCCTCACAACCAGTACTAATGTGCTGGCGTTTTAAAGAACTTGTGCTGCAGTTCAGTCACCGAACGTATGTGGGTATCTATTGACTGTTTTTTGTTAATGTTTGACAAATGCTTAATAGTTGCTGCTGTCGTGTGTTTTCACATCCGAGTGATGGTCATGGTTGACGTTTGGCTTCCATACGGAAAAACCGAGGTTTGCGTGAGGATTCCAACACGGAATTATCTGAGTTCGATTGAGCCTCATGAGAAGCCCGGCGTGGCAGACGTTAGGGCGGAGATTGAAAGAGCTTTGAAGGAGCCCATCGATTCTGAAAGGCTGGGCACCATTGTGAAGCCTGAAAATAAAGTAGTGATAGTCGTCGATGACGCGACTAGACCAGCACCGAGTCATCTTATGCTTCCGCCCCTGTTGGACGAGCTGAACGTTGCTGGTGTGAAGGATGAGAATGTGATAGTGATTTTTGCGTGCGGAACCCACAGAGCCGTTACACGCGAAGAAGCGGTGAAGCTTCTGGGAGAAGCAGTGCTGAGCAGGGTGAAAGCCATAAGCCACGACTGCAGAGCACAGGATTTGGTTTATGTTGGCACGACTCCGAAGTATGGCACAAAGGTTTATTTGAACCGTGTTTTTGCGGAGGCTGACGTGAGGATACTGACGGGCGACGTGAACTTTCATTATTATGCGGGTTACGGCGGCGGAAGAAAAAGCATCCTGCCCGGAGTTTCCGGCGAAGCGACCATAAAGAACAATCACGCCATGCTCTTGCATCTCGACTCGCGAACTGGCGTTTTGAACGGGAACCCCGTGCATGAAGACATGATTGAAGCCGCGAGATTAGCCAAGGTAGACTTTGTTCTGAACGTCGTTGCCAACAGCAAGGGCGAAGTGGTTAAGGCTTTTGCGGGCAACTTCGAAAAGGCGTTCTACGAAGGGGTTAAACTCGTTGACGAGATGTACAGGGCGACTGTGGACCGCAAGGCAGACATAGTTGTCGTCAGCCCGGGCGGCTCGCCTGCCGACCTGAACCTGTTTCAAGCGTACAAGGGCGTTGACAGCGCATTAGAGGTTGTCAAGCGAGGCGGCGTCATAATCCTGGTCGCTGAATGCCCCGAAGGACATGGGAATCAAGTCTTCTACGATTGGATGATCAAGTTTAGCGACCTAAAGTCGGTTGAGAAGGAGATCAAACGCAATTTCGTTTTGGGCGGTCACAAAGCATATTATCTTATGAGGGCGTTGCAGAAGGTTCAGATAATCCTAGTCTCAGCCATGCCCGACTATTATGCCACGAACATTTTCAAGCTGAAAACTGCTAGGGCAGTGAACGACGCTTTGAACGAAGCTTTCAACATCGCAGGAAGGAACGCGAGAGTTTTCGTTATGCCCTACGGGAACTTCACTTTGCCAGAGGTCAAGGTAGCTGAAGAGCAGGCGGTTCCGGCGGTAAGCGGTTAAATAGGAAAATTCATTAACCCTTTCGAAACCTATGCAGTGAAAGATGCGGAGACAGAGAACTTGCAGAAGACCTTCAAACTGCGAAAGTTCACGACAAACGACCTGCGAAGTGTGGTGCATGTAAACGCAGTTTGCCTGCCAGAAAACTACACGGATTTCTTCTTCATCGAACTGCACCAGAGGTTTCCAGACACTTTCATCGTGGCCGAGGAAAACGACGAAGTCGTTGGCTATATAATGTGTCGCATGGAATACGGCCTATCAAACTTCGGTTTTAAGGGACTATCCAAGAAAGGGCACATCGTTTCCGTAGCCGTCATGCCGGACTTCAGGCGCAAGGGAATCGGTGAAGCCCTAGTGAACGAAGCCACGAACGGCATGCAACAGTACGGTGCAAAACAAGCTTTTCTGGAAGTACGAGTCACCAACGAGCCCGCGGTTGATCTGTACAAGAAACTCAGGTTTGAAATAGCCCGAACCGTCAACGGTTATTACGCCGACGGAGAAGACGCCTACGTCATGACAAAGAAACTCTAGACAGCCTCGATTGCTGTTCCGTTAACATGCTTGCTTCTGTGTCTTTTTTCGACATGCCTCTCGAATAGCTCGGATAACATCTCGAATCTGCTAGATTAGATTGGAAACCTTACATAGCCAAACGCTCGTAATCATACGATAGTGGAGTGGCTAAACTTGGAAGTCCTTGAGGCCATCAAACGTAGAAGGAGTATTCGCTCGTATACAGCTGATGAAGTTACTGCTGAAGAGCTTAACGTGTTGCTGAATGCGGCGAGGTGGGCTCCATCGGGTTGCAATAAGCAACCGTGGCGATTCGTCGTCGTAAGAAAGCCTAGAACAATAGAAAAGCTGTATGAAGCCGCCTCATACAGCACTCAACATCAGACTTTTGTGAAGAAGGCACCTGTTGTAATCGTGGTCTGCGCTGATTTGGACGTTTATAAGAGGTTTGTTCATCGTGATCTGGCGTTGAGCCTGAACTACATTCAAGAAACGGCAGCGGCAACTCAAAATCTGTTGTTAGCTGCATGCGGTCTGGGGCTGGGTGCGTGTTGGGTTGGGCTTTTCTCTAAAGAGCAAGTGAGCAAGGCGTTGAATTTGCCGAAAAATGTAAGACCGATGGCAATTATTCCAGTGGGGCACACTAAGTCAAAAACAAAACCTACGCCACGGAAGCCTCTGGAAGAAATCGTATTCTACGAAAGCTACGGACTGCTCAAACAGACGGAAAGTCTGCGCGGTAAAGCGTAATATGTGATGAGTAAGAAACTCTAGGCTAGGTCATAAGGGTAGAGGTTGTGGCGGTTCTGCTTTTTCGCTCATGAAGTTTATGGCTTGAAGGACGGCTTTTGCGAGTCCCAGCAGGCTAAGGAGCATTATTATTCCGAGAAAAACGTGGAGGTCAACGGCTAGGTTGACATTTTCCATTGTGATGCTCATCGTGCCTCCTCCCAACGCCATTATTAAATACCCAATCATGAACAAGCACTTCACAGCATCGAAGAAGTACTGAAAAATCGTTCCAGACGTTAGTTCGCTCACGATTATAAGAATGACGTATATCATGACGAAGGTTTCAATCATCCGCTGCAGGCCGGGGAGAACTCCCGCCACGGGAGCGAGGAACATCATCCACAGCACGATGTACAGCACGTAGAACAGGATGCCTTTCAGCGTCGCCTTCACCGCCTTAAACGTGTACTTTCTCAGCTTCGAGTTCAGATTGTCGTTTTTCTCAGCCATAGTGAACCTCCAGCTGTCCGCTGTCGAATGGCGGGGTTAGAAAGAGAACTTCGAAGCGACCGGTGTTCGTCATCTCGTCCTGTGGAACGTTGAATTCGACGAAACCATTGTAGGAAGAATGCTGCGAAGCGCTGACTGAAGTCTGAGTGTCGCCCACGAGCGAGCCGTAGGCGTTGTACATTTGAATTCGTAAGACGCATGCGACGTCGAAGAACGCGTGGTTCTCAAAACTCAACGGCACTGCGACTAGGACATGTGTGAGGTCAAACGGTGCAGACTCTGGTTGTCCCAGAGAGAAGTTGTAGAAGGGAGCGCCCCAAGGCATAGAAACGTTCGTCGAGACCTGAACGGGAATGACCTCGGCGATTCTCATGCCCAACGACATGTTGACGCGGAACATCGCATCGTCGAAGAGATAGTTTTGGTTTCTCCACAGAAAATCAGTAGCGTTAATTGTAACGTTGTGAACTAGTGTGGCTTGTTCGCCGACCCGGACGACTGGCAGAGTTGTGGAGTTATCTGCAATCAGGTCGCCTTCTTCGTCAGAAATTTGAGTGGTTACGCTAAGGAGGCCGATGTTGTAGAAGCCTCTGTTGGCCACCGTGAATGGCAGGGAGAGAATCATCATGTTGTCTTGGGTGAGGGTTGACTGAGGTTCGCCCATGTTGAAGCTCACGTCTCTGACGGAGTAGACTGCCGTGACGGCGAAGACGATTAGAAAAATCCAGAAGACTGTAGTGGCTACACTTATCATTCGAATCGGTACGCGCATGACTACCACTTTTCCGGGTGCTTCACGATTGCATTCTATTGGCTCGATGTTTGAGAAGGCGGCGAATCGTTCTGCTGTTGCTGCTGCTCCTGTTCTTTCGGCGGCGCTCCGGGCAGCTGTGCAACTTCCTCTGGAGGTATCACTATGAACTCCGGTTCTGAAGGCTTCGCCTCTGGTTGTGGTGGCGGCGGTGGCTTGGCTTCGGGCTTTGCCTTCTGAGGAGCTGGCACGGGCTTTTGTTGTTGAACAATAGCTTTCTGGGGTACAACAATCTCCATCTTGGGCGCGTTAAGTATCAACGTCACTCCCCTGATGGTCAAGAGCGAGCCTATCCACCCCATCACTCCCAGATACATGATTCGAATGACCGTTGCAATCAACGGAGCCAACGATTCGCCGAAGATTCCCACCAAATCCGATGAACCCAACAACGAGAGGCTCTGACTGAGAAAGCCGTAGGCACTGATGAACGTGGCTACCAACAGCGCAACGCCCAACATCAGCACTGTGATTCCGGAAAAGGTCACCTTGTCCCTGAAGTTTTTAAGCACGACTCTGGCCCCGACTTATTTCGATGTGAAATGGAATATTAAACCTTCTGACACCCGAAACCGTATCCTAACTAGCTATCAAAAATAAAACGTGGAGATTAGGAGAACGGCGGCTGAAGAAGCTACGGTGTTATGCCTAGTTTCTGGTAAATCCTCTGCTTGCCCTCGTCAACCTTCTTCTGAACATCCATGAAAATGTTGTTCCCATGCGAGTCAATCGCCACAGCCAACGGTCCAAAATCCTCAACCTCAAAAATCCACAACGCTTCAGGCGTTCCCAAATCCAGCCACTCAACGCCCTTGACGTTCTTTATGGCTTTCGCAGCAAGTATCGCGGCTCCGCCCGTGAAAGCGCCATAAACAGCGCCATACTTCGCCATGGCATCCGTGGTTTTCTTTCCCATTCCGCCCTTGCCGATGACAACGCGCACCTTAAAGTCCTTGATGAATTCGTCCTCGAAAATGTCCATTCGCGTGCTCGTCGTCGGTCCCGCTGCCACGGCAATCCACTTTTCGCCTTGCTTGCTGACAACCGGACCGCAGTGGAAAACAGCTAGGCCTTCGAGGTTCACTGGTAGCGGTTTTTGCTGCTGGAAATACTCCAGCGCTCTTCTGTGGGCTTGGTCTCTCGCGGTAACGATTGTTCCGGTTACGTAGAGTAAATCGTTCACCATCAGTTTTCGGACATCTTCTTCTGAAATTGGCGTTTTAAAACGGTAAACAGCCATGCTTTTTCACCTCACACCTTCCCTTTATGAGATAGATACTCAACACTCCCATCCGCGTTAATCCGTGCAGAAGCTCTTCTGGCAGCCCAGCAGTTGAAGGCAACAGCCGCCGGAAAAGACGCCGGATGCCTAAAAGCATAGTCTACGTGCACGCCCAAGACGGTTGTTTTTCCGCCGAGTCCCATCGGTCCAATTCCAGTCATGTTCGCAGCTTCGCAAATTTCGCTTTCAAGCTTGGCAATTTCCGGGTCGGAATTGTGCTCGTTCAATGGTCTCAGGAGGGCTTTCTTGGCGAGCTTCATGGAAATGTCAGCTCCTCCTCCCATGGCGATGCCCAGAATCGTCGGTGGACAGGGCTGCGCGCCGGCTCTTATCACGGCGTCAATGACGAACTTCTTCAATCCCTTTATCCCCTCGCCCGGAACGAGCATCCCGGTGACGCACACGTTCTCTGAACCTCCGCCCTTCGTCAAGACCGTCAGTTCTAAGCCGTCACCGGGAACTATTTCCCAGTTTGCGTACGGTATGTACCGTCCAGTGTTGTCGCCAGTGTTCTTCTGGGTGAAGGGGTCGACTGAGTTTGGACGCAGAGGAATTTCTTTCGTGGCTTTTCGAACGGCGTTTGTCAGTGCTTCTTCTACTTTGTCGAGTCCTTTTGCCTTCGCGCCTGCTTTGATGTAGAATATTATCGTGCCCGTGTCTTGACAGACTGGAGCTTGATATTTTTCTGCGAGTTCAACGTTTTCCAGAATAGCTTTGAGTTGGGTTTTGCCCGTTTCGCTCGTTTCTTCTTTGTATGCTTTCTGCAGGGCTTGTCTCACGTCTTCTGGCAGGTAGACTACTGCTTGCTTCAGAATGTTGAAGGCGACATCCTCCACAACTTTCGCTGTTGTCAAAGTTTTTCCTCTCTTTTGACGGGTCTATGGAAAACACGAATACTTATAGCTTGTCTTGAGCTGTCGACGAAATTAAAGATGATTTGCATGATGTCATGCGGTTTTCTTCGTCACGTCCGACTTGGCAAATCTGACGTAGGCCAACAAGAAAAATATAAGAGTATAGACGGCGATTATGGCAGCGGCGAGTCTGGTGTCTCCGGGAACCACGAGTGTCAGGGCACTCACGAAGAAGCTACCTGACGACACGTTCAAGTCCGCCGCCAGACTTACAGGAAAAGCCGTTGCACTCCAAGTTGGGAGCAGCTGGGCCATGCCTCCGTAGAGCTGTCCTGTCGAAAAAGCTGAGAAGATGCCTGCGATTTGGGAGACCATGAAAACGCCGAAGCCGGCGAACATAGCAAGGTTGCTCCTTCTTAGGAATTCGCTGAACATGAAAGTGAGAGAATAGAACACTAAGATTGAATAGATTATTGCAACGAACATGACTGGGACAAATTGGATGTCTCGCTGAGTTCCGAAGATTCCGTAAGACAGAACGAGAGCAGTGACTGTGGTGATGACCTCTACGAAACTCAGCAGTAGAATGCCGCCCAGGAATTTTCCGATGAGGTACTGTCCTCTCGTAATGGGCTTTGAGAGGAGAACGTCTGCTGTTCCTTGTTCATACTCCTCCGACATTGAACTTCCAGCAATTTGCATCGCTATGAGCTGAACGAACAGACTCTGACCAGCCAAAACACCAGTCAGCCACATGGTTTCTCTGATGTTCGTCCCCATGAATGAGAATGAACTTCCGGATAGAATCATAAACGGAAACACTTCGAACGATACGGCTAGAATCAGCAACGCTATCAGTGACTTTTTCGCCAGCGCTCTCTTCCACTCGTACCAGACTATGACACCTATCCTCTGCAGAGCGTTCATTCTATTCGCCTCCTCCCCTCAAAGCACGAAGATAAGCATCCTCCAGCGTAGCCTTGTGAAGGTTCAACCCCAGCAGCGTTCCTTTGTGCTTGAAGATTTCCGAGGAGATTTCGCCCCGCAAATCCTTCTTTTCCTTCAGCTTAATCGCCAGTTTGTTTCCATCAACATTGACGTTCTCGACAAAGTCAAGGCCCTTAAGCGCTGAGACAATGTCTTCTGTGACTTTTTCCAGTTCAGCCTCCACTATCCACTCCTGTGTAAACGCGTCTATGACCTGCGATATGGGACCGTCGAACAGTATCCTGCCCTTGTTTATCATTCCAACGTGAGTGCAGATGCGCTGCACTTCATCAAGAAGGTGGGAGGAGATGAACACGGTTTTTCCTTCTTTCCCAAGTTCTGCGAAAAGGTTCCTGAAGTGGGCTGTGGCTTCCGGGTCCATGCCTATGGTGGGCTCGTCCATTATGAGGACCAACGGGTCGCTGACGAGGGCTGTAGCCACTGACAACCTTTGAATCATGCCCTTGCTGTACTTCCCGATTTTCTTGTCTCCCCAATCCTGCAAGCCGACCAGATCAAGAAGTTTCTTTGTGCTCGCCGTTCTTTCCTGCATGGACAATCCGTAGATTTTGCCCATCAAATCCAGCAGTTGCTCGCCCGTGAAGAACGTTTGAAGAGTCGGCAGTTCAGGAGCGTAACCCACGATCTGAAGGGCGCGGACAGGGTCGTTCGAGGGGTTGATTCCTGCTATCTGAACCTCGCCGCCGTTCGGTTTGAGAAGACCCAGAATGATTCTTATAGTGGTTGTTTTTCCCGCGCCGTTGGGACCCAGATAACCGTAAACCCAGCCCTTGCCAACCCCGAAGGAAACCGAGTCCAGAGCCGTGAAGTCACCATAGAGCTTTGTAAGGTTGGAAACCATGATAACCGGTTCAGATGCCAAATCGTCCACGAACCCCCTCATCTCTTGCGTTGGTTCTCCAGAGTATTTAGGCTTAACTGCAAAAACCCCTGACGCGAGAACCCAGCTTTCACTTTAACCTACCTCTCCATGGACTGGCCGCTCTCCTGCTTCGTGTGTTTTAAATATGGCTTGTCGCAACTGTTTGATGAGTCAGCGAAGAAAGGGGAATATTGTTTGACGGTTGAGGAAGAGGGGAAGGAATGCGAAGTCAACACCAACACCAAAAAGAAGTTTGAGTTTCTAGAGGACCTGCCGGGGATCGGACCCGCCACCGCCCAGAAACTTCGGGAGCTGGGTTATCACACTGTTGAGTCTTTGGCAATGGCTACCACTCGCGAGTTAGAGCCAGCCGGCATAAGCGACAAAAAGGCATTCAGCGTTATTGATGCGGCTCGTTCTCAAATCAGCGTCGCTTTTGTGAGGGCGGACGAGCTTCTCAGAATGCGGCAGAGCGTTCTCCGCTTGACGACTGGAAGCAAAGCCATGGACAGAGTCCTCGACGGTGGACTGGAAACGCAGACCATAAGCGAGTTCTACGGCGAGTATGGCAGCGGAAAAAGCCAGATTTGCCATCAGCTCTGCGTGAACGTTCAGCTTCCTCCTGAAAGGGGCGGGCTTGGAGGCGCGGCACTGTATGTTGACACGGAAAACACGTTCAGGACCGAGCGGATCGTGCAGATGTCTAAGCATTTGGGGCTTGACCCGGAGCAAGTTGCGAAGAACATTATTTACGCTGAGGCTTACACCTCTGACCACCAGATGTTCCTACTGGACAATGCGGATGAGGTCGTTAAAGAGAACAACGTGAAGCTGATCATCGTTGACTCTCTGACGTCGCACTTCAGGAGCGAGTACATAGGCCGTGAGATGCTCGCTCCTCGACAGCAGAGATTGAACAAGCACATGCACAAGCTTATCCGCCTAGCAAGAGCTTTCAACGCCGTGGCAGTCGTGACGAACCAGGTTATGGCTAAACCAGACGTGTTCTTCGGCGACGCCGTTCACCCTATCGGCGGTCACATCGTGGGGCATACGAGTCACACGCGGGTTTATCTCCGGAGAGCCGCTCATGGTCCCGTTCGGATTGCGCGCTTGGTTTCAAGCCCCTATTTGCCCGAGGGAGAGGAAATCTTTAAAGTAACTGAGAACGGCATAGAGGATGTTTCCGAAGACGAAAGAGATGAAAAGCAGAAGTCCCGTGGTCGTTAGCGAATGCCCATCCCTTCAGCGCTCGTGACACGTTTCTTTCAGCTCATTGTGAACAGGCAGTTCACGGAAGCTGAGCGCGAGCTGGAGAGGCTGAAGCAGAAGATTCACAAGACGGAATGGAACAGGGGCTACTTCAGAGCCTTGTACGGCATGCTGCTTGCAAGGAGGTCGAACAACAACGGCGCTTCCGCATTTTTCTCCGAGCTGGACTTCAGCGACGTTACGGCTTTGAATAGTTACAAGAGGGAATTCTTGGCTCATGTGAAGAGCAGGCTTCACGGAGATTTCGACCGTGGATTTTTCTCCGCTTGGGCAGACTGTATGCGAGTGCTCAGCAAGATGAACATCGCGAATGTTCCAAAAGTGAACAATCAGGTATTGTCAGACAAGGGCAAAGTCGAAAACCTGAAGGACGACCAGCAGGTAACCATGGAGAAGTTCTTGGAAGAAACAGACTAGACTAGAGATAAGTTGCGAGCAGCGTATAGAACAGAACCCAGAAGATTATCCACGAAAGGAAGAATATTCCAATCCCGGTTGTCAGGATCTTCCGCGGCTTTTCAACCTGGTGGACGAATTTCGCCTTGAGGATGTAGTAGGAAACCAAGTACGTGACGAGTGCCAGAGAAATGCCGTTCAACAGTTTCGGACTCCACCAACTCGTGCTCTCGGGCTGTCTAACTTCAAAATCATCTCCATAAACGTCACCAGTCCCGTTGACCGCGCCGAAGACTATTTTGCATGTTTGGGCGCCACTTGGAGCGTTGAAAGTGGTCGAGACCTGTGACCATCGCTGAATGTTACCCGCCGGCATCGAAACGTTGTTTTCGCCTATCAGTCCTCCCGTGTCATTGAACCATCTGATCCCAAAAACAAACTGAACCCTGTCAATTTCTCCCGCGAAGAACCCGGACACCAGATACGGGTATCCTTCACGGACGGGTTTGACATCGCCCATCCACTCGGCGCTGGCATCGGTAACGTTAATCCTCAAGCTTCTAGTCCCTGTTCTCGCGTATGCAGTGCTCCATTCTGCCATGGCTCCCGACGAGAACCAGTCCTGCGGCTGAGCGTTCCCAGCTTCCACGGAACGGTTCACAACGAGGTTTGTGTAGATGAGTCCCGTTGCAAACGCGTAGCCTACGCACAATAAAGCTGCTATGATGCCGAGAGCAAACCTTGACCAGTAGATTTTAGTGAGGGGCTTCATGTCCTTCAGCGTCTTTGCAATTATATTTCGGTTAATGATTTAAAACTGCCTATTTATAGTTTAATTGCAGATCAAGTTCTTACTCTTGGAAATCCTTCGTTACAGAGCGAATCACTAACAAAAATCATTCGATCGTTCGCGTCCGATAATAGCTCCCGAAGGCGATGACCAGATTCCCTGTCGAGGCTAAGCTGGTTTGCCTACCGTAAGAACCCGTGAACCGAAGGAATTCGTGGATTGATCGACGGATACGTAAACCTTCTTCTTGGGTATCACGCATGGAATAACGCAAATCTTAAATTTGATGTATCCAGAATAGGAAGCCTGAGGAAAACTCACATGCCTGAGGATGAATCCAAAGCCGCGTTGACAACAAAAAGGCTCATATTCATCAGCGTCGTGCTCTACGGTATAGGTTACCTTCTTCTCGTTTTGGGACCCTTATTCTTGATGGCTGAAGTATCCGACGTGTTCTCGATGTTTGTGGGGGGACCGATATACGTAACAGTACTTCTTTTCGTGTCCTGGTTCATACACCTCGTTTTTTCGGTCTCGATTATTCGAAGCGGTGGTTGGGTTCGTATGGGCGACGTTGACCTGTCATCCGCGACCACTCCGTTTTTCGCCTATGCCCTGAGTTTTGTGCTGGGCGGCGTGATTATCATGGTCACGATATTGCTGGGTTCGGGATTTCCCCTTCTCAACTTCTTGTTCTCTCTTGTGTATCTTGTAGGAGGAATTCTGTTGCTAGCAGGGTTTACAGTATATCAGGGAGCCAAAGAACTTGCAGGGGCTGTTCTGCTCTTGGCTTCAGTAGTTCTCCTGTACATCGTAGGTTACGTCATCACGTACTTAGGACCGACAGGGATGCGATATGATTTGGTTGGGTCTTCCTTTAGCTATTTAGGTGTGCCCGTTCCGGGCCCGCTCATGTCACAGTTTTTCGTTGAGGCGGCAAGCTTGTTGATACTTACCATCGTAGCCGTTGTTTACAGTAACCCGGCCTATAAGGGCGTGGAATCCAACAGGCTGATCGTGTCTCTGTTCTCTGTCTCAGCTCTCGTGTTTTCGGCGGGGTTGATGTACTTCAACTTTTCAGCGGCATGGCAGTTTGTGAACAAGTTGATCTCAGGTTCCAGCGGGTTCATCCACATGTGGATGCTAACAGTAGGGTCTATCATTGCGGGAATATCGGGCGTGGTAGTCGTGGTCTCTGCTGCGTATATTATTGCTCCCTATGCTCGGAAGTCCAAGTAGCGAGACCGCTTCTCTATTGTCGTCGTGGCCGTGGTCTGGTTTGGCTGACTATTTATAGTTCCATAGTTATACATTTTCGAGTGTGGAGAAACTGGTAAGAAAGAGGGAGTTCACGAGTTTCGACGTGGCGGCCGTGGTTCGCGAGTTGAAAGAGTCTGTTGCGGGTTGTCGGGTCAGCAAGATCTACCAGTTGGACTCCGATACTTTTCTTTTCAAGTTACACAAGCCCGACAAGCCCGCGTTAAGCTTGGTTTTGGAGTCTGGTAGGCGCTTTCATTTGACTTCTTATCTTCTGGAAAAGCCCGTGGTTCCGCCTGCTTTCTGCATGGTCTTGAGGAAGTATCTTCGTAACGGCTGGTTGACGGGTGTTGAGCAGCATGAGTTCGAGAGGGTTGTGGTTCTCTCTTTCAAGGCTGGGGGTGGCGTGCTGCGTGTTGTTCTGGAGCTTTTTGCGGAGGGCAACGTTGTTTTGGTTGATGAGAAGGGCAAGATTCTGCAGGCGTTGCGTTACAAGCGTATGAGGGATCGTGACGTGGTTCGCGGTGAGGATTTTCGGTTTGCGCCTCCTGGTGGAGAAAACCCGGTGAGAGTCAGTAAGGCTGAGTTGCAGGAGGGGTTGAGGGGTTTTGGCGGTGTTGAGGTCGTGCGGGCTCTGGCTAAGTTTCTGAGTATCGGCGGTTTCTATGCTGAGGAGGTGTTGTTGAGGGCGGGGGTTGACAAGACGAGGCTCTGCAGTGCTTTGGGCGAGTCGGAGATCGACGGCATTTTTGGCAGTTTGCATAATATGCTCTCTGAAGTTTCGGAGGGCGTGTTGGAGCCTTCTGTTGTCTTGGGTGGGGATGGTTCTTTTGTGGATGTTGCTCCCATCGGGCTCAAGCATTACGAAGGGTTCAAGCGAGTTGTGTACGGTAGTTTTAACGAGGCTTTGGATGAGTTTTACGTGAGGGTTGTTGCCGCTGAGAAGGCGGCTGGGGGTGTGGAGCTTGAGGAGTTGGGGCGGGAGGCGGAGAGGTTTAAGCGCATTATCGAGAGTCAGGAGAAGGCGTTGGTTGATGCGAAGGCTGAGGCTGAGAAGGATAGGCGCATCGGAGACCTCATCTATGCTCATGTTGGTGAGCTTCAGGTTTTGATGGACAGGTTTCTGGCGGGGAAGGAGGAGGGGAAAAGTTGGAGTGCGATTGTCTCTGGGGTTTTGGCTGAGAAGGAGGCTGGGGTGAAGCCGAGTGTTTATTTTGAGGGTTTTGACGCGAAGAATCTTGTGGTTAACGTGTGTGTTGATGGTTTCGGGTTTGGTCTGAGCTTGCGCGAGAGACTGCTTGACGGTGCGGCGCGGTATTATGAGAGGGGTAAGCGGGCTAAGCAGAAGCTAGAAGGAGCGAAGGTTGCTCTGGAGGAAACCCGCAAGAGATTGTCAGATGTTGAGGAGAAGGTTAGGGAGGTTGAGGCGTTGGGGCGTGTGACGCCTGAGGAAGCCATAGAAGAGTTGGAAGAGCGGAGGGTGAAGCATAAGGAGTGGTTTGAGAAGTTCAGGTGGTTTGTGAGTTCTGATGGGTTTTTGGTTGTTGCTGGTAAGGATGCGGTTAGTAATGAGGTTTTGATCAAGAAGCATGCGGATGTGGGGGATGTGGTTTTTCATGCGGATGTTGTGGGTGCGCCTTTTGTGGTTGTTAAGACTGAGGGTAAGGAGCCTTCGGAGAGTGTGTTGCGGGAGGCTGGGGAGTTTGCTGCGGCTTTTAGTCGTGGTTGGCGGGAGGGTTTTGGGAGTGTGGATGTTTACTGGGTTAAGCCTGGGCAGTTGAGTAAGGGTGGTCCTTCGGGGGAGTCTGTGCCTCGTGGGGGTTTTGTTGTTCGTGGCGTGAGGAATTGGATGCGGAATGTGCCGTTGAGGGTGGCTGTGGGCGTTTCGGTTGATGAGGAGGAAGGACACGTTAGGCTTGGTGGCGGTCCCGTAGATGCGGTTAAGGCGAAGGCTAGTGCGTATGTTGTTGTTGTGCCCGGCGACGTTGAGGGCAAAGAGTTATTCCGGCGCGTTCTGAAGAGTTTGGCTGGGAAGTTGCCGAAAGAAGCGCGGGAAGTGGTTGCAGAAGCTTCTATGGAAGCGATAAGAGAGTTTATTCCTTATGGAAAAGGGAGGGTTTTGACTGAATAGGTTCAGAGTGAAGGTTACGGTTGGGAACATTCTTCTTTTGCCCGCAGCCGAAATACACGGCAAACTTTCAATACCAAATTGTCTTTCTCAGTAGACTTATAAGGTAGAAAGGTGCAATTAAAAATGGGAGGGTTACTGTTTGTTCAATTCCACATGTTCTTTCAGTGCGTCACTACCGATTCCCAGAAGTGACCATGATAGAGGGTTCAAGATGTGGAAATGGCAGCTCTTGTCGTTGGTTTTGAGTATTGCGTTGGCGACGTCGGTTGGTTTGGGCATCTACCAGAGTCACAACGCCTCGAATGATTTGGCTGGAACTGTTCTGCCAGATGGGTCGATGAGTTTCACGTTTCTGTGGGGACCAGAGGCTCAGCACTACGTTAATGGAACGTTCAGGATAGACGTAATCGTGTCGTTTGAAACTCTAACGTGGGACAATGCATCAGCTGAAACCGTCAACATTGTTGTGAAGGTTCACGACGACGACTACAGTTCAGACGCTTATTTAGGGCTCACGTTGGACATGAACCACAATGGCAAAATTGACTTCGGACCTACCGACGACCCAGCTCTTTTGTTTGCAGACAACACGACTGTCAGGAGTCCCTTTCTTGAGGAAGAAGGATTTCTGACGTGGCCTGAAATGCCTATAGAAGGATTAAATGCCTGCACATACTATCTGGACGAAGGCTACACTTTCGGACCGTATAGGTTTGCCTTGGGAGAGGTTATGTCAAAGTTTGGCAGTTTCCCAGCTTACATTCCCGTTCACATTTGCTTTGGCCGAGAAGTGTCTTTTCAATTCTGTGCTTATCCAGACAAGGAAGCAATTCCTGAAATTCCAGCATACATGATCCAAATTACCGCTGTAAATGCTACGATTGCCAGCCAACTGGTGGCAGTGGAGGGTAAAATAAACCCACCGATATCATTCAAGTTAGTACAATTGCTTTTCTGGAAGGACGGATGGCCCTGCACAAGCGGTCCAACCATGACAGATAGAGACGGCAACTTCAAAAGAGTATTTTCGGAAAACTGGTTTGAGTCGGGGACTTACAGTGTTTCTGCTAAGCTGAACAACAGCACAAGCAACGCCGTGGAATTCATGCTAGGGTAGCGAAGAGACTTGTTGCAAAACGCAAGAAACAAAGCTTCATGTCTGGTCACTCTGTCAATTCTCCTCATATCTTTGAATACTGTTTGTTCTCCCAAAGTTTTGGCACAAGAAGACCCGATAGAGCTGTGGGCGCTTATCATCTCCGGAAGCAACGACCGGTTAGATTTCTCTAACGATGCCCAGTAGGTGTACCATGTGCTAACTGACCATTACGCTTTTGACGGTATTTATTATTTAGACGTATTTACAAACCGTTCTGGAGCAGATGGTCTCTCAACGCTGGCAAACGTGAGATGGGCGATCACGAACTGGACTGCAAGCAGAGCTGATGGAAACGACATAGTTTTCATATATTTCACTAGCCACGGGAGAGGATATAATGCGGTAAAAAATGTCAACGATTATGGAAGACCTGAGTTCGGCGGTGACGAAGGAGACGAGATACTTGAGATTTTTCTGGGGCAGGATGTTAACGGCGACGGAGACTTCGATGACTGGGCAGGCATCGATGAAGGTTTGCAAGTTCTAGGTGATTGGTACTGGGATGATGACCTTGCGGCTGACCTCAACAGCGTGAGTGGCGAGATAATTTTTGTGAGGCAGGGATGCCTAGAAGGAAACCAGTCCTGTTTTGGGGGTGGCTTGATTGATGATATAAGTGCTGCAAATAGGATAATCATGAGTTCTTCGAACGAAACTTACTACTCTATGGGTGATACAGATGCTGATGGGCAGCCGGGTGACGGTTACAGCGAGTGGACTGAGGCCTTCGTTGATGCTCTGCATTACGAGAGAACATATTACAATTTAACCAGCAACACGGTCATTCACACGGGCATTCCAGTTCATGCTGACTCAAACAATGACGGAAACGTAACTCTTCTAGAAGCATGGACATATGCCTGGAACAACGACGAAGCACGCATTGCAGGTAAAGAAACACCCTGGCTTGATGACAACGGCAATGGACTTCCAACTTTCATAAATGGCGCAGACCATTTCGATCCAAACGATGGTGCTCTGGCAGGACAGGTTTGTCTGGAACCCAGTCTCCCGAGAATATTAGGAAAGCTGGGCTTCACGAACATATCTGAGTCGACAATCGAAACTTTTCCTCCAAATCATAATAATCTCAACGTAACGCTCTATGTTGAGCTTGCCGGTTTTCACGATCAAAATGAGCTGAGCTGGTATCACGTAAACACGAGCGAATATCACCTGCTCTTCTCCGGTCCCGAGGGGGGTGACGGATTCCTTGAAAACCACATAAGTAAGACATTCGCTGTAAATGGCGAATTCGGTTTGTCATTCTTGTCGCCTGAGCACAGATATTTCACAGAAACTGGTAGGAACGGCGATGGGATGAAACATGCCATGGTTTACGTGAATATGGACAACAAAAAGATGTTCTTGATAGGTTTCGAAAACCTCTTTGGCGGAGGTGACAGGGACTACGATGACATGGTTATCTCACTGGAACTCAGCGACACCCCGCCAACCACTCCGACAATGACTGGCCCCAATCAGGGATATAGATTCACATACTACACGTACTATGTAAGCGCTAATGATCCCGAAAACGACGATATTTATTATGAATTGGACTGGGGCAATAACCTGTGGGTGGGACCGTATGGACCTTACCCCTCTGGTGCCAATGTAACCGTAGGACATACTTGGGGAACCCCAGGAGAATACACCATTCGGACCCGTGCGAAAGACATATACGGAGAATTAGGCGCCTGTTCTCCAAATCTAACCGTCACGATTCCTAATAGAGCGCCAAACACAACCTCAATTTCCGGAGAAAACTTCGTTTGTCCAGCACAAAATTATACTTGTGCCTGCATAACAACAGACCCTGATGGAGACGGCCTCTGCTACGAATTTGACTGGAACGATAGCACACCACACACAATGACTGGCTTGTGTTCTCAAAACACAACCGTGTACGCTTCACACGTTTGGAACTCAGATGGAAACTACAGCATACGAGTTAGAGCCAGAGACCTGTACCCCGGAGGAGAAAGCCAATGGTCTCAACCTCTGAACGTAACGGTCGACACCCCCCCGAACACGCCTTCCAGACCCTCCGGCGACGTTCATGGAAATGTTTACGCAACATATTCCTATTCTACAAACACAACCGACCTTGATGGCAACAATGTGCGATATGAATTCTACTGGGGAAGTGGCTGTGGAACCACTACGACAGACTGGTATCCTTCAGGGGCAAATGCAACCGCGTCACATTCGTGGAGCAGACCCGGAAGACCCACGGTTTGCGTCCGTGCACAAGACACTTACGGAGTTTGGAGCGAATCCTGGTCGCAATACGTCGTAGTCAATATTACGCAAAATGACGCCGGCTGCGGAGGAGATGCAGGAGACAATTTCACCAGCGCGACGTACGTCAGCTGGGGAACACCAACATACTGGGGAACACTTTACGCGTCTAACCCAACAGACACCGACGACTACTACAAATACTACGTGTTTAGCGGACAGAGCATGTATGCAAGCGTGACGCCACCACAAGGGGTTAACTTTGACCTGCAGCTCTACAATCCCGCAGGAGTCCTTAAAGCGGGTTCCTACAACGGTGCCAACCAAATGGACGAAATATCCTACACCGCGGATTCAAGCGGATACTGGCGCATAAGAATAAACACAACCACCAGCGGAGAAGGGCAATACTCCTTCATATTGGGCTCCGCACCACCCGGAGGCGGAGGAACATGCCCGACACTTTTCGCCTGGAACGGAACAGCCTACGTTAACCAAGGAGTCATGAACATCCACAACCCTTCAGGCGAAGATGTCTTGCACGAAGCTCTAATCAAAGAGGAAGACGTGAGCATAACGAACTACAAAGCCACTTTCAGGCTCACGGAAGGCTGGCTGGGCTTAAACTTCTCAGAATCAGTCATAGACCAAGTCAAACTGTACGTCGTAGATAGCTATGGAAACCGATATCTCTGCCCATTAATAAACGCGACTCACAGCAGACTCGGAAACGTTTGGCTGCAACTTTTGTTCAGCGACAACTGGAAGACAAACCTGCTCCTCTTAGAAACGGTAGACCTAACGTTCCTCGTGCCATACCAAAACGTCCAAAGCTACGTCTTCGTCATCGAAGGATGCAATCAATACAAACAATGATGAAGGAAACGACCGTTATTCTTCACCTTCTATTTGACGACGCTCAAAGGGCCAAGTGAACCTCTGCTTGAAGCTATATATAGGGACGGGATACTACCCGCAGAGAACACAAACGGGCACAGCCGCTGTTTGTCTGACAAGACTTTTCACAGCAGCGACAACACAACAGCCCAGCGTTGTTAAACAAAGCAGAATCCCACCCCAACAAACCTACACAGTCTGCAACGCACACAAGAAACGACGATTGTTGGGCTTTGGCACGTTAATGGCTATTCCATCATTCTCCTCCAGCCGCCCTTGACAGGCTGTATCTTTACTTAGGAGGTGATCCGGCCGCAGGTTCCCCTACGGCCACCTTGTTACGACTTTTCCCCCCTCACGAAACTAAGATTCGACGCAGCCACAAGTGACCACGCCTCACCCAAGAGTCGCTCGGGTGGAACGACGGGCGGTGTGTGCAAGGAGCAGGGACGTATTCACCGCACGATGATGACGCGCGATTACTAGGGATTCCATGTTCACGAGGGTGAGTTACAACCCTCGATCCCAACTACGGCAGGCTTTCGAGATTACCTCCCCCTTTCGAGGTCGGAACCCATTGTACCTGCCATTGCAGCTCGCGTGTGGCCCGGGAGATTCGGGGCATACTGACCTGCCGTGGCCCGCTCCTTCCTCCGCCTTATCGGCGGCGGTCTCCCCAGT
>Ga0315280_10000242_pt1 | contig 105781 bp, 87 predicted proteins | sample YL17G06_40_MG_FD_203697 | JGI IMG/M metagenome (GOLD analysis project Ga0315280, IMG submission 203697) | Sediment microbial communities from Yellowstone Lake, YNP, Wyoming, USA - YL17G06_40 | ecosystem: Environmental > Aquatic > Freshwater > Lake > Sediment | place: USA: Wyoming | collected...
CGACCCATGAGTTGCTTCACCAATAGTGCCAGCGTCAATCGCATCATCTACGGCGTGATAAGCCATCTGAACCAACACTGGAAGGAGAATCCTTTGCCTCAATTTACACAAGAATATTGACACTACCAACGCTCAGCGGTATCGCCGCCTAGCGATGTTGACTTTTCGTGAATAACGCCTGATAATAGCAGATGCTATGGTGAAAATAAGACTGCAGAGAGTAGGCGCAAGGAACCAACCCAGTTATCGTGTTATCGTTGTGGATTCCCGGGCACCAAGGGACACTGCGTATATAGAGAGGATTGGGCACTACAATCCCCGGACTAACCCAGAGACCGTGGTGATCGAGCAGGCCAAAGCAGCCAAATGGCTTCAGCAGGGTGCTCAACCCAGTGAGGCAGTTGCCAGGCTCCTCTCCAAGCAAGGCATCTTGGCCACCCCTGCCAGGCCCCCTGAGGCCAAAGAGACACCAGCTCCTGAGGCAGCAAAATGAAAGGCTTGGTAGAGTACATCGCCAAGTCGATCGTCACAGTACCCGATGCCGTCGTAGTAACCGAAGAGACCACTGTAGACAAGAACGTCGTTCTGAAGCTGCAGGTCGCCCCGGAAGACAGAGGCAGGGTTATCGGCAAGCAAGGCAGAGTTGCAGAAGCAATGCGCACCCTGCTAAGGGTGGCAGCAATACGGGCAGGCGTTCGGGTTCAGTTAGAGATCCTCTAGAGTTCTACAGATTAGATTCTGCCAGCTCCTAGGGAGCGTGTCTTTCTCTTCTCTTCCTTCGTTCGCTGACCTTCAAGCGAGCCAAAGATCTCCTCAGAGCAGCTTCTGCTGCTGCCAACTCCGGCTCTGTGAGCGGCCGCCTCATTTGCTCTTGGGCACGCTTCTTCGCCGCCTCCGCGCGAGCGGCATCAATATCATCAGCGCGTTCAGCAGCATCGGCCAGGACGATGACCTTATCGCCCATCACTTCGAGAAAGCCGCCGCTGATAGCCATAAACGTCTCCTGACCGCCCACCCTGAGACAAAGCTCCCCAGGCTCAAGCATGGTCATAAGCGCGGCATGGTGCGGCAGCACAGTAAACTGCCCCACAGTTCCGGGGGCGATGATGGCGTCCACCTCACCGGTGAACACCGGGCTCTCGGCTGTAACAATCTCCAACTTCAGTGTTGCCATAGTTACATCCCCAGGCGTCTGGCCTCTTCCACCGCATCCTCTATGGTTCCTACCATGAAGAACGCCTGTTCCGGCAGAGCATCATGCTTTCCATCCAGGATCTCCTGGAAGCCGCGCACTGTCTCCTTGATCGGTACGTACTTGCCCTTTCGTCCCGTGAACGCTTCCGCGACAGACATCGGCTGAGACAGGAACCTCTGGATGCGGCGAGCCCGCGCTACAGTCAGCTTATCTTCTTCCGATAGTTCTTCGATACCGAGAATGGCAATAATGTCCTGGAGTTCCTTGTATCTCTGCAGTACCTTCTGTATGCCCCGGGCCACAGCGTAGTGTTCCTCGCCCACTATCTTCGGATCGAGAATACGAGATGTTGAGGCCAGGGGATCCACAGCGGGATACAGACCCAGGTCTGCGATGGATCGCTCCAGAGCGATGACGGCGTCAAGGTGGCCCATGGTCGTCACGATTCCCGGGTCAGTGTAGTCGTCAGCGGGGACGTAGATGGCTTGGAACGAAGTGATCGACCCCTTCTTCGTGGAGGTGATCCTCTCCTCCAACTCGCCCACTTCGGTGGCCAGGGTGGGCTGATATCCCACGGCTGATGGCATTCGTCCCAGCAACGCCGAGACTTCCATACCGGCCAAGACGTAACGATAGATATTGTCGATGAACAGCAGCACGTCCTGTCCTTCGACGTCACGGAAGTACTCCGCCATGGTCAGTCCGGTGAAGGCAATTCGCGCCCTCACTCCGGGAGGCTCGTTCATCTGCCCAAACACCAGCGCCGTTTTGGCAATAACGCCGGAGGCTTTCATTTCCGCCCAGAGATCATTGCCTTCGCGCGAGCGCTCTCCTACTCCGGCAAACACGGACACGCCACCATGGACGGTAGCGATGTTGTGGATCAATTCCTGAATGATGACCGTCTTGCCCACACCGGCACCACCGTAGGCACCGATCTTACCGCCCCTGGTGAAGGGTGCGATGAGGTCGATAACCTTGAGGCCGGTTTCCAGTATTTGCGTGCTTGTTTCCTGTTGATCATAAGCAGGTGACATCCGATGGATGGGCCACTGCTGTTCAGCCTTGACTGCGCCCAGGTTGTCCAAAGGTGCACCTAGTACATCAAACAGCCTGCCAAGAGTGGCATTGCCCACAGGAACAGCAATGGAAGCGCCTGTGTCGATCGCCTCGACACCACGTGCGAGCCCCTCCGTCGGCATCATGGACAGGCACCTCACCCAGTTGTTGCCGATGTGCTGCTCAACCTCAAGGATTATGTTGCCTTCCTTGCGAGGAATTTCAATGGCATTGTATAGAGCCGGCAACTCCTCAGGGGGGAACTCGATGTCAACTACTGTGCCAATTACTTGAGCTACTCTACCCTTGGCCATGTGTTCTAACCTCCTAGGCTATCGCCTCCGCTCCACCTGTGATATCAAGAAGTTCCTTGGTAATCATCTCCTGACGAGCCTTGTTGTACATCAGGGTCAAGTCCAGAACGAGATCGTTCGCATTGTCGCTGGCATTGCGCATGGCAACCATTCTGGCTGACTGCTCGCTGGCAATCGACTCCAGAACGGCATGATAGACTTCCATCTCCACAAATCGTGGGAGAAGCTCAGCCATTACTTGCTTTCGTGCAGGTTCGTAGATGTACTCGATCTCAGCCTTGCGCTCACTCTTCGCCGGCTCCACGGGCAGCAACTGCTGCATCACCGGCCGCTGAGTCATGGTCGTAACGAATCTGCTGTAGGCCACATAGACCACGTCACAGTACTTGTTGGTATAGTCATCAATGACAATCTTGGATATCGGCAGCGTATCGAGAAGAGAAGGCTTGTCCCCGATTCCGGTAAACTCCGCCCTGACCTCACGACCGTACCGGATCATGAAGTCTCTGCCTTTGCGGCCGACGGTTATGAGGACCGAAGGAACGCCCCGCTGTGTTGTGTCGACCACGAAGTTGCCGGTGCTCCGGTTCATGTTGGCGTTGAGGCCGCCGCAGAGACCGCGATCAGGAGTAATGTGAATGATCTCGATCTTCTTCATCTCTCGCCTGTCGAGAAGAGGATGGCCACCGCCGCCCTGCTGTGCCGCCAAGTCAGCCAAAACCTGTTGGATCTTGTCTGCGTAAGGTCGGCCAGCCAGGTCGCGATCCTGGGCCTTCTTCATCTTCGAGGTGGCCACCATCTCCATGGCCTTGGTGATCTTGGCCGTGGATTGGATGCTGCGTATGCGCCGGCGAATTATGCGTAGATTAGCCATTCTGCGTCATCTGCTCCAGCATTCCACGTTTCTCCCGGAATTCGTTCCTTTGCGGCATCCCTAGCCTACTTGGCCCTGCCCTGCTTGAACTCCGCGATGGCCTTCTTCAGCGCCTCTTCGTTCTCGGGACTGATATCCTTGGCACTGGTAATAGCCTTACCTATCTCAGGATGATTCGTATCCATAAACTTGTATAGATCAGTCTCAAAAGCTGACACCGTGTCCACGGGCACATCATCCAGATGGCCGTTGGTAAGCGCATACAGAATTATGATCTCTTTCTCCAGCGGCAGCGGTGTATACTGAGGCTGCTTGAGGAGCTGAGTGCTTCTCTGTCCTCTTTCCAGCTGCGCCCTGGTGGCCTTGTCGAGGTCGGCAGATCCAAATTGAGCGAAGGCAGCCAGTTCGCGGTACTGCGCCAGCTCCAGCTTGAGCTTGCCAGACACTTTCTTCATGGCCTTCGTCTGTGCTGAACCACCGACACGTGACACGGACGCACCGGCATTCAGGGCCGGGCGAATACCAGCGTTGAATAGGTCCGTCTCCAAGAATATCTGGCCGTCGGTGATCGAGATGACGTTGGTAGGAATATAGCCTGACACGTCGCCCAACTGCGTCTCAATAATCGGCAAGGCAGTGAGAGAGCCTCCGCCAAACTCTGGTGAGAGCTTGGCTGCCCTCTCCAGCAAGCGGCTGTGAAGATAGAATACGTCTCCGGGATATGCCTCACGTCCCGGCGGACGACGAAGCAGCAGCGAAATCTGGCGGTATGCCCAGGCATGCTTGCTCAGGTCATCATAGATCACCAGGGCATCCTTGCCCTGCTCCATGAACTCTTCACCCATGGCACAAGCAGCGTAAGGGCAGATGTACTGAATGGGAGCCGAGTCAGAGGAACCAGCAACCACAACGATAGAGTGCTGCATGGCCCCATGAGCCTCCAGCGTGGCCACGAGTTGAGCCACCTTGGACACCTTCTGCCCGATGGCGGCGTAGATGCAGATCAGATTGCCGCCCCTCTGGGCGATAATGGTATCGATGCAGATCGCCGACTTGCCGGTGAAGCGGTCGCCGATGATCAACTCTCGCTGGCCGCGCCCGATGGGGATTACGGCGTCGATGGCCTTGATTCCGGTATGTACCGAGACATTGACCGGTGCACGCGTTACAACGTTCGGAGCCACCCTTTCCATCGGGCGAACCTTGTCGTACTTAATCGGGCCTTTGCCATCAAGCGGCCGTCCCAGAGGATCAACCACACGCCCTATGAGACCAGGACCAACCGGTACTTCCAGGATGCGTCCGGTGGACCGTACTTCGTCACCCTCTTTGATAGCCAGCGGGTCACCGAGAATGACTGCGCCTACACCGTCCTCCTCCAGGTTGAGAGCCAGTCCCATAATGTCATTCGGGAATTGCAGCAGCTCGTTGGATTTGGCACCCGACAGTCCGTGGATGCGAGCCAGTCCATCGGCTATCTCCACGACGGTACCTACGTTAACCATCGTTACAGTGGTGCCGAATTGCTGTATCTGCTGCTTTATTACCGAGACAATATCATCACTACGTGTAGCCATCTATCTCACCTCCAACCCGGATTCGGCAGGTACAACCGACGTGAACTGAGTTTATCCGAATCAAGCTATACTCTTCCTCAACTCCTCAAGCCTGGTGCGGGCACTGCCGTCGAGGAGCTTGTCTCCCAACCTGGCGACAAACCCGCCAAGTATCTCCGGATCAACGCTCAACTCCAGCACGACCCTCTTCCCCGAAAGCGTAGCCAGCCCCTTCCCAACTATCTCGCCTTCCTGATCACTGATGGAGACGGCTGTGGTCACCTCAGCCAGTTCTACGCCACCGTAGGCATTCATCAGACGTTTGTACTCAATTGCCAGGCTCTGAACCAAGTGAAGGCGATTCCTGATCACCAGGAACTGAGCCAGGTTCATGGCCGTCGGTGATATTCCCTTCAGGCCGCGGTCCAGCACGTCTTTCTTCTGCTCCGGGCTGACTTTCGGATTGGCCAGAACGGCAGCGATCTCTGCATCTCCGAGAACTGCTGCAATCCTCTCGACGTCAGTCAGCCACTTGTCCAACTGCTTCTCTTCCAGAGCAATCTGAAAGACCGCCTGTGCGTGCCGCTTGCCCGATACACCCTTTGCCATAGTCCTAGTTGAGCTGGCTCTTCTTCGAAGCTAAGCCTTCCTCCAGCACCTTCTCAATCAGTTTCTCGTGTGCTTTCTTGTCCAGTGACTGCTCTATGACCTTCTCTGCCGCCAGGATTGCCAGGTCAGCAAACTCCCGACGCAGCTTGTTGAAGCTCTCCTCTCTGTCACTTTCGATCTGAGCTTGAGCCTTCAGTATCAGCGCTTCTGCTTCCTTGCGTGCTTCAGCCTTGGCCTCTTCTTTGACTCTCTCTGCGTTCTGTGCGGCCTGAGCTATGATGGCCTGTCCTTCCTTGCGCCCAGCCTCGATCTGAGCCCTGACGGACTCCTCGGCGCGCACCGACTCTTGCTTTATTTGCTCGGCTTTCTCCAGACTCTCCTTTATTTTGGCTGCCCGCTCATCAAGCGTCTTCGTCATCGGCTTATAGAGAACCAACGTCAGCAGGCCAAACAAGAGCAAGAAGTTTATAGCAAAAGCTAGTAAGTATGGCAGTTCAATTCCGAGCATATCAGCTCCTTTTCAAGAGAATCAGCTCACCTAGGGCCTTACGCTGGTTTATAGTAAAGCAAGCCAAGGACAATTATTAGTACCGCAGCTATCCCAACGAACAGAAGCGAGCTCAGGAATATCGTCAGGATGTATATAAGTATGCGACTGGGAATACCTTCACCTTCTCCCATGATTTCCTCCTTCTTCGAGCTGTCTTGCTACTTAGCCACCATGGCAAGGATGATCGACACTATCAGAGCATAGATACCGATAGCTTCCGTGAGCGCCGCCACCAAGATCATGTTGGTGAGGATCGCGCCTCTAGCCTCTGGGTTGCGGCCCAGGGCCGTCACTGTGCCATAGCCGATGAGTCCCAGTCCCAGCGCGGGACCCAACAGACCTATGCTCCCCGTCAACGCCACCGCCAGATACTTCACCATCGTTGCATCCATTAATACGTCCTCCTTCTGTTCCTATAGCTACTAATGCTCTTCGCTTCCGTGACCAACTGCCATGGTAGCGAACACTAGCGTCAAGCCTCCAAAGATGAGGGCCTGAATGAAGCCAATGAGAATTTCCAACCCATAGAAGGGCACGGCCATTATCCAGGGTATGAGGAAGGTGGCCGACAAGACCAATATCTCTCCCGCCGTCATATTGCCAAAGAGACGGAAGGCAAAGCTAACCATTCGGGTCATGTGGCTGATAAACTCGAGACCACCTATGATGACGTTGATAACTCCCGTGACCGAGGCCATGAGCCCGTCAACGATCTTGCCCTTGAAGAACAGCTTGATGCCCCGGAAGAGCTCGCCTACGTTGACGTACTCACTTATGTAGTGCTTGAATCCCCTCCCCGTCAACCCCATGATCTCGATGAACAGTACCGCTATCAAAGCCATCGCCAGCGTCATATTTAAGTCCGTGCTGGCCGAACGTATAAGCGGAGGCGCGCTAGTGAGTACCGCTATCTCATCATCAGCCGAAACAGTTTGGCCGACTGCAACATCGTATTCCAGTTCACCCAACTTGTCCTTGGGAGAATTCACAATGACAGACTCACTCTCCCCCGTGTCTATCTTGGCAATAGGTTCTTCGCTCTGATCAATCCTCCGGTGCAGAGTCAGTTCCACAATGGTGCCTGCTACTGGAGCTGTGACTGCGGTGCCATTCTCTGTCGTACCCATCATGATCGCCACAGGCTGACCCTCTGCCACAGGATCCTTCACTGATAACTGATATTCAAACTCGCCCTTGACACGAGCCTTCACTTCTTGGCGAGCCCCATCCGCAGTCTCAATCACGGCGATGACCTCGTCCGCCTCTTCAACCGTTGGGTGCACCATGAGCTCAACTACCGTGCCCGCTTCCTTGGTCGCAATCTTGTCCTTCAACGTGACGTGGATGCCTGGGCCGTAGATCGGCAGCAGAGCAAGATAGGCGTTGAACATCACGAAGATGAATATGGTGGCAACCAACGGCAAGAACCTGCGGCCGTTCTTGTGGCCAGCTACGCTCTCTACGAAATTGATTAGCGTCTCCATCGCCATCTCGACCAGGCCCTGCAGTCGGCCGGGGATTATTTTCATCTTGCGCGTGGCAGCAAAGGCGAAGAGTGTCGCGACTACGACGGTGATCCAGGATGCTATGAGAGTGTTGGTAATAGGAAACGGGCCATCCTTGAGGAATACCGGTTCACCGCGGAAGAAGGATTCGATTTCAAGTGTGGGGACTTTCAGGATCTGCGGCAGCAGTGTGATGCCCATACCTTGGCCTATGGCACCACCAGCCAAACCAACTATGAAGAGGACTAGAACTACGAGGCCGATGAGAGCGCAGCCCCGGCGCGACACTAGTGCTTGCCCCCCGGTGTCCTGTCGTTCTGTTCCCTGATCAGCGGTTCTATCATTCTATAAGTTCCCAGAGCCGCCACCACCAACCCCAGAACAACACCAGCCAATGTAAATATTATCGATGTACCAAAGTGACTGTCAAGCCAGAGACCACCCAGGATGCTGCCACCGATGCACAGCGCGATGTACCACCCAATGCCAACGAACCTGAATGCATAGACCCACTTCTCCATCCCACCCCTGCCTCTGCGCTCCTCGTTACCATGGTCGATACCCAGTATACTATGCAGCGTCGCGCTGCGTCAACGTATCGTGGACCTGCACGAGATCGTTTCCGCAGTCGGTCTCAGCAGCCAGGACCTCTAGGACCTCATTCGGCACTTTATCTCATCCGGGCGCTCCCGCGGTCCCCGACATCTCCATGATCTGTGCCCTTGTCTGTGCGAGAGCACCGCATCCAAGCTGGCCTTGGCCCTTCGGGTAGCTAGCCCGATACGCAGGCGATGTCTGCGGGTTTCACCAGATATTGACAGCAATGGTCGTTTATGATAGTGTCTCGGTCAAAGTGGGACTGCGCCACAGTTATAGACTCCTCGTTTGTAATTGGTGCAGAAGGGGGTGGGCGAGCAGTGGTACGTAGCTACCAGGCGAGATCAATCGCAGGCCTTTCGAGCATCCTTTGGCATTCAGCACATGAAGGCAGCGCCTGTAGACTACGTCTCCTGTCATAGGCACGACCCGAAGGTAAGCCAAGAAGGGCCAGTCAACGGCAGTCATCGATCTCTAGCTCGTACCGCTACACTTCCGCACTGAGAAGCTTTGTCGTCCGGGTCATCCAAGCCAGCCCTAGAGCCCCGCGGGCAAGATATTGACTTAGGCAACAACCGTGAGAAAGGAGGAAGACCATGTCTACCTATGTTATTCTGGCTAACTACACAGAGCAGGGTGCGAAGAGAATCAGAGACATCGGCAAAGCGACTGAGCAGTGGAAAGATGACATCGAGAAATCCGGGGGCAAGCTGGTGTCTTTCTACTGCTGCATGGGATCCTACGACTTCGTGGTCATTGTGGAGTATCCCAGCGACGAGTCCGCTCTGCAGCGGCTCCTCACTTTGGCCATGCGCGGCGACTTCAAGACAACGACGTGCAAGGCTTTCTCGAGCGAGGAGTACGCCAAGATAGTGAAGAGGATATAGGATAGCCTCGACCAGGGCTTAGGTGCCTATACCTTCCTGTTGCGCACAATGTCATGCTTTCTGACTCCGAATAGCGTCAGGAGGGCGATTTCTTGTATTCTCCTGCGGAGGTGACTCCAAACGGACAGGTCTGAGATTGCATTGCAGCTTACCCTGGCAGCCATGGAGAGACTCCCCATCGCCTGCGGGTGTGTCTCCGAGGTCCACTGTCGACGCTGTCGGAGAACTCTACGCTGAAGTCCTGTACAAAGTGGCTCATGCCATCGAGGATACGAACAGGGTCAGACAGAGAGTAGCCGTCTGAGTCCACCTATGGCGATATTATGGTCTTGCCGGCGCTCCAAGGGGCGGAGCCTGGCGAATGAACGGCAGTATTCGCAAACTATCCGCGCATCGACGGCAGCGGCGGCCTCAGCAGCAGCAGTGGTCTTGTCGATCCCTCCAGGATATCGATGGCAACGCTGCCAAAGGCCCACTTGCTGATCCCAGAGAAACCGTGTGTGGCCAAGCCGGTCAACCCTACAGGATTGTCCTCAATATACTTCAATATCATGTCGGAGGCAGGCTTGCCAGTCAGAGACACGGTTCTCACCTTGATACCCTTGTTCGTCAGTTGCTTCTCACGCTCACCCAAGTAGAACTCGGTTGCCGCCGCGCGCGCCTCATTCAGCTTCTTGACATCCTTTTCGTGCTTCTCTGCCTCCGCGACTTCCCTTCCAACGCTTGGATACCCTATCGGCACCGTGACTTGCAGAAGGATAACTTCCAGCCCCGTTGCGCGCGCCAGGTCCTCAATGTGGGGGAGTATGCTCTCGGCCACCGGCGAACCGTCCAGCGGAACCAGAATACTGCGCACGCCCTCCTCCAGACGAGCCGCGTGGCGCTCTGCGGTCCGAACAAGGAGGATCGGCGTGCCCGAGTGCAGCACCACCTTCAAAGCAATACCCCCAAGAGACCAGCGGCTGGTGCCGCTAGCCCCGCGCGAGGTCATGACAATCAATCCAATCCTGTTCTTCTCCGAGAAATCCAGTATCTCCTCAGCAATGTCCCCGATCACGCATGAGTAGTTCACGTCTATGCCGAGCTTCTGCAATTCCTCAGCCTTCTTCTCGAGGTATATGGTGAGAGGGCGCGCCACTGGATCATTCTGCGTACAGGCCGTCATAAGGGTGACGGTGCTATTGAGCCGCCTGGCAAGCCACTCAGCGTATGGCAAAGCATGCTCGGCACGCCCAGACCCATCCAATGGAACCAGTATTCTCTCATACATTGGTACACCTCCCCCAGACACAATCACGCATCTAGTTCAGCATCCGTCCTCTTTGCCATAGGATGCACCCACGCCCCCAACCTTCGTTTGCCCTAGTCGAATCAGAATGGAATCATGTCTTCCCGATTCGTCTGTTCGTGGAGCATAATACATGGGTTATTGTGTTTCGTCAACTGGTCGATCCCGCAATCAGTGCACGTATTATTACAGAGACCAGCGAGTATCCTTGACAATCCTGTCAGGGTATGTTATATGGTAACCGACACTGTCCCGGTACCATCGTACGTATTCTATACTTCGCGACAGTCCCGGCAGATGGCATTCTAGTACCACAGCAAGAACAAGATTCCATCGGGCGGAGGGGGTGATGGGCAATAGGCTCAGTGCTGTCAGCTTGAAGGCATGTCGTCTAGTCCCTGATGGTGTTCGGGACAGCACCCGCCTGGAATCGTTCTGCTGCGTTCTCCGAAATCACAAGGTGACATCACGGCTAGTCTCCAAGTGTCGGCTCCCCGGTACTGCGAGAGATCTCGTGCATCGAAGGCAATGCCAGGTGATTGTGACACCGGTGCTTGTGTAGCGTAAAGAGGCTCACAGACAAGTCTCTAGGTCAGAAAGGAGGGACCAGATGGATCCCGGCGTAGTGAGATGGCTAGCCGCGGCGGTGGTGGGCGGTCTCGGTCTATTCGCTGCAGCGCTTGCACTAGGACTCATTGGCTACTCTACCGTGCAGGCCTTGGGGCGAAACCCAGAAGCCAGAAACGCGATCCTGACGAACATGATACTGGTAGCAGCCCTTACCGAAGCTATCGGTATCTATGCCCTGGTGGCAACGATCTTGATTGTTCTGGTGGCAAAGGCTTGATTGTTCTTGCGGCCTACTAACAGCACGGGCGGTTCACTTCATGAGGAGGAAGCATGGGAGATGTTTCCAACAGGCTGATATTTCTGATCGGTCTGGCAATAATTTTCGCAGGGCTTGCAGTCATTGGATCGATAGTAATCATGGTGCTGGTTTTCGCTGTGTTTGCGCCCACACCGGCCGCGTAGACCAGTGATCAGTCGCGGGATTACTCAACAGACGCGGAAGCAGTCGAACAACGGTCATGGTGATGACCCCGGCAGCGTCCGCTATGCTTATGCTGGTCAGTATGAGTGTGCTCAGTAACTCCGTACAATCCCATGACCCCCAGGCGCTTGCTATGTGCAGGCCCTGCCAGATCGTTCGTTTCAACGGCTATCAACTATGATTTCTGGCGGCACAAGATGACCTGCGGCGCCCTTACGTCGGTCGAGCCTGTGACTGGGGCAGGAAGGTGGACATGCTCCAGGCAACTCAGACTCAACACTAGCATCCGAGGGGGTTCGTAATGCAGTGGCCGGCATTCGTGGCGATTGTCACCGTGGTGATCGGTTCCTATTTCACCATCGGCCTGGTGGTCATTGCATGGCAGGTCAGGCAGTTCGAACAGAGGTTGAGGCTGCTCGAGTCATACCCCCAGCAGATTCGCGCTAACATCGGGCCAAAGTCCGAGCAGATTGTGCACGACGTGCAGGCCTGCATCCGCATCCAGGGCTGGGTACGTCGGCGCGACGTCAGAGACCTGAGGGCAAGGATCAAGGATATCAGGGACGCCATGGCGGAGTACAGGGATACTGAGAGATGGGAGGAGAAGGGATACGACAGATTGTATCCGATGCTTGAGCTTCTAGAACTCGAGATTCGTGGCAAAGCCAAAGACCGCGAACCCGGCTACGATGGATAGCAGTCCGCGGCACCTTCCCATCCACCTTCGTGCTCTTCGCCTTCTGACACTCCCCACAATCATGGCCCAGCAACACACGACAGCCTGCCTGAGACAACTTCCTCCAGAATAGAAGCGCCACCACGAGTCACGCCGGGCAGGACGCCCTTTGAGGTCTCACCGCCAGACCCAGCAGACATGGCTGCTTTCTCTCCTTGACCTTTGCAGACCGCGCTCAGGTCGCCTATAATAACGATCGCTACTCTTCGAAGAGAAGGCCGAATGGGGAAAAGACTTGAGATCATAACACAGCAGCGCCTGGAGAAGGTGCAGAAACTCCGTGAGCGAGGCGTCAATCCGTACCCCAATACCTATCATCGAACTCACGCTGCTCAGGAAGCCAAGGCGCTTTTCGAAGGTGGCGGAATTGACCCAGCCTCGGTGGTCAGCGTAGCCGGCCGCATAACCGCCCTCCGCCACATGGGGAAAGCCACATTCCTCGACCTTCGGGATGGGTCAGGCAAGATCCAGGCATATTTCAACAAGAGTCAGCTAGGCCCTGAGAGGTATGAACTCCTGCAGGATTTCGACCTCGGCGATTTCGCTGGGGTGAAGGGGGTCCTGTTCAAGACCCACACCGGTGAAATCACGGTGAACGTGTCCGATTTCACCATGCTGGCCAAATCGCTTGAACCTCTGCCAGAGAAATGGCACGGGCTGGTCGATGTGGAGAAGCGCTACCGCCAGCGATACCTGGACCTCATCTCAAACCAGGCAGCCAGAGATATCTTCCTGGCACGCAGCCGCACGATTCCAGCAATACGCCGCTTCCTTGACGAACGTGGCTTCATTGAAGTGGAGACGCCGGTGCTGCAGCAGATGGCAGGTGGAGCCAGAGCCAGACCATTCACTACTCACCATCAGGCGCTGGATGAGGACTTCTATCTGCGCATCGCCACAGAGTTGTACCTGAAACGACTCATCGTGGGCGGCTTTGACAAGGTGTACGAGATTGGCCGTATCTTCCGCAACGAGGGCATATCCACCAAACACAACCCGGAATTCACCACACTGGAGTCTTACGAAGCGTACGCTGACTACAATGACGTGATGAAGATGCTGGAAGAGATGGTATCTCAGACGGCTCAGTCGGTGCTGGGAACAACGAAGATTGCCTATGGGGAGTTGACCCTCGATTTCACACCCCCTTGGAAGCGCATCACCTTGCGCGATGCCGTCCTCCAGACATGCGGCATCGACTTCGAGGTCTCTCTGAAGGCTGGCCCTGAGAACCTCCGCAGTGTCATGCAAGAGAAAGGCCTGCAACTCGATGAGACCATGAGTCCGGCATATCTCATCGATAAGCTGGTGTCCACGTACGTCGAACCCATCCTGATTCAACCCACGTTCCTCGTCGACTACCCCGTGGAGACGACGCCGCTGGCCAAGACCAAGAGCGACAACAAGGCCATCGTGGAGCGTTTCGAGGCTTTTGCCGTGGGCATGGAATTCGCCAACGCCTTCACGGAGCTCAATGACCCTGAGGAACAAGCCGCCCGCTTCACCATCCAGGAAGAATGGCGAAAGCAGTTCGGGGACGAAGAGGCCGAGCGGTACCAGGAGGACTTCATCCAAGCGATGGAGTATGGCATGCCTCCCACGGGCGGCCTGGGGGTTGGCATCGACCGCCTGGTCATGCTGTTCACCAACCAACAGTCGATTCGTGAGGTGATCCTCTTCCCGCAGCTCAAGACAGCCTGATGGGATTGACGGCAGGAGAGAGATATGCTGAGCATCCAGTTCATCCGACAGAATCAAGCACTGGTCAGGGAAGCACTGGCAAAGCGCCAGGATAGCACCTCTCTGGATGATGTCCTGGCTCTGGATGAACAGCGCCGCAAGCTTATCGCCGAGGCGGAGTCGTTGCGGGCCCATCACAAGAAGGAAAGCAAGAAGTACGGTGCCAGGAAGGCTGAAGGCGCCGAAGAGGCCGGCGCAGCATCAGACAGGACCACCCAAGACCTGGGCAAGATTCGCGACCGTGTGAAGGCTATCGAGACGGAGTCTGCCGCGATCGAGGAGAAGCTTCAGGATAAACTCCTCTGGATTCCCAACATCCCTGATGCCAGCGTTCCCATCGGCAAGGACCAGGAAGACAACGTCGTGGCGCGGACCTGGGGAGAGCCCCGCCACTTCGACTTCCAACCCAAAGCCCACTGGGACCTGGGTGAAGCGCTGGACATCATCGATTTCGCCAGGGGAACTAAGCTGAGCGGCACCAGATTCTACCTACTGAAAGGGGCTGGAGCGCAGTTGCAGCGAGCCTTGATTGCCTTCATGCTTCATTGCCACATTAAAGACCACGGCTACACCGAGATATACCCGCCATACATGGTCAAACAGGAGTGCCTGATCGGCTCATCCAATCTGCCCAAGTTCGCCGACAACCTGTATCACGATGCCGAAGAGGACTTCTGGTTCGTTCCCACGGCCGAGGTGCCCCTGACCAACATCCACCGGGACGAGATACTCGAAGCCAGTTCTCTGCCGCGTCACTACGTCGCCTATTCCGCCTGCTTCCGCCGTGAGAAGATGGCTGCCGGTAAAGACACCCGTGGCATCAAGCGGGGCCACCAGTTCGACAAGGTAGAGATGTACAAGTTCACCACTCCGGAGACTTCTTTCGACGAACTAGAGAAGCTGGTGAGAGACGCCGAGGACATCTGCCAGAAGCTGGGCTTTCCCTACCGCGTGCTTCAGCTATGCACGGGCGATCTGGGTTTCGCTTCCGCCAAGACCTATGATCTCGAAGTGTGGGCCCCGGGCTGCCAGGAATGGCTGGAGGTCAGCAGTTGCAGCAACTGCACCGATTTCCAGGCGCGAAGGGCCAACCTGAGATACAGGCCGGAGCCAGGCGCCAAGCCGCAGTTCTTGCACACCCTCAACGGTTCCGGGCTCGCTCTGCCCAGAGTGCTCATTGCGGTCCTGGAGAACTATCAGCAGGCGGATGGCAGCGTGGTAATACCAGATGCTCTTCTGCCATTCACAGATGGGCTGCGGGTCGTAGAGAAACCAGCGTAGCCCTGCGGCTACTGCTCGGGCTTCCTTTGGGCCTCCTGACCCACCTTCATTATCCGAGCCAGCTCTACGGTACGCTTTGCCAGCGCCCGTGCCGAAGACATACCCAGCTTGTCTTTCAGTACACCCAGCTTCTCATCCAGAACGAACCGGCCGCTTCCACCATCGCTGGAGACGCCAACAGCGCCGAACTGGCAACCCCCTTCCCCAGGGCTGGCCAGCACCATGCCCCACATGAGGTAGGCCGTGATCACACTGAGCAGAGCCGTCTCGGCCCCGGCGTTGCGCATCCAGGCCACAGTCATGGCTCCCCCCACCTTGTTTCGGAGCACCCCTCGATAGCGCTTGCCCAAGACCAGGGCCCGGAACCTGTCCATGAACACAGCGGAGTAGCCCGAGAGTCGGCCTGCATATGTCGGTGTAGCTATGACCAGCGCATCAGCCTCAATAATCTTGGGGTACATCTCCAGCATGTCATCCTTGATGCAACAGAAGGAACCTTCTTCCTGTTTGGACGTGCACCAGTTGCAGTGCCGACAATCACCAATGCGCTTCTCTATCAGCCGAACAGACTCGGTGCTGACGTCACCCAATCCCTCAGCCGTCTTCAGAGCCTCGGAGAGAAAGACTTCGGTGTTGCTGCCCCTCACTGGACTGCCGCAAATACCGAGTATCCTGATGGGCATCGGCCCTCCTTGATTGTCAAAGGTCAGAGGTTGTTTCACCACTATCTTTCAACCCCCTGGCCCCCATTCTTGGGGGACAGGGAAAAGAATTTCGGGGACACCCCGAACCCCGGCAGCATTCTGCTGCACCGTGATGGCGCAAACTTGTAGGGGCGCATTGCATGCGCCCAGGACACCCCCAAACCCTCGGCAAAGGGGTAAGGACGCGACGAATCGCGCCCCTCCGGCCCCTCTGCACACCCCAATACGTGGCGCGGCAATCTAACGCAATGGTCTGATCCCGTCAAGTCACCCCGAGATTGCTTCGTCGCTTAGCTCCTCGCAATGACACCAGAACGGTTTTGGTAAGTGTCAGGCCCGCGACCCGACCTCTATACCGATAGACTCTGCGTCGGGTCAGGGACCCGACAACCACGGCCTCTTCTGTCATTCCCGCGCAAGCGGGAGAATCCAGCGGTAGGGTCTCTAGGCAAGCTGCGCCTTGCATGCCGGGCTGAGGCTGCATTCAATGTACTCTTTCATCATCCGGCGAGTGCAGAACCGAGGTGCCAGAGTTCTGATGGATTCCTTCATCATGCGCGTCCAACCATGAGGCACACCCTCTCGGTCTCGCATGTAGAACAAGGGTACAACGTCCCTCTCGAGAATGCGGTAGATCGACTCCGCATCCGCTCTGTCCTCTTCTTCGGTGGTTGCCGGTTTGACCGCATCACCAATGGCCCAACCGTTGTCACCATTGTAGCCTTCATCCCACCAACCATCGCGCACGCTCAGGTGCAAGACGCCGTTGAGCACTGCTTTCATGCCGCTTGTCCCGCAGGCCTCGTTCAATCTTCGCGGTGTATTCAACCAGATATCAACGCCTTGAGCCAAGTACCGCGCCATGTGCATATCGTAGTCCTCTAGGAAGGCTATCCGCCCCATGAAGTCACGATCTGTTGCTAGAGTAAACACTTGGCTTACCAGACCCTTAGAGGGAAAATCCGCCGGGTGTGACTTCCCGGCGAACACAATCTGAACAGGCCGGAAGGGGTCTCTCACAATCCGTTTCAAGCGTTCAAGATCCTGAAATATCAGCGTCGGCCGCTTGTAATCAGCAAACCGCCGCACGAATCCAATAGTCAGCACGTCTGGATGTAGCAGAGCACCAATAGCCACCAACTGGTGTGCCTCGACATGACCCGTGGCCCAGGCCGTCTGGGCCAACTCGAGCACGATGCCCAGGAGCTTGTGTCTAAGGAAACGGCGCACCTTCCACAGATCCTCGTCAGGTATCTTCATCACGTTTTCCCACATGGAAGGATCGTCATGCCGCTCTAACCAGTCTGCTCCCAGGTACCTCTCGTACAACTCGCGCATCTCGAATGCCACCCAGCTAGGTGTATGAATGCCATTGGTGATGTAGGTAATGGGAACACTGTCCTCTTCAACCTTTGGCCACAAAACATGCCACATCTTCCGAGCCACGGCGCCATGTAGCCGGCTGACGCCATAGCGCTGCTCACTCATCCTCAAGGCCAGTGCGGCCATGTTGAACAGGCGGCCATCTGAACCTTCCAATTGGCCCAGCCTGAGGCATTCCTTTCGACTGACCTCCAGCGAACTGCAGTAGTCAGATAGATATTTCTCCACCAGTTCGGCTAGAAAGACGTCCTGGCCTGCCGGCACTGGCGTGTGAGTCGTAAATATGGTGCTTGATCTCACATTCTGGGCCGCCTCTTCGAATGACGCACCTCTTTCCATCTCTTCCCTGACCCGTTCCAGAGTCATGAAGGCAGTGTGACCCTCATTCGCATGCCAGACTGCAGGTTGAATCCCCAGCGCTCGCAGTACACGCACGCCACCCATGCCCAAGATGATCTCTTGCTGCAAGCGAATCTCTGGATCAGCCACATAGAGACGCGCTGACAACTGTCGCTCATGCGGCGCGTTATCAGACACGTTAGTGTCAAGCAGATAGACGTCCCCCCGACCCACCCTAACTCTCCAGACAGCAACGAATACAGTCGCTTTGCCAAGGGGAACCTTTACCAGAACCTTTCTCCCATCACCGGCCAATACTGGTTTGATCGGTGCCTCATCGAAATCCAGTTGCCGATAGGCCTCTTCCTGTGTGCCAGTGGCCGAGATATGCTGGTGGAAGTAGCCCTGCGGATACATGAACCCGACTCCGACGAACGGCAGCCCAAGATCGCTTGCTTCTTTGCACATGTCGCCGGCGAGGATCCCCAGGCCGCCAGCATAAATGGGCAGAGAGTTGTGGATAGCGAACTCCATCGAGAAGTAGGCCACCGGACCTTTCAGCAGGCTCGGGTAGTTTGCCCCGAACCACGTCTTCTTGGCTGACATCTCGGCATCAAATGCCCCCATGACGGAATCGTACATGGCCAGAAATTGCGCATCGGCAGCGAGTTGCTGCAGCCGTTCGGGACTGGTCTCTCTGAGCTCCTTGACTGGATTGTGGCCGCCGTATCGCCACAGTGCGTAGTCGAGTCGGCGGAACAACTCGCGTGCCTCCGGATGCCAGCTCCACCACAGGTTGTTGGCCAACTCCTCGAGCCTGCCCATCCGTTCCGGTATCTTCCAGCCAAGGCTCTGATCTGCCATGTTCACCCCTATTCTGGTCCCTAGTTCGGGCTCTGTGTCTGTAGTGAGGGGAGTCTGGTCAGAGCAGATTTGATCTGCTCCATTGGAGAGCCAATCTCTTCTAGCTTTCCAGCCAGATAGGACTCGTAGGCATCTAGGCCAAAGTAGCCATGGGCATTCAGCGCGAACAGAATGGTCTTCTTCTCGTTTGCAGCTTTGCAGGCCAGCGCCTGTTCAGCAACGGCCTTAATGGCATAGGCTGACTCGGGTGCTGGGACAACGCCTTCGCAGTGGGCGAACTGGATAGCCGTCTCCAGCGCAGCGTCCTGCGGATAAGCCACCGCCTCGATGATCTTGTGGTCGTAGAGAGCACTGACGAGCGGTGACATACCATGATAGCGCATGGCGCCTGCTCGTATGTGAGCAGGAACGAAGTCATGCCCCAGTGTATGCATCTTAAGCAGTGGCAACAGTCCATGAGCATCGGGATAATCATAGGCATACTTGCCAGCGGTCAGGCTGGGCACAGCCGCCGGTTCCGCCGCGATGAAGCGGGTCCTCGGTTTTCTCAATTGGTCCTGCATGAAGGGAAAGGAGAGGCCGGCAAAGTTGCTGCCGCCTCCAACGCAGCCGATCACAATGTCAGGTTGCGCTTCGGCGCGCGCCATCTGCTTCTTGGCCTCCAGGCCAATCACCGTCTGATGAAGAAGCACATGGTTCATCACAGTCCCCAGAGCGTACTTCGTCTCAGCGTCACTCATGGCCTCCCAGACGGCCTCGCTGATGGCCAGGCCCAGACTGCCGGGAGTTCCCGGGTTCTCCGAAAGCGCCTTCTGTCCCGGCTTTGTCTGGCCACTCGGGCTGGAGATCACCTCGGCACCCCAGAGATCCATCATGACACGACCATAGGGCTTCTGATCAAATCCCGCCTTGGCCATGTAGACCTTGCACTTGATGCCGAAGAACTTGCACGCCACGGCCAGGGCAATGCCCCACTCGCCAGCGGCAGTTCCGCTGACGATCCGTTTGATGTTCTCTTCCCTACAGTAGTAGGCCTGCGCCACAGCGGTATTGAGCTCATGGCTGCCAGCCGGGCTGATGCCTTCGTACTTGAAGAAGATGCGGGCGGGTGTGCCCAGCATTTTCTCGAACCGTTCAGCTCTGAATAATGGTGTGGGGCGCCAGAGCCGATAAGTGTCTCTCACGGCTTCGGGTATCTTGATCGTTCGGCTCTTGGTGTCTAGCTCCTGTTCTATTAGCGCTTGCGGGAATAGATCCTCCAGGTCATGACGTCCTATGGGGTAACCGGTCCGGGAACTAGTGGCGGGGGGCAAGTCGAACGGCAGATCAGGTACTATGTTATACCACTCACCTGGTATGGCCTTCTCGTCGAGGGTGATCTTGACGTCCATCGTGCCTCCTCTGATTGACCGAGTCCTGGATCACCACCACCCTGCTTCTTGCGCTGGCGGGCCGTTTGGCCACACAGGGCAAGCGATACTTGAAAGGGCGGATTCCCCCTAGAGATAGGGGTCCAGGGCCCGGATGAAGTTCTTGTACACTTGCTGCATCTCCCAGATTATGCCCGAGGGCCCCAGATTCCACCATTCCTTTGGCGTGAAGTAGGCCGAGACCTCAGCCTCCGACCCCGAGCGGCCGAACCACTGGATGAGGTGCAGGTTATCCGACTGAATCAACCATAAAGCCAAGTCAATCATCTTGCGATCCTTGGTAAGCTGGGCTTTGTTATACGCCTCCATCATCAACTGAAACACCGCCTGCTGAGCCGGGTTGCCAAGAAAGAACTCTAGTCCCCCCTCGCCAGCCCAAGTGCTGGGGAAGGCCGACAGCGGCAGTTCATAGCTCCGCTCCCGGAACTTGGCGATCGCCTCGCTGGGAGTTAGGGTCCTCACACCCCGCTTCGTGAGCTCATCCGGAAGCTTCTTCATGAAATCGAAGATGCCGGTGTCTTTTGAGTGATGTTCACCGAATGTCTCGTAGTCCCAGGCCAGCATCACGAAGTCGCCCCAGGTCTCTCTCACCCAGTGGGCATAGGCATCGGCCATCAGTGGGTAACCCCACCATCCCCTGTTCGAGAATCGATAGCCGACATCGTCACTTAACTGGTAATGGCGTGGCAGAAGCATCAGATCCCTGCCTTGATGATAGAGGTGTGTCGGCTCACGCCACTCCATGACCCAAGGCCGACCGTCCATCAAAGCACCTTTGAAGCCAACGCTGTTCAGCGCGTGATAGATGGGGTCGGACATCAGCATCTCTGTGGTATCCGTCACCTCGGGCCTCTTGCCTATCAACTTCTCCAGGTTGTCACGAGACCAAGCCATCCGCTTGGCGAAGGCGGGCAAATCGATGAGAGGCAGGAAGCTGTGATAGGGCTCTACATTGACCAGCTCCACGTTGGGATGGGCCGCCAGCTTCCGAAAGAGGGAAAATAGCTTCGCGTCCCACATCTCCGCTTGCCGCAACGCTGACAGCGAGAAACCTATGGAGAACTTGAATCCCTGATTGGCGAATTGCAGGAACATCTCAGTCGCCGGGTAGTAGCACCAGGTAGCCACCTTGTGGAAGTAATACTCGTTCATGGCCTCATCGAAGAGGCAACGCTCTATCTCCGCTGGTTGGGCACCGCTGGGGATCGGCTGAGCGGGCAACTTAAGCCGCCTGGGCTGATGCAAGATAGTGTAGATGACCAGGTGTTCGGCCATGTCTAGGCGGCTCCCCGGCAGCCCCCGGGACCTTTGGGCCCAGTGGGAAGCAGCTCTGGAGGCAACTTGGACGGATGGAAATGTTCCTCTGGCAGCGGCTCTGGTTCACCATACAGTGCGCCTTGAACCCTGGCTTGGTTCTCCAGCTTGTCGACGAGGTTCTCTACCGCCGCTTCCCAAGTGTAGTAGCGCGCCGTGGCTCTGGCGGCACGACGCATACGGGCGCCCTCCTCAGGATAGTCCTGCAGGTAAAGGACATGTCCCACGATCTCCATGGGATCAGCAGTCTCCAGCACAAAAGAATTGACGAACGGGATAGCATAGTCCTCTCCCGTAGCGCCGGTGAAGACAATACCGCCGGCAGCCATGGCTTCCAGGCCAACGAGGCCGAATGGCTCGCGCCCGCTGTTGGCCAACACCCCGTCCACGGCATGGTAGATCACCTGCAAAAAATCGGACGGCAGTTGGAACGTGACATCAATGATGTCGGCGGAAGCAGCTTCACGAAGTGCAGCCAGATAGGACCCAAAGGAGCGGTCCTTGGCCCAGGCTTCTCTGATCGAAAGCCCCAGACTGCGGGCGTTGTTCATCACCTCACCTCGGTGCGGCTCCATTCCGCCCCTGGCCAGCAGTGTTGTCCGGCAGCCACTTTGCTTGAGCTTGGCCACCGCCTGCACTGCCTGGTTCCAGCGCTTGTCAGGATCCCAACGAGCCACCTTGCAGAGCACCAGTTCCGAGCCCAGCGCCCTCCTTACCTCTTCCGCTATCCTGGCATCAACGTCACCCAGCAAGCTCTTGGGAATTCCATTGGGGACAACCAGAGGATTGACACCCCATTCCCACATCGTGTGCTTCATGAACCGACTAACGGTAGTAATAGTGGTGGTAAAGGTCAACCGACCCCAGTTGATTCGGTGGAAAGAGAAGGTATTGTTGGCGTTCCAGAACAGCACCGTATTGTTCCTCAATCCATTCTGGTAGAGGACATCGCTGATGCGGCACATCACCTCAGCGGTGTGCCACTCCTCTCCCAGAACAACGACCAACTTCCCTTCTGCGGCGGCGGGCTTCACGATATTCTCTTTCACAAACCACGGGACGGACTCGTTGTAGTCCCGGAGCTTGTCCTCTTCACCATCGTATACGCCGTTGGGATGATGCTTGCTGATCCACTGGCACCAACGGTGTAGTATCAGCTTGCCACGCTCCTTGGCCTCTTCACCGGGGCGATCCGGATCGCCGATGAAGAACATGTGAGTAGAGAAGCCCATACGTGCCAGTGTCGTGGCCAGATTGTCCACGCGCACGCCCAGCCCGCCAGCCGTGGAATAACTATCTGGGCCCTCAAAACAGAGGACGACGAACACCGTGTTCCCGGGGATGATGCTCTTCTGTCTCATCATCGGTGCTGAGCCCTTTTCGCTAAATGTATTCTAACATGCGACACTTCAGTACACAACAGGAGAATCAACCCTCATCGGAGCAATGGTTGCAGTTGACCGGAGCTGGTTGGCCTCGGTTGACAGAGGACAAGCCACCCTCCGCGCAGGCGAGTGGTCAATCGACCTTCTTTCGGTTACACTTACTACCAGTCTCGTTTCTTGAGAGCGCTGGCACTTGAAGCGGAGAGTCCCAGCAACCTATGGTGCGCAATGACGGGTGATTCTTCTCAGAGACATGCCACTGCTGCGCAGGCAGGGATTTAAGCCCCAGCACTAGGACATAGAACGTGTTTCGTCGTCCAAGGGACAGTCGGAGTCGCAGAGACAGAGTCGAGTCCATTCTCCGCTTGAGAAGAACGACACTCAGTTGCATGGCCGTCGGATGCGGTTCGCTGCTGCTGGGGATGGTGGGAAGCGGGGCAGGCGCCATGTGGAGCTTGGCGCTGGGACTGGGTGCCGGAGTCGGAGCATTGTACGGCGGGCTGGTCGCCTTCGCTCTGGGCATGATAATGATCCCTCTGAACAACCGGATAGGCACGACCCTCCCTCTGGGTTGCATTTCCGTCGCGCTTCTGCTCTTCTTGATGTTGCTCGGAGCCCTCTTCTGGATGGTGGGGGCAGCAGTCGGCTAGAAAGACCGGCGCAATGGGACCAAGGCAATCCCCACTCTCCTCCGAGATTGCTTCGTCCCGCAAGGGTGTGCAGAGGGGCAAAGCCCCTTTGCCGGGGCTTTGGGGGTGTCCCCCAATTCTCCCAATCCCCCCAAGAGTGGGGTAGGGGGTTGAAAGCGATCCTAATACAATCTCTGACACGCGTAGCTCTGTTATTAAGTCCCTTCAGAGGCACTACACTAGAAAGCGACACTGGATAGCCTCACCACGCGTCAACTAAAGGAGGCCGGCCATGGACTATGTTCAGGTTTTAGAAGACCTCATATCGATAGATACCTCTGTCTCTCCGGAACTGGACCCCAGCCCCAACTACGCCAAGACCATCGACTATCTAGAACCCAGGTTCAGCGAACTGGGATTCCACACGCAGCGAGTGCCCATACCGCCGGAGCATGCAGATGGGAAGGGCGGCAGATTGAACTTGCTGGCCCACCGCAGAAACCAGGGCAAGCCGCGCTTGATTCTCTACACCCACATTGACGTTGTTCCGGCTCAGGGATGGAACGCTTTCACGCCAAGAGTGGAAGATGGGAAGATCTACGGCCGGGGGGCAGCGGACATGAAGGGCGGAATCGCGGCGCTGCTTCTGGCGCTGGAAATGGCCAAGGAGAAATCCTGGAGATTCGACACGTCCGTCATGGTCACCACCGACGAAGAGATCACCCAAGGCAGCCAGATTCGTTACCTCCGCCAGTTCTTGGAGCCGACTCTTGGGGCCTACTTCTTCAGCCTGGATACCAGCTTTGGCTACGTTCAGATAGCCGCGCTGGGCGCCATCCAGATGGATGTGAAAGTGAAAGGCAGATCTGTCCACTCAGGCATGTCCCATTTGGGAGAGAACGCCGTAGAGAAGACCAGCCCGATACTGAACGCCCTGCTGGAGTTGAAGAAGAAGGTCACTCAGCGGAGATCAAAGGTGCCGGTTCACCCAGGAACCGGCCTGAAGGTGATGGAGCCGCGCCTGAACATCAACATGATCCGCGGCGGCCTCAAGGTGAATATCGTGCCTGACGAGTGTGTCATCTCCATAGACAGAAGGCTCATTCCGGAGGAGAACGTCGCCGCGGCCGAGAAAGAGTTGATGCAAACCCTGTCTTCGGTCAAGGATGTGCAGTGGGAAATCTCCAGCATCAGCCGGATCGACACGGTGCCGCCTTTGCGCGACCCGATCACTGGACAACTGGCCGACATCCTGAAAGAGGTGACTGGCCACACGGGTCAGTACGGAGAGATGGGATCGGGGGACTTCGGCCCCATCGTCGCCCTGGAGTGGGGAGCCAAGCTCTTCGGCCTGGGTACCATTCGCGCCGACTGCGGCATCCACGGCAAGAACGAATTTGTCTACCAGAGGGATATCGAGGATTTGGCGTTGATAATATCGCGGTTCCTAACGATGTGAAGAGAAAGCCCTCGAGGTGTCACTCCGTCCTCGACGCGGTATCCATCGTTACTGTTTCCTGGATTCCCGCCTGCGCGGGAATGACAGATGCAGCGCAGGGACACATCCCTGCCGGGGGTTTGGGGGTGTCCCCCAACTCTTCTATTCTCCCCCAAGAATGGGGGCCAAGGGGGTTGAAAGGGAACTGCCGTTCAGAAGCTATACGCTGGATTCCCGCTCCCCGTTTTCACGAGGACAGGCTCCGCGGGAATGACAGGGGTCGCAACGTGTGTTCAGCTACCTCGGCAGGTCCAGGCCCCTGGTGGCTATGATGTTCCGCATCACCTCTGAGGTGCCGCCGGCAATAGTGTTGAGGAGTGTCTCGCGGCTGAGATGCTCTATCAGGCCATCCATAGGAGCACCTTTACTGCCGTGCTGAAGCTGTCCGGAGAGCCCAAGCATCTCCATTCCTGAGCCAGCCATGCGCTGCGAGAGCTCGCTGGTGAAGAGCTTGGAGGCGGAAGCCTCGTAGTTGGCCACTACTCGCTTGGTCTGCAGGCACGCCAGCCGGTAGCTAAACAGCCTAGCGATCTCGATCTCAGTGGCTATCTGCCCGATCTTCTGGCGGACTAAGGAGTCGTCGCGAAGCGACGGTTGAGACTTGACATAACTCACGAGCTGTTGGAAGTTCCTGGTCAGTGTTCCTGCAGTGAGGACACGCTCAAACTCCAGAGCGGTGACGGTATAGAAGAACCCCTTGTTCTTCTCACCCACCAGGTTCTCCTTGGGGACGACCACGTTGTCGTAGAAGACCTCGTTGGTCCGTATCCCATCCAGGCCCCACAACGGGCGAAGGGTAATCCCCGGGCTTTTCATGTCCACTATGAAGAGCGAGATGCCTCTGTGCTTGGGGACCGTCGCCTCGGTGCGCACGGCTATCCAGTGGTACTGGGCGAAGTGGCACCGGGTATTGAACACCTTCTGCCCGTTGAACAGGTAATGGTCGCCCTTGTCCTCCGCCCGTATCTGCAGGCTGGCCAGATCCGAGCCGGCTTGCGGCTCGGTGTAGCCCAGAGCGAACTCGATCTCGCCCCTGGCAATGCGGGGAAGGTATTCCTTCTTCTGTTTCTCTGAGCCGTAGAGGATGATCGTCGGGCCGGCGACGTTCGCGCCCACCATCAGTGCTTCGGGCTTCAGTGCGCCGGTGTAGTCAATCTCCTCATGGAGTATGAAGCGATACATGGGCGGCAGCCCCAGACCGCCGTACTCCTTCGGCCATGTAGGCGTCAACAGCTTGCGAGTCCCCAGTTTCTGCACGAATTTCCATGTGTGCGGTCCCCACCCCAACCCCGAGTCCGCCTCCTCGATCACCTCGCGGGTGACCTCCTTCTTCAGAAACTCCCGGACTTCCTGACGGAACGCTTCCTCTTCTTTCGAAAAGCCAAACTCCATGCTGTCTCCTCTCAAAACGGGCGAAGCTCGGTTATCGATTCTAACGAATTTGCCGAACGGGCGCAAACCTGGCCGAAGTCAGAAGTAGGGTAGGTAGAGTCCTCCATCGGGAGACGAAAATCGCCGATAGGGGATCGAACAGAGAAAAGGGCTGCCGCACGCAATGACGATGGAGTTGGCATAGGCCTTAACCCAGATGAGGAGTCATCTAAGCTTAGGCTGCATCTCTCACCTTTACTTCCCCTTTGGGATCGTGAACATGCCCTTTGCGCCTTGGTAGAAGTTGAACATTGACTTGCAGCTCTCGCACTGATAGCGCTTGACATCAAATCTCCCGAATTTCCAGGCGTTGGCGGGTTTGGCGGACACAGGCCGACCGCATTTTGGACAGACTATCTTGATACCCATATGATCACCTCCATCGACAGCTCTCCAGCAAGTTCATCTGTGCACTTACATGTGGTCTAGTCGTCAACCAGGAGACATCCCAGGCTGTTCCCTATGGAGGACATCTGCCTACTTCCTTATGCTTCCTTCGACAATGGCGACTTCTTCTTGCGTCAGATTGTACAAATCGTATACCAGAAGATCAATCTCTCTCTCCAATGGCGATGTGTCTGCTTTGGGATTGCGTTCCTTCATAGTGATAATCCTGTCGGCCAACTCCACGAACCTCTGCTGTTCGGCGTCGCTTGGTAGCTTGACCGGGAGATTGTCGACCTGGTAACCATTGACATTGCTATTCGTGCTGAATAACTTGAAATACCAATTCATCAATCTGGAATTCAACAATGCTAGCAAGCACTTCTGCTGCAACCTGGAATCTTGTATGAGGATGTAGTTGGATGAGTTGCCACAGAAGGTACCGCCGTTCAAAATGGTCATCTTCAGACGCACCGCTTCGTTGACTCCCGTGATGCCCTGCATCACTATTCTTCTGAACTTGTGGTGTTGAGACTTGGGAGAGGTGTTGTGCTTGAGGAACGCGGCGGAATTCAGATACTGGATCTCGCCCTGGCTCATTTCTTCGAGTATTCTGTATCTCTGTATAGCTGCGCCTTTGATCATGGGCGCTAGTGAATCATCGGTGCTCAAGAATCCCTTATGAAATGTGAGATTCACTTCACCCTCATAGCATTTGCCAAACTCAACCAGCCTAGATGGTGCATTCCGCAGCATATGCTTCACGATGCCTAACTCGGAATCACTCATCAATGGAATCGAATGATTCTCCGGATCGATGGATTTGACGGTAGAACCATTAACATGTACGGTGGGCACTCCAAGAGAGATCTCCCTTGAGTAGTGAGTCCTCACAGGGAACAAGGCGTCCTCTCTGGTATTTCCAATGCACACTATGCAAGTCGACATTTTCACAGCTTCAAAGAGCCGTCTATTGGGGTCATCACGCTCTGGGAATGCTTCGATGAATTTGAGTTGCTTATCTGTCAAGACGAACTCCCGGAGAGCTTTGGCTGAGCTGTCACACATAAAGGCGTATGGGACGATGTAGGTCAACACACCTGTCCTACACATGAGACTGAAAGCACGCGCAATAAACAATCTGAAGAAGTTGAGCTTGCCTCCAAGGGCAACCTTGTAAATTGGCATCGTTCTTATCGTTTCAAGCATCCTTGGAGAGATTCGCTGCCCCTCGGTAATATTCAGAACGTCATAAGGTGGATTGGCGATAACGATGTCGAAACCACCGAACATCCATTCTGGATCAAACCAGCCGCACTCCTTGTAGGAAAACGGGTCCCAGTCTATGAGCTTCTGCCGTATCTGGGAATCTGACGATGCCCATTGTCCGCCTTGTGTGAAGAGTGTCCGCTGCGTGGCTCTGAATTCCATCTCGATTTGCAGCTTCTCTTCTCCGAAACTGCGCAGATAGCTTTCTCTGAGCTCCTTCAGCTTCTTCACGGAGTCTGAGACTCCCATTACCCCCTGCTTCTCCTTAGGTGGCGGCAGCCCAATGAGGGTGTTTGCCGCTATGAACTTGAACTCTAGGTTAGGCAGCGGCTCAATACCTCGATTCTCCTCATTGTCCAAGACCAGTTCATCCACCACCAGGGAGAGAAAACACCTGAGCTTGGCGATTTCGACGGCAATTGGCTGTATGTCTACACCGTAGATAGAGTCCTGGATGATCGTCAGTTTGCGAACGTATTCCTCATTGCCCTTGCGCAGCTTATCTTCGATAATCCTTCTCATCACCGGATGATAGCTGTTGATGTACTGCTTTCTCCAGATCTCTAGCTTAGGGTCAATCTTCTCTAGAGCTACCAACATGCGATGGAGAATGCCCATCGGAAAAGCCCCCGATCCGCAGGCAGGATCAATGGTCTTGATGTCCTTCAGAGCAATGACCACGGCGTTCTTCTCATCGTCCGTGAAGTCGCTGACATCATCCTCGTAGGAGAGCAGACGGCGCAGCTTCTCCACTGAGAAAGTGATCTTCCCCAGCAGGTACTGGATAAGCGACTGCTCCACCATGTAGTCCACGATGGCCCGCGGGGTATAGTAGCTTCCCGTGGCTTTGCGTGCGGTCTCCCCCGTTTCAGGATTCACCTCTGCCAGCAGATTCTCGAAGATTCTGCCCATCATCTCTGGGTCGACAGAGACGTCGGCATCAACAACGCTGTTCTCATCGATGGTGAAGTTGTACCGCTCCAAAACCCCGAAGAAGTCGTCGAACCAACCATCCGGGATCTTTAGCGCCCAATTCGGCGCTTTCTGGTAGTAGTCATTGGGGTGTGGCTCGAACAAGCCACCATTTAAGAACGGGATGCTGTCTGATTCTGGAACGGCAATCTGGCTCCTATCTTTGACTGGCTTGTTCATCAGCTCAAAGAAAAGTGGCTCCAGGATGAAGTGATAGTAGTTGCTGTTGTTCTGCACTGCCGAGACAGAAAGCACACCCGCGGGCATGAGCGGAACTCCGTTCGCTGATTTCTTGTGCTTCAGAAACCAGCAAAAAATGGCACGGCCTATCAGCCGGACAGCGAACTCCTCGTACTTCCTATCGTCGTCATCGGCAACTGAAGGCAAGACCATTTCTCTCTCAAAGTCGTTCCTGCCCGCGAGACGGTAGTAGTAGCTGGCGATCTCCTTGTAGAACTCCTTATTGACCTTCTCCACCGAGAAGGCTTCCTTGAGTTCATCGAGGCTGGAGAAACCACAGTTCCCCACCCTCTCAAGGAAAGTCCTATTTGTCTGGTCCTGGCTCACAAGATAGGTGAAGCGGCGGAAACTGCTGAACACCTTCTTGACACCCAGTGCCTCTCCGTAGACAAGGCTGAATCGGAAACTGCCGTTGACATCAGAGAAGACAAAGATGCCAGCGTCGTATTTCATGTAGCCTTTCAGGATCTTCTTCGCCTTCTCATACTGCGCCTTCTTGCCGCTGCGTTCAGTCAGGTCTTGCCCTACTTCAGCCGTTACGATCACCAGCTTCTCACTGGGGCCAAAGACGATCTCACCGATTGTCTGGAAATTGGAGAATCTGTCATCGTCATAGACTGACAGAGTCTCTTCTACTTCACGGTAGTTGTTGCTCGCGTCAAGGAAGAAGCGATTCAGGTTGTCTTCGACACCGTGATAAATGACTGCTTGAAGCAACTCCTTGCTCATCCCTCATCCTTGATGTTCTCGATAGCAATGATGACTTCCTTGTTCAGTCCACCGATCCTCTGCTTCATCTTCTCCATGTAGTCATCCCCCAGCTCTCTGCGTAGGCCGACCAGTTCCTCTTTGACCTTGCGCTTGGTCGTCTCATCTTTGGCAGTTGTCTCCAAGATGGCAATCCGTCGCAGTGTGTAGTCGGAAAGCGTCTTGTATTCCTCGATGTCCTCGACAATGCTAAGGAGGAAGCCTTGCATGTCTTGATAGGTACCCGACTTGTCCGACAGTAGCGTCTTGATGTTGTTGTAAGCTTTTCTTTCTACACTAACCTCGCTGGAGGGAATAGTGGCTTTGTCGACAAGGTCTCTGATTCTGCTGTAGTTGTTCCAGAAATCTCTGCTCAATGACATTGGTTTCTCGTCCTTCGGGCAACGTATGAGAGGCAATGCCTCCTCAAAGAGCAGGTCGACGGGCTCCTTCCGATCCTCAGAGATGCTCCTGATGAATAAGCCCAGTCCTTTCTTCATGAAAACCGCCAGGGCGTACCGATCGTACCGCTTGGCGACTTTGACTCTCGACGGCAGCCGACTGATCTTGCTCTTCACGCCCTCATCGATATCAGCGTACATTCTACGAATGCTGGTCTGGAAGCTCTCCTGCTCACGATCATCAGGGTTCTCCTGAATCTTCTCGAAGAGCCTTGCGGCTGTGGGCTCCTCATCCGCCGCGAAGATCTTGGCGTCTTCACCGAGTGTGTTGTGAATCAGGAACATCTTCTCTGTGGCAATCTGGCGGCTCTTGACATACTCGGCGCCCTGCTCGGTGGGAAAGAAGTTGTAGGTATACAGGTTGTCAAAGACTTTCTTGCTGATGCGGTTTATCCTCCCCACGCGCTGCACGACCCGCGTTGGATTCCAGGGGATGTCAAGGTTGATGACTGCACCAGCGCGGTTCAAGTTGAATCCTTCGGACATCTTGTCCGTGGTGATCAGTATCTTGTATCTGTCGCTCCTTTTCTGGTAGGTGGCATCGAAGTTGGCCAGTATCTCAGTTGCCTTGGTGGTAGTGAAGTCTCCCTTGACTGAGATGATCTGCCCTGGGAAGCTCTTCTCCAGGTGCTCTTCCACATACTTGACCGTATCTATGTACTCGGAGAAAATAACAACCTTCCTCACTGGTTCTGTGGGCTTGTCCTTCTTGCTCAATACCTGAACGAGGTCCTTTGACAGCCTCGCCAGTTTGGGGTCGTTGTCCACCAGCTTCAGGCGTTCCAGTTCCTCAAGTATGAGTTCGAAAAGCCGCAAATCAGCTTCGATGTCAGCCGAGAATCTCTCCTTGTCCGCAAAAGCGTTGACATCGTAGACCTTGTAGTGTTTGGGGTTGGGGTGATAGTCAGAGGTGAGTCTGGCTTCGAACTCCCTCAATGCAGCCTCTATCTCGTCCTCGTCCAACTCGTATATCTTGTCTATAAGTTTGCGATCCAGAATGTATCTCCCACCGCTCTTCTCAATGAATGTCTGGACGGTCGCGGTTATGGACCTGAAGTTTCTGATACTCTCCCGGAAAGCTCCGAACGAACTCTCAAACCTCTTGACTAAGAGGCGTCTCATGAAGTCGTACAGGTTCTTTTGGATTAGGGCTTCACGGTTCTCTTCTTCGCCTAGTTTGTCTTCAGATAACCCAAGCTTGCCCGTCTCATAGACGAAAGGTCGGTATATGGCACCAGTGAAAAGGCCTCCCTCTCCGAAGAACTCCTTCACTACTCTGTTATAGAATGCTGACTGTTCTGGAGTCAGTTCAAAGAAGGCTTCGCACGGATCTTTGACTTCAGATAACTCATATATTTCCTTGGAGTATTCGGGGTCTCTTCTGAGATCGATTCTGTTTCTGCGAATGGTGACCTGAGAGATGACACTGCGGATATCCTTGGAGAGATACTTGGCCCGCTCGGTAACCCTCTTGAGGTCTATTTTGTCGGATTCAAATAGAGCTTTGTAGTCGCTCAGCGCACTCTCTCTCTTCTTCGGGTCGGGCGAGTTATGGTTCTTCTTGATGTTGGACAGTCTTTTGAATACCTGGCTATATCGCCTGAATTGATCATCCAGGTTGTTGGAGAGTGTGATGTTCGATTTGCCCGGCACGATGAAAAGCTTCAGCAGCGAGAAGATATCTGCTGGTGTGTTGTTGAATGGTGTCGCCGTGAGAAGAATGACCGTCTTGTTCCGGCAGATATTGCTCAAGATCTCGTAGGCTTCAGTATCCTGATTCCTGAAACGGTGGGCTTCGTCAACAATGATGACCTCATAGTCATCCTCGGCCTGCACCAGATTCAGGATTTTCTTCAGACTATCGAGGCCAAGTGACCGTACCTCCCAGTAGTTGAGCTCGAAATCATTCTTGTACTTGTCCCATCCGGTCCTGTTCCCGTCCTTGTCGACTCCCCCGATCAGGGCGGGCGGGCAAATGATGATGCCACGCTTGTTGAGGCACTTTGCCACCATCCCCGCAACGATACTCTTGCCCAAGCCGACAACGTCGGAGATGATGACCCCGTTGTGCTGTTCAATTATGCTGAGCGCCTGAGCAACGGCATCCACCTGATATCGGTACTTCCGATAGCCTTTGTCCTCCAGCAACTTGAACATGTATTCCTTCAGGTTTCTTGGCTTCTGGAGTTCAAGGTATGTCTTCAGTACAAATGCGAAAGCCTCGTAAGGAGTGACCTCGGCCAGCAAAGTGCCCGTAGTCAGGACCTCTATGAGTTCCCGCTTGAAGACATCATCCTCAGTGATCTTGACTCCGTCTCGCCAAAGCTGGTCGAAGTAGTCCTCAGCTTCTTCGGTGCCGTAATCGCTGATCTCGACATTGAATTCGTTCTGGCGCGACAAACCGGCTCTGGTGAGATTGCTGCTGCCCGTTATGAAGCAACACGATTTCAGTTCGTGGTACTCATCTTTGATCTTGAAGAAATACAACTTGGCATGATTGGGTTCTCTGGTCTTTCTGATGACGAGTCGGTCGTCTATGATGGCTTGAATGAAGAACTTCGCCTGTTCGTAGAAGTCTGGATTGTCGAATTCGTCCGAGTTGATGGACTTTATAATCGACTCCCTGAAGGCTGACCAATGCCGATTCCCCTCCATCTTCCTGGTATCACCATACTCAACCAGACCATAGCTTGTCCTGTCCACATTCAGCCCCACAAGCACCTGAAGCTTCAGGCTGGGATTGGCCTTGATGGCTTCGTAGAGCTCTCTAATACCGGAGTAATAGAAGAAGCCGACCAAGAACTTCAGCTCCTTGCTGAAGCCGATCAGCTCCGAGATCCTCCTTTTGAGGACCTTGTTGTCGTTGTTGGTTATGAATGCGCTTTGCGATTTATGAGATGGCACTATCAAAACCCTTGAGCGAGTATCTGCTTGCTACATTACCCTCTAGGTGCAGCCTCCAGTTGCCACTTGCAGCGCTATTGTACCAGAGAGTATCCCAGACGTACATTGCCTGGCGTGGCGGGTTTCGCTTCGGCTCTACCCGCCCTACAACTTCCACATCACAGGCTCGGGGGGATAGGTCTGGGTAGGGGTGAAGCGAGACCTTGTGGCATTTACGGCGGAATCCCCGTTCCGTAGGGGCGCGATGAATCGCGCCCAGATACCCATCGCCCAACACGGCCCCGAAACTGAGGCGTAGGGGCAGGCCCCTGTGCCTGCCCTGGTGGTCGTGAAACGCCAAAACGAATTGGGCAACCACAGGGGGTTGCCCCTACAGGAAACGAATGATGTCATACGACCCGAACAGACACCATCGCCGTTCCATCCGCCTCGCGTAAGGGCACGGCGCGCCACGCGACACCATTCCCCACCCCTTGAATTGGATGCCCTCATCGTCATGTCCAACCGCGTGCATCGGGTAATCGTCGTCCGTTGTAGGGGCGAAGCATGCGATTTCGGCGGATGCTTCGCCCCTACGATTGCGGTCGATCTGATTCGCGCTCGCGTTGACAACCCGCAGCCGCCAACCCTAGAATCGGTTCACATCACCATAACGGATCGACGGAATGGAGATTGTTCTGAAGGGCCTCAACACCACCACTGTTGGCCGCAACATCCTGTATTACCGCACGCTTCCGTCCACCATGGATTTCGCCAAGAGGCTGGCCAAGGAGGGGATAGCCGAAGGGGTAGTCGTCCTTTGTGACGAACAGACGGAAGGAAGAGGGAGGCAGGGGCGAAAGTGGTTTGCCTCTTCTTCCAGCAGCATTCTGATGTCAGTGATCTTCCGCCCAACCCTTGAACAATTGCCTCAACTCAACATGCTGGCCTCACTGGCCATCGTGCTCACCATAGATAGAGTGGCAGGGGTCAAATCTGCTATCAGGTGGCCCAATGACGTTCTTATCGATGGCAAGAAGGTCGCCGGCATACTGATGGAGAATGTCTTTGAAGGCGAAGCACTGCAGGCTGCCATCGTCGGTGTCGGCCTCAACGTCAGCCTAGATGTCTCCGCGTACCCGGAGATTGCGTCGATGGCCACCAGCCTATCAACAGAACTGGGAAGGGAATTGAACCGAGACGACGTGCTGAGACCTCTGCTGGAGGAGACTGATCTCCTCTATCAGGCGGTCAAGCGAAACGAAGACGTGTATCATCGATGGCTGCCCCACGTGGAGACGCTGGGCAAGACAGTGCGTATCAGGTCAGGCAGGTCCGTGGAAGAGGGTCTGGCCCAGTCGATCAACCCCGACGGCAGCATCACTTTGCGCCGTGGCGATGGAAGCCTGGTCACCATAGCCACTGGAGAGTAAGAGATCATAAGGATTCGTCCGTAGAATAGGTGTGTGGGTGTCGGGAAAGACGTGCAGGAGATACTCCTGCCGGAAGTTTGGGGGTGCCCGTCACCCTCACCTTCATCCTCTTCCATCAAGGGAGAGGAGATCGTTGCCCCTAGTAGGGAGGGTTGCAGGAGCACATGGCGAAGAGTGTCTTAAACCCCGGAGCTCAAATGCAAAGAGGGTGCAGGGACAAGTCCCTGCCGAGGGTCTGGGGGTGTCCCCCAGTCTCCTTTTTCTCCCCCCAAGATTGGGGGCTAGGGGGTTGAAGACGGCATCATTTCATAGCTACCTGGAGGCTCTTCCTGGATTCCTGCGTGCGCGGGAATGACACTTATAGACCTGTTGCTGAGTCTCTTCTGAGATACCACGAAAGGAGAATGTACATGGACCTCATGCAGGCGATCAAGGAGAGAAGAAGCGTCCGCCACTACAAGCCTGATCCGGTGAAACCGGAGGATCTACAGTCTGTGCTGGAAGCTGCCCGCATGGCGCCTTCGTGGGCCAACACCCAGTGCTGGAGGTTCGTCGTGGTACGCGATCCCGCGATCAAGGCCAAGCTGGTCAGCGCCCTCAACCCAGGCAACCCGTCCACCGCTGCCATAACAGACGCCCCCATCGTGATCGCAGCTTGCGCCGAGACGGGTAAAGCGGGCTTCAAGCGGGGTGAGGTCTGCACCGACAAAGGCGACTGGTTCATGTTCGACGTTGGCATAGCCATGCAGAACCTGGTGCTGGCGGCACACTCCCTTGGACTGGGCACCGTTCACGTCGGCCTAGTCGATGCCAAGAAGGCCGCCGAGATACTTGGGCTTCCGCCTGGAGTCGTCTTCGTTGAAATGACTCCACTGGGCTATCCGAATGAGCAACCCAGAGTGATACCGCGCAAGGAATTGTCCGAGATCGTTTTCTACGAGAGGTACGGCCAGAAGTAGGGGGATTGTGGGGCAAGGCCTCTTTTCACCCCCCTGGCCCCCACTCTTGGGGGACAAAGAACAATATCTGAGGGACACCCTCAGACTCCCGGCAAAGTGGCTTCGCCCCTCTGCACGTCCCTTCAGGTCCCCCTTTGGCAAAGGGGGATTCCAGGGAGTTCGAAACAGTGGGACACCCCAACCCCCGGCAGGGACAAGTCCCTCGCACCCTTGCACCCGCAACGGAGAAAAGGAAAGCGGCGCCATCTATGGCGCCGCTCGATGCGTTCCAATCGGGTGCCCGACTACTTCTTGGGGGCCTCGGGTGGGGCAGGGGGAGCGGGGTTGACATAGTTGAGCAGCAGGAACTTGGGTACCAGTTCCTCTAACTCTTCTACCGTCCACTTTTCGCCCTTGCGATGGTCCTTGTGTATGGTCTTGACCAGCTCGGGGGCCGAGTAGATGCCCACCGTGCCGCCGGCGGCTCTGAAGGACAGGCCATTTATATTGGCCGCAGCGTCGGTGCAGAGATAGACCACGATCGGAGCTATGAACTCAGGCCCGGGCATGTTGAGGCGGTCTTCCAGCACCTGCTTGGTGATCTTCCCCTCTTCGTACTGCCTCTTGAAGTTCGCCTTGACCGCATCATTCATGGTCATCCTGGTGGCGGCCATGGGGACGAGGCAGTTGCAGGTTATTCCCATCCGGCCGTTCTCCAGGGCAATCACCTTGCAGAGACTGGTTATGGCGCCCTTGGAGGCGCTGTAGTTGGCCTGCCCCGGGGCAGCGCCCAACCATGCCACCGAACTCGGTAGGATGATCCTGCCCCAGCCCTGCTTCCTCATGTACGGCAAGGCATGACGGCAGGTGTTGAAACAACTCTTGAGGTGCACCTTGATCACCTCATCCCATTCCTCCTCCGACATGTTGTGCAACATCCGGTCCCGCAGAACACCCTGCGAGTTGACCAGTATGTCGATCTTGCCGAAGGTGTCCACGCAGGCCTTGATAAGCCTCTCGGCGGCGGCGAAATCCCCTGCGTTCTCGAAGTTGGCAATGGCTGTGCCGCCGGCCTTCTTGATGTCTTCAGCGGTCTCTTCTGCCGGTGGCAGCGTATGCCCCTCTTCCGGCTTCTTGGTAACACCATTCACCACAACCTTGGCGCCCTCGGCGGCCAGCGCCAGCGCTATCTCGCGGCCGATGCCTCTGCCTCCGCCGTTAACTACCGCGCATCTACCTTGTAGCCTATTCCCCATGTCCTCTAACTACCTCCTTAGAAATAACTTGTACATAGAGAGGGCGCCGATCAAAGACACGACAGCATCATGCCAGAGTCGACGCCCATCAATTCATTTATCCTTGCGAATTAGACGTCAGGAGCACCAGTAAGGGTGATGCCACAGACGAACTGTCCAGGGAAGCCACCCTGGCTGTGCGCCAGACCAAACTTGGGATCCTTGAGCTGTCGGGATGGGTCCTGCGCCTTCTTCTGGAACTGGGAGTAGAACTCGTACACCTCGCGGCAGCCGCTGGCACCGATCGGATGGCCAAAGGATTTCAACCCGCCGCTGATGTTGATCGGGATCTCGCCGCCCTGCTCCCAGGCGCCACTCTCAACGTCATTCTTGCCCTGGCCATAGGCGCAAACGCCCATGGACTCCACGCCGATCAGTTCGGCGATGGAGAAGCAGTCATGGACTTCGCACAGGCTCAGTTCTTTGCGAGGATTCTTGATCCCCGCTTGAGCGAAAGCCTGCTTGGCAGCCGATTCGGTGGCATCCCAGTAGGTGAAATCATACGAGGTCATCTCTTTGCCCCACCCAGGGCTGGCAGCGATGCCGAACCCCTTGATGGTAATGTAGTCATGCTTGTGGTTGATGGCATACTTCGGCACGTCCTCAGTGCGGCACATGATGGCCGCTGCCCCGCCATCGGTGACTCCACAGCAATCGAAGAGCCCCAACGGCCAAGCAATTATCGGGGCATTCATCGCCTGCTCCACGGTAATCTCCCGGCGCAACATGGCTCTGGGATTCCGGGCGCCATTGTGATGGCTCTTGACGGATATCTTGGCCAGGACTGTCTTGCCCTGCTCCTTGGACAAACCCCACTTGCGGAAGTAGGCCGTGGCCGCCATGGCATATCGTCCGGGCGCAGCACCCTGCTCCGCAGCATACATCGGGTACACTTTTCCCGGTGCGCCGGCAGTCACCAGTCCGCCAAAACCGAAGTCCTTCAGCTTCTCGAAGCCCAGCGCCAGCACCAAATCGTACTGCTTTGATGCCAGACCCAGGGCCGCCCCACGAACACACTCGGCCCCCGAGGCGCAGCCGTTTTCAACACGGGTGATGGGAAGCTGCTGCAACTGCAGCGTCTGGGCCACTACGGTCCCCATGGTGGCCAAGTCATTGACGTAGTATCCTACCCAACAAGCATCGATCTGCTTGCGGTCTATGCCCGCATCCTTGAACGCTTCGGTGCCGGCTTCGGTGATGAGATCGAAGATGTCGTAATTCCACAGCTCGCCCCACTTCGACAGCCCCATCCCGATGATAGCGACTTTGTCTCTAATACTCTCTGCCATCTCTTCTATCTCCTAACATCTAACGTCTGGTAATCTAGCATCGCACCGGGCGGCCCTTCCACATGTAGTTGCGGAAGCCCGACCCTTCCTTGTTGCCATCGAATACCAGCCTGAACGTCAACTCCATATCGATACCGACATCGATCTTCTTAGGATCCCGGTCGGTCAACGACGAGTAGTATCGGCCGCCACCCTCGAAATCGATCACGGCCCTGACCAGTGGGAGTATGATCTCTCTGGCCCGTTCGTCAATGCTGTATGTAACCAGCTTGCCCTTCTTGTCGGAAAGCCTGACAGGCTCGAAGTTGTCCTGGGTCTGACAGTACATGCAGAATCGCTGCTCAGGGTACTGAATGTTGCCGCAGGTCTTGCACTTCTGTCCGTAGCCGGCATAGAACATCTTGCGGTCTCTCCAGACGAAGGTGAAGGGAGAGCGGCGGGTGGGCCGCACACTGGGCGCAAACTCCATCATGTCACGCATCTGGAGGTACACGCCATAGTTGGGGAGTGGGGCCTTGGAAGCGAGGTGCTTCTTAATGCCGCGCCTGTTGCGCACTTTGTCGATCTGAGGCTGCACCTGCAGGATGTAGGCATCGGCGCCATCGCCATAGTTGGCAAACAGAATCTTGTCGCCCGGCTTGGCGTCTTCCAATGCCTGCACCAGCGTCATAGGAGCGGACGCTGAGCCGGTGTCACCCACCGCATCGTAAAGCGGTGTCACCACCTGCGTCTTGGCATCCAGTCCGACCTTGCTGGCCACCGCGGCATGGCTCCGAGAATCCGCACCGTTGAAGACCGCCTTGGCGAAGTCCTTCGGGCCGACATTGTACTTCTTCATCAGCGCCTTGATGGCATCAGGCAGGATCTTCTCCCAGCCTTCATCCTTAATGAAGCGGTCTTCCCAAGCCCAGTGGTAGGTGTCGTTGGCCTTCAGCCAGGTGTCGTGGAACTCGCTGGAGAGCGCGTAGTGTCCCTCGACGCTGACCGCTACGTCCTGGTCGCCGATGATGAAAGCAGCGGCACCATCGCCGAAATTCGGCTCCAGGTCGGAGTTGGGCGCCGGCAGCCGACAATCGGCCACCGCCACCGCGACCTTCTTCGCCGCTCCGGCCTTGACCGCATTCAACGCCGCATTGAAGGCGCTGGTCCCAGACCGTATGGAGTTGCCGAAATCCGCACTGTCAATGCCTTCAGGAAGATCAGCCGCCGCCCTGACTATGCTCGCCGACTGCTTCTCCTTGTAGGGCGCACTGACCGAGGCGAAGAAAATGCCATCGATGGTCTTCCGGTCAATGCCGGTAAGGCTGTCGACGACCGCCTCGACCGCCATAGTGATGCTGTCTTCATCAGCATTGGCGATGGCTTTCTCGCCTCGACCCGCTGATTTGCCCCAGACCTGGCCGAGCACTTCTCGGCTCATTCTGAACATGGGAATGTAGGCGCCAAAAGATACAATTCCTACCATACTGCTGCTCCTTTGCTCCTTTCCGGGGTTTCGTAATTCAGACCGCAGAAGAGGTTGACGTTGGGACTTGGCTTTGATGAGAAACTGCTGGGCTGCCGTTTCACTAGAAATCTACTCGGCGCGCGTACAACGTCCAGTCTCATGCCTAGTCTCTTTTATGATAAGGTAGGGCGCGATGGCATGTCAATTTGAGCGCTCCATCCCCGAACCCGCGTGGTACAATGTGTCTCATGGGGGGACATGAGAAGAGCAGCCAGTCCCAACTACACACCGGAAGAGGTTTGGGAAGCCGATGGCGGCATTCTCACCCTCGGCGAGGACGAACTGCGAGGGCTGGTCTCGGTGGCACTCTCCAAAGTCCCCAAGAGAGTAGCCAACAGGGTCTTCAAAGGCTGCGTCTTCGTTATGGCCAAATTCGAGTGGGGAGCCGGCACCTACATCCCGAAGGAACTGCTCGAGGGCAAGTGCGTGATAGCCTTATCTGAGAGGCTCATGGACGAGGACCGGAAGAGTGCTGTGCGCACCGTTTTGCATGAGGTAGCCCACTTCTATCTTGGACACGTGCCGCCAGGCCTGGTCACGGGATCAGGCGAGGACTGCGACTGCCGGCAGGAGCAAGAAGCCGATGCGAAGGTTGATGAGTGGCTGAAGGCCGCCAGGCGTCAGCGAAAGGCATCAACACCTGGCTAGGATCGGCCAGGCATGCGGGTGTCCTCCGGCACGCTGCCGAACTAGGGCTGTTCGGCGCATTTAGGAGGCATAGTACGGGCAGTTGCCGGAAGCTTACTGCCCTGGGTCATCTGAGCCCGCTCGATGAGGTGCTGCCATCTGGCCGTGACCCAGCGCTGCAACTCCTGGATATTCTTCCCGTCGAGGTGCCCGAACCTGGCCTGCAGAGAGAGGAACTCATTCACTGGCCTCAGGTGGCCCTTCCGGGCGACCGCCTGGCTGCCCGCCGTCAGGTGGAAAGCGCCGTTCTCGATTTCAAACAGCACATTCCAGCCGGTCTGCACGGCCGTCTCACCGATCTTTATGGTGTCGCTGAATGGGAACCCCCAACCGGGGGGACAGGGGGTGTACACATGTATGAACCTGGTACCACTGATAGACATAGCCTTCTTCACCTTGTCGTAGAGGTCAAGTGGATAGGAGGCGTTGGCTGTAGCTACATACGGCAAACCGTGCGCCTCCATTATGGCGACGATGTCTTTCTGGTGCTGACGCTTGCCAATGACGGGCGTAGTACCCGACACTGCGCCGAGAGGCGTCGATCCTGATCTCTGGTTGCCGGTATTCATGTATCCTTCATTGTCGTAACAGATGTAGATGAAATCCTCCTGCCTCTCGGCAGCCCCGCTCAACGCCTGGATCCCTATGTCATGAGTGCCACCGTCACCGGCAACGGCCACCACTGTCAGTCCCCGCCTGCCCAAGGCCCTCAGACCGGCGACGAGCCCTGCAGCCGAAGCCGCGGTAGACGCGAAAGGGGTGTTGACGCACGGAACGGTGACAGACGTAGTCGGATACATGCCATGCAGTACGGTCAGACAACTGGCCGGCACGGTCACTATTGCCTGGCCGTCCAATGCCTTCAGGATGTGCCGATAGGCCAAAGTAACGGCGCAACCGGGGCAGAGCCTGTTGCCCGGCAGCAGGTATTCCTTTTCGTTCAGATTCACTGCGGTCGTTGGCGACATTGGCACCACCTCAGATCTCACAGATCCATTCAGGATGTCCGCTATCGGGAGTCCCCTTCTTCAGCGAAGCCAGCGACTTGGTCACAGCTTCTGTCATCTCCCTGGCCTTCACATCCCGGCCACCCAACCCGACTATGAAGTTGCGCACCACGGGAGCCGCACGCCGTCGATAAAGGGCTGACTTGATCTCCAAGGATATCGCCCCCTCACTGCCATAGCTGATGTCCCTGTCAAATACCATGACAAGTCGGCAATGCCCTACAGCCTGGGCCACTTCGCTCTTGGGAAAAGGCCGGAACACCCTCAGTCCAAGGACTCCGACTTTGAGCCCACTTCGCCGGAGGCTGTCTGCCGCTACTCTGGCCTCCATCGCCAGGCTGCCCATAGCCACTATGGCGACTTCGGCTTCCCCCAGCCTGTCTTGCCAGAGCAGGCCTGTGTAGTCCCGTCCAAAGAGCTCTCTGAATTCTGCCCCCACGCTGGCGATCGCCTGGGCTGAATTCTGCAGAGCTTCCTGGAGGAGATACCTCAGCTCCATGTAGCCATGGCAGAGCACACCCTCGGCATTGACTCTGGGATTGGCCAGAGTCACCAGGTTGTAGTTCTTGGGATTGCCGGGGTCAAGGACCGTGTGTGGCTTGTACGGAGGCAAGAACCTGTCCACGACCGCCTGGGATGGCGTGTCGACGGGCATTTCGGTGTGAGACAGAACGTAGCCATCGTAGCAGACCATGACCGGTAGATAGACCATCTCGGCTATCTTGTAGGCCTGGACTACGGAATCGAGTATCTCCTGGTTGTTTCGAGCATAGATCTGTATCCAGCCCGTATCACGCTGCGATATCGAGTCCTGTTGGTCATTGAGGACATTCCATGGCGCTCCAATAGCGCGATTCACGCAGGCCAGAACGACAGGAAGACGAGTACCGGCCACCCAGTGCAGCATCTCATGCATGTAGGCCAATCCATGGGAACTGCTCGCGGTAAACGTCCTGGCTCCCACCATCGATGCTGAACAGCACACCGCAAGAGCGCTATGCTCGCTTTCCACGGTGACATACTCAGCGTTGAGATCGCCCTTCTCCACGAATTCGGAGAGTATCTCCGTCACAGGCGACTGCGGCGTTATGGGATAGGCCGCAATGACCTGGACGCGGCACAGCTTCGCCGCTTCAGCCGCAGCAGCGTTGCCATCCAGCATCCGGATGTCGGCCTCTCTAGCCTTTCTACGTCTCACCAAGATCAATCCTCTTCCATCAGGGCACGAATCCGGCTTCCTCAACCATATCTATGGCGTGCGACGGACATACCTCGGCACATATCCCGCAGCCTTTGCAGTACTCCATGTCTACGCGTGGCGGGACGGTCTTGGCGATCACGGCTTCCGGGCAATAGAGCCAGCACAGGAAACACATAGGCACTCCCTTCCTGGCCGGGGTACACTTCCGATTGTCCACGACCGGTCGCGAGGTGCGCCATTCTCCCGTCCGCCCTGCTTCGCCAACGCCCGGCGAAGACTCACCACATATGTGCCCGCAATCACTCGTTCCCATTGCTTCAGTCTGCCCTCTTTATTTCTGTGATATCGAAGCTCTTGGCAACCGCCGCCAGATTCAGACTCGCAGCACGGCCAGGGAATCTGTCCCTGACCGCCCTCTCCACGCTGGACATGCCTACCAGATCTGAGGCCCGAGCGATTGCTCCCAGCATCGCCGTGTTGACCACAATCAGGCCCGCCACTATCAGACCGAGTTCACGGCATATCGCAGTGGCATCGACCCAGGCGATGTTGAAACGGCCATTTGCGTTGACATCGCCAGGATCCCGCGAGGAATTGACCACCAGCCATCCGCCAGGCCGCAGCCCTCTGATCACTGTGCTGTCCCGCAGCAGCGTTTGGTCCAGAACCACCACCATGTCCGGCTCCTCAACCTGGGACACCACCAGGATGGGTTCCACGGAAACACGAGTCGATGCACTGACGGGAGCTCCCCTGCGCTCTGCCCCAAACCACGGTATTGCGGTCACACCCCGATAACCATCGAAGTAGGCTGCCTGCGCCATTATCTTGGCAGCGGTTATCGCTCCCTGGCCACCCCGTCCGTGCCATCTGATCTCGTAGGGCTTCGCATTCATGTCACACCGCGCCGGCATGAGAGAACTGCAGTGCTCCATGCCCCCACCACCTTGCAGGATGCGGCCCTGATTATACTCCAGTCCCCAAACCAGCCGAGCATTTTAGCGACAATGGCAGATCATGGGTGGAACAGGCTTTCCCTCTGACAAACAAGTGAGATATGATGTAGGCGCTTGCCGCGAAGCCGAACAGGAGGGGAGGCAGATGTACAAAGACCCATCGAGATCGATTGCAGAACGGGTTAGTGATCTGATAGATCGAATGACGCTGGAGGAGAAAGTCGCCCAGTTGTGCGGCTGCTGGCCCTTCGAGCTGCTGGGGCGGGAGGGCCTTGACTCCGAGCGGATGAAGACCCGTTTGGCGCACGGTATCGGACAGGTCTCGCGTCTGGCCGGCATGAGCGCTGAGCCGCCGTCGAAGACAGCCGAGGCAGTCAACGCCATTCAGCGCTATCTAATAGAAGACACGCGCCTGGGTATCCCAGCCATAGTGCACGAGGAATGCCTCTGCGGGTATCAGGCCCGGCAGGGCACCGTTTTCCCGCAGGCGATTGGCCTGGCGGCGACCTGGGACCCTGGTCTGGTGGAGAAGATGACCGATGTCATTAGGCAGCAGATGGTGGCAGCGGGCGCTCGCCAGGCATTGGCGCCAGTGCTGGACGTCACTCGCGATCCCCGCTGGGGTCGCACAGAAGAAACGTTCGGCGAGGACCCCTATTTGGTCTCCGCCATCGGCAAAGCCTACGTGAAGGGGCTGCAGGGCGATGACCTGGCCAAGGGCGTGATGGCCACTGCCAAGCACTTCATCGGATACGGCAACTCCGAAGGGGGACTGAACTGGGCACCGGCGCATATCCCTCCACGGGAATTGTACGAAGTCTTCGCCCGCCCGTTTGAAACGGCGATACGGGAAGCCGGGCTGGCCTCTGTGATGAATGCCTACAACGAACTCGATGGCGTACCCTGTGCCATCTCGAAGGAATTGTTGACGGATTTCCTGCGAGGGCGACTTGGCTTTCAAGGACTGGTGGTCTCCGACTACATGGCTCTTGAGACTGCCTTCAACTATCACCGGGTGGCCAGGGATTTGCAGGAAGCGGGTGTCCAGGCAATCCGGGCTGGGCTGGACGTGGAGTTGCCCGCAGCGAACGCCTATGGGTTGCTGGTCGATGCCGTCCGAAAGGGGCTGGTGGACCTGGCCACAATCGACACCTCGGTGCGACGGGTATTGGAGGCCAAGTTCAAGCTCGGACTCTTTGAGAAGCCGTATGTGGACACACAGATAATCTCCGAAGTCTTCGCCAGGCCGGAACGGAAGGAGACCTCCCGCCTCTTGGCTTTGGAGTCGATGACCTTACTGAAGAACGAGGGCGGCCTTCTTCCCCTCCGAAGAGATCTCAAGTCGATCGCTGTCATCGGCCCCATCGCCGACAGCGCACGCTGCCTCCTTGGCGACTACAACTATGTGAGTTTCACGGAAGGCATCGTGGGGATGGTCTCGTCTATTGCCAAAGACCTGAAAGCCGACCCTAGCCAACTGGGTGATTTCGCGGCTTACCATGCGGCAGCCTTCAAGGACTACCTGGAGGCCCCAGACGAGGAGGCGATGACCAGGAAGAACTACAGTATGCTCAGCATACTTGAGAGCATAAGATCGGTTGTGGGTAAGAAGACCAGAGTCACTTATGCCGAGGGTTGCTCCGTGCTGATCAACAATAAAGACGGGTTCCCAGAAGCAGTCGCCGCAGCGAAAGAGGCTGAAGTCGCTATCGTGGTATTGGGAGGAAAGTCAGGGCTGGACTACACCTGCACCAGCGGTGAGACGAGAGACAGCGCATCCCTTGCCTTGCCCGGGGTGCAGCAGGAGCTTCTGGAGGCAGTGCACGCCACCGGCACGCCGGTAGTCCTGGTTCTCGTCAGCGGCCGTCCCATGGCCATTACCTGGGCCGCCGAACACGTTCCCGCTATTATCCTGGCCTGGCTGCCTGGCGAGGAAGGAGGCCAAGCCGTTGCCAGCGTCCTCTTTGGCAACGCAGTGCCAGGGGGCAAGTTGCCGATCTCCATACCGAGAAGCGAGGGGCAAATCCCCGTCTACCACTATCACAAGCCCTCCGGCGGACGCTCCCAGTTCTCCGGCAACTATGTTGACTTGCCCTCGAAGCCGCTCTATCCCTTTGGATTCGGGTTGAGTTACACCACGTTTGAATACAGCAATCTCAGGTTGAGCAAGAGCAAGGTACATAGCACAGGTACCATGGAAGTCTCTTGTGATGTCAAGAACGTTGGCACAGCAGCCAGCGATGAGGTGGTCCAGCTCTACATCCACGACCGCGAAGCCACCATCACGCGCCCTGTTCAGGAACTCGCTGGCTTCTGCCGCGTCCACCTGAAACCAGGGGAGACGCGAACGGTGTCCTTTGGCTTGAAGATGAGTCAGCTCGCCTTCTACAACATTGACATGGAGTTCGTGGTGGAGCCGGGAAACATCGATGTCATGGTTGGCAGCTCGAGCGAAGACATACGGCTCAAGGGCGAATTTGAGGTCACCGGCGATGTCTTGAAGATCACAGGTCCTCGCCCATTTCTTTCCGAGGCAAGGCACCACCCGCACGCCTGACAGATCATTGCCGGCTGGGTAAACACTCCCAGTGACGCACTCCCCGTGGTGAGTTCAACATGCGTTCATTCAGGGATGCCCGAGACCTCACGGTGATCCGTGGTTCGGCAAGCACTGCCTCATTCGCCGCCGAGATCCTGACGTGAATCAAGCTTCCGCCGAGTGACTATCTTGTGACCACTCCAAACAATATCGAGACACCCTTGTGACCATCGCCGAATATACTCTACTTGCCCAGGATTGAAGATCAAGGCATGTGGCCTGTGACTTCTCCATTGTTTGTTGGAGCAGAGAGCCCAAGCGCAATACCAGGATTGCCAATTGGACCGTGAACAGATAACGATGGCGCGGATACGGTGGAATGCGTTATCCGATTCCTCCGTGGAGCGCCCTGGTGAACATGTTGCGCGCTCGCGGCTGGTAGCCGACAGCATACATAGGGGCAATTGCCCTGGAAGGAGACACGTCACTTGACCATGGTGCGTGACTTCTCCGAACTAGGCGGGGAAGTGAAGACCGAAGTGCAGGACTGCCTGAAGGCAGTCCTGGACACAGCCAGGGATGGCATGGCCTTGATCGATGCTGGGGGCACCGTCATCGCCATCAACAAGGCTGCGGTCCAGTTGACGGGCTACACAGAAGAAGACATCCTCGGCAGATCTTTTGAGGTTCTGCGCATGTTCCCCCTCAACACAGTGGCAGATACCGAGTCGCGTTTCAAAGGCACAATGTCAGGCCTGGAATTACCCCCATTCGAAGCAGAAGTGTGCGCTAGCTCTGGCGAACGACTGAAGGTAGAGATCCAGCTCAGTCCCTGGAAAACGGCCAACAGAGTAGCCGGGGCCGTGGCGGTGATGAGAAGCACCAACAGCAGCAGAACATTGCTGACCAGCCCATCGTCACGTGTAGAAGACGACAGGTTTCGTGCTCTTGTCGAGACGACCAGCGATCTGATATGGGAGTTGAATGGCAAAGCTGTCTATACCTACATCAGCCCACAGGTGTACGACATTCTGGGCTACAGACCTGACGAAGTATTGGGCAAGACCCCCTTCGACTTCGTGACCTTACAGGAGGCGCGCCGTCTGACCAAGACCATCATGGCTGCTATCGCCTCCGTGCAACCTTTCAGGATTGTCCAGGTCCCCAACCTGCACAAGAATGGCCAAACGGTTTTCCTGGAGACCAGCGGGGTCCCTTTCTTCGACAGTGAGGGAAGACTGGTTGGTTACCGGGGCATTCACCGCGATGTCACCCAGCGCAGGGCAGCGGAAGAACAAGTGCAGCAGACCATCAAGAAGCTGGAATCGACCGTGGAAAGCGTCATTCAGGCCATCTCACTGACGGTGGAGATGAGAGACCACTACACCGCCGGACATCAGAAGCGAGTCAACCAGCTTGCCTGCGCCATAGCCAGAGAGATGCACCTTCCTATGGAGAGACTTCAAATCATCCGCGTCGCTGGATTGCTGCATGACTTCGGCAAGATATTCGTACCCACCGAGATTCTCATCAAACCGGGCAAGTTGAATGAGCTCGAGTTCTCTTTGATCAGATCCCATCCGCAGTCCGGATACCACGTGTTGAAGAGCATCGAGTTCCCATGGCCCATTGCTGATATCATCCTCCAACATCATGAGAGGATGGATGGTTCAGGTTACCCGTCACACCTTCGCGGCGAAGAGATCGGAGTTGAGGCGCGTATCCTGGCGGTGGCCGACGTCGTGGAAGCCATGACCTTTCACCGATCATACCGACCGGCCCTCGGCCTGGATGCAGCCCTGAGGGAGATCAACAAGAACAAGTCCACGCTCTACGATCCCAAGGTAGCAGAGGCCTGCCTGGACACCTTCCTCGATCGTAGCTTCAAATGGGAGAACGTATGAGCATCCTCAACAAGGAGCGCTATTGCGCTGCAGCAACAGAAGGAGAGGCTAGACAATGATGGCTTCGAAAACAGCCAAGTCATACACCGGAGCATCGCTGGAGATTGAGAAGCTGCCCACAAATGGCCTCATCTACTCCGTCACCGTGGGCAACAGGCGTTTCGAACTTGACCCTCCGGTCGAAATCGGGGCCGGGCAGAGGGTGGCTGACCTTGTTTCGGTTGACGTCCTGTTCGCGGAGCCAGATGCCGATTGCCTCCTTCCCTGAGACAATCCTCATTGACCTCGAGTAGAGTAGCATCCCAGCATCATCGTCTTCGAAACCTCAGTGCAAGGCACACGCAGGAACCACCTCAATTGGCCCGCTCGCCACATGATTTCCGCTTGTCCCGTGTTTTTGAAAGGGATCAACAGTAGATCTGTTGGTGTCATTCCTGCCTGACTTGCCATCGTGGAAACGATGAGCAGGAATCATCTAGAAGGGACATGAGGGAGATCGCGTGTCAAGCGGGGGATGACACACTGTATAGCTGTTGCGAGGGCAGTACACTAGTACAGATCTGTTGTCGCTTCGGCTTTGAAGCTGAACCCGCCCTCCCTAAAGACACGCACACAGGTATCCACCACCCGCGGGTCGTAGAGCACGCCGCTGTTCTTGGTTATTTCACCCAGAGCTTCGTCGAGGCCAAGGGCTGCCCGGTAAGGGCGGTGCGAAGACATGGCCTCAACAACATCAGCCACCGCCAGTATTCGGGCCTCCAGAAGGATTTCCTCACCTCGGACTCCATCTGGATAGCCGGTGCCATTCACCCTTTCGTGATGCTGAAGCACCATCTTGGCAACGGGCCAGGGGAATTCGATCGACTTCAGAATGTTGTAGCCCGCTTTGGAATGAGTCCGAATCATGGCAAATTCAATCTCGTTCAACCGTCCAGGCTTAGTAAGTATCTCCGTGGGGAGTACTATCTTTCCAACGTCGTGCAGGAGGCCGGCAATGTGGATTGACTCGATCTGCTTACTCGGGAGGCCCATTGCCTCGCCGATGGCGCAGGCAAGCTCGGTCACCCTTTGCTGGTGACCGGCAGTGTAGCGATCTCTGGTATCGACCATGGCTCTTATCGCCTGAATGGTCCCTTCAAGGGTCTTCTCCAGCTTCTGGCAGCTCTGTCGGACTTGTTCCTCGGCCTGCTTTCTCTCAGTTACATTGCGCAAGACCCCCAGGAATTGAACAGGGTGGCCACCTGCGTCTCTTATGATGGTCACCGTCGTGTCCACCCAGACGCTGGACCCATCCCTTCCGCGGAGTTCGATCTCCACCGGGTGCTGGAGTTCTGCGCTTTCCTCGCCGTCTCGATCCGCAGCCATCAACTTCGCCGCGATGTCCCGGACTCTTTCAGCTGACAGCGGACTTAGAGCTTCCTCCAGCCCACGTGACAGCGACTCGCCTGCACTGTATCCCAACAGGCGCTCGATTGAGGGGCTTACGTAAGTGGGTCGGAGGTTAACATCCGTGACCCAGATGACATCGGAGACGTTCTCGGCCAGGAGGCGATAGCGTTTCTCACTTTCGCTCAAAGCCTGTTGGCTGCGGCGGCGTTCATCAACATCCCGAATTACGGCTAGAACTCCAGAGGGTCGCCCGTTGGCATCGCACATGAAAGACAGTGCAAACTCGGCCCAAACGGTGGAACCGTCTTTGCATCGCAACTCGAGTTCGATCATCATCTCCAGCTTGCGTGCAGCACTGGCGCTCTTCTCTACCTGAGACAATCCGTCGGCAAAGGCTCGAATAGCCGTCTCCAGGGATGCCGCCGTCAGAGCCTCCTCCAAAGACCTGGCAGTGGCTTCCTCAACGTTGTAGCCAGTCAATCTCTCAATGGAGGGACTCACGTAAGTAGGCCTGAGATTCATGTCCATTGCTATTATGACGTCCTGAGCATTCTCAGCCAGAAGACGATACTTGTTCTCGCTCTCCTGCAAAACCCGCTCTGCCAGCTTGCGTTCAGTGATGTCGCGCAAGTTGACCACGATGCCTTGTACGGCTGCGTCATGAAGAAGATTGGTACCCGTGGCCTCGAGCACCCGCCACGCGCCGTCTTTGTGACGACCGCGTGCCTCAACCCGTATGGTGACGTCGGGGTTTTCCAGTAGTCGGACGAGGCTTTCATTTGCCAGTGATATATCGTCCGGGTGAAGCAGATCTGCCACGGAGTTCCCGATCTGTTCCCCAGACGGGAATCCAAACATACGGTCGCAGGATGGACTCGTGTAGCGGATGCGTCCATCAGTACCCAAAATGGCAATGCCGTCTGTAGTCTTCTCGATGAGCGCCCTGAAATATGCCTCTTTGCTCCGCAGTTCATCGTCCGCTGCCTTGCGTTCGCTGATGTCCCGTGTTACTCCAAGTATCTGAGCGGACTGGCCGCCAACACCACGCATCAGGATCGCCCTGGACTCGGTCCAGATTGTGGCACCATCCTTCCGGATCATCTTCAATTCGACAGGCTTCTCACTCCACAAACCCCTTTCGGCTGTCTCGCCTTCCGCCAATGTCGCCTCAATTTCCTTGGCAGCGACCTCAAGGGAATCATGAGCGACAACCTCGCCCATGTTCTTCAGCAGCATCTCTTCGACGCTGTAGCCTAACATGTGCGTGACGGAAGCACTGACATAGGTGAACCTGAGGTTCATGTCCATCGTCCATATGGTGTCTGAAACGCTCTCAGCCACCAAGCGGTAGCGGCCTTCACTCTCCCTCAGCTCCGCCTCTGCCTGTCTGCGCTCCGTTACATCGTTGAGGAAAACCAAAACGCCGGGTTTTCCCTCCCAAGGAAGGTACGCCGCATTGAGTTCAATCCACTTGGTTTCGCCGTTCTTGCCAACGGCCCTGAACTGGTAAACGTGGTCGGATGCACCGCCTGTCAGCCTTCTCTCGTTAGCTTCCAAGACCCTCTGACGGTCTTCGGGGTGAATGAACTCCGCGAACGGTCGGGAATGCACCTCGTCCTCAGTGTAGCCGAGGCTCTCCATCATCTCCAGAGTCTTCTGGTTGGCGAACTTCACTAAACCGTCCTGCGATACAACGATGCCTTCGTTCGCATTCTCCACCAGCAGTCGGTTTCTCTGTTCCGACACCTGCAGTAGCTCCACCGCTCGCTTGCGTTCGGTGGTGTCTCTTAGAACCGCAATAGCTCCGATAACGTCGTTGTCCCTCTTAAGAGGGGTAACGCGGACGTCCAGCATCAGCCTTTGACCGGATTTCGTCACCACCTCCAGTTCTAGAAGTGGAGCCTCGTCACCTGACAAGACTGGTGCGAAAATCGACACCATCTTCGCGATATCCTGCGGCCCAAACATGTCCAGTTGGTCAAAGGATCTCCCTGCGAGTTCGTCTGCGGTATAGCCTCCAACCTCCAGCACTCTTTTGTTCACCGCCATCAGCCTGCCTGTCAGATCAAACAGAACTATGCCATCCCTGACGCTGTCAAAGACCGCCTGCAACTCTCTTTGTGACTCTTGCAGCGCTTTCTCGGCTTTCCTCTGTTCCGTGATGTCCCGAATAGAGACGAGTCCAGCCAACCTGCCCTGATACTGGGTCCTCACACCTATGGCGCTGATCCATATCTCGCTGCCGTCAGTTCTCAGTGCTTTTAGTTCCATAACCCTGTGCAGGTCCTTCTCGAACATGGCTTCAGCCATCAGACCGGCAACACGTTCCCTGTCCTCCGTCGGAATATAGGCCAATGGGTCTATCCCCACCATCTGCTCCGGCGATGCGAAGCCAAAGACTCTGGCGACGGCCGGATTGGCCATCAGTATTCTACCAGTCGCAGCGTCGATTACCTCAATGCCGTCGAGCGTGGTGTCGAACAGATGCTTGTAGCTCCTCTCGGTCTCCCGGAGAGCCTGCTCCACTTTCTGCTGTTCTAGATTCTCAACGACATTCCATCTGCCTTGTCTTTTCATGATGATAGCTCGGTGGACTTTGAACAAATCAAGAGCCTCGAGAATACTCAACCCACTGACAGAACGGGCGCACAGGGCCACGGCTGGAGCATCTGAAATGGAATTGCCGACCGTCTCCTCGTACGTAACCAGAGTTTGCCATTCTCTCTTGTCAACCCAGCTCAAGTCGCCAGCCACCCAGATGCCCTCGAAGCCCCACAGCTTTGCTTGATTCAGAGCGCCAGAAGCACGTTCAATGGCCGCCGATACGCTCAGTTGCCCATCGCGCAGGTACCACTCTGTATGAGGGATTGCCTCAATCTGCCCCCTCCGCTGGTACTGATCGAAATTCGGGATACCCCGCCTCAAGGCCTCCATCACCTCCTGTCCCAAAGGCGCAGACGACAACCACAAGCAAAGGGCGTTCCTTTCCAGCCCCTTCCCGAAATAAGGCACCAGGACTTCGATCAGGTCTTGATCTGATTCATATAGCTGGCACAAGTGGGCGCCCCATCGGACCTCATCGAAGATACCGATGCCTGGCGCCACTGCAGTCCCCATGCTCATCTTCGTCTCATTTTTGCCTGAATCACCCAACGCCTTGAGTGCCTATGTTCACCCTCAGCGAACGCGTGTATTACTCCACCAAAGCATCAAATCAAGCCCTGGCAGTGTCAGTCACTGAGGAAACCACGATACGCAGACAGCAAGGGGTTCCGAAGCTGCCGATTACAGACTCTCCGGTGCTCAGCCGCTGATTGTGGCCATCCTGTGCGGCCCACACGACCTCGATTCCTCGTCCCCTCTTCCTCAGATAGTTCAACAACCGGTCACGATGCATCCTCTTCATGCAGCGCGACGGGAAGTTACAGAAGTATGGCAAATCGGCAATGACATTCTCTGACAACCGTAGAACAATAGGAAGATACAATCGGTCTGTTTTTCTGACCCAACTGGCTATCTGATGTAGGTGACAATCGGATGCTGGACGGGTCAGAGTGTCAAATGCCGGTCGTTTGGCGGCAGTCGTGCGTCCAACCAAGAATCGCGCGACACTCAATCTCTGGCAAAACGTTTCTGCGATAGACCATCGGCGACGCCTGTCAGACTCAGTTCTTCCAGTCGTGCTTCGGACTGCAGCCCTGTGGCCAAGTCCCAGCCCCTGAGGCGATAGTATTCGTCTCTGGTCCTCTCGAACTCGGCCCTGTCAACGACCGCTCCCTTTCGAGAAAGCGCCTCACCATTCTTCCCTGGTACCAGGCATTCGGGGTTAGTAGGATCACCCCTCAATGGCTTGGTGTACCAGGTCTCTGGAAGTTGGTCTTCGTCTTTCCCTCGGTAACCCTCCCTGACAAGTATAGCCCTCTGGAGATTGAAGACCCGTTCGCCCGTTCGATACAACTCTTGCTCGCTGATCTCTCGGCCCGTAACCGCCGAAAGGAACTGGCTCTCCAGAGCAGGATCTCCGGCGTGGTCGTCGGAGTTGGCGATATCCAGAACCGGCCAAAGGAAGCTGCAGAGGACAAGGCAGTCTTTGGCATACTCTCGATCCTGGATCATCTTGGCCGCCAAGGCTTTGCCGTCGTGCGTGGAGAAATCGGCCGCCATGTCGCTCCCCCAAAAGCGCTCGGCAATCCGCCTGACGACATCAGGGGATACGTAGCTGCCTTCAAGATGCTTCAGCCACGCCACCCACCGGGTGACCACGACGCTGATTTCTCTGAGCTGGGCCTGAGCCGGTCTGGGCTCCGTGGCATGCAGCAGCTCTGATGTGACATAAAGCCGGGGGTCCACCGCATTGGGCTGTCCTGCCTTGGACAGGAACCCGCCGATCTGATCCCTGGCGCTCTGCCCCACCTGATCGGCGGCCTTGAGAACTCCCTGTGCCAACAGGTCACCGAATCCTTCCCGCAATGACATCTTGCGCACCAGGCTTTCTATGAACTCCAGGCTGCCCAGCTTAGACAGGGGGATGCCTGTGCTCTCATCGCTCAGAATGCCAGCCTTCAGACACCGGAATAGCCAGAGAACCACCATGGACACAGCCATAGTATCCAGTCCGTAGTCATCACAAAGCCTGACGGCATGAAACGGTACATCCAGCCCCGGCCCATAGTACCCCTCTGCCATCGGTCGATAGAAGGTGGCCGGCTGGCACATAAACTTGCCTCTGTCACCATCCTGGGCCTCATAAGTCCTTCTGAGGCAGTTGCCGAGGCAGCCGTAGCACGGCGCCTTCCTGGTCTGAGGTCCGGTTATGCGGAACTCCATATTCCCCACCACCGACATCATCTCCGTGCCCAGATCCAGGAAACGCTTGGTCAGCTCCTGCAGTCTGTCGGAGTAGGCCGGTTTGATCCGCCTCGGCGCAGCCCTGACCACAATGGCCTTGAGATTCTTCGACCCCATCACCGCCCCTAGTCCCCCGGAGCCGGTGGCGTCGTTATCGGCCGAGAGAACAGCCATGACAGCCATGTTCTCGCCGGCTGGTCCAATGGTCACTGCGCTCAATGTCTCTCCGCACTCTCTTTTGAGCGCCGTTTTGGTCTTGATGGTACCCATGCCCCACAGCCCAGACGCATCCTTGAACTCGACTGTGCCATCACCAATCAGCAGATAGACCGGCCCTTCTGCTTTGCCCTGGACGAACAGGGCATCGTACCCGGCGGACTTCAGACTCAAGCCCCAGTTGCCGCCCAGGTTGGCACAGGTAAAGTACTCGGGAGACAGGGCTGGTGACTTGCCACAGGCCACCCACCTTGAGCCACCTATGGACGGCATGCCCGCCAGAGGGCCCGTGGCGAAAACGAGAGCGTTCTCGGGATCGAGAGCTCGCGTTCTCGGAGGAACCTTGTCCCAATACAGCCTGGCAGCGATGCCCCTTCCGCCGAGGAATGCACCAGCATAGTCCTGGGTGGCCAATTCACCGATCGTTCTCGATGAGAGGTCGACCATCAGGATCTTGCCGGCGTAACCGTAGGATGACATGTCTGAATTCGGCAAGGTTCTACTCAGCCTGCCTGCGGAACATCATGGTAGCAGAGACCACGGCCACGACCGTCAGGACTCCCAGAACCACCGGGGGGGTGCCAGAGGATAGACCATACATAGCCTTCCATCGACTCTGTTTCGCAGTCCTGCTCTCTTTCCCTGCCTCCCACTGTTTTGCGAGCGGAACCTCCTGTCTAGTTCTTCGGGCCGCTTCGCTAGGCCTCAATCGCTTCGAATTGGCTTTTGTAGAGCGAGGCATAGAACCCGCTGGCAGCCAGCAGGTCCGCGTGTTTCCCTTGCTCTACGATGTCGCCGTCTCTCATCACCAGGATGGTCTCCGCGTCCCGGATGGTGGAAAGGCGGTGGGCAATGATGAAGCTGGTTCTATCTTTCATCAACTGCGCCATCGCCCGCTGGATGAGAACCTCAGTGCGGGTATCCACTGAGCTGGTGGCTTCGTCCAGGATCAGCATCTTGGGATCGGCCAAGAAAGCCCTGGCGATCGTCAGTAGCTGTTTCTGGCCCTGAGAGATATTGCTGGATTCCTCGTTGATCTCAGTATCATACCCGTGAGGTTGAGTGCGAATGAAACGGTCCACATGCGCCATCTTGGCGGCGGCAATCACCTGTTCATCGCTGGCGTCCTGCTTGCCGTAGGAGATGTTCTCCCGGAAAGTGCCGTTGAAGAGCCAGGTATCCTGCAGAACCATGCCAAACATGCGGCGCAGGTCTTCCCGCCGCATCTCCCGGATATTCACGCCGTCAATCAAGATCGCCCCGCCATTGACGTCATAGAAGCGCATCAGCAGCTTCACGATCGTAGTCTTGCCTGCGCCGGTAGGCCCGACAATCGCCACTCTTTGTCCGGGTTTGATATCGGTGCTGAAATCATGGATGACGGGTTTTTCGGGATCATAGCCAAAGTGAACATGGTCGAAGGTCACATTTCCCCGCACTGCCTCCACCTTGACAGGTCGGGCCGATTCTGGCACCTCCTCCGGTTCGTCCAGGAATTCAAACACCCGTTCGGCGGCCGCGGCGGTTGACTGCAGCACGTTGGTGACATTGGCGACCTGCATGATGGGCATGGTGAACTGCCGCACGTACTGGATGAAGGCCAGGATGTCACCCACGCCGATGGTGCCCACCGCCGCCAGGTAGCCGCCCAGGATGACCACGGCCACATAGCCCAGGTTGCTCACGAAATTCATTACCGGAATCATCATGCCGGACAAAAACTGGGATTTCCAGCCCGACTTGTAGAGTTCCGTATTGAGACGGTTGAATTTCTGCAGCGACCTTTCTTCTCCATTGAAAGACCTCACGACTACTTGTCCGCCAAACATCTCTTCCACGTGTCCGTTCATGTGCCCCAGGTACTCTTGCTGTGCCCGGAAGTACCCCTGTGAAAACTTCACGATGAAACGGATGAAGAGAAGGGAGATGGGTAGAATGACCAGCGCTACCAAGGTCATCAGCCAGCTGATAGAGAGCATCATTATGAGTACGCCAATGATCATAACCACCGAGCTTATCATCATGGAGAGGTTCTGAGTGAGGGTGGTATTGATGATATCCACGTCGTTGGTCACCCGGCTCAGCACTTCGCCGTGGGTCTGGGTATCGAAGTACTTGAGGGGCAGCCGGTTGATCTTCTCTGCGATATTTCTGCGGAAGGTGTAGGTAATCTTCGTGGCAATGCCGGCCATGATGAAGCCCTGCACCCAACCAAGTATCGCGCTCATCACATAGAGCCCCACCAATAGCAGAACGATACGGCCGATATAGTCAAAATCGATGGCGGCTCCCGGGACGTGCATGGCCTTTGCCACGACGCCTTCAAACAACCTGGTGGTAGCTTTGCCTAGCAGCTTGGGACCTACAATCGCGAAGGCTGTGCTGGCGATAGAGAAGAGCAGCACCAGTACCAGCTGGAGGCGGTAGGGCTTCAGGTAAGTCAGGAAGGTCCTCAAGGTCTTTCTGAAATCCTTGGCCTTCCCGCCCGGCATCAAGGCAGCCATGGGACCGCCGTGCATTGGCCCTCCCCGGCCTCCCATCGGGCCTATTCCGGCCATAGGCCGAGGAGCACCCGGGTCTTTCATCCGGCCGTTCTGACTCACGCGCTCAGTTCCTCCTTCGAGAGCTGGGAGAGCGCGATTTCGCGGTAGACCTCGGAATCCTTCATGAGCTCCAGGTGAGTGCCGATGTCGGCGACACAGCCATCCTCCAAGACTACGATCTGATCGGCACCCATGATCTGCCCTACTCTCTGCGTGACGATCAGAACCGTGGCCTGGCCCGTTTCCTGCTTCAGCGCTTTTCTCAAGGCGACGTCCGTCTTGAAATCCAGGGCGGAAAAACTATCGTCAAAAATGAAAATCTCGGGCTTCTTGGCCAGCGCGCGGGCGATGGAAAGCCTCTGCTTCTGACCACCGGACAGATTGGTTCCGCCCTGGGCTACCGTCGTGGCATAATCCTGGTCGCTGGTGCTAATGAATTCCGTGGCCTGGGCAATATCAGCGAATTTCTCTACTTCTGCTCTGCTGGCCTCTTGGTTGCCGTACTTAATATTGCTCTCTATGGTGCCGGAGAACAGAACCGCCTGTTGTGGGACATAGCCAATCTTGTCGCGCAGGTCGTGCTGGGTGACGTCGCGGACATCCATGCCGTCCACCAAGACCCTGCCTTCGGTGACATCATAGAAGCGCAGTATCATGTTGACCAGAGTAGACTTGCCGCTGCCGGTGCTGCCGATGAAGGCCGTGGTCTGGCCAGGTTTGGCCGTGAAGGAGACATGTTTCAACACATCTTCTTCCGCGCCCGGATATCTGAAGGATACGTCCTGAAACTCTACGACCCCTTTCAGTCCTTCCTTGAACTTCGCGGCTTTGACAGGATCCTTGATCGAAGGTTCTGTGTCGATGACCTCGGTCACCCGCACGGCCGAAACGCTGGCACGGGGGATCATGATGAAGACCATGGAGATCATTATGAAGGCGAAAATGATCTGCATGGTGTACTGCATAGTGGCCATCATGTCGCCTACCTGCATGGCGCTCCGGTCCACCTGATGGGCTCCCACCCAGATGATGAGCAGCATCGTGCCGTTCATGATCAGCATCATCATGGGAAACAGAAAGGCCATCACCCTGTTGACGAAGAGACTGACATCGGTCAGCTCGACATTGGCCACGTCGAATTTCTTCTCGGCCGCTTTTTGAGTATTAAAGGCCCGTATCACCATCAGGCCGGAAATGAACTCGCGGGTGACCAGGTTGAGCCTGTCCATCAGTCTCTGCATGATGCGGAATCTGGGAATGGCAACGAAGAACAACACCCCTATCAGCACTATCATTACAGATACCACGGCGGCTATGATCCACAACATGGACCTGTCCAGGCTGAACACCTTGATCACAGCACCTATACCAAGGATCGGCGCATAGAAGACGAACCTGAATAGCATCACCATCAGCATCTGAATCTGGGTGATGTCATTAGTGGAACGGGTGATGAGAGAAGCCGTGGAGAACTGGTCAAGCTCCGCGGAGGAGAAGCTTTCCACCCTTTCGAACTGACGGCGGCGCAGGTCACGCCCCAGCCCCGCGGCAATCCTGGCCGATATCAGACCCACCGTTACCGAGGCCAAAGCTCCGGCGAAAGCCAACCCCAGCATGATCAATCCGATGCGCCACATGTAGGCCATCCTCCGGCCGCCAAGGTCCACCCCGATAGCCTTGTATTCCGCGGAGACATAGGCGACGGAGTATTGCTTGAGCAGGCTGGCGGCCACCGTGCTGCTCTGGTCCGATATCAGGTTCTGCAGAGCAGCCAGCTGTTCCGCGGGAAGCTGGGCGATGAAGTCGAAGGGGTCGACGCCATCCGGAATGGTCAGGCCGCTGACAGCCAGTGCAGAGGCGCCGTTCTGTTCGATGCCGGCCACCACCGGCATGGTCCGCATGAAGATCTCGTTGAGGCGCTCTATCTGGCTCTTGCTCACCTCTTGGAGCACGTACAGTTGGGAGGTGGCCAGCAGGGGATACTTCTTCACCAGGCTGGCGTATTCACTTGGAGAGAGTGCCGATTCGTCCACCAGAGAATACGCGGCGCTGACTTCAGCTCTGTCCGCCTCGGTCATGAAGATCGCTAGGCGGTTGAATTCCGTGGCCCTGATGGCCTTGGGCACAGCATTCTGTATGCCGTTCTGCTGGATCCCCACATTGACGATGTCGGACATGTAGGTTGGCAGGGACAGATCGGCCATTGCCTGCCCGAATAGGAGAAGGACAATGAGTAGTATCCACCAGACATAGGGTCTGAGGTACTTGATTAGTCTCGTCATGGGCTATTCTTCAGCCAGCCTGACATCTCCGCGGAAGACCTCGGTGAGCGCCCTGGTTTCTATGACACCCACAAGCCTCCTTTGTTGCCTCAGCAGATTCCCGACGATGCATGGTTTCCGAACTCGACACTCTACCTGCTGAGTGCGGAATCGATGTCCTTTCGCGCCCGAACCAGGACATCCCGCACTTCCCGAAACTGCTCCGCCCGATGCAGCTTCCTAGTACGGGCGGCGCGAACCAGTGTGATGATTAGCTTGTGCAGCTCCTCCAGCGCGCTCCGCGCCTCCGGCTCGAAGAACGGCGCAAAGGGCAAGTCCAATGCGTCCGGAACATCTTCGACCGCGTCCCGATTCTCCTCCAGGTACTTCTTCCCCTCCGGGGTGATCTCGTAGACCTTCTTGTTACCGTCCTGCCTGGAAGTGACGTAGCCCAGCTCTTCCATCATCTGGAGCGTCGGGTATACAGAGCCGGGGCTGGGGCTATACAGACCGCCTCCCTTAGCTTCCATATCCTTGATTATCTCGTAACCGTGTTTCGGCTTGTCCTTCAACAGGTCCAGGATGATGAACTTGATGGCCCCACGCCTAAGGAAGGGCGGTCCAAATTCGCCGCAAGAGAGTCTGTGCCACATTCCTCTTCACCTCCGCCTTTGCATTGACAGCGATATATCGCGACGATATATCGTTAATCATACGCAGCGTCTGGGGCCTTGTCAAAGCAGATCGATGCTGAGGACGTAAGATGCTTCCTGTCTTAAGATACACGTCACAGATTGGGTGTCTTCGAACCCCAAGGGGGTGACTGTGGCGATTGAGGTCAGGCAGAGTCTCCGGTTGTGAGAAAAGACCAGCGTCACAACGTTATCTGTTGGGGAGTTCGGCTCGTGGGCAAGCTTCGCTTCGCCCGTGCTGCCTGCCGCGCCACGCTGAAGGGGGTGTGCAGAGGGGCAGAGCCCCTTTGCCGAGGGTTTGGGGATGTCGTTCACCCTCACCTTCATCCTCTCCCATCAAGGGAGAGGGACTCCCACACGGAGGTGCAGGAGAAGCTCCTGCCGGGAGTCCGAGGGTGTCCCTCGGTCTTGTTTCTCCTTCTCCCCCAAGAATGGGGGCCCAGGGGGTTGAAAGAGGGCTTCCAAGACAGCCTTTTTCCAGTCCCGTTGCCAAACTGAGCGCTTCGGCTCACTACGTCTAGCCAATTGGGACTTTGCCAAGCCCATTATGCGGCGCAGAATATGGAAGTCGTCGGCTCACTCAGACAGCAGAGGCGAAGGCAAAGAACACCAAGAGCCGGTCTAGTAATACCCGGAAGGGCGGCGTTCGACAAGCAAGCCCGTGGGTGTCGCCAGGCAAAGCTGTTCATGAGAGACCGCGCCGGTAGCATGACACACCTCACGACGCAAGGAGAGAAGCTGGTGAATCCGGAATCCGGGTCAGACAGGACGGCGAAATGAAGTACGCTACCTCATCACACCATGCCATCATCATCAATTTCAACTGCTACACGTACATGCTTCTGAGGTTGGGATTCGAGAGGCTGGCCGACAGGGCGCCGTTCGTCAGAATTACTGAGAAGCACTTCAACAACCTGGCCCTGCGTTTGGCCAAGACCACGTCGAACCCGGAACTGCTTGGACCCCATCTCTTCGATGCTGTCGAGTTTCACCTTACCGATCCCCGTTTGTTCTACAATCGGTTCGAGTGGAAGATAAACGACAGAATGGTGAAGAGCATAGGCGTACCGATCGCCTCTTTTCACGCACACATTGAGAAGAGCCCTTTGCTGGGCAGGTACACGTTCAACCTTTGCGATGTCTCGCCGCGCATGAGGAAGGCCATAAGAGGCCAACTTGAAGTAGCATACAGGATAGCAGACGCACACCCCAAGTCCGTGGTGACCGAGAACCCGGTTATTGTCTTTCACGCCGGCATTGCCAAGGACGACGGGGACCGGGAAGCGGCGCTTTTCAGGCTAAGAGAGAACCTTGAATTCATGGCTGCTACCAACAAGCGGCTTTATGAGGACTATGGCCGCGACCGGAAAATCATTCCGACTATTGAGAATAGCCCCAATGAGGGAAGATGGCTTTGCCAGACACTCGATGACTGCGGGCAGGCCATAAGGGGTTTCTCGGACGAGGTCAAACTCACTCTAGACTACGGCCATGCGATGACGGTAAGGGGAGGGAGGGAAGCCCTGTTGTGCCAGTTAAAGGACAAGGACATCGGCGACAACATAGTGAGCCTGCACATGCACGACTCCCCCGAGGTTGACAAAGTGGCAAAGCATGTCCACGCTCCGCTATCGAACATCTCAAAGGGCAATCTGCAGGTTCTAGCCGGTGATCTGAGGGAGATTGTGCGTCACACAGCCATAGAGAAACAGGGTTACGTTACCTTGGAGGTCCCATCCGGAGACCCCCTTGACTACATGCCCTGGTTAAGACGGAAGAAGAGGTTGGCCCCGCTGGTCAACAGATTCCTGAGCGGCACACGCCTGTTCGAGTTCAGCGCCTACCAAGGTACACTGAAAGACCAGTTGGCGAGTCTGGCAATCTTAAGGGACATGCTTGATGACAGCGTTCCTGATACCGTTGATCCTCGTCATGCCGAATTGGTAACCAGCGCGGCATGACATCCACGTTAGCCAAAGCAATTCCGATAGCGTGGTGGATTTCGCATCCGCTCTACCCACCCTACACCTGGATTCCCGCGGAAGCGGGAATGACAAGAGAGGTGCAGGAGAAGCTCCTGCCGGGAGTCCGAGGGTGTCCCTCGGTCCCACATTTCTTCTCCCCCAAGAATGGGGGCCAAGGGGGTTGAAAGAGGGTTGTGAGACAGCCTCTTCGCTTCGCCCGTGGCACCTAGAACCAGTCAAGCGCACTGGTTGTCGCTCTCCGCTATTGTTCCGATCTGCCTTTCAAGACTTCACGGATACCCCGTCTGGGGTCTCGGTCAAGGTTGATACTCCCATCGTATACCAGAAGGCGGCGGACGTTATTGACCATAGGCTCCGAGATCGGATGATGGCATCGCAAGCATCTAGCCGGATTGTCAAACAGCCATCTGCCACCGACATCAGGCTGCAGAAGAGTCTCGAGTTTCCTCTGCAGTTCAACTGTCAAGGCCCATGGGTGACGCTTGCCTACAACTGCCTCGTAGTCTGGATCGAAACTGCTCCAGATTAAGGTGCGATTGCCGACCTCATTGTACAAGAAGCCTACATTACTGAACCCAGCGTGGTAGGGAAAAGGTTGACTGAAAACGTTTTCGGAGCCGCACTCAGGACATTTCACGACGATGGATTTCCCGGTTTCTTGCATCATTATCACCTCGCAAGGGTGGGACTGTGGGTGCGGTGGTCCGCCGAATTCCCTCAATCATCTAATCGTAATCGCTCAGTGTATTAGCCAGGTCTACAATGGTGAGCTGCACCCACCAGCACTACTCTCGGATGCCTGCTGCTTGCTTGAGCCTCTTCTACCACCGCATCACGCTGGCACCCCAGGTGAAGCCAGCGCCGAAGGCCACGAACATGACTAGACTGCCTTCCTTTATCAGTCCCTGCTCCAGCGCTTCGCTCAGGCAAATGGGCAGCGTCGCCGCCGTGGTGTTCCCGTACCGCTGGATGTTGCTGTAGAACTTCTCTTCCGGCACTCCCAATTTGGCCGCAGTAAGCTGGTTGATGCGGAGATTGGCCTGATGTGGGATAAACAGGTCAACGTCCTCCAGCTTGAGATTGTTCGCCTTCAAAGCCTCCTCGATCACTTCCGGCATCTTGGTCACAGCCACCCGAAAGACTTCCCTCCCCTTCATCTTGGGCCACTGGGAACCCCTGTCCAGCATCTCGTGGGTCAGGCACGGCTTCTTGCTGATGTCGAACATCTCTACTTTGAGCATGTCCGCAAACCTTCCATCCGCATGAAGGTGGTTGGAGAGGATGCCCCTCGACTGGTCCTCCGAAGGGCCGACAATCACGGCGCCGGCGCCATCTGCAAAGATAACCGCCACATCGCGCCCTTCGTCCGTGAAATTCAGATCGCTGGACTGGATCTCGGCGCCAACGACGAGGATTCTCTTGTACATGCCGATCCTGACAAAGGCATCGGCGGCGGCCAGGCTGTATATGAAGCCGGAGCACTGGTTTCTGATGTCCATGGCGCCTATGTCAGTCAGGCCCATCTTGGCCTGAAGATAACACCCGTTGCCGGGGAACATGTGGTCAGGGCTGAGCGTGGCAAAGATAATGAAGTCCAGATCCTCGGCCTTCATTCCGGCGCTCTTCAGCGCTTCCTTGGAAGCTTCGAGGGCCAGGTCCGAGCAGTAGACCCCCTCATCCGCGAAACGCCTCTCCTCAATGCCGGTGCGCTTCCGAATCCACTCGTCGCTCGTGTTGAACATCTTGGCCAGGTCGAAGTTGGTCACGCGCCTTTCCGGCAGGTATCGCCCCACTCCCAGTATCCTCGATCTAATCATGCCGACAGCCCTCCATATGTGCAAAGTGCAGCCGCCAGTGGCCGGTGAAGCCCCCCTCAAAGAACCGGGGAACGAATCGAGCAAGAGTCTACCAACGACGTGGCCAATGGTCAAGGTCGACTCTGCCGGACTGGCATCCGACGGCCGTCGGTCGGTTGACTCAAGACGATCTGCTGCAATAGAGTGTCCTGGGCGCATGCAATGCGCCCCTACGTCGCTGCGCAATCACGGTGCAGCAGAATGCTGCCTGGGGGTTGGGGGTGTCCCCCAAATTCTCAACATTCCCCCAAGAGTGGGGGAACAAGGGGGTTGAAGTAGACGCCATCCAGTCGTCGCCAGCCGGGACTTACCCAACAGGCACAGGAAGAATCAGATGACAACGTCACAGCGATTGCTCCTGTCTATTGCTCTCGTCTTCGCCATCGCCTACGTCGGCACATTGGCGCTTCAACCCTATCCCGGCGATTTCGTCATAAAAGCGGTACCGGCTATCGGGCTGTCTATACTGGCGCTCTGGGCGGTCACAGGGTTGCGCGGCAAGCTGCTGTCCGCCGCGCTCCTGTTCTGTGCTGCCGGTGACGCGGCCCTGGGATTTGAGAAGGACGAAAACCTGACCGTTGGCCTGGGATTGTTCCTGGTGGCCCAGATCCTCTTCGTGGCGACATTCACTAGGGACTTCAAGATCCAGAGGCCCAGGATTCCAGGCGCTGCCTTCCTCGTCGCCTATGCTGTGCTGATGGCCATCATACTCACTCCATCGCTGGAAGACATAGCACTGCCGGTGTATGTGTACCTCACAGTGATAACCGTCATGGGCATCACCGCCGCGCTGCGATACCCGACCAGCAGGCTTGTCATTTGTGGAGCCCTTCTCTTCATCGCCTCGGATTCGATGCTTGCCATAGAGGAATTCCGCGATCCTTTCCCAGCCTCTGACTACCTCATCATGATCACTTACTACCTCGCCATATTCCTCATAACCTACGGAATGGTGAGAGCTGCCCATCGACCTTCCTCCTCAAGCGTCAAGTCCTTACCCACAGCCAAGTTCAATCCTTCGCCCACTCCATAATGTGAAATTCTAGTGACATATGTCCTGTGATCTGAGACGGCCACGTAATCCCAGAGGCGGACAATATGTTCTTGGGAGAATGGTGTGACTCTTCGCCGCCGCACAGCACTCGCGGTCTTGATAGCCTGCACCGTAGCAGTCGTCGTTCTGTATTTCACCCTGCAGGGTATCCTGGCTGCTCGTTTCACCACGCTGGAGAGAGAGAAAGCGAATCAGGATCTCGGGCGGGTATCGAATGCCTTGAACCAGGATATCGCCAGCGTGGAGATGGTCGTTGGAGACTGGGCGCCCTGGGACGACACCTACCGGTTTGTGCAAGATGGGAATGCGGAGTACATTGCCAGCAACCTTGAGGCATCGACTCTCGTTAACCTGGGCATCAATTTCATAGTCTTTGTCAATCCTGCTGGGCAGATCGCCTATTCCAAGGCTGTTGACCTATCCAATAAAACGGAGACCCCGCTTCCCGCTGGTCTCGAGCAGTATGCGACTGGTGAAGGCCTGCTCGCGCGACACGCCAGTGAAACAAGCAGCGTAGCCGGAATACTGCTTCTTCCGGAGCATCCCACTCTGGTTGCCTCGCAGCCCATCCTGACCAGCCAGAGGGAAGGACCAATCGCGGGCTCACTGATCATGGGCCGCTATCTCAGCTCGGAAGAAGTGCAGAAGCTCTCCGAGGTGACAGACCTCTCCCTCGAATTGCATCGAGTCGATGAGTCGGATCTCCCAGCCGACTTCGAAACGGCCCAATCATCCTTGTCGAAAGAACGGACATCGCTAGTCCGAGTGCTGGACAGCAAGACGGTTGCCGCCTACATGCTCCTGACTGACATCTATGGCAGTCCGGCTTTTGTGCTGAGGGTCGATGAGCCAAGGGATATCTATGCCCAGGGCCAGCAAACCGCCCAATATGTCCTCTATCTGCTCCTGGGTTTTGGCCTGCTCTTCACTGTGTTGGCCATTCTGGAAATCGACAGACTGGTACTGTCCAGGCTGCGTCGGCTCAGTACCAGCGTTGAAGCGGTGGGCAGAAGTCTCAATCTCTCTGAGCGCGTGTCAGTCAGCGGAAAGGATGAACTGACAGCCGTAGCTGAAGCCATCAACAGAACGCTGGCGTCTCTGGAGCAGTCTCATCGCGACCTGGTGGAGACCGAGGCCAAGAACCGGGCCCTAGTGGATGCCATACCGGACCTGATGTTCCGCATTAATAGAGAAGGCAAGATCATCGAGACCAGAAGACCACACAAAGTGAAAACGGCGACGGACAACCGCGAAAGCCCACACAGCCAGGGCATACCGGATGAGCTCATAGAACTGCTCCCAACACAGATACAGCAGATGGCCATGCCGCATGTATCAGAAGCACTTCAGTCCAGACAGACGCAGGTCTTTGAGTTTGAACTGTCGGTTGACAGCCGCGTGTCCCAATATGAGGCCAGGGTTCTGGCGAGCAGTGATGACGATGCCCTGATAATGGTGCGCGATATCACCGAGCAGAAGCACGAAGAGGAGGCGCGACAGAAGAGCCTGCTCTTAAAGGAGATCCACCATCGAGTCAAGAACAACCTTCAGGTCATTTCGGGTCTGCTATACCTCCAAGCCAGGCACACCAACGACACGAAGCTGATGGAAGTCTTGAACGAGAGCAGCAATCGAGTCAAGTCCGTGGCATTGATCCACCAGCGGTTGCAGCAGTCGAAGGACACAGTATCTGTTGAGCTCAGCGAGTATATCCGCGACCTGACCAATGTCTTGCTGCACTCATGCGGACGGGACGCTGCGGTAGTCAAACTCAACCTTGACCTTGACAAAAGCGTCGTCATCGGAATAGACTCGGCGGTCCCTTGCGGTCTCATTGTCAATGAGCTGGTATCCAATTCCCTGAAACATGCATTCCCAGAAGGTCACGGAGGCGAGATATACATCTCGCTGCATTCAGATGATACGGACACCATTACCCTGGTTGTGGGCGACAACGGGGTTGGTCTGCCTGAGGGCCTGGACTTTCACAAGACCGAATCACTCGGCTTGCAGCTCGCAGTAAGTCTGGTGAGCCAACTGGGCGGCTCCATAGACGTCGATACGACGGGAGGCACAAGGTTCACGATCCGCTTCAGAGAGAACGGTGGCTCTGATGGCGAGAAGCCCTCGACAGAAACGATGTGCGCCGGAGCTGCCGCTACGTAGTGGGGTTGACCGTATGGCAAAGATCTTGTTAGTGGAAGACGTGAAGATCATCAGCATGGTGATCCAAGATAGGATCGAGGGGATGGGCCACGCTGTCTGCGGCACGGCGGCCACCGGGCAAGAAGCCATCGAGCAGGCCGAGGCGAAGCAGCCGGATGTGGTCATCATGGATATCACGCTAAAGGGCAAGATGGATGGCATTGAGGCCGCCAGCCGGATTCGGGAGCGGTACGGCATTCCAGTGATCTACCTGACCGCCTACGACGATGAAGAAACACGGAAGCGCGCCATGGCAACCGATCCCGTGGCCTATCTGGTGAAGGTCTTCGAGGACATTGATCTCCAATCCGCTATCGAAAAAGCTCTCCGGAAGGGGAAAGAACGACCACCAGGAGAAGTGCGAAGTCTGGCGGATGACTCCCCCGAAACACACTCCAGCCAGGATGTCAGTGATGATACCGTGAGAGCAACAAGCCTGACTGAGACACAGCGGTGAAACGGATGTCATACTCTCTAGGAACAGCAGCCAGCGCCATGAAGACTTCTTGAGGTACGCGGCTGATTACTATTGGATCCGAGAGGGGAAAGATGCCATCGAAACGACGAGGGACTCAACTGCAGACCGGTGCCGGGGCTGAGTGCCGCCATTACTGGATAATTGACCCTTCGCAGCAGACTGAGAGTAAGGGCCGTTGCAGGCTCTGCGGCGAAGAGCGAACTTTTCAGAACAAGATGTCCTTCCCCAACAAGAGACCAGATGGTGCAGTTGAGGCAGCACCGGTTGCGGGCGATGCGCCTTCACGTGCACCTGATGACTCAAGTACTTTGGCGATCTGACCTGATCAACGGGTGTGCCGGCTCATCTGCCCAACTCAGTGATCTCAGATCCCGCGAAACCACAGATGATCCCGATGGCCTCTCGTTTCTCGGAATTGCCTTGATCTACTCCTGCACTTGGGGCATGAATTCTCGCGGCGTTTGACCCTCTCCACTCGACTGAAGCGGGACAAAGAAAAAAGCCCATCTGGGCAGGTGGGCTTCTCTTGTCTAGAGCGGGGGGTGTCCTCTCTAGAACATACCCAGTCTACCGAATGAGACTTCGCCTTGGATTGGAACTAGATTAGAAGATCCTTAGAAAATGATGAGAAATACTAAGTCATTGCACCTCATGCTCCGAATTGGTTTGACCAGCCGGGAGCTGCATCATAGACTGGAGCCAGCGAGGTGAGAGATGTCTCGAACACTCAAGATTCTAGCCGTGGTGGTCGCCGTAGTCGCCGTTTTGACCCTGGCTCTCGGTGGAACGATGTATGCATTTGGAGCAGGCCATTGCGGCTCCGGAGACTCGGGTTGCGTTCAGGAGCATCGGGCGGGCTGTGATGGCTCGGGCAGCAGGTGCGGAGATCCTCACGACTGCACTGGGGCACCCCACTGCAACGCAGACAGCCGCTCCTGATTGGTTTGGGGCTGGCTACCGACTCAGATTGTCCGCTGACCAGAGACGCGGAACAGCGCAGTCGGAATGGCCCACCAGAAAGACTTCTCGTTTTCGAGACGTCAGGATCGCAGCCTGTTCTCATAGTGGGCGTGCCGAATCTGAGCCAATCCCAGACACAATACGCGGGTTGACGGACAGCGGGTACTCGTGGTATCGTCCAAGGCGACTGGCATGTAAGTCCAGCCAGCCAAAAGATGAGCTCTAGGTCAGGGTCAAGCCTGCTCGCCCAAAGGGGGAGACGGAGAGGTGAGGACTTGCCAGACGGGTTGACCCCAGATAGTGTCGTCCTCAATGTGCCCTGGATATCTCCTCGAATGCCCAGCAGAAGGAGGCACAGCGGTGGAATTCACTGACGAGGTGGTCAAAGCTGCATGGGATAGGCAGGGAGGCCGATGTGCCAAGTGTGGCAGATGGCTGGTCTGGGCGCAGAGAGGCAGGGACAGTATAACTGGAGCTTGGCAGTCACATCACAGGAACCCAGGGGATCAGGAAGGATGCGATGCGCTCGCGAACTGCGTTATCTTCTGTGCGGGTATAGCCGATTGCCATTTCAATGAAGGACATGCTGGAGTCGGGTGGACTCATTATGCACCGCTCGATGATTCGACACTTCTCTTCCTCTGTGCTGGAGATCAAATGGCCAAGATGACTCCGGAATCCCCCGCGAGGAACAAGGGAAGCCTGATTGGAGCGGTCTTCGGGGTTCGCCAAGTCCCACAGGGAAAGAGACGCCCGGTGCAAAAGCGGAAATCCAAGCGGAGTCATCAACGGCCCACAAACGCGACAACTAAGAAGGACAAGGCAACCGGACTCGGTATTGCCACCAACCGCAGTATTCAATAAGCCTGCAACTTTGTATCAGAGACAGGTTCAACCGGTTTCTCAGCCTCTGCCCCTTGCCCCACGGGGATCTTCTCAGCTAGTCCGAAAGCCTCCTCAGGGTCTTGTATTCGTTTTAACTCTGCGGAAAGCTGACCCCCTTTGTATCCATCCATCACCCTGTGGTCCAGGGTGACCATGATTTTCATGATCGGTCTGACCACAACCTTGTCGTCCTCAACCCAGGGACGATCTCGGACTTCTGTGACTACCATGAGTATGGGGAGCCGTGACAATGGGATTATGGGTCCGTAGCCCTCCTCAACGCCAAACATGCCCACCGAAGTCACCATGGCTGAGCCGAAGGGGTCTTGCGGCATACCCTGGCCAGAGAGATCCCTGTTCATCCTGTTGAGGTAGAAATCGGCGAATCTGACAACGATTTTCGTAACCCATGGGGGATACTTCGCAAATATGCTCCTGGTTTTCCCGTATGTGTCGTCCTTACCATGTTTTACCTCCGTGGCCTTGCTCCCTAACCTAGCGGCGATGTCGGCCAGCGACATCTCATCGCAGTTCCGCAGCATCACACCGGCAAGATCCTCTTTCTTTCCGGGGACTGATACAAGGACGAATATGTCTATGTCCTGCCTCTGGTAGAATTTCCCTGCCTCGCACTTCACGTTCGCCTCGGGATATTTCTTCAGATACCGCGCCAGGATGGCTATCACGAGATGCGTGATAGTTACATGTACCCCGTGCTTCTCGGAGTATCTCTTGATATAGTCCAACGCCTTGGTCATTTCTAGCTCGACAGAACCGTACATAATAGGCTGATCAGGTTTCGGCCACATCTGGGCAGCCATTGCCATGAACGACGTGGGCCTTATCCTCTCGAATCGTCCCGCCATAGTCTCACCTCTTCCGGTCTTCCAGCCGTATATTTCATCCTTCACCGTGGCAACACATAGGGTGGGCTGACTAAGCCCAGTTTGGAATCTTACCACATTCAGGCAATATGACCTGCCCGTGGTCATTCGACCAGCCAAACCTCACCTTGGATAAACGAAGGGTGGTGTCATCGGATTAGGACAATTGTGGTATAATGTCCACTGACAACTGAATACGAGATATATAGAGTCCACGGGTTTCCGCTCAACGGTTACAGCAATAGGCTAGAAAAGAATGGGCCGATTTGAGCACTCAAGCGGACTCTTTTTTATTGCCCTGGTCAACCCCCTGGCCCCCACTCTTGGGGGAAGTAAGAGGAACCTGGGGGACACCCCCAGACCCTCGGCAAAGGGACTTCGCCCCTCTGCACATCCCTGTCCCCGTAGAAGCCACAGCATGTTGTGCCCCTACGATCCCTCTACGCGAGAGCATGAAGGTGAGGGTGAGATGCAATCCCAAACCCTCGGCAGGAGAGTATCTCCTGCACCTCTTCTGAGACAACCAGCTCTAGTTTGCTTTGTCCCGCATCACAGCCAAGCTTCGCTCCGCCCGTGCCACCCATCGGGGCGTGCAGAGGGGCTTCGCCCCTCTGCGTTTCTTATGATCCCCCAAGATTGGGGGACAAAGGGGGCTGATTCAGCCAAACGCGTAGATTGCCGCGCCTTCCCCTCGCGCGGTCGGGACAATGGCTCGCAATGACATAGGGATTGGCTTTGTCCGGGATTTGCCCTACAATAGCCTCGCAGTCCAGCAACCATCGTCTCCTTGGCCCAAGCGCGCCCAGCGGCCCTTAGCAGCGAAGGAAGATGGACCAGTACATCATCGCCCATGATGTCGGCACCAGCGGCAACAAGGCCGTCCTGGTGGGCACGGACGGCCGGATCCACGGCAAGTGCTTCGCCCCTTTCCAGGTCCATTACCCGATGGCCTGCCGGGCAGAGCAAGAGCCTGCTGACTGGTGGAAGGCGGTGGTCGAAACCACCCGGAGGCTGCTGCAACAAACGGGCGTCGCGCCCGGTCAGATACTGTGCGTCACCCATTGCACCCAGATGCTGGGCATAGTGCCCATGAGCGCCAAGACAGGCTCGCTGGGGCGAGCCATCATCTGGCTGGACAGCCGGGCTTCCGTGCAGGCGCGGCGCATGATGCGGCGGTTCATCGACGCCCGCGTCTTTGCCTTCATCGCCGGAGCGCCGCTCTGCGGCAAGGACTGCGTACCCAAGCTGCTCTGGCTCAAGGACGAAGCACCAGATATATACCGGAGCATGGACTGCTTCCTGGATGTCAACGGTTACCTCATCTATCGCAGCACTGGGAAAATGGTCATGGAGTGGACCGCGGCCTCCGCGGTCGCCATGGACCTGAAAACGAAGCGGTGGATGAAGGGAGTCGCCCGCTATGTGGGGCTGGACCCGGCCAAGTTCCCGCCGCTGGTCCGGTCCACCGACAAGGTCGGGGGGCTGACCCCGGAGGCCGCCGGCGAGTTAGGCCTGCTCCAGGGGACGCCGGTCATCGGCGGCGCCGGTGACGCGCCCTGCGCCGCGGTCGGTTCGGGCGCAGTGCGCGAGGGCGCGGGGCACATCTGCCTGGGCACGTCCGCGTGGCTGGGCGTGGTCACCAGCCGCAGGCCCAAGGGGAAGTGCGGTGTGGCCACCATCCATTCCGCCGACCCGGACAAGGCCTTTCTCATCGCCGAATCGGAGACCGCGGGCGGCTGCCTGGAGTGGGCCGGCCAGCACCTCTACAGTCCCCGGGCCGGCGATGCCGCTGACGTGTTTGTTGCCATGGACCGCATTGTGATGGGAGTCCCCGCCGGGTCCCACGGCCTGATCTTCACGCCCTGGATGTACGGGGAAAGGGCGCCCATTACAGACTGCAATGCCCGCTCCACCTTCCTGAACCTGAGCGGGCTGCATAGCCGCCGGGACATGATACGCGCGGTGTACGAGGGCGTGGCGTACAATACTAGATGGCTGGTGGAGATCGTGAGCAGCGAGTTCCGGTTCCCGCTATCCAGGCTCCGGGCCATCGGCGGCGGAGCCAAGAGCGCCGTCTGGATGCAGATGCTGGCCGATGTCACCCACCGCCGCATCGAGACGGTACCGGACCCCAAGGAGGCCGGAGCCATCGGGGCCGCCCTGGTGGCCGCGGTGGGGCTGGGCATCTATCCCGGTTTCGAGGCGCTCGAGAGCGTGACGAGGGTGGATAAGACCTTTGATCCGCGGCAGGAGAACTTCAAGATATATGACCCGCTCTACGACTCCTTCAGGGAGTCCTACGGCAGGCTGCGGCCTTTGTATAAGAAACTGAACGAGAAGACGTCCGGTAGCGCCGGTTTCAACGAGGAGGTGTCGCAATGAACACGGAAGAGATCCTGGGACTTCCTTCGGCTTTGCCCGATGGCGTGAACTACGATGAGTACCTGATTGCCACGTACCTGGCCAACCTGTCGGCAGCCATGCCGGCCCCGCTGCTGTCCATGGCTCTGGCCGTGGAGCAGAGCACGGGCACCTGGGTTCCCGTGCCGGGCGAGACCCCGGATATACGGCGCGAGCACATCGCCAAGGTCATCGGCGTGTACAGCGTGCCCGACTACGAGTTCGAAGTGCCCAAAGGGCTGGAGACCAGGGACTACATCATCCAGGTGGCCTACCCCGAGGTCAACATCGGTGAACAGATACCCATGCTGATGACGACGGTCGTCGGCAACGTGTCGATGGCCGGGAACGTCAAGCTGCTGGACGTCCGGTTCCCCAAGAAATACGTCGCCGGCTTCAAGGGCCCCAAGTTCGGCATCGACGGGATCAGGAAGCTGCTGAATATCCCGAAGCGCCCGATTTTGAACAACATGATCAAGCCTTGCACGGGCTACCCGCTGGAAGTCGGCGCCGAGCTCTTCCGGCAGGCGGCGCTCGGCGGCTGCGACATCATCAAGGATGATGAGCTAATAGCCGATGCCTCGTTCAACTCCGCGCTGGGCCGCGTCAAGCGCTACATGGAGATCGAGAAGCAGGTCTTCGAGGAGAAGGGTGAACACACCCTGTACACCGTCAACATCACGGATAAGGTGCCCAAGGTCCTGGAGAACGCCCGGCGCGCCGTGGAGCTGGGGTGCAACGCCCTGATGATTAACTACCTGGCGGTCGGGATAGACGTCATGCGGGCCATCACCGAAGACCCGGCCATTAACGTACCGGCCCTGGGGCACATGGACGTGGCCGGCGCCATGTACATGTCGCCGCTGCATGGTCTGAGCTCCCACCTGGTGCTGGGCAAGCTGCCGCGCCTGGCCGGGGCCGACATCGTGGTCATACCGGCTCCGTACGGCAAGGCGCCGGTGCTGGTGGACAAGTTCCAGAACGTGGCCAAGAACCTCACCTACCCGCTGTACCACCTGAAGCCCACCTTCCCCATGCCGTCGGGCGGCATCACGCAGCCCATGGTGCCGAAGGTGATGCAGGAACTGGGCAACGATATCGTCATCGGCTCCGGCGGCGGGATTCATGCCCACCCGCAGGGTCCCATCGCGGGCGGGAAGGCCTTCCGCCAGGCCATCGACGCCACGATGAAGGGCATCCCGCTGAAGGAGTACGCGAAGGACCATCCTGAACTGGACGTGGTCATGAAAATGTGGGCGGACCCGTTTGGGAAAGGGAATTAGCACAGTTGTCATTGCGAGGAGTCCGCGTCAGGCGGAGGACGTGGCAATCCCAGGGCGGGGGGAATGAGAGAAAGGCAATACTACGTCTACATCATGACCAACAAGGCGAACACGGTCTTCTATACCGGCGTCACCAATGACCTGAGCCGACGTGTGTACGAGCACCAGCAGAAGCTAATGAAGGGCTTCACACGCAGATACAATGCCACGAAGCTGGTGTTCTTCGAGGTGTGCAACGATATCCAGGCTGCCATCGCCAGAGAGAAGCAAATCAAGGCTGGTTCGAGGCAGGACAAGATCGAGTTGATCAGAGCTGCTAACGCGGAGTGGCGTGACTTGGGACAGGAATTGTGAGGTCTTCTCTTGTCATTGCGAGGAGTCCCCGTTATTTGTCATTGCGAGGAGCGAAGCGACGAAGCAATCCCAGGGCGGGGTGTGGCCCCAGAAGAGCGTGAGATTGCCGCGCCTTCTCTGTTCCAGGCACGTCGAATGGCTCGCAATGACAGCTTCTATAAGGGGGCTTAGGATGTTAGATGATGGAGCAGGACAGTACGGGGGCTTGGGGGTGTCCCCCAACACTACACCGTTGTCATTGCGAGGAGACCGCCCCAAGCGGGCGACGTGGCAATCCCAGGGAGGGGAGGCCGCCTCAACCCAACCCCCGAGATTGCCGCGCCTTCTCCCTGCGCGGCATGTCGAATGGCTCGCAATGACAGCTTCTATGCAGGAGGAATGAGATATGGCTGCACACCTGAACACCGACATGCATGACAAAGGAATCATTAAACCAGGCTATGCCGTTTCCGCCTGGCCCGATACGCGTGATACCCTCGCCCGGCTGCACGACCTGGCCAACAAGATGCCGCTCATGCCCATCAAGCGCGCACAAATGGAGCGCTATCTGGAATATTTCGAGCGAAAATGCGGGAAATCAAAGGCTATGACAAGCGCAGCCATGGATCTCATCCCCGGCGGGGTCCAGCACAACCTGGCCTTCAATTATCCCTTTCCGCTGGCTATTGCCAAGGCCCAGGGTCCGTATCTCTGGGACGTGGACGGCAACCGCTATATCGATTTTCTGCAGGCCGGCGGCCCGACCGTCCTGGGCAGCAACTACGCCCCGGTGCAGGAGCAAATGATTGAACTCCTCAAGGAGTGCGGCCCGGTCACCGGTCTGTTTCACGAATACGAGCTCAAACTGGCACGGATCATCAATGAACACATGCCTTCCATTGAGATGTTCCGCATGCTCGCCTCGGGCACGGAGGCGGTTATGGCGGCCGTCCGCGCCGCGCGAACCTTCACCGGCAAGACCAAGGTCATCAAGGTGGGCGGTGCGTATCACGGCTGGAGCGACCAGATGGTCTTCGGCATGCGCATCCCCGGTACCGGAGCGCTGGACGCCCATGGCATCCCCCCCGGCTGCTACGAGCATACGCAGGAATGCTTCCCCAACGATATCGAGGCCATGGCGGCCCTGCTCAAGAACAACGCCGCCCAGGGCGGCACCGCCGCGGTCATCCTCGAACCGTTCGGTCCGGAGAGCGGCACCCGGCCCGTGATCTACGAGTTCAACGCCCATGTCAGAGAGCTCTGCGACGAATACCAGGCGCTCCTCATCTTCGACGAGGTCGTCACCGGCTTTCGTATGGGCATGGGCGGCGCCCAGGGCTTCTTTGGCGTCAAGCCCGATCTCACCGTTTTCGGCAAGTGCGTGGCGGGCGGCTATCCGGCCGCCGGCGGGGTAGGGGGCCGGCGTGATGTCATGCAGTGCTTTGCCGCCGGCATTCAGGCCATGAAGAAGCGCGCCATGGTGGGCGGCACGCTTTCGGCCAACCCCTTGAGCTGCGCCGCCGGCTACTTCGCCATCAAGGCCATGGCCGAGACCCAGGCGCCCCTGAAGGCCGGCCGGGCCGGCGACAGGCTGACGGCTGGACTGCAGGAGATCATCAGGCGCCGCGGACTGCCCTTCGTGGCCTTCAACCACGGTTCAATTTGCCACCTCGAGACCGCGGCCGCCATGCTCATGGAAATCAACAATCCCAAAATCTTCACCGAGGTCACCGAGCGCAAAGCCATCATGGAGGAGATGGGTGCGGCCTTTACGGCCGAAGGCATGATAACGCTGGCCGGCAGCCGGCTCTATACCTCCATGGCGGACAGCGATGCGGTGATCGACGATGCCCTGGAACGCTTCGACCGGGTCCTGGGAAGCGTGGAGAAGAAGCTGTAAGTGCAGGTGGGGAAGAGGGAGAGGCCTTGCCCCATCGTGGTGGAGCCTGTGAACAAGTCCGGCCGGTCAAAGACCATGGCGTTGCCGATATAGAGGTGCTGGGAGCGCACTTCAGAACTACCGTGTGCCCCTTGGATGCTGCACCATGTGGCCGCATCAGTGGACGCGGACACGAGAGTAGTGGCGTGGAACTCAAGCTTCCAGGAAGTGACCGATCACTTCCCGGTGCTCAGTGAAGGCATGGTGAATGTCGTTGATCGCTTCGGCAGTGAGGACAATCGTGTCTCTCCGAAGTGAATGGAAGGCTCCCTCAAAGAAGGGCTCCAACAGCATGCTCACCTTCCTCTGATCCCTTTCGCCTGTCACAACAAGAAACAGGTTGGGCTTCCACATATCTCTGGCATGTTGAAGCTTCGCAAGCGCTGAGTCAACCGCTCCCTTGTCTTGCACCTCGAAAACGTGACTGGGTCTTGGCAAACCTTCGATATCCTTCCAGATGACATCATAGATATAGGGTCGGGCAGCGTATTCTTCCTGTGCGTATCTGCCTACTATCTCCCCAATCTCCTTGATCTTCCTCTTAAGCATCCCGTGAGTACGTTCACCTTCGTGAACTGCGGGAGTCAGACTGTCGTGAGGTCTCGTTGGAGCTGTGGAAATCCCACTAGCGCTTGCCCCAACACGCTTCCTGCCAAGGTCAGTTATCTTCCATATTCCTCGAACGGAGCCGTCGATTTCGCCCTTCTCCACCAGCGTCTGGCGTACCCATTGCACGTAGTTGTGCCACTTGTAGGTGCTGGGGGAGCTCTTCATGCGGCGCTCAAGGTCTTGAGCAGTGAGCTGGGGAAAGTGACTTGCGACCCTGGCATATACGTCCTGCGGTCGCACTTGACCTCCTGCCTTCTCGATCTCCTCGAGCAAAGGCAACTCAATCTCGGTTTCTTTTGGATATGCCATGAACCCTCGCCTGTTCTGCGATATTATACCACCCGGGTTGTGCTTGAATACCATAACTGGCAGGGGCTCCAGGCGACCTGCTCTATCAGCGGGACTTGGCCAGCGGCCGCCATTTGGTGACAAGTCGGGCTTCTTTGGTTATCATTTCTTATTCGGCACCCGATGCCGCAGCAGAAAGCTTCATGAAGGGGGGCACAGCATGGTAGTGGTTACAGGCGCTACAGGACACCTCGGGAATGTCCTTGTCCGGGAACTCCTCTCCAGAAATGTGCCCGTGAGGGCGGTCATACCGAAAGGCGAAGACACCTCCTCCCTGGACGGCCTGAAGGTGGAGAAGGTGGAAGGCAATGTCCTGGACCCCGATTCGCTGGTCCGGGCCTTTCAGGGCGCGGAGGTCGTCTACCACCTCGCCGGCATTCTCTTCACCTCGCCCAGAAGGACCAACCGGTACTATGAAGTGAATGTGAACGGGACGCGGAACGTGGCCGAGGCCTGCCTGAAATGCAGCGTGAAGAAGATGGTCCACACCAGCTCCATCCAGGCCCTGGTGGAGCCCCCCAAGGGCACCGTATTCGACGAGAAGAGCCATTTCGATCCCGACAAGGTGGTCGGCCACTATGCCAAGTCCAAGGCCAGAGGCGCCCTCGAAGTCCTGGCAGCGGTGAAGAAGGGGCTGGATGCCGTGATCCTGTGTCCCACCGGGGCCATCGGCCCCTATGATTTCAAGCCCTCCAAGATGGGCGACTGGTTCCTGAATGTGTTCAAGGACAAGATCGACGGCCGGATATACACCATCAATGGCATCTATGACTTCGTTGACGTCCGCGATATCGCCAAGGCTGAGATCGCCGCCGCGGAGAAGGGGAGGACCGGCGAGGTCTACATTATCTCGGGCGAGCGGATCGACCAGCTCAACCAGACACTCATGCTGCAGGAGGCAGCCGGGGTCCATGGACGCTGCTATGGGATGCCGCTGTTTGGGCTCTATACCATGGCGGCCATAGGCTGGGTCTATAACTGGATCAGGGACACTGTGCCGGGTGTGACCCTGGACGAAGCCCGCATCGTCAGCAGCAATTCCGTTATCAGCCACGAAAAGGCCACCCGGGAGCTGGGGTTCCAGCCGCGTCCCCAGAAGGAGACCGCCGCCGATTGCGTGGCGTGGTTCCGGCAGAACGGGATGTTGTAGGGGCGAAAAATCTTTCGCCCCTACGCTTGCCCGCACGGATGCCTCGCGACGTCCCACCCTCTCCTTCCTCCTCTCCCATCAAGGGAGAGGGAATTCCTCCCTCCCCTGGCCGGAGGGAGTTAGAGGGAGGGGGCCAAGAACCAAAGCCTAAACCCGAGATTGCCTCGCCTTCTCCTTACTTATCCGGGAGAATGGCTCGGAGTGACAGAAGAGGTGCAGGAGAAGCTCCTGCCGGGGGTTTGGGGGTGTCCCCCAGTCTTCTTTTCTCTTCCCCTAAGAATGGGGGACCCAGGGGGTTGAAATCCCGCACGGAGACGCCTGCATCGTGCCCCTACGGACGCGTTTGGCCAACCCACATCCATGGAATGATCGTGATCCACGATAGGGGCGAAGCATGCGCCACGCCCATTCGTGCATTCCAGGAACCACGTGAATCGGATGCTTCGCCCCTACAAACGTTGCATTCACCGCGCAGAGGTCAGGTCGGAGCCCCTCTGCGTTTCTTATCTTCCCCCAAGAGTGGGGGCCAGGGGGTTGAAGACGGATGTAGGCACAGGTGGGTCACGTCCTGGATTCCCGCTCCCCGCCTTCGCGAGGACAAGCTCCGCGGGAATGACACAAGAGGTGTCCGCCTGAGGCGGACCAGGGCTTTGGAGGTCTCCCCCAGATATTCTTTGCTCGCAACCCTGGCTCTTTAGGTGGTACCATTTCTGGGGGCAGGTCAACGGCAACTGCGGTTACTCACGGACCTGGATCATTCGAGGCAAAACACCGTGTCACTGGAGACTGATATCACGATCATCGGCGCTGGGGTCGTCGGGCTCGCTGTGGCGTCCGAGGTTGCTGCGTTGGGCAGGGAAGTCTACCTGTTGGAGAAGAACGACAAGCACGGCCTCGAGCAGAGTTCCCGGAACAGCGAGGTGATTCATGCAGGCATCTACTATCAGAAGGACTCATTAAAGGCCAAGCTATGCGTGGAAGGCAACAGCCTGCTTTATAAAGCCTGCGACAAATACAATCTGCCGCACAAGCAGTGTGGCAAGATCATGGCGGCAACGAACAGGGAGGAGGTCGATGGGTTGCCGGTGCTCTTCCAGAATGGCAAAGACAACGGAGTGCCGCTGGAGATGTTGTCCCGAAATCAAATGCAGCGTCTCGAACCGAACATGAAGGCGGAAGCCGCATTTCTTTCCCCCACCAGCGGCATCATAGACTCCCATTCTCTGACCGCGTACTTCCTGTCAAAGGCGCAGAGCGAAAGCGTACATGTCTCCTATCGGACAGAGGTCACCGGCATAGAGAGGCTATCGAACGGCTATGAAGTGAGATTCATTGACGCTTCTGGAGCTGGCTCATTGCGGACAGCCGTGATCGTCAACTGTGCTGGACTGCACAGCGACGCGGTGGCGGCCATGGCTGGCATAGATATCGACAGTGCAGGATACCGGCTGCATTGGTGCAAGGGTGAATACTACGGTGTATCGGAGGCCAGAAGCAAGCTGGTGAACCGCCTGATTTACCTTGTGCCGACCGGCATCAGTGTTGGCGCGCATGTATGCCTCGACGTAACCTGGCGGCTCCGCCTGGGCCCGCTTTTCCACTACGTCGACCGGCTGGACTACAGCGTGAATGACTCTGCCCTGCAGCCCCTCCTGGACTCCAGCATAATGAAAGCCCTGCCGTTCATTCAACCTGCGGACGTGAGTCCGGAGACAGCGGGCATCATGGCGATGCTGGAAGGGAAGGGCGAGGGATTCCGCGACTTCGTTATCAGGCACGAAAAGGACAGGGGCCTGCCCGGCTTTGTCAATCTCGTTGGCATAGAGTCACCGGGCCTGACATCTTCTCCAGCCATAGGCAGGTACGTCGCGCGAATCGTGAAGGACCTGCTTTAGACTTTCACCTGGAAGTACCTAGGGACTGAGAATGGGGAATGATCAAAACGAGGTCTTTGTTCAAATCCCGCTTTCTTGATAGGATGTGAATTGTGAGAGTCGGTGCCTTCGAAATCAGCGAACCCGTGCCGGAACTGAGGGAGCCTCATGCCCTGGCCGTCCTTCAGCCCTGGATCGATGTCGGCAACGTGGGGACGCTGGTGCTGTCCCGCCTCGAGTCCCAGTTCAACGCATCGGAACTGGGCCGGCTGCTCCGGCCGGGCACCTTCTTTGACTTCACCCGCTACCGCCCCGTTCTGTACATGAAAGAAGGCCGCCGCGAGCTGGGCATACCCAACACCAGCGTCAGCCATGCCAGAACGGAGACCGGAAAGGATTTCCTTCTTCTCCGGCTGCTGGAGCCCCACATGCAGGCGGAAACGTACATCGATTCGGTTCTGGAGCTGTTCAAGACCTTCGGCGTCAGGAGCTATGGTCTCCTGGGCTCCATGTATGACATGACACCGCATACCAGGCCGTTGCTCGTCACCGGATCGGGCAGCAACCTGAAGCTGCAGAATGAGATGGATACAGCCAAGGTAGTGGGCAGCGACTACGTGGGCCCCACTAGCATCGCCCTCCTCATAACCCAGAATGCGTCCGCCATGGGCATAGAGACATTCACCCTCATAGTCCATCTGCCGCAATACCTCACGCTGGAGAATGACTACCGGGGCCAGGTCAGGCTCATGCAGGTGCTGGGCTCGCTCTACGGTTTCCCCCTGGCACAGGAGGACCTGGACGAAGCCACGAAGCAGGCGGAATCCATCAGCCAAGTGGCCGAACGGATGATGCAGCAGGAGCCGCGGTACCGGCCGGTCCTGAAGCACCTGGAGGCCATGTATGACTCCCGGGTCAACAAGACCAAGGAAGAGAGCCGGCTCTCGCCGGAGCTGGAGCAGCTCCTCCAGGACCTGAGCCGGCGGTTCACCCAGGGGCAACAGTAGGGGCGAAGAATCTTTCGCCCCTACGTTCGCCCCAATGATTCCCATCAACCCGATTCGGGCGAACTGGATTCCCGCCTCCGCGGGAATGACAGGTATGGGGCCGTGCAGGGAAGACTCTCAACTGGTGCTCTGCCGCGTCTCACCCTCTCCCCCGGATCAAGTCCGGGGCAGGCTTCATCCTCTCCCATCAAGGGAGAGGGGTTCTTTCTGTTCGGGGCGTGCAAAGGGGGTTGAGGCTCAGCGCAATGACAGAACAGGTGCAACGGAAAGCTGCCCGGGGAAGGTCAGTTCGTTGTCTACCGGGTTTGCAGGCTCTCCAGCTTGTCCGCTACGTCCTTCAGCCCCAACCTCAGAAGCTCTTTCGTTAACGGCAAGTGCGTAACCGGATCAACGCCCATGAGCTCATAGTATCGGCTTGCCACTTCAGCTATCTTCGCAAAATCCATGGTCCAGTCCTTGAAGTACCCGTCCGGTCTGGGTTGGAGTAGTTTCAGCGGTATCTCTTCCGTTTCGCCGAGTGCCCGATGACACAGTTCCCAGTATGCCAGCTCCAGGAGTCGTCTCCTCCTGTGTGCATCGACGAGCATTCCGGCGGTACAGGTCGTGCCCGTTGTGGCCGTGATTGCCTGAGCTACTTCCTCAGGTCCCCACCAACAACCACATTGAGGAATCCTGTCTGACAGCAGGTCACAGTGTCCACTGATATCACAAACAGAGATGGCGGTTTCATTGACTATGGCGTATTCGGCATAGTGCTCGTAGTTGTCTTCCCTCCAGGAGTCTCTGTGACCCGTTTTCTTCTCAGCGAAGTCAGACAGCCAGCCGTAGACGATTTGTTCAGCCTCCGCATTGGATACCCCAAACTCGGGAGCAAGCCACGGATAGTGTGCGTTTATGTCCGCCGGGGGGTGCGTCCATACTTCCGAGGCTCCCGGTATCATATGGATTCCGGCGGTGGCGCCTATTGGCGCGAAGCCCGGGTGCACACTCAGATTCCTGAACTGAACGGCATAGCGTATAGAATCCCGGCCTATCCTCTGGGCGGCAGGCACGATGCCGTCAGCGAGCAGAGCACCGAATCCTTCCCTCTTGGCCATTTTTTCGATGACAGTCCGGCAGCTTGTCTCGCTGCCCCACTCCATAGGCACCCCATCGGTGTCAGCTGCGGTGATGATTCCTCTTTCGTACAAATCCATCAGCCACGCGGTTATCCCAGAAGCTGACAGGGTTTCCATGCCATAGCGTTGACACAACTGATTCAGCCTCCACCAGACTTTCAGGTCTTTGATTTTCACCACCCAGCGGAATCCGGTGTAGAACATGCAATTGGCGCCACCACCTATGCCGTCCAGGTAGTAGTTTTCGTGGCATTGAATTGGACAGAAGGCGCATCCTATTCGCCCAACCAGGTGTTTGCTCATGAAGTCGCTTATCTCTTCCTCTTTCTTGCGCGGAGGAACTACAAACGAGTCAAAATTGCCCCAGGCCATCGTATCCCTGTCCAAGTAGAGATCATAGTGGACAGCCACGCCTTCCCTATTCATCGTCTTGAACAGGTATCGGCCCCTGCCCGTGGAATAGTGTTCATAGAATTGCTGCCACAAAGCCATAAATTTCGCCGGGTCTGCCACCTTCAGCCCCTTTGTCCCACGCACAGCCACTGCCTTCAAATTCTTTGAGCCCATGACAGCGCCATGGCCTGCCCTCGACGCCGTATTCTCGATGTCATGAAGGATCAGAGAGAACGCCACCAGATTCTCCCCCGCGGGACCGATGCAGGCAACGTGGACATCAGGGTCCTTCAGTTCCTCTTTTATCCTTGTCTGCGTCTCATAGACATCCAACCCCCAGAGGTGCCTGGCATCTCTTATCTCCACCTCGTCGTTGTTGATGAACAGATACGCCGGCCTCTCTGCTTTTCCGGTGATAACAATGTGGTCATACCCGGCAAACTTCATTTCGGCGGGAAATTGCCCTCCCATTCCGGCATTTCCCATGGTCTTGTTGGTGAATATGGGGGACTTGGCTATCACAACGCACTTGCTGCCCAGGAGTGTCCCCGTCAAAGGACCGGTGCTGAAGATAAGCATGTTTCTGGGGTCGGTGCCGGTGATCTCGGGGGGGACCCCATCCCATAGAATCTTGGTGCCGATGCTAAGACCGCCGACATAATCGCGCACATAGCTCGAGGTCGGCTCCTTTTCTACCTTCCCCTCCGTCAGATCTATCCTCAGTATCGTCCCGGCGTTGGCCATCTTAGATCTCCCTCACCGAGAAGATGGCCGTCATACCCGCGGATGCGTCCGCGCAGAGCGTGAGAGTCGTCCCTGCCTGGAAGGCTATTGAGCTCACCCCGGACTTGCCGGTGGCCAAGCTCCCGCCTGAAGACAACCTGCGTGACCTCGTCAAGGGGTCAGACGTGATAGCCGTTGTCCCCTGCACCTGCCGCCGGTCTCTGCGGCGCTGCGATGCTAAGGTTGACGTCTGCGTCCTGTTCAATCGAGGGGCGGAGTATGCCATCAACCGGGGCGCGGGGCGCAAGGTCTCGGCCGACGAAGCCATGGCCATCTTCCGCGAAGGCGAGGAGGCCGGGCTGGTTCACACCTGGCCCTTTGCCCTATCGTCCCGCCTGAACGAGATATGCAACTGCTGCAGCGATTGCTGCATCATCTTCGATGGGGGGCTGAAGTTCGGCACCCTGGGGCGGGGGCTGGCGAAGAGCCATCTCCGGGCAGAGGTGCATAAGGGAGTCTGCGACGGCTGCCAGGACTGCGTCGAGACCTGCTTCTTCGGGGCTATCGAGATGAAGAAGGATTCGCCGGGCAAGAAGCTCAAGGCAGAGGTCGACCCGCAGAAATGCTACGGCTGCGGAGCCTGCGTCGTGGCTTGCAGTCCCCATGTTCATGCCATAAGGATGAAGCTGGTGGAGCCTTGATCAGCCCCCTAGAATCCCCCACTCTTGGGGGATTCCAGGGGGTTGAAAGCGGATACTGAGAGAGCGACGAAAACTACGGCGGAGTCGCCGTATCTGCCCTCCAACGTTGCCCAGTGATCCAAGAACTGGCAATGATACGAGCGCAGCTTGACAGGCAAACCGCCTTGCCACATGCTATGACTGAGTAGCTTGCTCCGCAGGAAAGGGAAATGAAGGAGACAGCACGACCCCGCGCTATGAGAATCTTCTGCCGATGCTTCCCTCTGCTCCTCATTCTCTGGGTGCTTCTGGTCCTGTACCCCAATCCGCTGAGTCTGGCGACAAGTGTGCGGAGGCTGGCCACCCCGCGCGTCGACCCCGCTGCCGTGGAATCACTGGCCGCCAGTCTGCCTTCGGACCCTGCGGCCATTGAGGAGGGGGTTCTGCGGACCATACCGTACCGATATGATTGGCAAGTGTATGGCATGCCCTGGTATTTCCCTACAGTCGATGAGGTGTTGAAAAACGGCGCCGGCGACTGCAAGGCCCGCGCCATCGTGCTCGCCTCTGTTCTGGAGGCCAAAGGCATTCCGTATCAAATCAACTCATCCCCGATTCACGTTTGGGTGGACTATGAGGGCAAGGCCGCCAACCCGCTGGAGAACCCAGATGCAGGATTCTATGAAGTTGACCCTCAGACAGGAGCAAGGTCACTTCATCTCCCCAGCATCAGCTTCAGTGAGGTCATGGATACAGCCTGGCAGGGATTCTGGCCGCCCATGCCACTGGCGAGAAAAGTGCTCCTGGTGTCCGGGCTGGGCATTCTGTCGATTGTCCGCCTGGCGTGGCCGAGGCTCAGAAGGCAAGCGAGGGACAACGCGGCAGATGCCGGGTTGGTCAGTTTGCCACGAGAGCCTGTCCCGGAAAAGGCGGGGGAGTGAAGAGACCTTACGAGAAAGGAGAACTTCGTAGGGCGGATCGCACGAAGAGCACCACCTGCAAAGAGGGTATCCATGGCATATAATTCCCCCATACTCTGGCGCGGAGGTCATTCATGAAGAATGTTGAAATGTCGGTAAACGGCAATATCCTCACCATCACGGTGGACTTGACCAAGGAGTTCGGACCGTCGTCCTCAGGCAAGACCATCATCATTGCCTCGACTGAGGGGAATTACCGCCTGCCTGGGCGCAGTGAAATGGTAGGCCTGAACGTCTATCGCAAGAAGTAGCGTGAGCATTGTAGAGGCGCAGTACTCTCGGTGGGATACGGCTGTGGACGACTACGAAAAGTTGCGCGAGATACTGGATAAACACCTCGCGGGCGCTCCGCCTTCGCCGAGAGTCGATCAGATCCTGAGGATCCTGTTCACGCCGGAGGAAGCCAGGGTGGCGGTGGGAATGATATTCACCCCCACGCCGGTAGAGGAGATCGCCGCCAGAAGCGGTGTTCCCGTGGAAGAGACCAGGGCGCGATGCGAGTCCATGGCCAGCAAAGCCATCGTCTTCAGCCGGCAGAAGAGCGGAGTCATGGGCTACTCGCTGCTTCCGACCATCCCCGGCCTGTTTGAGTTCCCCTTCATGAAAGGCGGCGGTGAGCCTATGCACCAGGCGCTGGCGAAGCTGTGGGAGGAGTATCACCGCGAAGGCCTAGGGAACTCGTTCGCCAGCAGTCCGACCCCGATTACCAGGGTAATTCCGGTGGAAAAGGCCATCGACACCCGGGTCGAAGTCCTGCCCTTCGAGGTTATCTCGAAGATGCTCGACCGGAATGACACATTTGCGCTGGCTGCCTGTACCTGCCGCGTGAGTGTGGGAGCCTGCCAGGGGCCGAGGGACGTGTGCCTGATTTCCGATGCCACTGGCCGCTTCCTGATCGATAGAGGGTTTGCCCGGGAAATCACCAAGAAAGAAGCGCTGGATGTGGTACGCTGCGCGGAAGAAGCAGGCCTGGTGCACACGACCAACAACAGCCAGGACCGCTTGAGCCTTATCTGCAACTGCTGCCCCTGTTGCTGCACCATTCTGCGTGGACTCACACAACTCAAGAATCCCAACGCCTTCGCTGTCAGCCGGTGGTGCTCCCAGGTTGACCCGGACCTCTGCACCGGGTGCGGGATATGTGAGGACGAGCGTTGCCCGGTGGCGGCCATAAAGGTCAGGGAATCGGTGGCAGAAGTTGACCGGGAGCGCTGCATTGGGTGTGGCCTTTGTGTCACCAGGTGCGACGCCGAAGCGGTTCACCTGGTCCCGCGCCGGCATCCGCCTGATCCTCCGCGGACGATCGTGGAGATGGGCCTGAAGATTGCGACGGAAAAGGGGAAGGCGGAAGACTTCATTAAGCTCATGAGGCGTTGACCCGAGAGTCCCGCCATTCTGGATTCGAACCTTCTCGACCCCGTGATTTGCAGGCAGGCTATCACGAGCATTTCTGTGCGGCGCTCCAGGACCGGGCAGTCCTTGCACCCTGGGGCGACAGCTGGAGAATCGCGATTACCAGAAGGTTCGTATTCCTTCGACTCATAGAATACGGAACCGAGCCTTTCTGTCAGCGAGTTAACAACGCGCTTGTCACCAATTGCATGCCTCTCACTATCGTCGTGAGCCCCATTTACGCGGTAGTGATATAATACGGGAGAACATTGCCCTTCATGATTAGCAGTGACGTATCCGAAGGCAGTTCGGCGCACGCAATACCCAAGCCGCGATGGTTCCTGAATGCACCTGTACGAGGTAGTAGCCCAGCACGTTGATCAGTGGCGTCAGCAAGGTTATCTACACGCTGACTACTCCGCTATTGCCGAGATATTAGAATGGGCGGGCAATCCTGACGGTAATGGTTTCAGGCTACGTCTGCCCCAGTTGCATGCACTAGAGACTTATTGGTATCTGCGGCTTGTGCAAAAGACCCCGCATGTAGCTGATCTCTATCGCGAGCTTATCCCCAAGCAGTCTGAATTGCTGGCCTCTCTTGGTCTCAGTCAGGATGAAATCAAGGCCTATGCACTAGACTACGGTTGTGAGGCACTATTCGAGCGCGTCAAGACAGATGATGAGTTTGTGCATTGGTTCAAGCTCGAATCCCTTCGAGAAACGCTGACCCTGGACTACCCCAGTTACATTCTGGCGCTGGCGATGGGGGCTGGCAAAACAGTGCTTATCGGAGCCATCTTCGCAACTGAGTTTGCCATGGCACTGGAGTACCCGGAGGGACCATTTGTGAAGAATGGGCTAGTCTTCGCACCGGGCAAGACGATCATTGAGAGTCTACGCGAATTGGCGGAGACACGTTATGACCGCATCCTGCCGCCTAGGTTCTACAAGGCATTCGCTGCCTCTATCAAGCTCACGTTCACCCGTGACGGAGAGAAGGATATCCCCGTCATCCGTCAGAGCCTTTTTAACGTTATCGTCACCAACACCGAGAAGATTCGCATTCAGAAAGAAGCTATCCGCAAGTCTGACCTTGGCTCGCTGTTTGCTCCAGAGACAGAGGATCAAGCAAGGGCAGAAGTAGCCAATCTGCGCCTTCAGGCCATTGCCAGCCTGCCCAATCTGGCAGTGTTTTCCGACGAGGCCCACCACACCTATGGTCAGTCGCTGGACACGGGACTCAAGAAGGTCCGGAAGACGGTGGATTATCTGGCAGCTAACACAAGTGTCGTTTGTGTGGTCAACACTACCGGCACGCCATACTTCAAACGTCAGCCCCTTCGCGACGTGGTCATCTGGTATGGGCTTTCACAGGGCATTCGAGATGGAATACTCAAGGAAGTTGCTGGCAATATTCAAGCCTTCTCCTTTGAAGACAATGTGGAAGCTTATCTGACCCATATCGTCGAAGACTTCATGAAGGACTATGGTGACGTGAAGCTTCCTGACGGCACTCCTGCGAAACTGGCGGTCTATTTTCCTCAGACTGATGATGTGGAAGCCCTGCGCCCTGCGATTGAAGCCAAGTTGGCTGAACTGGGTCTACCGCCGTCTCTGGTTCTGGAACACCATACCAAGCGCGAGAACAAGGCGGACTTTGATCGATTCAAGTTCAGAGATTCACCTCACCGCATTGCGCTGCTGGTAGATCGTGGTGTCGAGGGGTGGGATGTGCCCTGTCTATTTGCCTGCGCCCTCGCACGCAAACTCAAGACCAGCAACAATTTTGTACTCCAGGCTGCCTCCCGTTGCTTGAGGCAGATTCCTGGCAATCAGACCAAGGCACGCATCTACCTTTCGGTGGATAACCGCTCCATTCTTGATCGTCAATTGCAGGAGACCTATGGCGAGACAATTGCCGAACTGAATCAGGCACAGAGCAAGAGCCGTCAAGTAGCGATTCGGTTGCGGAAGTTGGATATTCCGCCTCTTACTGTAAGGCAGTTGGTGCGTACGGTGGTGAAGAAAGACATCCAGACGGGAACGCTCAAGCTTACCAGGCCGCAGACAAGTACCAAACCTGCTCTAAAGAAGATGACCTACACCGTATCTGAGCAGAAGTCCACTTACAGCGTGCTGCAACAGGTAGGTGATGCCATCGAGGTCAGTGCTATGCCGGAGGTAATCGACCTTTACACAGCAGCAGTGGAACTGGCGGCTATCTACCGCTTCGAGTTGTGGGGCATCCATGATGAACTGAGACGCATCTACGACGGTGCAAGCGAGATGTCGCTAGCGCATCTCTCCGACATATGCAGGCAGATTGAAGAGCAGACGAGAGGTTACGAAGTACGTGAAGAGACGGTGGAGAAGGCGCTGGCTCTAATCAAACCTGGTGGATTTCAGAAGATCATTGGCGAGGATGGTGCAGAGGTGTTCACCGCCGAGATCTCATATCCCATTGACCGCCAGAATCTGCTGCTGTCTTGGGAGGAGATGAAAGGTAGAAACAAAGGCGATTTCGGCTTTCACTACACTCCATACAACTTCGACTCCAATCCAGAGAAGAGTTTCTTCGAGCAAGTCCTGGAGCATCTGAACCTTCATCCTGTCGAGGTGGAAGATATCTATTTCACAGGTGCGCTGACTACGCCCGACAAGACTGATTTCTACGTGGAGTACAAGGGCGAAGATGACAACTGGCATCGCTACATACCCGACTTCATCATCCGCAAGAAAGGTGGCAAATGTTACATCGTCGAAATCAAGCGCGAGCATGATCGTCAACACCCCGTTGACGGTGAGAACGGGCGCAAAGCGATGGCGATCAAGAGATGGGTGGGGCTTAACCCTGAGCGTCTGAAGTACGAGATGGTCTTTGCCAGAGAAGAAACGATTGGCTACGATCAGACGGGAGAAGTCCGCGAATTCGTGGAGGAGAAGGACAGCGTATGAACCCTGAGCGCTTCAGAAGCAGCCCATCGGGACGGCTGTCGAAGGTTGGGCAGGGTAAAGCGGCGTACTGGGCATTTGTGCCTCATCCGCTGCCTCCTGTCTTGCCCTTGGACGCGGAACTGGTGCGCAGGCTATCGGAGGCTGATCGCGCCCTGGGTGAACTGGCGGGACTCGGACGCGCTACGCCTAATCCGCATCTGCTCATCGGGCCCTTTGTCCGTCGCGAGGCTGTGCTATCTTCACGGATAGAAGGGACACAGACGGATATTGCGAACCTCTATGCCTATGAGGCCGGCCAGTTGGCACTTCCCGGTCTCGAACCCGCTCCAGCAGAATCAGATGTTCGTGAGGTGCTCAACTACGTACGTACTCTGGAGTATGGACTGAATCGAGTGAACACCTTGCCGGTCAGCTTGCGGCTGATACGTGAACTCCATGAGCATTTGATGGCGGGAGTCCGTGGTGAGAAAGCCACCCCGGGCGAGTTCCGCCACAGTCAAAACTGGATCGGGCGGCCAGGCTGCACCTTGGATGATGCGGACTATGTTCCGCCTCCTGTCCCTGAGATGCAGCAGTCCCTGGATGCCTTTGAGAAGTACCTGCATTCTGGGAGCGATTATCCGCCGCTGGTACGACTGGCGCTAATCCACTACCAGTTCGAGGCGATTCATCCGTTCCTCGATGGCAACGGTCGAATTGGCCGACTGCTCATCTCTCATCTGCTCGTCACCTGGAATCTTCTGCCAATGCCTCTGCTCTACCTCAGCGCCTATTTCGAACGGTTTCGACAGGACTACTATGACAAGCTTCTGGCGATCAGCGAGCGCGGCGCTTGGAGCGATTGGCTCCTCTTCTTTCTCCATGGTGTGGCGGAGCAGGCCCAGGATGCCATTCTGCGTGCCAAGCGGCTGCAAGACCTGCAGCACGAATGGAGAGGGACGCTGACGCAGGCCCGTGCTTCGGCCCTGCTTTTGCGCCTCGCTGACAGCCTGTTTGAATCGCCCGTTATCACGATTCCCCAGGCGCAGCGCCTCCTGGGTGTAACGTACCGGAGTGCTCAGCTTAACGTGGAGAAGCTGGTCGAGGCAGGGATACTGCAGCAAGTCGGCGAGGCTTCGTATGGCAAGGCTTTCTCGGCCCGGGCGGTCATAGACCTAGTCAGTGAAAAGCCAGGGTGAAATTATACTTCTGGTCACAAAAGTATAATTGTTGGCCATAGAATTGAACTGAAGTATCATTCGGAGGCTCTATCATGCCGGAAGGTGCCAAAGTGGCAATCAAGCCTGCCAAAGGCCGCCACATGCTGACCTGGGTAGGCAAGCGGACGGTCATTGTCACCGTTCTCAACCGTCTTGACAGTCATACAAGCGAGTATAGGGAGCGCCGATGAAATTCTGGGTTGGCGTGACGGACAACCAGTGGTTCAAATACCTTTCGGAGACACGACCAGATGAAGTCAACTTCTGGCAGCCGAGTGCTGCAACACCGCCGTTCACGGGTGCACCAGTTGGCCTTCCTTTCCTATTCAAACTCAAGTACCCTTACAACCATATCGCTGGCGGCGGATTTTTCGTGACCTATTCTAGGTTACCTTTGAGTCTCGCTTGGGAAGTGTTCGGGGAGAAGAACGGTTGCAGCTCCGTCGATGGACTCCGCAGCCTCATCAATCCTTTGACAGCCAGCCATCGGAGTGATGACGACATCGGGTGTACCGTTCTGGCGAATCCCTTCTTCCTCGAGGAGAGGTGGTGGATCGAAGATCCACCTGGATGGTCACCAAACATTGTGCGCGGCAAGATGTATGATACTGCTGAAGCTGAAGGAGATGCTATCTGGAAGAGTATTGAGAATTGGCTGTCGCTGGCACCGTATGACTCCGTGCCCCCTCATGAAGCCACCAAGGTCGCAGAACCCACCGAGAAATACGGCGCCCCAATCCCATTTCGGCCCAGGATTGGCCAGTCGTCATTTCGGGTCTTGGTAACCGACGCCTATCAGCGTCGCTGTGCGATTACAGGCGAAAGGACCTTGGTGACACTGGAGGCAGCCCACATCAAGCCATATTCCGGTGAAGGCGAGCACGACGTCCGCAACGGGCTGCTACTGCGAGCCGATTTCCACCGCTTATTCGACGTCGGTCTGGTCGGAGTCACGCCAGACTTGCACGTTCGTGTGAGCCCGCGAATTCGCCAGGAATGGTACAACGGGATGGCATACTATCGTCTTGACGGTAAACCATTATCCGTTGTCCCAGTCCATAAGGCTGAGAGGCCCGATCCTGATCTGCTGGACTGGCACTTGCGCAATCGATTCCAGGATTGAGCATCCAGACTCTATCCACCCCCCGCACGGGCACGGCGCGCCGTGCCCCAACCATTGCCTGCTGGCGCGTATTTCGTGACGATCTGCACCTGTGAGCGGGGATGCCTTCTTGGCGAGGTTGTTGATGGAGAAATGCGATTGGACCCTTTGGGGAAGATGACCGCCGCTTGCGGGCATGCCATCCTGCACCATTTCCCCCGCGTGGTGTTGGATGAGGGGATCATAATGCCGAATCACATCCATGGAATCATCGTGATCCAGGGTAGTGGCGAAGCATCCGCCGTCCCCCTTCATGTGTCTAAGGAACAACCAGAACCGGATGCTTCGCCCCTACAACGACGTCCGAACGGCACCCAACCAGGGTCGTTATCCGCCATCGCGCAGAATTTCAAATCCATATCCACCCGGAAAATGAACGCCGCCCGCGGCATGTTGGGCACGCCTGTCTGCCAACGGGGTTTCCAACACGTAGAAACGGGTAGAGGCAGGTTTGAAATCTGCCTCTACTGAGGGACATCCGCCAATACATCCTCAGCAATCCCGCCCGCTGGGACGAAGACGAGAACAACCCGACTTTGACGAACGCCGGATGATGAATCGCGGAAGCCTGTGATGCATATCCCTGTTGACATCATACCCATTTTGGGTATAATCATACCTATTATGGGCGTGGTGGTGCCTGACAAGAAACTCTCCTCCATCCTCTTCAACAAGACCAGGCGCGGTGTACTAGCGCTTCTCTATGGTCATCCCGATCAGACCTTCTACGTGAACCAGATAGTGCAGTCGCTTGGCAGCGGCTCGGGTGCAGTTCAGCGCGAGTTAAGATTGATGGCTGAAGCAGGAATACTGGTTAGAACGCAGACCGGGAACATGGTCTATTACCAGGCTAACAGCAAATGCGCCATCTTCAACGAGCTGAAGGCCATAGTCAGAAAGACATTTGGTATGGCTGATACGATCAGACAATCGTTGGGAGCGTTGAGCGGCAGAATCCGGGTCGCCTTTGTTTTCGGATCTGTGGCCAGAAGTGCCGACACCAGAGCCAGCGATATAGACCTGATCATCGTGGGTGAGGTTACGTTTGACGAGGCGGTATCATCTCTTTCACCGGCCCAGGAGGCATTGGGAAGAGAGATAAACCCGGTGGTCTATTCGGCAGCCGAATTCAAGAAGCGTAGTTCCCAGGATCGGTCTTTCGTAAAAGAGGTTACTGAAGGCGAGAAGATGTTCATTATGGGTGACGAAGATGAGCTTGGCAGACTGGCTGGCCAATAAGCTTATTGAACCACATCGTCCCTCATCGAGGGAGATTGCCAACCTTTTGCAGATATGCGACCGGGACATCGCCACGAGCCAGGTTGCTGAGCTGTGGGAACTGACTGGCAAATGGGCATTGCCTACAATGCGGCCCTCCAGGCCGCCACCGCTGCCTCGTCAGCCGCGGGGTACCGCGCCAAGAGGGAAGGCCATCACTACCGTGTCATACAGTCTTTGGCCTTCACCATAGAAGCAAATCAGTCACTCATTAGACGCTTCGACAAACTGCGCCAGAAACGCAACATCAGCGACTATGAGAGAACGGATACAGTGACCGAAAGCGATGCCGCGGCGATGCTGTCTATCGCCAAACAACTCCGTCGCGACGTAGAGCGATGGATCCGGCTCAACCACCCGGAACTGGCCAAGGACCTGTGAATATGCACCCATGACATCGTTGAGCTAGTCGACGGCCGTCACTAGCAGGCTGAGTTATGCGTATCCCTTATGTGATTGACAACGACGTCCGAACGGCACCCAACCAGGGTCGTTATCCGCAATCGTGTAGAATCTCAAATCCATATCCACCCGGAAAATGAACGCCGCCCGCGGCATGTTGGGCACGCCTGTCTGGCAACGGGGTTTCCAACACGTGGAAACGGGTAGAGGCAGGTTTGAAACCTGCCTCTACTGAGGGACATCCGCGAATACGTCCTGGGCAATCCTGCAAATTGGACCTCTGGTGAAAACTACCGCGTGTGATCTCAGAATCGCCTTGTCGCACGTCGCGGCCACAGCCATCCGATCTCCCCTGCGTTTTCCCACGCCTTGCCCCCGCGCTGGGATGAGGCCATGACCCTCACATGGGCCGAAGCCAAGTTGACATAATGCTGGACCATCTCCAAAGTGTGTGCCCCATATCTGCTCCAGCGTGAACACATCGCCGCCATTGACCGGATAGCTGGTGGCGAAGGTGTGTCGGCACCGATGCGGATGGAGACGCTACACCAGGGACAGCCAGAGACCCGCAGTTCAGTCGCCGGCTAGTCTCCGTGTCCACACCACCAGACTCACGAGCAGTTCCCTTATCTTGTCCCTGGTCTTCTGATCGGTGACCCTGCCGTTTCCGTCGATCTTCTCTGGGGCAAAAGGCACCATGACTTCCGGGCGATTCAACGGGTGGGCGTTCAGGATGACGAACGTCTGGCGCAGGTGATACTGTGCCCTCGCTGTTCCCAGCATACCCGTTGAGGCACCCATGAGTGCCACCGGCTTGCCGTCAAAGGCACTGTCGCCGGGCGGTCGCGAAGACCAGTCGAGGGCATTCTTCAGAACTCCCGGTACGGAGTAGTTGTACTCCGGGGTAGCGATGAGAATGGCATCAGCCGATCTGATCTTGCTCTTGAACTCTCTGACTCTCTCCGGGGGCGCATTTTCCATTTCCTGGTTGAAGGGAGGAATTCCGTTCAGGTCGAAGATCTCGAGTGTGGCGTCTTCAGGAACCAACTCCATAGCCGCAGACAGAAGGGCCCTGTTGTATGAAGCCTTTCTCAGGCTGCCGGCAAAACCCAGAATGGAAACCTTCTTCGCCATATCTGTACCCTCCCAGCAGAACACTCAACGGGATGACCAATTATAGTCCAGAATGGGCGGGAACTCCCGGTGCTGAACCCTCACACGGGCTGAAGCCAAGAGGCGTCAGTCAGTCGACGGGAAGGATGGGTAGCTCACGAGGCTGGAGGGGTGGGGCAATCGTATGACGAAGGGGGGCACCCTCAGAGGACGGCTGGAGGTCTTCCGATTGAAGATTGGGGTAAGCACCAGGGCCGTGGGCAGCCTGGGCTCCTGAGCCCCGACTGAAGCTCCGGGGCTCAGACCGTGAGGCGCTCCTGTCCTGGACAGGAGCGCCGGGGATAGACTTAAGTTCTCACCTCTTCCCATTGACTTGCTTCCTCGCTGCTGAGAGTTTGCGCTTGGGCATCGGTTGCCTCGAACAATATCACCAGGCAGCAGAGGCCGTCAACATCAGGTGGACATAGAAGGGGGACCAAGTGGAGGACTATGAGAAAAGCAGAAGGATGTACGGTGGCATCATGGCCAGGGAACACCCGGCCCAGTTCAGAGTGGACGACTAAGGCCGCGGCTTCGTCTTCTCAATGACCGTGGGGATATGATACTTCACCCGGAGGTTCTCCCACGTTTCGGCGGACTGCTTGGGGATTATCTTCTCCGGAACATACTTGCCAATTCCGGCTATGACAGCACAGATCTTCCACGAGTTAGCCACGTCGTCAGGCACGTAGTCATCGGCCGCTGTGAGGGCAGCGGCGCGAATCTTATCGGGCACGTACTTGCCTACGCCATCAATAACAGCTGTCTTGACCTTGGGTGGAACGCGCTTGTCCAAGAGGTTCAGGTAGAATAGCAGCAGTCTCGCGGGCACATACGAGTCCACAACCTTGACCTCCATGGCTATCACCTTGTGGGAAATCTTTCTGGCTGGAGACCTACGTCTGCGGACCCCTTTCACTGGAGTCATTCTGACTCCCTCCTTTGGACTGGGCTTGTCTGCTTCAGACATGAGGGCGACCCTCCTAGTCTTGAGCGCACGGTTGGGGCATTACCTGGAGCGACACCTCTCATGCTGCGCCCCGTCATAGACGACAAGAAATATACCTCCTTGTAACCCAATAGGGGCAATCTGTCAACACCCCCTTGGATATCGAAGGCACCTGATTCTACTCCCGATTTCAGCGCCGGCCATGCAGTGGAGCCGGTGAGCGACTCGATTCAGGCGGACAGCCTATGGACTCACATCTACAGGGGTCTATAATGGTGGCATCAAGACTAGTGTGTACGACGATTGAAGTAATCGCCTGCTCAGTGAAGTGAGTCGTGATTTGGTGGCATGATCCATGGTTGAACTACTGAAGCCTCCCTACATCCGAAGGCTGGACGAGCGCGGTGATTTGCAGGTGTGGGTAGTTGATGGCAGCTACATCAGAGGGCATATAGACGAGGAGTTCACCAACTTCGGCCAACACTATAGATACCCCTACATTCCCTTGAATGAACTCTGGCTCGACCAGGAAAACGGATCGGATGAGCAACCGTTCTTCATTGATCACCTGTTGGTGGAACGCCGCTTGATGGCCAAGGGCATGCCATACGACGAAGCTCTGCCAGCAGCCGACAGGGCAGAGCAGAAGGAGCGACGTCGAGCTGGAGACGTGACTCGGTTGACGCACTACGGGCACAAGTTGCCCGATGGTCACGAAGTGCACCAGCGGCTTTGGAAAGAACTGGAAAATGGTGTGGGCGTTTGGATTGTAAGCGGGCGGTTGGTCCGTAGCGTTTTTGACGTCGACTTTACCGAAGGTGGTCACGACTACGTGTACGAATTCGTGCCTCAAAACGAGGTGTGGATTGATGATGATATCGTGGAGCCAGAGCGTCCTTACGTTCTATTGCACGAGTTGCATGAGCGTAACCGGATGGCCGCTGGCTGGCCATACAGCAAGGCCCATGCAGAATCCAGCCGTCTGGAGTATCGCTGCCGCCACCACCCGGATGAGCTACATGGAAAGCTGGCAGAAGAAGGTTGGGCCTGAAGTGTCAAATGTATGGGTTGAGCTCTGAGTGTAGAGTATCGACCTGCGTGCCTCCGATCATTGTACCAGCCCAACCTCAACCTGGATACGAAGAGGGAATTGCTGTCACCGCTACGAGGTTGCCAAGTAGTCAACACGAGCGTCTCAGGTACAAATGGTATCCAAATCTACTCCCGAATTGAGCGCCAGCCTTCCGGTGAATCCTGGGAGCTTTGAGGCTGTCTTGTAGTCCAGCAAAGAGAGATTCAGCTACCTTATTGATTGGCGGCTGTGAGCCAAGAAGTGGTACCATTCTCGTGGACCGGTCGGGGGGCAGGTCAGGTTTCTTGAACTGAAACAATGCGAAAAATTACGATTCTCCTACTGGTATTGCTGCTGCCCCTGGCGGTCGGCTTAGTTGCTCGAATGGCAATGACAGCCGACAGGGATGGGATTACCGTCTATGTCGTTCCAGCGATGACTGATGAGAAGATACTGCCTACCACCTCCATTTCTCCGGATTACGTCTCCAGTCAGATTTCTATTGTTGCTTCTCCGGGGGAGTACGAGCCAGCCAGTTTTGTGGTTCGGGCCAATGAGAAGATCAGCGCCCTGACTGCAGCCGCCACCGATCTTAGCGGAGCCACCGGCTCTATCCCTTCTTCCTATATAGATATCAAACTGGTCAAGTGCTGGTGGCAAGCGAAGCCGGACGCTAGCAAGCCGTGGATGAGGGCTAACGCACCTGTCACAGGTCCTGGTGCCCCAAGGGAACTGATGCCCGAGCTGCTCGTTAATGATCCTACTTTCATCGTAGCGGACCAGAACCAGCAGAACTACATCAAGCAAACTGACGGAAGCTACCGGTTGATTAGCCAGGACGTCATCACCAGCGTCGATGAGAACCCCAAGGTCAGCGAGATGCCCGTGAAAGACAGCCCGACGCTCTTGCCGGTGGATATTCCCGCGGGAACCAACCAGCAGTTCTGGGTGACCTTCAAGGCGCCCAGTGGAAGCCTGGCTGGAGTCTACCGCGGCACTATCAACCTGACAACTCCTTCAGGGAAAGTAGGAGCCGTTGCCGTGGAGCTCGAAGTTCTGCCTATCAGTCTTCAGCCGAGCATGCAAGAACATGCCATGTTCACCTTCATGTATCTGGTGGCCGACTCTTACGCTACCATCGGCTCGTCCAAGTCGGAGACTCAAATCAAGGCGGAACTCAAAGATATGTATGAACATGGAGTGACCACGCCCTGCATCACCGAATACGACGAGGCGGACCTGCGACTTATCCTCCAGTGGATGCGGGAGGCCGGATTCACCACGAACACTCTCTACTACTATGGGCTCTATTCGCTCATGGACGTGACCAACTCTGATCCGGTCAGACTCCAGAAGCTGAAGAGTGAGGTTCAGCGCGTCGTTGGTGTGGCAGCGGAGTATGGCTTCACCGAGGTCTACATCTACGGTGTAGACGAGGCCCCGGCCTCCGAGAGGTACCTGGAGAGGCCAAATTACGAGACAGTCCACAGTGCCGGTGCGAAGGTGTTCATCAGCTCCTACACAGGAACATATGAGGCAGTAGGAGACCTCGTTGACCTTATTGTGTGGCCCTACGAGCCCCTTACTGACGAGGCTGCCAAATGGCACAGCGTTGGTCACAAGATTCTGTGCTACGCCAACCCTCAGAGCGGAGTCGAGGCGCCTGAGAGCTACCGCCGGAACTTCGGTCTGCTCTTGTGGCAAAGAGACTACGAAGGCGGCGCCAGTTTTGCCTATCAATGGGTGGAGGGGGGCAACCTCTGGAGCGATTTTTCAGGCAGTTACTACCGCAGCGAGGTCTTCGCCTATCCCACCATGAATGGCGTGGTTGACACTATTGAGTGGGAAGGATGGCGGGAGGGCGTGGACGATGTCAGATACCTCACTACGCTTCTCAAGACAATTGAAGAGGCGAAGGCAGTCGGCAAAGATACCTCTTTGGCGGAGAGGTGGCTGGCAGAGCTGAAGGCCTCTGACCTGGCAACGAAGGACTTGGGTGCCGTTCGCTCCGATATGATCGGCTATATCCTCTCCTTCTCGGTAGGATCGTCCTCTGCAGTCACTAAATGATCCCAAATTGGCCTGTTGAATATCAAGGCAATGTGAATCCTAATCCCGGATTCTACGCCGGCGTTTGGCACATCCACGGAGCCTTGAGGACGGCCTAATGTTCTACGAGTCACCTCCCGCTTCGCAATACTGTGACGGCAGTGTCTGCCCGTTTCCTATTCCCTTATGCCTATGCCCATGGCGCCCGGGCCTCCATAGGCACCTACCGCCGGGCCCACTCTGGCCACATAGATGGGCGCCTCAGGAAACGCGGCCCTCAGGCGCTCAGAGAGAGCTTTCGCGTCGTCATACTCGGTGGCGTATCCCAGAGCTATTTCCTTCACTTTCGGGAAACTCAGTGCAAACTCGTACAGAGACTCCAGAGCTCTGGCCCTTGTACGTGCCATACCCCACAGGAACACATTCCCGTCCCGCACCCCAAGCAGAACCCTGATTCGTAGAGCCGCGCCCAGTATGCCGTAGGCCTTATTGACTCGACCACCCTTCACCGCATACTTCAGTGTATCTGCCATACCCAGATTGTGGATTTCAAGAACGGCTTGACGTACCTGCCCAACTACTCGTCCCAGGCTGCTTCCCGTCTGCGACTCCCTCGCAGCTGCAATAGCAGTAAGCATCAAACCCATCCCCATCGACATGGAGTCTATGACTTCAACACGACATTCACCACCCGCAAGCCGCGCACCCATTGCAGCGGAGTCGCAGGTGCCACTAAGTCTGGAAGAGATGTGTACCGACACGATCTCGTCTGTCTCTCTGGCCAGCGATCTGTAGGTAGCAGCAAAATCCTCTGGTGAGGGCACTGAAGTGGTGGGATGGACTGACCCGTGAACCAGTCTGCGGTAGAATTCGTCTTCGTCAATGTCCACCCGATCACGGTAGGTTTCTTGCCCGAACAACACATGGGCTGGCACAACCGTGATGCCCAGCTCTTGCGCCAGGTTGCGTGGTATGTCAGACGTGCTATCGGTCACAACCCTGACTGTCATACATGACCTAGCCTGCCCCGATATCTTACCAGGCCAACCCCAGATTAGCTACAAGAGGGGGACGCCCTGAAGTCCTGCAGGGGCTGGCGGGTGGAGAAGAAGCAATCCAGCATCTTACCTCAGACGGTCTTCAGGGAGATGTGGCTGGGGAGCTAGGATTCGAACCTAGGCTAGCGGATCCAGAGTCCGCTGTCCTACCTCTAGACGACTCTCCAGTACCTTGGGATGATAGTCAAGGAGTTTACGTGGTGAACAAGGGTATGACGTGAGATGGGCCAGAATCTCGAAGGCCACCAGCCTGCTCCCGCTCTGCCACAGGTCATCATACCACCCTTCGACGCAAAGGTCATAACAGATTCTAGGAGGCGGCGAGTGGACTCGAACCACCGCTTAGAGCCTTGCGGACTCTTGCCTTACCCTCTTGGCTACGCCGCCCCATTTGTGCTGATCAGGTCCTGTCTGTAGTCTGCAACATGCGAGTAGCGTCTCTATCTCAAATACAGACGCCACTATCACATTATGCTTACATACGACGACAGCCTAGAGTTCTACAAGGGCTGGGGGTGAGGAGGAACGTGTCCACCGTCACATTTGGTTCTGTTTTCGGGACAGACTGGGCTCAAGCTCATCCAAGACAAAAGGGATCACTCAGGATTCCACCCAAGTGAGGATATACTCAGCATTTCCAGCTTCGAGATCTGGCTTCGCCACCACCCATCTCCCGGTAAGGCCGATCTCTCTCACTGCAAGCTCAAAGTGGCACATGGCAATACCCATATCCACACGCTGAAGGTCTATCCTCGCATTGAACTTGTCATATCCCGAAGTGCGCCTCAGATAGAAGTGAAAGGCACTCTGTGCACTCCGCCTGACAATTCGCCAAGGCTGTTTGTTCGATGCAGAAGGTCCAGACCTAACGCAATCAAGCGCTGAGGCGTACTTGCCTGCTGAGTCTCTCCCCAGAGGCGTATTCATATCTCCGTCAAAGAACAACTCCTGCCATGGCTTTCGTTGGTCAGATTTGACAAGCCTCCTCAGCAATCTCTCTTTGACGGCCCTCTTGTCACGCGCATACCCGATCGGGCTAACCGCTGCAACAACCTCGTCATCTAAAACGTTCATCCTTTTGACAAAATTGGCTCGGTTGAACGTGCCTCCCAACCAGCAAGTACCTAGGCCAAGACCGGTCGCTCCAAGTATCACCTTCTCAAAACAATACCCCAGATCTTCCATGGCCCCCGGGCTGCCTTTGACAGCACTCACGACGTATAGCTTTGCTCCACTGATGAACCCGTAAGTTCCGAGAGACTTGATCTCGTTCTTCTCTGCCTCTGTGAGATCGACCATGGCGAATCTCACCTTGTTCCCAAACAGTCCTTTGTTCTCTGAATTGAGGAGATCGAGCATCTTCTGCTTCTTCTCGGTTTCGATAGCCTGATCAGAATATGTTCTCACTGAGACTCGCCTATTGATCACGTCAATCATCGACTCCATGGCATTTCCCCCATACACTCTGTAGGCTGTGATCTTATCTAGTCGGCTCGCTCCTGGGCAGAGCTTCTTCAATGACTCTGGCTGCGCAAACGGATCACCTCAGATTTCACCGTTATTCGACTTTTCGTCTCATTTCGGAGTCTATGGTACCCCAACCTCAGGTTGGATAGAAAGGGGGATAGGCCAAGGTTCTACAAGGGGATGGTGAGGTTCAGACTGCGTGATGTGAAGGAAGCCCAGCCCGGGTGGGGTGTGGGCTTCCTTCTGTAAAGAGGGTATGAGTGAAGTCGTTAACGCAAGTCTTTCTTCAGTTGATCGAATTGCTCTTTGTCTATCTCTCCTCGAGCGTAGCGCTCTCTGGCCAGAGCAAGTGCACCATTTCCCCTGCGGGAGTGCCTTATCAATGTGACAACACCCCAGATAGCCAGCCCGATGAGTATCACCAGGAGAACCAGTCCAATAATTGCTCCTACGCGCCATTCACCACAGCTACCTATGCCTTCGTGCCAATGGTGCCACATCATGCTTGCACCGACTCCTTTCTCACCCCTTGATCACATCTTATCGAAGGTGTGGTAAAGGCACGGTAAAGTCTTGTCTATGAGGAAAGTCACTCTGCCGACTCTAGTGGCAGACGAGACCAGCACGGGTGGGAAAAGGGATAGGCTGAAGTTCTGCGAAGTACTGGTGGGGTCAGACGTCTAGAGGACGCCCGTGAGCACAAGGCTAGTCACAATAGCGGCGATTGTCACGGCCACTGCTTGCGCAAGACACCCTGAGCAACCACCCATGTTCGACGCTCCCTCTAGGAGACTCGCTGTTCCTGCGACATCATACCAGCCTCATCCTCAGCTTGGATACAGAGGGGGATAGGCTGAGGTTCTATAGGGAGATGGTGGGGTGAGTGCTATTCAGTCTTGGGTTGTGGTAGCTTCACTTTGACAGCCTCAGGGCGGCCACCACGCCCAGTGCCAGCCTCGTATTCTACCTCTTGGCCTTCCTTGAGAGAAGAATAGTCCACACCTTGAAGCTGACTCTGATGAAAGAAGAGATCTTTCCCTTCCTCAGTTTGGATGAACCCGTAGCCACGGTCTGTAACTAGTCGTTTGATCTTACCCTTCGCCATAGCACATCCCCTTTCAGAAGCCTTAGCGATATCATACCACTCCCCATCCCAGCTTGGATACAGAGAGGCATTGATTTTGTAACCTAAATGAGATGTGCTGACACTTGAGATCTTACCGCATTTTTACTGTGCTTGTGCTAGTCTATATTTGAGACACAGTCACAACGAATCGAGTTGGCAACCGGGACAAGTCGTCATTCAAGAGCCTCTAGGGAGATGCTGTCCTGGTACTGGGAGGTGCTGACAATTATGCTCTGTGCCAAGTGTGGAAGAGAGAATAAAGAAGATGCCAGTTTCTGCGTCCAATGCGGCGCGAACTTGGGTCAGATACCCGGGGTACGGGTACCAGAGAAGCCCTCTGGTACCAACAGGACTTTGTGGATAGTTGGGATTGCCGTCTTCATCGTTACCCTAGTCATTGTGACATCCATAGCTGTTCATGCGTGGGCACTCCATCGGAGTGATCAGCCGGAACACGTAGTTGTCGATGGAAAGACGCTGGTAGGTGCGAATGGTAAACCCATTGAGCTATTCAAGAATTCCGCGGCAGAAGATGTAACCTGGGCGCAACTGAAACAGTTCTTATTGAGTGACCAAACGGACAGAATCCTCTACAACGACAGTACCTTCGTCTGTGGCGACTTCGCAGAGACACTGTATAACGATGCTGAGAAAGCCGGAATCAAAGCAGGGTACGTTACTATTGATTTCGGACCAGGGTTACCCTTGCATGCGTGTAATGCATTCGAGACGACAGACAGGGGACTGGTCTACATAGACGATACTGGCACCACCAGTGGTAGCATCAACGCTGACAAGACCGTCAAGATAGCAGTTGGTCAGGAATTCACCCCGGTGTCGATCTTCCCCAACCCTGGCTACAACACCACTTGGGATTCTCTGGGCACGGTCTCCAGCTTCAGAGTGACTTGGTGAGGCATGGAATAGCGAGGGGGGAGGTAGCCGCCTCCCCAACGCAGAAGCGTTGAAGCAGGAAAGGTGGACATCTCTGTGTTAGTCATGGTAGTACAATCATCGAGGACGGGTCAGGCGCTGCTGCACCTGGAGTGGGTTCCAGACTACAGGGGGTCAGTATGAATCGCAAGAAGCTGTCAATGGCATGGATTGCATTGGGACTAGCTATGTCATTACTTGTTGGGTGCGGTGGTCCCTCAACAACCAAGACAGAGGGAACCGTAACCAAGATAGAGGGGACCGTCACGTTGAATGGAGATGTAGGCAAGCCAATAGCTAACGTGGAGGTCTTCTTGGTGCTAACTGCCGACCCGGAGGAGGATGTTGCCAGGACCACAACGGATTCGCAAGGGAAGTATTCGTTTGAAGATGTGGGGCCTGGCAATTATATGGTAGGGGCCGCGGTGCGAGGTAGATGCTCGGTTGTAATACCAGATGTGACTGTGAGCGCTGGCGCTACGGCAAAAGTGGATCTTGATCTATCATGTACACCCTGACCTAACAATCCCCACAAGAGTCCAATCCAGAAAACGTGGACTTGAGTTTCCCGCAACCTGAGCTTGGACATGAAAAGGGTGGACATCTCTGCCCACCCCTCGATAATGGCAGTCATCTTCGCTTCTATTGCATTGCCACCTCCTCTCTGCCTACTTCTTTTCTTTCTGCGCCGTGACCGAGCCAATGACTGCTCCAATCATGCCTCCGAGTAGAGCTGCCAGCAGACCATACTGAAGGTAGTAGGAAAGAAACCAGGACCCTTGGTCCATGTCCGCGTAATGGGAGACTAAAGCGGCCACTGGACCTGGATTGGGGGAATCCGAACGCAACTGCGTATTTTCCACAACCCCTAACTAAGTAGGTCTGCGGATAGCAATCACAGCGGAATCTTGCAGATAATTAGTCTGTATAGTGCTTCGATGACGATTGTTGAGCGGAGCTGATTTGAGAACAGCAGGAGGTGGAGCAATGGTATCGGAAATGAAGCAGGCGTTGTGTCCGGCATGCGGGTGCCAAATTGTCAACGGCGGGTATGAGAAGAAAGGTGTACGTTACTGCTGTGAGCCCTGTGCTACTGGCACTACAAACGCTTGTGAGTGTGGCTGCTGTCACTCAGACTCTGGGAAGTGAAGCACATCGTTAGAGGTGCATCTCCTCAAACGTGGAGATAGATTGTCCTTAGCCGGGATAGGCTTCATGAACAGTGGGAGTCACCAGAGAGGAGAGGAGTTGGTGTGAATCGGAAACAGATCGCGCGAAGTATGCCGATGTCCTGCAAAAACGAGGTCGCTCATAGAGCCTGATTGACATGGCAATCTTCTTCGGAGGAGGTGGCAAGTGGCATACTACACTGGTCCAGTCACGCCGGACTGGAAGTTGTTCGATGACGAGAGCGGTCAACTATTGGTGGTCAAAGTGAAGCAGGGAGGTGTTATACCCCGTACCGGCGAGATCCTCCACGACATTGACAAGCACACCCATTGGGAAGTCTCGAAGGTCGGTGAACTGACTGCTGAAGATTTGAGAAAGAAGCCCCCTGTGCTGTATTACCCTATATATGGGCACGGAGGCTAGCTCCTCTTGGCAGAAGAATCAGGCTTCCCAGACTACTCCTCCAGCCGGGCCCGGAGACGGGGCATTCGTGTATCAACCGACGGTCAGCAGTATTGTGTGTAGACCATCAATCCACGTCAATCTCGGCAGAGATTCCTGTGCAACAAGACGGGTTCCAAGTGGAGGCCTAGAGACCCTTTATGACTTCTATGATTTCGCCAATGTCAGGTAGTTGCCGTATCTCATACACTTTGACAAAGGCGATCTTACCGTTCTTGTCCACAATGATATTTGCCCTCTCCGAGAAACCGTTCTTCTCCCTGAAGATCCCGTAGGCCTTCGCCACCTCACCGTGGGGCCAAAAATCGGAGAGTAGACGCACAGTCTTGATTCCAAGGGAATCAGCCCACGCCTTCTTCGACGGAACGGTGTCAACGCTCAGCCCTAGCGGAACAGTACTCAAAGATTCAAACACGCCTTTGTTCTCTTCCAGCGCTTGCATCTGCTTTGCACAGACCTCTGTCCAGGCCAAGGGGTGAAAGGACAGCAGAACCCGCCTGCCCTTCGATTCTGACAATCTGACATCTGTGCCATTCTGGTCTTTTAGAACGAAATCCGGCGCCGTTCCTCCCTTGTCTGGTAGATTCCTTCTCTTCTCCATCGCGAATACCTCCCTTGATCAGTAATTCCTACACTGGTAGCTTCGACAATCATCGCAGACCCATGAAAGAGTTGCTATTCGCAAATCTACTAAGGTAGGGATGTGGGCAATACGTAGTTCTGGCGTGCAGCAGCAGGATAGGCTGAGGTTCTACGAGGCGCTACTGTCTCCATCCTGCATATGTGAGCTAAGCACACCGTGACCGATTTCTCAGATATTCAGAAATCGAGTCAAGATGAATATTAATAGAAATCCCCCAAGGCTAAAAGCAAAAGCAACGGCAGGCGGTGTTTCTTCATGGGCTGCTGGGAGAAGGTCGCTAGCACCCAA